>Ga0075114_10000012_pt1 | contig 150360 bp, 129 predicted proteins | sample AntAceMetag02UKM_FD_69784 | JGI IMG/M metagenome (GOLD analysis project Ga0075114, IMG submission 69784) | Saline lake microbial communities from Ace Lake, Antarctica - Antarctic Ace Lake Metagenome 02UKM | ecosystem: Environmental > Aquatic > Non-marine Saline and Alkaline > Saline | place... | reverse complement strand
GAAGTAGGCTATGTATCGTTTGGTCCCGACGGGGTCTTCCTGCGATTGTCGCCCCCAACGGGGGCCTCACCACGAGTTCGGCCCGCTCGGGCGGGCCTTCCTAAAGCCACGCCCTATGGGCGTGGTTGATTACTCCGCGTGCCCATAGCTCCTGAAATGGAGGAATCAATCGACTCTTGAACACAGCCTCGGTTTCTCGATGTCAAGCTCTTGCTTCGCCGGACGGCCTGAGATGCTCACCGAACCAGTCGCGCGTGCGGCGCCACATGGGGTCCGAGAGGACGTGCCCGGCGCCGGGTTCGATGTAGTGGCTGAACTTCTCGGGGGCGCCGGCGCGGTCGTAGGCTTGGGCGATGGTTTCGATGCCTTCGCGGACTTCGGCGATGGGGCTGCCTCCGTCGGTTTCGCCAAAGTTCAGGTGCAGGGCGCGGGGGGCGATCAGGGCGGCGATGTCGGGCGTGTCACCGTACTTCAGCCAGCCCGGGATGAAGTTCGGGAAGCAGTGTAGGATGCCCGTCCGTTCGATGGCGGCGTAGGTGGGCAGACAACAGTTGCCCACCAGGCAGGTCAATCGGGGCTCCCAGGGTCCGACCAGCCAGGTGTGGGTTGAGCCCATGGAATGACCATAGCAACCGAGGTGAGCGGCGTCGACTTCGGGACGCGCGCAGAGGTAGTCCACCGCCCGGCGCAGGTCGAGAATGTTCTTCCAGGCCATGCACTGGCCAGCCACGACGTAGCGAAGGAACTCGAATCGCTCGAAGTTGCCCCCCTTGAGCCGGTCGCTCTGCCGCTCCTCGAAGCACAGGGCATCGGGGCAGAGGACGACGTATCCCTCCCGAGCCAGAGCGGCGCCGGTATGGTGCATCGGGTTGCCCGCCAGTCCGGCCGGTTCGGTTTTGCCCAGGTGCCACTGGCCATTGTGCTGGTGACAGACGAGTACCGCCGGGGCCGGATGATCCGCATCGACACCGTTGGGGACCAGTAGCAGGGCGGGCACGCGGTCGCCCGGTTCGACCTCATAGGTCAGCGACTCGATTCGGTAGCCGTCGTTAATGACGGTCTCACGAATCTCGGGTCGTAGCTCACACGGTTCGGGCCAGGGGCCGCCCAGACATGCCAGCAACTTCTCTTTCATTTCGTCAGGCGCCATCGCGGTCTCCTTGGTCCGATTGGGTCTCCGATACTCGCATGCGCGTCCGGGCGGTTTTCAGAGACACGCTCATGGACATCGGGTACAATACCATTATCATTCATGGTATCATATACTCATGTGAGGACATCGGCTACAACCGTGTTTTTGCCGCGGCGGTCCGCCTGCGAGAAGGGACGTTGAGCCTTGAAGAGATGTGCGACGATACTGGTTGTACTGGCGGCATACCCATTGACGCTGTGGGCGGTCGAGCCGTTCGAGCCGGACAGGGCCAACATCATTGAGTTCGAACCGGTCCAAGCCCGTTTCATCCGGTTCGTGATGCCGGGCAAGCAATCAAGTCAGCCGTGCATCGACGAACTGGAGCTCTATGGGCCAGGGGACGAAACGAATCTCGCTCTGGCCCGCACGGGGGCGAAGGCGACCGCCTCTTCCTGCCTTCCCGGTTACGCGATCCATCAGATCGCTCACCTGAACGATGGTCTGTATGGCAACGGTTACAGTTGGATCGCGGCGGGGACCCGAAAGGAATGGGCGCAGATTGAAGTGCTTGGCGTCGTGTCCCTTGCCCGGGTCGTCTTCTCCCGTGACCGAGAGGGACGCTACCGCGATCGGCTGCCGATCTCCGTTGAGATTTGTGTCTCGGTCGATGGGACGGAGTGGAAAACGGTTGCGCGCAGGAACGCGCTTCCGACCTTGCCGGAGGGGCCATCGGGACCGGCCGATCTCTTACGCTATGCCTTCGAGTGCGAGAACATCACGTGGCGCAAGTTCGACCGAACCGATCCGGCGATTCGCGTCCGACGGCAGATGGAGGAAATGCTCGATCGGTTTTCTGCTCAGGGCGTGGATGTGTCCGAAGAGCGACTTGAATTGGCGCGATGGCGCCGCCTTGAGCGCCGGCTACAAGGATTGCCCGACACCGCTAAGGAAAGGCAAGCGCACTTTCTCCAGATTCGCAGGGCCAAACGCCGGTTCTTCTTTCGTGCCCCCGGACTGGAGAAGCTGGAGCGGGTCCTGTTCGTCAAGAGACATCCCTTCGAGCCTTCACACAACTACAGTGTGATCCTCGACGCCGCGGGCGGTCCCGGTGGGGGCATCTGCGTTCTGGAGATCCCGCGTCGCGACGGCGCCCTCGACCCGGACGCTGCGACGGTGACGACGCTCTTCGACGCCGGCAACGGTACGGCTCGGAACCCCGTGGCTGATTTTGCCACCCGCCGGATCTACTACGGCTACCAACGCTCCAAAGGTGACTACTATCATCTGTACGCCATGGATTCCAATGGAAGCGGTCCGACGCAACTGACCGACGGGCCGTTTCACGACTACTTCCCCTGTCCGCTGCCCGACGGCGGGCTCGCGTTCATCAGCACCCGCTGCAAGGCCCGGTTCCTGTGCTGGCGACCCCAGGCGTTCGTGCTCTTTCGCATGGACGCCGACGGCGGCGGTATTCGGCCCCTCTCGCACGCCAATCTCAGCGAGTGGACGCCTTCGGTGATGAACGATGGCAGGATCATCTGGATGCGTTCGGAGTACGTGGACAAGGGCGCCGATTTCGGTCACACCCTCTGGGCGATTCGGCCCGATGGGACGCATCCCGAGCTGATCTTTGGCAACAACACGCTGAACTGCTACGCGAACGGTCGTGAGGTCCCTGGCTCCAGCGAGATACTCTGTACGCTCGTCTCCCACGGGGGGGATCTCAACGGTCCGATCGCACTGATCGATCCGGCCAAAGGCAGGTTCAACCCTGAAGCTATCTCCAACATCACGCCGGACGTGGCGCCGCACTACCACATGAGTTGGGCCAGGCAACAGTGCTTTCGAGATCCCGTTCCGATCAGTCGCGACTACTTCCTGTGTAGCCACGCGGCCTTCGACAAGTTCGGTTTGTATGTCATCGATCGCTATGGCAATCGCGAACTGCTGCACCTCGACCCTGAGATAGGAAGCATGTCACCCACCCTGTTGCGGCCCGTTGCGACGCCGCCCGTGTTGGAGGACAGAAGGACGCTTGCTGAGGAATCGTCTTTGGATGGCCAGTTTTTTGTTGCTGATGTCTACCAGGGACTCGAGCCGACCGTTAAGAGAGGCGCGGTGAAGTACATCCGCGTCTGCGAAGAGGTTCGTGCCGACCTTATCCGACTGGCCAGCGGCGCATACCAGGCGGATCATGAGGCCTTCCAGGACTGGTACGCGACGCCGACTCATAAGATCAGTGGCCCGCACGGCTGGCCCAGCTATGTCGCCAAGAGCGTTCTGGGTATCGCACCGGTGGAGGAGGACGGCTCGGCCCATTTCCGTGCCCCGGCCGGCAAGGTGCTGTACTTCCAGGTGCTGGACGGCGAGTACAACGAGATCCAGCGGATGCGCAGCGTCGTGCAACTGCAGGCCGGCGAGAAGAGAAGTTGCATCGGTTGCCATGAGAATCGCATGCTGGCCCCGCCTTCGCCGGGCCATATCCCGATCGCGATGCGGCGCGAACCCGGCGTGCTACAAGCCCCGTCGTGGGGCGCCGGTCCCTTCTCCTATGAGAAAGTGGTCCAACCCGTCTGGAACGCCAAGTGTATTCGGTGTCACGATGCTCAGGACGAGGACAAAATTGACCTGACCGCCGCCCTTGACACCGAGGGGATTCCGGCTTCGTACAGAACCGTTATCACCAAGGGTTGGGTTCACTATTTCGACTACACCTGGGGTCAGGAACACGCCAAGGCCGAGCCCCTGAGCTTTGGCACGGTCAAGAGCCCATTATGGCAGGTCCTGGATGGTGACCATTACGATGTTCGCCTGACCCGGGACGAGATGCATCGCGTCAAGTGCTGGACGGATCTGAACTGCCCGTTGTGGCCCGACTACGTTCTTAGGTCAGAGCGCCTGGCCATGAAGACTGCTGCTCAATGACGCCGGCACCCGTCCCGGGAAGACCGCATGGGCCAAAGCCCATCCTACGGTTAAGCGATTGAGTGTCACTGCTGTCGCCACGACACGGGGCGAATATCCTCGATCTTGGCGTCGTCCAACTCGATCCCGAAGCCGGGCCGGTCGGGCAGTTCCAGCATTCCGTTCACGGGTCTGGGCGGATGCTTCTCTACGCTGTAGTAGGAGCGCATCTTCTGGATCAGGTATTCGACCAGGGGGCAGACCTCGACGGGTTGACTGGCGACGACGTGCAGCGCTGCGTGAATGCTGTGTCCGTGCGGAATCACGTTGGCGCCGTGGACGGAAGCGAGCGTGCACATCTTGACAAGTTCGCTAACACCACCACACCATTCGGGGTCGGCCTGGACCACCATGATCGCATCGGCCTTGAGAAACTTGTGAACGTCCCAACGCCCATAGAAGTGCTCTCCCGTGGCGACGGGGATGGAGGTCTCGCGACTCAACTCGACGAAGGCGTCGAGGTTGGCGGTCTGGAAGGGCTCCTCGATCCAACGCGGGTTGTACTGTTCGACGCGCCGGGTCCAGGCCAGGGCATATTGCAGATCCCATTGCCAGAAGGCGTCGAACATCAGGTCCACATCGTCCCCAACCGCTTCGCGCAGCAGCCGCACGACGTTGGCGTCCTTCTCGACCCCGGCCGGGCCGTGACTTGGGCCGCGGTCGCGAACAAACCACTTCTGGTGACGATAGCCCTCGGCCTTGAGTTCACGGGCCTTGGCTTGTAGTGCCGATGGCTCCTGGGAGAAGCCCAGACAACTGGCGTAGGCCCGCACCTTCCGGCGCTCGCCTCCGAGCAGACGATAGACAGGCAAGCCAAGGAGCCGACCCTTCAGATCCCAGAGGGCGTTATCGACGGCGCTGAGTCCCATGAGGTAATGGCTGCCCCGCGAGTGACGGCTGGCGCGGAACATCTTGTCCCAGAACGCCTCGCCCGCCAGTGGGTCGGCGCCGATCAGAGGACGTTTGAAGAACCGATCGACCATCAGAGCCGCCTCGCTGTCGATGGGACCATAGAGCCCGGCGATGCCCGCGTCGCTGTGCAGTTTCAGATACAGGACCTTCCGCCCGTTCTTGGCAGTGACGCGGAGCATCTCGACCTTGGTGATCCTCGTCTCAGTGCGTTTGGCGGGGGACGTCATGGCTGGTGCGCCCAGGCTCGGCGCCGCCCCCAGAGCGGCCAGGCCGGCCAGGAAACTGCGTCGCTTCAGATGGTCGGTCATCGGTATCTCCTTTCCCTGTCCAAGAGCATTTCTTCTCCCGGTACGCCTAGTCGATACTATACGCCCAGAGGTGCTAAGATGCCATCCGGATCTTGGCGGCTGGCTTGATGATTGCATTTGCCGGTGGGATGTGATATCTCGGTTGGGTACTGTGTTCGAAGGATTTCCTCCAGTCAGGACCTTTCGTACATGCGACGGATATCGGATTGACAAGGGAGAATCACTATGTCAGGCGAACAATCGGGCCAGGATAGGAGACAGCATTTCACGCGTCGGAGGTTCATGAAGGGGTCGCTGGCACTGGGGTGTGTCGCGCCGCTGGCGCTGGCCGGTTGCGATAAGCCCGCGGTGCCTCCGGCCGAACAGGGCGGCAAGCGACCTAACGTCGTTTTCATTTTGACGGACGATCAGCGGTGGGACCAACTGGGTTGCGAAGGCCATCCCTTCCTCAAGACGCCCAATCTGGATCGTCTGGCGTCCGAAGGGGCGCGGTTTGCGAATATGTTCGTCACGACCTCGCTGTGTTCGCCCAGTCGGGCTTCCTTCCTCAGTGGTCTGTACGCCCATTCACATGGCGTGGTCAACAATTTCACCGACTATCCAACGGAACTGCCCAGTTTTCCACGATCGTTGCAGACCGCCGGCTATGAGACCGCCTATATCGGCAAATGGCACATGGGCGAGCAGAGTGACAAGCGACGACCTGGTTTCGATTATTGGGTGACGCACAAGGGTCAGGGCAAGTACTACGACACGGAATTCAATGTCAATGGCGACCGCGCGGTAAAGAAGGGCTACTACACGCACCGCGTCACCGACATGGCGATCGAGTGGCTGCAGCAGGATCGCGAGAAACCGTTCCTGCTCGTGCTCGGGCACAAGGCGCCGCACACGCCGTTCACGCCCGAAGAGAAGTACCAGCACATCTACGACGATATTCCAGTTCCCTATCCCGAGACGGCGTTCCAATTGGAGAGCAAGCCCGAGTGGGTCAAGCAGCGGATCGATACCTGGCATGGGATCTATGGACCGCTCTATGGCTTCCGCGAGAAGTTCCCCGATCGCAGTGATGAGAGTGCCAAGCATTTCGCCCACTTCGTCCGGTCCTACACCGCCTCGATCAAATCGATCGATGACAGCATGGGGCGCGTCTATGAAGCCCTGAAAGAGTTGGGGCAACTGGACAACACCCTGATCGTCTTTGCCGGTGACAATGGCATGTTCCTGGGCGAGCATGGCATGACGGACAAGCGCACCATGCACGAGCCCAGTATTCGCGTGCCGTTGCTGGTTCGCTACCCGACGCTGGTCCCGGCGGGGACGGTGGTCGAGCAGATGGCGCTGAATATCGACGTGGCGCCGAGTATCCTGGATATCTGTTCGGCGCCGCCATTGCCGCGCGTGCACGGGACGTCGTTTAAGCCGCTGTTCGAAGGTCGAGCCGACAGTTGGCGGAAGTCCTGGTATTATGAGTACAACTACGAGAAGCAGTTCCCCTACACGCCCAATGTTCGGGGCGTTCGGACGGACGAGTGGAAGTACGTCCACTATCCCCATGGCGACGGGGGGGCGGATCGCCACCAGGCCGAGTTGTACAATCTGAAGAACGACCCGGGAGAGACGAAGAATCTTATCGACGACCCCGCCTACCAGGACAAGGTCCGGCAGTTGCAGGCCGAACTAGCGCGATTGATGTTGGAGACCGACGCCTTGCCCGACAAGATGCCTATGGACGAAGGGGTCAAATCGGAACTGCCCGAGGAGTCCATTCGCTGATCCACAGCCTGTGCTAAAGAGTCTGGAGTGATGATGAAGAACTGTTCTCTGTTTTCGAATTGGCGGCTTGTCGTGCTGCTTGTGCTGACGATGGTCGCGAGCCGTTTTGCGAATGCTCAGGAGGCCGGCAAGCCGGTGGTTGGCGCGTACTACTATCCCTGGTTTCGTCAGCCGTCGCCGGGCGAGTTGGGGCAATGGAAACGGGTGATGCGACTGCGTCTGAAGACGCCCCAGGAGCCGGCGGTCGGATTGTATGACTCTCGCAGTCCAAAGGTCATCGGAGAGCATATTGCCCAGAGCCTGCGGGGTGGGATTTCGTTCTGGGCGGTGAGTTGGTGGGGACAGGGCCATCATACGGATAAGGCGCTCCTGGAAGCGATCTTGCCCCATCCCGATGCGGGCAAGCTGAAGTACGCGATTCTGTACGAATCCACCGGCCGGTTGGGATCGCTCAAGGCTCCCGAGTACAGTCGTTGGATCGACGATCTGGCCTATCTTGAGAAGACCTATTTCGATCGTCCGAACTACCTGCGGATCAATGGCAAGCCGGTCGTGTTTGTCTATCTGACGCGCGTGTATTTCCGCAATAAGGGCCGCGAAGCCCTGCAGGAGATGCGCAAGAGGTTCCCCAAGCTGTATCTCGTGGGCGACGATGTGTTCGGGGCAGGGTACCAGGCGGACTGGGCCAAGCCATTCGACGCCATCACGGCCTATGACGTTTATGGGCAATCTGTCGGTCGCTTCGGAGGCACCCACAAGGCGCTGGATTTCCTGGCCAAGAACTACGGCACCGCGAAAGCCGCCGCCAATAGTGTCGGGGTGGCCTTCATGCCCACCATCGCGCCGGGCTACAACGATACCGCTGTGCGAAAGGGGCATCCGGGGCGGGCGCGCTACTTCACGGATGTCGAGGGCTCGAAGGAGGGAGACATTTTCCGCGCGATGATTCGCGACGTGGCGCTGCCCCATCTCGATCCTCGCTGCGAGCGGATCATGATGGTCACCAGCTTCAACGAGTGGTACGAGGATACGCAGATCGAGCCCACCTCGGGGGCCGTTGGGCCCAGTACGACCGACGATTCGGAGAGCGGGACGTACTATACGGGTGGCGACCGCTACGTCGATTACGGGTCTCTCTACCTCGATATCCTGCGCGATGCCCTGAAGTGACGCCTGTTGGTCGCCGCCGGGAGCCTTACTGTGGGTGGTAAAATTCAACCTCCCAGAGGCGTGCGATATTGCCCGGCGTCCTGGAGATGACCAGGCGAATCCGATCGGTGCGCACCGGGGCGAATTCCTGGATGAACTTGACCCTGGTGTTGTTGGTGACGCGCGAGCCCTCCACGGGCTTCCAGTCGCGACCGTCACGGTACTGGAGTACACAGTCTATGATCGGGTCGGTGGCGCCCTGACCGTTGAACCATCCACTGACGACGCGCACGGCGCTGATCGTCTGGGGCTCGGGCCAACTGAAGGTTGCATGGTCGGGACGATCGGCGGCGCTGCTGAGCCAGCGGAGGCTGTTGTCCGAGGTGTCGAGTCGAGCGTCGTTGATATGGCTCGGGGGATACTTCGCGGCGTCGTAGTTCGATGAGACAGAGATCTCCGCTCCCAGAGCGAGATTGGGCCCGGCCGCTGCAAGCCAGGCGCTGGTGTCCGGCCCGGCCATCATCTCCTTGAGTCGGTCGAGATAGTCTGTGTAGATGGCCCGGGGCGCGACGTCGTATTCCTTGCAGAGCGCCGCGGCCATGCCGACGACCTCGCCCATCATGCCGCAGGTCCGCATGACGCGAACCGCACCGAGGGCCTCGTGGGTGACACTGACGTCTCGACCGGCCATGAAGAGGTTCTCAATGTTCCGCGAATACAGGCATCGGTACGGCACCCAGTAGGGTTTGCTGTACTCGGTGTAGTAGGCTTTGGAGATGAACTCGTCGCCTTCGAACCCGTCGTTGTAGGCCGGATCGGGAAGGTGCAGGTCGATGCTCCAGGTGGCCGGCACACATCCGTCGGGATACGCCACTTGCCCGACGATGTCGGCTTTGGTCAGGACGATGTCCCCCAGCAGGCGGCGGGACTCACGCTTGCCCGAGATGTGGGCCGCCCAGTTCAGTTTGTGGTTGGGGTAGAGGCCCCGGGTGTTCTTCAGGGCGTCCCACGCCCCGTACATGGCGCGGAAGTTCAGGTCTCGGATGTACTCTCCCTTTTCGAAGGGCTCGTGGTAGAAGCCGCTTTCCCAGTACCAGCCTCCGAGCTGATGTTCTTGCGACGGAAAGGGTTTGTCGCTCAGGTCGATCGCCCAGGGACATCGTGGGAACGGAACCGGTTGGCTCGTCTCGGCCACGTTCCAGAGATTGCAGCGACCCATGTGTCCGTCCACGGTCATATCGCAATCGGCGCCCGCCAGGGACCCGATGCAGCCGTCACCCGTGCAGTCGGCGAAATAGTCTCCGACGAAACGCAGCCGCTGTCCGGTGATGGTGTGTTGGGCGGTCACGGTGGTAAGGACCCGGTCTGTTGTCTCCACGGCATTGGCGCGATACTGCAGGAACAGCGTGATGTTCGGCTCGGCGCGCACCAGATCGATGCGGCGTTGGTCTTCGTAGAGTTCGGCGATGTTCGTAGGGCCATAATGGGCGCGCCGTTCCGGTTCGAGTTCGCGCACGATATCGCCGATGCGGGCGTAAGGTTCATAGCAGGTGTTGCCTCTCAGCCAGACACGCACTTCGGAACTGTTGTTGCCGCCGAGAACGGGGCGGTCCTGGATCAGAGCCACGGTGGCGCCGCCTCGGGCGGCCGCCAGCGAGGCACAGGTCCCCGCAATGCCTCCGCCGACCACGACGAAGTCGTAGTGCCCGGCCTCGGCGGGGCCGTCGGATAGTCCCAGTAGATCTTGCCGCCATTGGCTCATGGAGGGATCGTCATTGGGCGGCGCATAATCCAGATCGGTCGTGAAGAAGATCGCATCGCATCGTCCCTCGAACCCGGTCAGATCGTGGAGCGCCAGAGAGACCGTCACCTCGTCGATCCGGACAATGCCCCCGTCCTGCCAATGCCATGGCTCCCCTTCGGTTCCGAATGTTGTCTCGAGCTTCCGACCGGCCACGCTCAGCTCGAATCGCCCCGGGGCGCCCGGCGCGTGCCAGGGCGCTACCCAGTCGCGCGTCCTGACCCAGACCTGGTAGCGGTCCGTCCGGGGGAAGGTGACACTTGTGACGGCATCGGCGACGGGCCGGCCCAGCCCATGGGCCAGCAGGAAAGGGGAACCCATCTGATCCATGAACTGCTGATCGACGACCCAGCCACCGAGGTCGTCGAACCGTTCCGCTTCGACAAGCAGTTGCGCCGCCGAGGCGGCTGGGGGCGCCGCCGTGAATAGGGGCGCCATCACACTCAGGCAGATTACGAATGTCCTCTTCATTGCGCTATGCTCCTGCTCAATCCACTGTCATCCACTCGGTTCGTTTGTGCCGTTAGGAATTGTACCGAATTGTCCGCTGTTGTACACCGCCTGGTCCTGGTATAATGCCGGCGATGTTGGAGTTTGATGGTCTGGACGCACCTTGTGAGTGTGTCCGTTCTTCGTCCGATGCGTGACGAGAAAGTGGGAGATCGAATGGGCAAGGTGTTTTCAGGTGTCACGATCGTTCTGTTGGTTCTCTGTCATACGGCGTGTGGTCCTGTCGCGCTGGGCCGTCCTCAGACGCAGCATGGATTGAATTACCAGAAACCCGCTACGACCTGGGACGAAGCCTTGCCTCTGGGCAATGGCCTGCTTGGGGGGCTCGTGTGGGGGGACGGCAAGCCACTGAGGATTTCGCTCGACCGCACGGACCTCTGGGACTTGCGGCCCGTGCCGGAGTTTCACACCGAGGAGTACTCGTATGCCTTGATGCGCCAATGGGTCGCCCAGGGGCGGATCAAGGACCTGCACAGGCTGTACGACGATCCTTACGGCCATGCGGGTCCGACCAAGATTCCGGCCGGGCGAATCGAACTGTCGCTGGATGCCGACGACACGTTCCAGAACTGCACGCTGGATCTGGCCCAGGCGATGGCGAGTGTGCGCTTCGCTGGCGGGCGAAAAGCCGAGGTCTTTGTCCATGCGACGAAGCCTTTCGGGATGGTCCGGGTCTCGTCAGGGCGACCCGCCAGCTTCAAGTTGATGGCGCCGCCGTTCGCCGAGGAGATCACCGAAGAGGCCGGCGCAGGCAAGATCAGTGCCGGCGATCTGGCGACCCTGCGATACAAAGCGCCCAAGATTGAAACGGGCGATGGTTGGACAGGCTATCTGCAGGAAGGCTGGGGTGGGTTCCGTTTCGCTGCTGTTCTGATGTGGCGGATGGAGGGCTCAAACTGGGTGGGGACCTGGTCGGTCGCCTCCTCGAACGAATCGACCGATCCGCTCAAGAAGGCGAGACAGACCTGCCAGGAAGCGCAACAACGCGGCTTCGACGTGGCCCGTGCGGAACATGGCCAATGGTGGGACGCCTACTGGGCGCAGGCATCGGTCAGTCTGCCGAATCCGATCATCGAACGCCAGTGGTATCTCGAAACCTACAAGTTCGGCGCCGCGGCTCGGGCGGACACGCCACCGATTACGCTGCAGGGTCCCTGGACGGCGGACAATCGGAAAATCCCGCCGTGGAAGGGCGACTATCATCATGATCTGAACACGGAGTTGTCGTACTGGCCCGCCTACAGTGGCAATCGGCTCGACGGCGCGCTGGGGTTTGTGACGTGGTTGTGGGATACCAAGCCGACGGCTCGCGCCTGGACGAATCGCTTCTTCGGATTGCCCGGCTTGAACGTGCCGATGACAGCCGATCTGAATCAGGAGCAGATCGGTGGGTGGCACCAATACACGCACTCGGCAACGACGGGCGCCTGGCTGGCGCACCACTTCTATTTGCACTGGCGTTACAGCATGGACCGTACGTTCCTGCGCGATCGCGCCTATCCATGGTTGCGGGACGTATCGGTGTTTCTCGAAGCAGTGACGGAGAAGGGCGCCGATGGCAAGCGAACGCTGCCCTTGAGTGCATCGCCGGAGATCAACGACAATCGACTGGAGGCCTGGTTCCCGACGATCACCAACTACGACCTGTCGCTGATCCGATGGACGTTCGCGACGACTGCCGAACTAGCCGACGAGTTGGGCCACGCCCAGCAGGCCAACTACTGGCGGGGCATCCTGAAGGAGATGCCCGAACTGGCCGTCGATTCGCAGAGCGGCACGTTGCTCGTGGCCAAGGACTACCCCTTGCCCGCTTCGCACCGGCATTTCTCTCATCTGATGGCGATTCATCCGCTCGGTCTGATCCGCTGGGAGAATGGGTTCGTCGACCGGGCCATTATCAAGGCCTCGCTGGCCGAACTTCAGGAGAAGGGTTCGGCCTGGTGGACGGGATACAGCTTCAGTTGGCTGGCGAACGTGGCGGCGCGGGCCCGCGATGGCGAGACGGCTGAGCAAGCCCTGGAACTCTTCTCGACGGCGTTCTGTCTGCGCAACAGTTTTCACTGCAATGGCGATCAGACGGGCAAGGGACATTCCAATTTTCGCTACCGACCCTTTACGCTGGAGGGCAATTTCGCGGCGGCCGCCGGGGTGCAGGAAATGCTCCTGCAAAGCTACAGCGGCGCTGTCCGCGTGTTCCCCGCCGTGCCGGAGGACTGGCGCGAGGTCGCGTTTGAGAAGTTGCGCGCCGAAGGCGCTTTCATCGTCTCCGCGCAGCGCCGGGAGGGACGGACGGCGTCCGTCGCAGTCCGGGCCGAGAAGGGCGGAACGCTGCGTCTGGAAAATCCGTTCGACGCCGATCCGTACAAGGTGGTCGGTGTCTCGGACGATGCCGTTGCCTCAGATGGAAGTGATCTTGTGCTGAAGATGTCACCCGGTCAGTCGGTGACCTTCGAGCGACGCTAGGCCGTTCGTATCGGTTGGAAGGAGCAGCCGGGTGGCAGCGTCAAGGCCATAGGCCTTGGCGATGGTTCTTGGGAACTCGCAGAAAACCATCGTCAAGCTGCGCTTGGCGCTGCCACCCGCCGTGAGACCGGCCACCCAAAAACGTCATGGCCCCGATGGTCCCAATTCCCTTTAGGTTGGATGTGTCGCCGCTGTTGCGCTCGGCGGCGGAAATCGGTTCAAGCAAGCGCTGCTATCGCGCGACGATGAAGGGCCAGTCGTGAGGGTCACCTCTGTCGATCTCGTCTTTGCCCTTGCCGTCGTGGTCCTCGCCGTCTTCGAAGACACTGTAGAGGCGGTACCCAGGTTCGGTTCGGCGGTAACGGATCGGTTGGCCATCGAAGGGGTCGATGGGGACTTGATCCAGATAGTCGGGGACCAGGGTCGCCAAGTCTCCTGGCAGGTCGCCCTCGGTCAGGCGGAATCGCTCGATAGCGACGGCCGTGCGGGCCATATTTATGTCCACTCGGAAACGCAGGTCTAGCTCAGCCACGCGCGACAGGGCAGGCGCCAGAACCTTGACAATGACATGCAGAAATCCCATATCCTCCAACTCGTCTTGGATCTGCCGCAACCGGGCGACACGCTGATCCGGAGGCAGCTCGGCGGCTTCGATGCAGGCGGCCATGTAGTCCAGCGTGTCGGCCAGCCCGACGCGGCCCAGGACCGGGATGGACGACATTCGACCTCCAGCCCCACTCATTTGTGACGGGTTGCGGATACACTCGATCGCGTAGCATCGCTCCGAAACCAAGGCCTGTGTGAAGTCGCAGGCCGCGCCGGCCTCGGTGAGCATCTGGTCGACCGTGACCAGTTGTTCGTCGGTGAGCGGCATGGCACTCAAGGTCTGCTCCAAGCTACGCACGGATACCGCCGTGCACGCGACATGAACGAGATAGCTGATCAGGGCCGGCTCCCTCTGGACTGATCGGGCCAGGTGCAACGCATCGTCGATATAGGCCATCGCCGCTTTGGCGTCACCGTGATGGACACTGAGGCGGGCTGCGGTGGCCAGCAAGAATGCGCTGTATCTGACGTGCTCGACATCCGGCAGCAGCCCTCCCGCCATATTCCAATCATAGTGACACTGCCCGATCGCAGTGGCCTCTCTGAGCAGAGCAAGGGTTTCCTTGTTGTCCGCCAAGTACTTCTCAATCGCCGAGACCATCGCCTCGGGAAGCGGCTGACCCCTCGGAGGCAATTCTCCCGACCCGGCGTACGGCGTATTGTCCGGATCGGCAGGCTTGACGTAGACAGTGAAAGCGTCTTCATACAGCGGCGCAGCGTTCTCGACCCCGGGCGGCAGCTGATTCATCTCGGACAGTTCGGCAAGGCTAGTCGGATGACCCTGGGCCCGAATCTCGGCCAACTGCCGTTTGATGCTGCTGCCCTTGGCAACCATCCACAGAACGACCGCCACGATCAACACGCCGAGAATCGCCAGCACCACATGCCAGGGCCGAAGCCCGCCGCTTTTTCTTCTTGCCTCGTCAGTCATGTCACATACTCCAGAACTTCATTCGACTGAGACTTCCCATTAAGCCTGAAATTTCCCATATGCATTTTACTGAAACACTTATACACACCTGAAGTCTCATAATCCTCGATCACTGCTTGCCGGGCGTGATATCGATGTAGCCGGCCGGCATCTCTATCGTGAAGAGACCTGGGTCGATCTCCACGTCCCACTGGAACTGGTCCATGACGCAGTCCGATTCGTGGTGCTCTCCTTCGAAGTCGGCCGTGACCGTGCTTTCGAATCGGACGGGGTACTGCGTCTGCACATCGACCCACAACTCCAGGTGTATTTCTATGTGGTCGACCATTTCCACTAGCTCCGCCCCCATGACTGCCGGATCGCTCGTTTCCAGACCTTCGCAAAGGACCCCGTCGATTGTTCTTTCGGCCAGTTCCTTGTGTTCGACCGATAGAATTTTCTGCACGATATACTTCGGATTTGTCCAATCCTCGTCCTTCTCCAGGAATCCTTCGATACCTTCCTGGTACTGCGTGGAAATGTAACTCTTGTGAGCGTGCTGGATGTAGGTAGAGGTCATGGTCTCGTAGTTGGAGCAGTTCGAGCGTCTGATCTGCCCATCCTTGTAGTCATCGGTGCGCGAACCGACGGGGCTGAAGTACTTGATGGAATAAGCATCCTCGGGCCCCATTGAACCGGTTCCCGTAATGCGAAGCGTGAGCCCGCCGCTGGCTTGGACCTTTTCGGCGACCTCGGCCCAGACGACGCCGGAACCGCTGTCGGTGCTGATGAATTCGAACAGTCCCAGAACGACGGCCGCGACGATGGCGGCCGCTACGGCTAGTTTGGTGATTGGATTTTTCATAATCGTTCTCCCTGTATGCGGCTGCGCGGCAGCCGGTTGTGGTTTACGGTGTCGTTGCAGTGTGCTCAACAAGCGTTCGAGGATTCGGTCGTGCGACTGGGCATCGACCGGGTGACGCAGATCCTGGACCATTCGCTCTATGTCGCGTGCACGTTTCATGTTTCCGCCTGTCCGTTTAACATGGACCGTAATTTGTCAATGCCGTACCGGTAGCGGCTTTCGGCCGTTTTGGGAGAGATGTCCTGCACTTCGGCAATCTCGCGGAACTTCAGTCCGGCCTGCAGATGGAGCAGCACGGCCTCCTGTTGTTCGTAGGGCAACCGGCCCAGGGCCTCGGAGAGTCGCTGTCGCTGCTCGCTGGCCATTGCCCTCTGCAGCGGGCCTGGCTGCTGTGCTGCGACGCGCTCGGCCAATTCCAGCGGGCCGGTTGGCCTGGACCTGTCTCTCCGCAACAGGTCACGCGACCGATTGGCGACGCACTTGGCCAGATAGCCCTTGAGACTGCCCGTCAGTTCGAACGTCTCGATCGACTCGATGAACCGGATGAAAACGTCCTGCAGTACGTCTTCGGCCCGATCCGGGCGACCCAGCAGATTCGTCGCCAGTGTCAGCAGGTCGGCTTCGACCTTGCCGTACAGGCGGCGCAAGGCCCGGGGACTGCCCCGTTTGAGTCGCCACAGCAGTATTCGATCATCGAGCATATTCAAGTTGTCAAACCGACGTCAGAACCATCAACTACCACCAGTATAACGCACGTCGTCGCCCCTTTGCTCTACACAAACCGCAAATTCATCGGCGGCAGCGCACGAAAAAGGCCGAGCCCCGTGGACCCGGCCTTGTGTGTAACACTGCTGTTGCTTGAATTGCGTCCGATCTAGAACCCGCCGGAGATTTTGAACCTGCCCAGAGTTACGTCGTAACGCACACGAATCTCCTTGTCACCAGTCGCCCGAGTCTTCCATTTGATCCGACAGGGGACCCGCCAGGTGTTGGACTCTCCCCTCTTGAACGGCTCGCCCATCTGCACGATCTCCAGCCCGCCACAATGGGTATCGATGGTCTCTCTTTGCTCGGTGGTGAGCTTCGCCATTCCAGGCGCATGCTTGAGGATCTCGTCCCAATTCCGGTTGCTGCATGCCTGGAGGAACAGCGTGACTGTCTGCTTGATTTCGGGTAGTGCCTCCCGCTCCTCCTCGGTCAGGACTTGAGCCGTCGCCGGCGGGGCCTCAGGATTCTCTTGCCGAGCCTGGGCGGCTCTCGGGTTTTCTACCTGCGTGTAGTCATCCGGGATGTTGGGCTCGAAGAAGCTCTCGTCGAGTTGGGCGTTCCAATCGAAGTTCTCCATGACGAACTTCGACTGCCTCATCCGGCCGCCTTTCATCCCCTTGACTTCCATCTCGATGCGCACGGGCAGATTCGTTTCCACGTCCACCCAGATCCGCATGACGCAGTCCTCGCCGCTGTCCTCAAGCTGGTGGCCCTCGATCCCCTCGACGACCACGCCGTCGATGGTGGTGCGACCCAACTCGGTGTAGCCCCCGCCGGACAGAATATTCTTGAGCCACGTCCTTGGATCATCTGGGTCGCTCCCCAGAGCGGCCTGGTCATAGGACACGTCGAGACGCCAGTATTGCTTCCGGTCCACTTTGATTTTATAGACTACGTTCTTGCGGTGCAGCCGGTAGGTGATGGCCATCAATTTGCCATCCCTAAAGGTGTCGGCTCGGGTCCCGTAGTCGCCCGCCACGTAGTGCTTGGAGGGCAGCACGAGTTTCCCTTGTGATTCGTCAATCTCCCACCGCGTCATATCGTACACGACGGCGGGGATCTGCTCCGTCTTTTCCAGGACCTGCGCCCAGACGACGCCGGAGCCGGCTTCGGTGCCGATGAACTCGAACAATCCCAACACAACCGCCGCGATGATGGCAGCTGCGATAGCCAGTTTTGTGATGGGGCTTCTCATAATCGTTCTCCTTAGGACGGGCTCGCGGGAAGCCAGCGTCGTTTCTTCGTATTGCGATTGTGCCTGTCGGACACGCGCCAGCACGCGGTCGTGCAGCGCCGGGTCGGGCGTGGCGTTCAGCTTCTTTCTGATGATTTCTTCGATATTCTCTATCGGTTCCATTCTTTCACCTTGCCGTCCAGGGTGGACCGCAGTTTCTCCAGGCCGTACCGGTACCGGCTTAGAACCGTATTGGTGGATGTCCCTTGCAATTTGGCGATCTGGCGGAACTTCATATCCGCCTTGAGTCGCAGTAGGACGACTTCGCGTTGCTCGTCGGGCAGTTCCGCGACGGCGCTGTTGAGCAAGCGCGCCTGCTCGTCCAGGATGACTCTCTGGTCGGGCCGCATTGACACATTCGCACGTCCGATTCGATCGGACGCTTGAGCGGCTCGTCTGCTGAGCCGCCTTTTGTGATCGCGTACGCGGTTGACTACGCTCGTGGCCAGGTAGCCACTCAGGCTGCCTCGGATGCGGAAGTTCCGTCGGGACTGGGCGAAGGAGACGAACACGTCCTGGACGACATCCTCCGCGCTGCCTGCATCGTTGAGCAATCCCATCGCCAGGGTCAGCATCGGCGCGAGGTACTTCTCGTAGATGAGGGTCAACGCCTCGTCACTGCCCCGTTTGAACTTCCACTTGAGTACTTCATCCTCTAGCATCAGTCGTCCGACCAAGTTACGCCATCTCAAGAACGATCATTCTCATAGTGTACTACGTCTGGGGGAACCTTTTATTCTTGAGGTGTGGATTTCTTCTCCAGAGGCGCATAAAAAGGGCCGAGCCCAGTATCGGCCCGGCCACGAGGAGAACACTATGCATTATGTGGCGCCTGTCAGTCCATGAATCGATAATCAGCAGGGATTTCGGGCTCCATCTCGCTCTCGACAAGGTCCACGTTCCATTGGAACTGGTCTAGCGTCGACGTTTTACGGAGGCTTCCGTCATCGCCAGTGACGCCGATTTCCACGAGGACGGGCAAGCCGGTCTCCACGCTGGCCCACAACTGCCCTGAGGAGCCGTCCGGGGCCATCGCTTCAACGCCCTCGCAAAGCACGCCGTCGATTGTCTTTTGGCCCAACTCACGGTGTTCGTGAGCCAGGCCGCGGCTGATCAGGCCCTGAGGGTCTGTCCAACCGCCGTGGAAGGACGCGACCTCCTGATCGCTCATGGCCTTCTTGACGTACACTTTCGCATCATGCGCCACCCACGTTTCCGTCTTCGTATTCAGATTGAAATAGATCTCACGATGAACTTGATCGTTTCTGCACCATTGCGTACGCGAGAGCGTGGCGGAGCGGCGGATGAGGGTATAGCCATGGGGCCAATTCTCGTTGGGGTCTTTCGCATCGGTTTTCGCTATTCGGAAGATAACGCCGGGGCTGGCCTGCACTCTCTGGGCGACCTCGGCCCAGACGACGCCGGAGGTGCCGCCGGTATCGATGAATTCGAACAGTCCCAGGACGACCGCTGCGATGACCGCGGCGGCGATGGCTAGTTTGGTAATTGGATTTTTCATTGTGATGCTCCTTAGGCTCGGGCACACGGCGCCCGGGTGATTGTCGGGTTTCTTATCGTGGGCGGTCAGCACCGTCTCTAGTACGGACTCATCCATGCTGGGATTGGTGTCGACCGCCGCTCTTCGGAAAAACTGTCCTATGTCATCTGTCGGTTTCATGTCTGAGCTCACCATTCAACATTGACCGCAGTCGTTTGATGCCGTACCGGTATCGGCCTTGTACGGTGTTGATCGACACGTTCTGGATCTTCGCGATCTGTCGGAACGTGATGTTGCCTTCGATGTAGAGAGCGACGACCTCACGCTGCTCGTAGGGTATCTGCCCCATCGCCTGGCTCAACTGTCCAAGCGCTTCGCTCAGCATGGCCCACTGTTCGGGTCGTCGAAAGCCGCTGATCAGGCCTTCGACTTCGTCCAAGCCGCTTGCTTCGTGCCGCTTGGCGTCCCGTCGGCGGTTGCGAATCCGATTGGCGACGCACGTCAGCAGGTACTTCCTGAGATTGCCCGCCAGTCGAAGCCGCTCGGCCGATTGGGCGAACGTCACAAAAACATCCTGAACCACATCCTCGGCGGTGTTGACGTCCCCGAGAAGGGCGATAGCGAGTTTGAGCAGATCGTTCTTGTACTTCGCGTAGATCCGGCGCAGGGCGTCTTTGTCGCCCAACTTGAACTTCCAGATTAGCAGCGTATCCTCAATCATCGAAAAGCAACAACTCTCAGAAAGATCTTTCTTCCTCTATAACACACCCAGGCGGGCCATGTTAGTATCGCCAGCGCAGGTTTTCTCGTTTTTCTCTTGCAGGCCTGCTCAGGCGCACAAAGAAAGGCCGGACCTCCGCGGCCCGGCCTTTGTGACGCTATCGTTTCAGTCGCTTGCGTGGCTACATCTGTTCGTACTCAGCCGGAATGCTCGGCTCGAACACGTCCGGGTCGAATTCCACGTCCCATTGGAACTGATCGTGGACCATCGTCCTACGGACCTCGCCGCTGAATTCACCTTCCAACAGAACGGGATAGCCCGTTTCGACACTGACCCAGAGACGCGCGACGAGACTGTTGGTCTCAGACTCCCCTTCGATGAGGGCCAAGTCGGTGGTCTCAATGCCTTCGCAGAGTACGCCGTCAATCTCCTGAGGTTTGAGCTCTGTGTACTTGCATGCCATGAATTTTCGGACCCAATAGGTCGGGTCCTGGTAATTGGCATGCTTCCGGTCCCCCTCGTCTGTCAACGTGATGTCCTCCAATGCGTATTCTTTCTGGGCGTGCAAGAGAACCACTCTCTTGGCCGTGGCTCGGTTGTCATACATCGTTATCCAACACTGGCCGTCTTTGAAGCTTTCAGCTCGATACTGGGTCGGTGACAGGTAGGTGATCCCATAATCGGATTCAATCGTGCGTGCGTGCTGGTTCTCGGTCCCGTGTCTTTCCCGGTAGATGACGCCTTGGCTGGCTTCGACCTTCTGAGCGACCTCGGCCCAGATGACGCCGGAACCGGCGTCGGCGCTGATGAACTCGAACAGGCCCAGCACAACCGCCGCGATGACGGCGGCGGCGAGGGCCAGCTTGGTGATTGGGTTCTTCATGATCGGTCTCCCTGTGTGTATCAGCGTTGTCGCTGATTCGGTTCCAGTTGGGTGTTCGTGGGCGGCGAGGACGATATCCCTCATGTGGGTGTAGGTTCTCTCGTCGGCACGCACGTCCAAATCCTGTTTGATAATGTCATTGAGTTTCTCGTTATCGTTCATGGTCCATGTCACCATTCAAAAGGGCCCTGAGTTTGTCCAGGCCGTAACGGTACCGGCCATGCACGGTGCTGATCGAGACGTCCTGCAGCCTGGCGATCTCTCGTAGCGTCATATCGTGCTTAACCTTCAAGACCACCGCTTCGCGCTGTTCGTAGGGCAATTGCGCCAGCGCGGTGCCGAGTCGTTCGCATCGCTCGCTATAGACCAGCGACCGATCGACGTGGCCTGAACGGCTGGCCGTGGCCGCCAGGGCATCGACACGCCGCTCTTGGCTGTGTCGCCGGCGGACACGATCCCGCACACGGTTGACCACACTCTGGGCCAGATAGGCCTTCAGACTGCCCTTGAGCTCGAAACCGCCGGCGCCCCTGGCGAAGGAGACGAACACGTCCTGAACTACATCTTCCGCTTCGTGCGGATCGTTCAGCAGGCCCATCGCCAGGCTCAGCAGCGCGTTGACGTACTTCTCGTATATCCGCGCCAGCGCCTCGCGGCTACCCCGCTTGAATCGCCACTTCAACAGTTCGTCTTCGATCATCCGCACGATAGAATCCAGATTCCCAAGAGCGCTCTTTCCCTATATCACGCCGCTCGGTCCCCATTTTACACAATTGGTGCAAAAGAAAAGGCCGAACCTCCGCGGTCCGGCCTCTGTGGTTGACTTGATAGGAGTTAATTCTTGGCTTATTTTTCGGTCGCGGCGGCCTCCTCAGAGCCGGCGGGCACACCGAGCGTCGGCAGCCTCTCCGCTTCGACGAACTCGATGCGCGAGTCGAGGAACAGCACGTTGGTTCCCTTGCCTGTGGTCAGCAAGGCTCTGTCGTAGGCGATGACCTGCGAATGCGGATCGGCGAAGGTGACGCCTGCCCCGAGATACGTCACGTCCTCGACCATCCACTGATAGTACGCGTCGTCATCGACGAACTCGCGCATCTCTTCGAGCGACTGGGGCAGTCGGTCTTCGTGGTCGCCGGCGTAGATCAGCACATCCCGCCCGAGATCGCAGAGCCATGTCCCCGACGCGTAGATCGGGGCCAATTCCGCATCCTTCTCGCCTGTACTCTCGATGGCGATCGCCGAATCCTCCTGCACCATTTTGTAACGGAACTGCACCGTTTGCTCGGCGCGATCCATGCCGCGCATCTGGAGGATCCCTATGCCGCCTTCGCGCGTCTTAAAGGGATGAACGCGTTGGAATTGGCCCTCCCGATATGGGATCGGATCGCGGGACTCGTACGCGATGTCGGCGATGGAGTGACGGATGAGCAGAGCGCGGGCCACGACCCAATAGCCGGGGTCCAGGTCCTGCACGACCAACCCTGCGCCGACCAGACTGCCGCTGTCGTCCGTCACCCGGGCGATGGCGTCGATCCCATTCTGTTGGAGCCAGTCCAGAAGGTCCTCGGGGGGCAGACTCAGCACCTGTGTTGGAATGACGCTTGTCTGTCCGGTGTCGAAGTCGATGGCACAGGGTTGCGCCGAGGGATTCTCCGGATCGAGGCAGGTCAGTGTCGCGATCTGCACCGGGCCATAGCCGGGCGCGGTGGGGGCTTTCACTTGCCACTGGAGCTGAGCCTTGTTTTCATCGTGATCGCCGATTTGAACGACCGCCAGATTTCCCTCGCTTGTCAGGATCGCGGCGACGCGGCTTTCGCCGGCCGAGACGCTCGTGGTCGTGCTTTCCGGCATCTCTGCCAGTATGGAATGGGCCCACAAGACGGCTGCGTCCGGTTTAGGCTGACGCCCCGATGGCGCCCAGAGACGCACGGAAGAGCCGGGTACGATCCTCAGCGTGCCGCCGTTTTCTCCGTCCCAGGTCACGTCGAAGTCCCCCGGCTGGGGCTGTTGCAGGGGAATCGCTCCCTTCGGGTCCAGGTCGAGGGCCATATTCGCCTGGATCTTGGCGCTGAATGCGTGTGTCTTGTCGGGTTCTGTGCGGGTGAGCTTTTCGACGCCCACCGCCAGGGCGGCCACAACGACGACGGCCGCTACGGCCAGTTTTGTGATTTTGCTGTTCATGAGAATTCTCCACACGCGGGGGTTGCCGCGTCTCTGTGTTGTGATTTCTGGTTGGTGCGGTCGCTCGGTCACGCCTTTCCACAGACGCCTGTCCATTTCCGGGCCGGCGGCGAACGACATTTCTGTGACGACGTTTTCTATTTTCTCTGCGGGTTTCATGGTTCCAGTCTCCCATTCAGGGTGGACCGCAGTTTCTGTAGGCCGTACCGGTAGCGGCCTTTGGCGGTGCTCACGGAGATCTCCTGATGCCTGGCGATCTGTCGGAACGTCATCGCGGCGTTCAGATGCAGGGCGACGGCCTCCCGCTGCTCGTAGGGCAGTTGCGTCAGCGCGGCGCTGACCAGTCTCGATCGTTCATCGGCAACGATTCGGGTCTCGGGCCCGTCGCCGCCTGAAGCGATGTCCACTCCAGTGTCAAGGCTGTCGGGTTGGCGTTTCCGTCCTCGCAGACGATCTTTCGCCCGGTTGGCCACGCAAGTCGTCAGATAGCTCTTCAGATTGCCTCGCAGGCCGAACCCGTTGGCCGACTGCGCGAACGTCAGGAACACGTCGTGCAGCACGTCTTCGGCCCCGTGACTGTCGTTCAGCAGCGCCATCGCCAGCGTCAGCAGCCGGTCGCGGTACTTCTCATAGATCCGCCGCAACGCCTGGTCACTGCCGCTCTTGAAAGCAATCTTCAGCCATTCATCTTCAAGCATCAATCCTCACCGCATACAAACTAACAACGATCGTCGTTCACCATTATCACGATTAACCGCCCCCTTTGGACATAAGAAATCCACAGTTTCTTACGCCGGTACTGGAGAAAGGCAGCTTTCAGGTTTGAGGGGGGGGTAGGGAAGATGGGTCGAGGGACGCGGAGGTGACAGGCGGTCGCTTCAGGAGCTTTGTCGGATCCTCTTCCTCGGTGGCCTTGCCCGAAGTGTCACTCGATGGGGATCAGCACCTCGTTCCGTCGCAGGAACCAGAGTTGGAAGGGCGGGTCGTAGCGGGCGAAGACCTGGGCGCCGGCGGTTTTCAGGCCGCGTTCGGAGACGAACTGTTTGAGGGCGTCTCGCTTCTCTTCGTAGCGTTTCCGGCTCCACGTTCCGGAGTAGCGGACCGCCGCGATCCTGCGGGCGGGGATCTCCCGAAGCTGGACCTCTGCATCGAGCGGTTCGGGCAAGGTTGCGAGCGTGTATTTGGACGGCATGAGGAAGCTGACGGTGTAACGGCTCCCGGTCTGGACCTGTGCGACCGGGGCGGTCATGGCGATCTTTTCCGAGGGCTTCTGTTGCTCGACCGGTGCGGTCATGGCAATGGATTCCTTCGTCCGGTTCTTCCCGGAGATATAGCCATAGAGCCTCCCAAACGCGACGTTGCCCGCCCCGTCGAAATCGCTCTCCACGACCGTCTCGGCCACGATCTGAGGGGCGTACTTCCGGATCTCAAAACCGCCCTGTTTCTCCAAAACCGTGTATTTCGGCTTTTCGATGCCCTTCAGGCCGATCAGACTACAGGAGCCCAGGAGCAGAGCGACAATGAACAGACCAGCCAGCAGCAGTCCTCGTTTGCAAGTCATATCCGTCTATCCTCGACAGAGGCCTTGATACGCGTCATCACACCAACTACCCATCTCCTACTGTGCCAAGACCTGTGTTGTTCAGGTTCCCATCGCCAGACTGCCTCCCCATGCCCGGAATTGGCTCAAGGATGCCGCGTTCCTCAAGCTCTTTGGCCCCCCAGAACTGGGCGCAGGGATCGCTGTACAGGACATACGTGCCTCTGCCTCTGGCGGCCAAGGTCTTGTCGTAAGCTACCGGCACCGAGGGATCGATGCCCATTTTGGCGCCTTTGCCGAGGTATTCGACGTTCTCGACGATCCACTGGTAATCCTGCCCGCACTCTTCGACGTACTCCTTCAACTCACTCAGGGTATCCGACTGGGTCTCATCGTGGCGCTGGGCGTATCTCATGAGGACGATGGCAAACTTCATCAGCTTGTCCTCGGATTCGGCGAGCCTCTGTTCTTCGGCGTCGATTGTTGCGGCCGACAAGTCGTACTGGGACAGCCTATCGGGCTCTATGAACTCGGCGTGGCCGTCGCGAAATGCGGCGTACGTGCCCTTGCCGATGGCCAGAAGCGTCTTGTCGTAGGCGATCAGTGTGTCAGGCGCATCCTGGGCGACTCTGCCCGCTCCCACGTATCCAACGTTATCGAGAACCCACTGGAAGTCCTGATCGCACCGCGCCGCGTAGTCTTTCAGTTCGTCGATCGTAGCAGGATATTTCCCGTCGTGTTCCTCTGCGTAGATGAATGCCATCAGACCAAAGCGCTTCAGCCTCTTGACCGATTCGGCGAGTCTCTGGGATTCCAGGTCCTCCTCGGCTGTCGTTTCGACGGCACTGGCGGCATCGTCCGCAACCATTCTCCAGCGAAATTGTATGGTCTGGGTCGATGTATCGACCGCCAGCATCTGCAGCATGCCGATGGCGCCTTCGCGGGTCTTGAAGGGATAGACATATTGGTACTGACTCTCCTGGTAGAGCAGGGGCCTGCGGGGCTGGAACGGGGAGGAGGTCATCTCCTCGCGCAGGTCAACAGCGCCGGTTCCAGCCCAGGAGCCTGGGGACCAGGTCCAGAAGACCAGGCCGACGCCGATCAGGCCGTAGCCCTCCTCCGTCCTTCGGGCGATCGCATCGATGCCGTTCTGTTCCAGCCAGCCCAGCATCTCGGCCGGGGGCATGCCCAACACGTTGGTCGGAATGCTCAGAATCCGACCTGTATCGAGATCGACTGCGCCGTCCTCTGCTGTATTGCCTTGAGGATCGACGATTCGGAGCGTCACGGTTTGAACAGGGCTATAACCTGGACTGACGGCTTCCTCGATGCGCCATCGGAGCCAGGCGTGGTTCGCCTTATGGCCGGCAACATCAATCACGGCCAGGTTGCCCTCACTGGTCAACACGACCACAAACGGCTCGCTCTTGGTCGCTGTGACCCGAGTAGCGGTGCTTTCCTGCAATTCGTCCAGATGGGAGTAGGCCCACGAAATCGCGCTATCCCACTGAGGATCGATGAGGGGGCAGGCCAGGAGGCGCAGCGACGATCCGGGCAGGATCTGCAGCGAGCCCCCATCTACGCTGCTCCAGGTCACGTCGAAATCTTCCGGGCGGGCCGTTCGTAGCGGCAGGGCGGCTGCCGGGTCCAAGTCGAGCGCCATATCGGTGCGGATCTGGGCGCAGAATGCCTGCACCTTGCTCGGCTTGGTGCGCGTCAGTCTCTCGACGCCGACCGCCAGGGCGGCCAGGACGATCACGGCCGCGACGGCCAGTCTTGCGATTTTGCTATTCATGAGAAGCCTCCACACGCGGGTCTCGCCGCGTCTCTGTGTCGTGGTTTGTGACTGGTGCAGTTGGTCGGCAATGTCATTCCATAGGCGCTGACGCATCCCGTCGGACGCCTCACTGCCGGCTTGCCTGATCGCGTTTTCTATTCTTCTTTCGGGCTCCATCTCTAGAGTCTCCCGTTCAGGATTGACCGCAGTTTGTCGATGCCTCGTCGGTAGCGGGCCTGTACGGCCACGTAGGAGGCATTCTGAATCCTGGCGATCTGTTTGAATCTCATCCCGGCTTTGAGCCGCAGCGCGATGACCTCGCGTTGCTCGGCCGGAAGTCGTGACAAGGCCTCATACACGCGATGGGCGTCCTCGGCGCAGATCAGGCGGTCTTCCGCTGGCCCGGTTAGGGTCTCAGGAGCCATGCCACTGCTGCCCTTGACCAATTGGTGCTTACGCGTACGTAACCTGTCACGAGCTCGGTTCGCCACGCACGTCGCCAGGTAGTGCTTCAGGTTGCCGTGTAATCGGAACTTTCCGGGCGACTGAGCAAGCGAGACAAAGACGTCGTGCACAACGTCCTCGGCCGCGTGGGCATCATTGAGAAAGGCCATCGCCACGCCGAGCAGGGTGTTGAGGTACTTCTCATACATGCCGCGCAGCGCCTCGGCGCTGCCCAGCTTGAACCGCAGTTTCAGAAGTTCGTCTTCTAACATTGGCTGCCCATACTGTCTGGAACGATCGTCCTTCACTATTATCACGTTAGAGACCATCATTCCAATACAGGAAATCCAGATTCTTCTGCCGGCAAGCGCAGAAGAAGAGCCGAGCGCATAGCGGCCCGGCTCGCGGTCTGTCTTGTCTCCGGTATCGGCGGTTCTTAGCGAGGAGGCGAATTCCTCGCGTTCCCGTCGTTTGGCTCCGCGATCTCGGTGACGAACCACGTGGCGAATGCCCTTTGGCGCGCAGAAAAAAGGCCGAGCTAAGCCAGCCCGGCCTTGACGTTTGTAGGTGATGTGATTGTGGGACTATTGGTCGTCTTTGGGCGTGCCAACGGACCAGATAACTTCGGTTCCGTCGCCTAGGAAGTACTTCTCGCGTTTGAAGGAGAAGACATGGTTTTCCACCGTCTCCTCATATGTGCCGAGGTCCTCTCCCGGGCCCGCTTCTCGAAGTCGGAGGAATTCCTTCAACGGTGGACTGAATTCTCTCCACTGTTCCGCTGTGTACACTGGCATGTCGTTGGCAGCTTCCCCCATGTTCATTGTTCGACCGTCCGAAAACTGATATCTGTACTCATGCTTTATCAATCGATAGGTGCCGATTATCGTTTCTTTGACCCTGAGCAATTCCCTCTTACCCTGTTGCCTCAGGCTCTCGATTTCCTCCAGATCCGTTCGGGTTTGTTCCACATCAGTAACGTCATCGGCGCCCATTGTGACGACGTCCTCGCGATCTTCGCTTATGAAAATGTGATTACCGGTATCGTTCTTACCATAGTAGTAGTATCCTCCAATACTCACGCCCACAGCAGATAGGGCTCCGGCGCCTAGCAAAATGGCAACCGCCGTTGAAATCTTCCAGCTTCTTCTTGCGGACATTGTCTGTCTCCTTTCGATTTCGCTGAGCGCCTGCCGGCGCAGCTCGTGCCGATGAGGACCCGGTTCGCATTTCGGCAGGTCAGCGTTTCTCAGATAGTGGTCGATTCGTTCGATGTTTTTACTCATGATTCACCCCCTTGTTGGGGTAATACGCCATTACGTGAAAGGATATCCTGTAATTGGGCCAGCCCGCGATGCAACTGGCTCTTGACGGTTCCCGGCCTTCGGCCCGTGATCTCGGCGATCTCCGCGATTGTCTTGTCCTCGAAATAACGCAGAACAATCACCGTGCGGTACTTCAGTTTCAGTTGCAGCAACGCCTCGTGTAGCAGGCGATACTCCTCGATCGTCGCCGAGTGGTCACTGGCCGGCGGTGCGGTCTTCCGATCGCTGACGCCGCTTTGAAGATTAACGATCGCCGCGCGTTTCTGCCGCCGGTAGTGCATCCGCATTTCGTTCGTGGCGATCCGGTAGAGCCAGGCCCGGAAGGGGATCTGTCTCCATTGGAATCGACCCAGGTTCCGAAAGGCGGCCAGGAAGACGTTCGAGGTCAGGTCCTCGGCCACGACGCGGTTGAACGTGCCGTGGTAGAGGTAGCCCAGGATCTCGCTATAGTACTTGTCATAGAGCCGGGCCGCCGCATCCGTATCGTCGCGCGCCGAACGGACCAGCAGCCGATCCTCGTCGAGGACCTTACTTCTGGATTCCAGACTGCATTCTAACGCGTCATGGGCCATGGCTCTGCTCCGGAGTCAGTGTACACCTATCATAATGCACGAGTCGCCCGGAGGTTGCATTTCTCTTGTGGGGAAGCGCAAAAAGAAGGCCGGGTCGTGGTGACTCGGCCAAGATGGTCGGGAGGAGGCGGTGACGTCAGTCGTCGACTTGCCACCAGTCGTTGTCGAAATCGTGCCATTGGGGTCGGGTGATCGTCATGTGACGCTCGCTCTTGCGTGCGACGCACTCGGCCTTGGCGTGGGCGCCGTCGGTGCTGAGTTTGACCGAGCGGACGTAGACGGTGACCGGTTCGGTGATATTGACGCCCGCGATGAAGGCTTGTCCCATTTCTTCCGGGCTTTCGATGTCGGCCAGCATCGTTCCGAGTCGCTGGGCGTCTGCTTCCGAACCCCCGAAGCGGAGCGGGTCGTAGGCGAGCTTTCCTTTGGCGAGCTTAAAGAGGTAGTCGTAGTTGTAGTTGGCGGCCCAGGCGGCGGCGTCCCCGGCCTCGAAAGCCGCGACCATTGCCTGGATGCGTTCCTTCAGGCGGTCCGGCAGTGCTTCGTCCTGGTTGAAATCGTAAGGGGCGCTGTTCACATCGACCACGATGTCCTGGCTCGCTCCCAGCGTCGTCTTGCCCTTGTCATTGCTGACCTCGACCTTGCCCTCGGTGACCTCCACCGCCAGTAGGTTCACCGGCCTCCGCGTGTCGACTGTCACGCCATCGACGAGGTCCATCGTGAACTGCGTCCCCAACGCTTTGACGGCGCCATGAGGACAGGTGACGATGAACTCGCCCTTGCCCTTGGTGACGGTGACCTCGATCGCGCCGGCAAGGTGCTCAAAGCCTCTCGCAACGGCATTGTCGTAGATTCGAATACTGGCGTTCGCAGCCAGTGTGACCACCGAGCCGTCCTTGAGGGCGTGCGTCATGGGCCCGGTCAGCGTTGTTGCGGGTCGGACCGCCGCAAAGCGATAGCTGTCGTCCTCGATGAGTTGGGTGACACCGACGATGCCCGCTATCACGATCACGGCCGCGGCTGCGAGTTTCACGAACAGAGAGTTCATTCTGATGGTCTGTCTCGCCGACGGGCGCTGTTGTTGAGGTGTTTGCGTGGTGAGGTCCGCGACGGCCTCGGGATACTGGGCTTTCCACCTCTCGAAGTCGGGCTGCGTATCGTCCGAGTGGATGGCGCCGTTCAGTGCCTCATCCAGCCATTTGTCGTCTACGCGTTCCATGATCTAGCTCCCGAACCCATCACGTTTCAACACTTCGGCTACTTTGCGTTTGGCCCGTACGAGTCGGCCATTGACCGCCGACGGGGTGATATCCAGGACCTGCGAGATCTTGGCCTGGGAGAACCCGTTGAAGTACCGCATCACGATCAACTCGCGCTCCGATTCCGGCAGGTTCCAGACGGCCCGGCGGACCGCGTCGTGCTGCTCATCGTCCTCGGGACCCCGCTCGGCGACGGACCGTTCGGGCACCGGGGCCGGCCGGCTCTGCTTGCGGTAGATTTGCCGGGTCACATTCCGGCAGATCCCGCCCATCCAGGCCCCGAACTTGTCCTGATCGCGTAACGACGCTAGGTCGCGACAGGCGATGGCGAAAGCCTCCTGGGCCGCGTCCTCGGCTGTGTGCTTATCGCCCAGTTGCGCGTAGGCCAGCGCGACGATCGGGTTATGATAGCGCTGGTAGAGAGCGCCGAAGCTGTCCAGACACCCCCCCTGGGCCGCTCCGACCAGAACCGCATCCGATTGTCCGTCAGGCTCGATTCGCATAGCTGTCCTGCCCATTTCACCGGTGAGCTGATATCAGCCTTCATTCAATAGTGTGCTATCGTCCCCAAAATGTGCGCCGAATTCGACCCTTTTCTCCATAAATCGCCCGAATCGACCCAATCCGACCCGCCAGTCCCCGTTCGCCCGCGCCGGTCCCAGGGTGGCCAAATTCACTTTGAATTGGGTTTGTTTTTCTGCCCGATCCGCGTTTTCAGGCCCCCAATGCCGATAATTGGGTTCGTTTTGCATAAAAAGGGGTGCGCCGCCTGGACCCGTCGCGCAGGCTGGCGGCAATCCCGCTGCATCGGCGCCCTGCGTATCCCCCCAGCCCAGCCCCACCGGCCGGATTGACGATTTACTATTTGTAATTTAGTATTCATAGTCGTTCAGTATATTACAAACACAAGGACCCGGCGTCAAGAAAAATCCCAACGATTTCGTAGGGGCAAGCCCCCCGCGCTTGCCCTCTCGCTCAGCTAGGCACCCGCCCCTCAGGATAACCGTATTCTGCCCAGACGTGTTTGCCATGTTCCCACGTGTGTGAGGAGTTTTCCCTTTACAGGCACATCTATCCCGCCTAGATTTCCATGTCTGCAAGAACCGGTACTGAGGAGTACAAAATGGACGACAGGGCGACCAGTAAGATCAATCAGACATTCTCAAAGCTGGAGTTTAGTGCTCTACATATAACTGGTTTGCATGCTGATACTGGAGCGGGACTATGGTTGACGCCCGAGAGCGTCAAGGAGGTAAACAAAGAGCCACGATTCTGGAGGGCGTATGCCAAGTTCAAGATTGATCCTCTGGACAGAGTACGCGTACTAAGGGAAGACATATGGAAAGACAAGGACACACATGATATACACAAAATCTGTCTATACGATGGTGGACTGAAGTTTCCAGAGGTCTGCCCAGTATGCTTGGCAGACGAGACTGAAGACCAGGTAGTTGAAGCAAGAATTCGTCGTTCAGGAGGTTTGGGAGAGAAGGTGGCCGTAGAAGCGAGCCAGGAAAAAGCCAATAGGATATTTGCAGCAGGCAAATCTGATCGCTTCTGGTATGTCCTGTCTTTTTCAAAGCATCATGGTGTAGAGCAAAGAGCGGTGTACTTCGAGGCACTAGAAACTTTTGCTGGTGACAGATTCAAACTGGTTCTAACAAACCGTGAATATGCCGAACAGTTCGCTAAGCTTAATAATCTAAAAGGTACATGGATTAGTGCCAAGAGTATCCTGATGAGATTGCTTGGGGTTCTTGGATTTATACCTTGCATGGGGGTAGCGGCTTTTGCCGGCGTAGCGAGTTACTACCAAATAGCAGAGAAAGAGTGGGACGTCACTCCAATGGGATTAAAGACCCACGTGGCACTATTTGCAGTAGGCCTAGTCGCTTCAATGGCCTTGGTATACATGACCTTGAAGGCCAACAAGGGCGAATCCATCAATCCATCATAGGAGTTCTGGGGCGGGAACGGGGACAGCCACTTGTCAAAGCGTGTGACAGCGTAGTTGCAAAGGTGACTGTCCCCATTAATCCCCATTAATCATGATGCCCTATACAGGAGGCTGATATCAATGGCATGGTATAAACCTTGGACGTGGCTTCATCGCTCCGGTGGATGGACTGCTTTGCACACAGCATGCAAGGAACAACGTTGGGAATTGGCAAGATCGTTGATCGAGAGCGGAGCAGATGTGAATGCTGTTACACACGACACCCAGATGACTCCTCTGTATATTGCATGCGAGCGTGATTCGGCAGAAACAGTCCAGTTATTGATTAATCATGGAGGCGATATCGAGACAACTTCAGGCGTGGGTGCTACTCCTTTGTTCCTGGCAAGTCAATGGGGACAGTTGGATGTGGTTCGAGTGCTGATTAGGAATGGCGCCAACGCAAAGCGTATCTTGATTAAAGGCTTTACAGCTCTATTTGTCAGTTGCCAGAAGGGTAATAGAGATGTGGCTCTGCTGCTTATCGAGAATGGGGCCAACGTCAATTCTTCAATTAACGACGGACAGACACCTTTGATGAGCGCATGCATAAACGGATATCTAGACATCGTTCGATTGTTGCTTGAGAACAACGCTGATATGGACGCGACAGACAGCGACGGAAACACGGCCTTTGGCTTTGCCTGTCGGAACGCTCAGTGGGATGTTGTTCGCCTGCTCATCGAGAACGGAGCATCTGTAGATTCTAGAGATACCGATGGTATGCAACCACTGCATCATGCCGCTGGAAATGCTCCGGTTGAGTTTGTGGAATACTTGATACAGAAAGGCGCGGATGTGACAAGCCTAGATTCGAAGGGGCATTCACCATACTACTTCACATGCGATTATGATGAGGAAATGAGACGGCTTTTGCTTGATCATGGAATTGATCCTAATGACACACGACAAACACTTGTTGGGGATCTTATCTTTGAGTTTCCTGGTCCCTCGAAGTGCACGGAAGAATCCGTGTCTGATTTAGTAAGTAGATTACTAGCCTCCTTCGAAGAAGAGTATCCCGACAGTGTCGTACTTGATGATGGTAGCGGAGGCAATACCATTCATGTCAAGGCGTTTCCTAATTATGACAAGAGCGTATACCTAAGATTCTCGGTTGTCTACTCTGAGCCCGAAGAGCTACTTGAGATGAGAGAGACAATGAACGAGATTGTCCGAAAGACTAGGCGATAGGGATAACGGTACTTGATGTCTCAGCGTGATTTACAGGACAAGTATGATGGTGTGTTCGCGATGTGGCGAAGATCATGATGTCGATAGTGGAGTTTGCCCTGATTGTGAAAATGAGGGCAAGACAGAAGTGGCTGGCAATCGTGAAGATCCAACTGTAGGTCGGCTTGGGATACTATTTCTGGGTATTCCAATAGTAGGCTTCATTATGTATCTATTTTGGCGGGTGAGCAAACCAGAAAAGGCAAAAACAGCGGGCTGTCTTGCCTTATTGGGATTCGGCCTAGGAATCGTTGCGTGCTTTTTCACTTCAGCCACAGACTCAGAATCGCAACTTCAAAGCGTTGATTATACGCAAAGGCATGCCTTGAGAGATGCTACAAGAGTTCGCCAATTTGCTGATCCACGTGAAATACATGACCTTCTTCAAGGTGATGATTTGCCGTGGATGACATATCTGCTTATTTGGAACCGTTTGGAAGAAGGCACGGAAGTCTACAGAGTTGTAACGGATATACTCTTCGATAGTACAGCACGTGACGATACGGGCGATGCTACTCTCCGTGATCTTTCCGATGGAAGTTGGCGAAAACCTTTTGCAGATTGTGCATTGAAATACGCAGAACTTCGAATTGCCACAGTCGAGGCGATGCGGGAAATCTATGAAACCAACAGGACCCGTGAGCATTTTTACTCAGAGAATGTCCGTGTCTTGATGACAGGGACATTCTCGCTGGAACAATTGCTGTTGTATGTCCAGAATTCTAAAGGGCGCTACGGCCAATATGAGGTTGTCTGTGGGAGCATGCCAGAGGAGGCCGAGGAGGTGCGCCTCGATCCAATAATTGGTGTTCACGTGGTTGAAGGCAACAGCCTTATCCTACGTACGGCCCCTTCTTGTGAGGACAAGCACGTTCAAGTGACACCCATACACTTCAATGAACTCGTAAGAGAGCTTGAATTCTTGAAGGAAGATTGCAGCGACTATAACGTTGTGTGCAGTGAATCAGATCTCAACGACGATAGCTCGACAATCTGCATTGAACTTCCTGTGAGTGGGATAGGGGTCAACGATGAGCATCAGCTATTCGTCCTCTTGTTTGATGACATGATCTTGTCTGTCACGGATCGGTGAACCTCTCCCCATCGTCGAAGCCAAAAACTCAGAAACCTCTCCGGCGGGGGTAAACGGGGACGGGGGTAAACGGGTTAAACGGGGGGCCGCCACCTATTTAAACCACGATGTCACGAGCTTGCACAGATGTCTATCGCCATCAGTTCGACCTCAGTGGTTTTCCGGTCAGGACCTTGTAGAGTTGTGGGACGATGTGTTTGGCCGCCATCCGGTTGCCTGCTTCTGTCAGGTGAACGCCATCGGGGCGGATGGTCCTGTTCTCTAGCTCGGGGTCCTTCTCAAAAGCTGCTGAGAACGTGCGGTGCAGGTCGCAGAGCGGTATCGCGTATTTCTCTGACAGGTCTCTTGTGTGCTGGCATATGGCTTTGTCCATATATTCGTCGAGGCCTTCCTCGTACTTGTCTTTCCACACATGTCTGTTGTTGTCGAATGGCGTGCTCGTGATCAGAAGTATCTTCGCTTGTGAGTTCCTTTGAATTGCCAGTATGAGTTTCTCAAGCGATTCCCTGTATTCCGCAGACGCTCGCGCTGTGTCATTGAGTCCAAACGAGAGACTTACGACCTCAGGGTCTCTTTCCAGCACATCGCTCTGTAAGCGGGACAGGGCGCCCTTGGCGGTGTCACCGCCTTTGCCCGCGTTGACGATCGAGACCTTGCCTTCTTTCTTGTAGAGTGAATCGAAATGAGCCTGGACACAATCCGTCAGTTTGTCACCTTCAGCGCTGCGGGCAGACAGAGTGGTCGAATCGCCCATCATGACAACGGTATAGCCTCGATCGTCCACCGATGCACACGAGATCGTGAGGACGGCAGACAGTAAGATGATTCTGATCAGATTGGCCTTTAGCATAGTCACACTTGCTCTCGAAAGAAGGTAGCCAAACATTGCATGCGGTAGCGGTCCCACTCGCACAGGCCCGAACGCAGGATTTTCCGCATCTGAGGCCTCGATTGTACCGGCTTGTACGTTGTATGACAACGCCGGTGCACAAGCCGCGAATCCCGAGACATCTCACTTGTCTCGGTAGGGGATTGACAGGGTCGTCCCATTTCCATAGGCTATACTGTATATTGTGTGTGGAGAAGCTCACCGCTTGACCGACCAGCGATTCTGTCTGGTTATTGTTATGTTCCAGCAGAAAAAGGAGAAAGGCATGAAAAGGCTCACGTTGGTGTTTCTGATTGCTACTCTGACATTACAGGCACAGGCGGGCGTTCCGGCGCCGAAGGGGGTGTGGGAATTCGATACGCCGGGCCCCAGTGCGGCGACGATCGGCGCCCCTTTGGAACTCGTCGGTTCGGATGAGGCGATCACGGGCCTGAACGCGGCCGATGGCGCCGTTCGAATCGGACAGGGCAGTTACTACATCTGCACGCATGGTATCGCCCCCAATGGTGACGGTGCCAAAGTGAACGAGTGGACCCTGCTCATTGACTTCAGCTACCCGGCCAGCAGTCTGTCCGATCCTCCCAACGGGTACAGCGATCTGTTTCAGACCGACCCGACCAACGCCAGTGATTCCGACTGGACCATCAATTCTGGCGGCGCGATCGGCATCGGCGCCGTGGGTTACACCAACGCGCATGGTTACACCACCGAGGCCAACACCTGGTATCGCCTGGTCGTGGTGGTCGATAACGGTGTTCGACATGATATCTTTGTCGATGGCGTAGAGATCTTCAAGGGGACGAACAGGGCATCGACGGCCGTTTCAGCCTCGCCGAGACCCTCCTGCTCTTTTGCGCCGGCAACAACCAGGACGGCGATGACGCTCCCATTGATGTGTCGACGGTGGCCATCTGGGATACGCCTCTCAGCGCTGGCGAAGTATCGACCTTAGGCCTGGTCGGCGACCGTTTCTTCACCCAGAAGGTCGCTTCGAATCCGACACCGGCCGAGGGCGCCGATGATGTGCTGATCACCACCGATCTGGCCTGGACGCCCGGTGAATATGCGGCTACGCACAACGTCTATTTCGATCTTTCCTGGGAGGATGTCGATGCGGCGGCCCCCGAGACCCTGATCGCCGAGGGGCTGGCCCGGGACGCTAACAGCCTGGACATCGGACGCCTGGATTTCGGTGACACTTACTACTGGCGTGTGGACGAGGTCAACGGCGCCCCGGACTTTGACGTTTTCCAGGGCAAGGTCTGGAGCTTCACGGTCGAGCCGAAGGCTTATCCGATCGAGAGTATCACCGTCGCGGCCTCCAGTTCCGACGACGGCGCAGGGCCCGAGAATACGATCAACGGTTCGGGCCTCGGCGAGGACGATCTGCACTCGATCGAGTCCTCGGATATGTGGCTCAGCCGTGTCGGCGGGGACCAACCGACTTACATCGAGTTTGCCTTCGACCGCGTGTACAAGCTGCATGAGATGTTGGTCTGGAATTACAACGTCAGCTTTGAATCGGTGCTCGGCTTTGGTCTCAAAGAGGTCACGATTGAGTATTCCAGCGATGGCGCCGAGTGGGTGGTCCTGGGTGACTTCGAGTTTTCACGGGCGACCGCCCGCGCCGATTATGGCTCCAATATCACGATCGATTTCGGAGGTCTGGCCGTTCAGGCCGTGCGGCTGACGGTCAACAGTGGCTGGGGGACGGTGGCCGCTCAGTATGGCTTGAGCGAGGTTCGCTTCCTGTACATTCCGGTGTCCGCACGCCAGGCTCAACCGGCCGACGGCGCTGCGGATGTCGATCCGGACACGGTCCTGAGCTGGCGCGCCGGCCGGGAAGCCGCTGCTCACGATATCTATCTGGGCGGCGATTCGGACTCTCTGGACCTGGTCGATACGACGGACGACGCGACCTTCGCGCCGCCGAGTCTGCTGCTCGGCCGCACCTACTACTGGCGGGTCGACGAGGTTAACGAGGCGGCCAGTCCCACGACGTGGGAGGGGGCCGTCTGGAGCTTCTCTACGAAGGAGTACGTGACCGTAGACGATTTCGAGAGCTACACCGATGATATCGATGCGGGCGAGGCGATCTTCCAGACCTGGATCGATGGTCTGGATAATGGCAACGGTTCCACGGTCGGCTATTTCGATCCGCCGTTCGCCGAGCCGTCGATTGTCCACAGCGGCCGGCAGTCGATGCCCCTGGCCTATGACAATTCTCTGGCCCCGTTCTTTTCGGAAGCCGAGCGGGATCTGGGCGGTGTCGATTGGACGGTCGGCGGCGCCGACAGGCTGCGCCTCTATGTCCAGGGCACTTTTGACAACGGCCCCGGCCGTCTCTACGTCGCTCTGGAGGACTCGGTCGGCCACGTGGCGGTGGTCACCCATCCGGATGAGACGCTAGTGACGGCCGATACGTGGCGGGAATGGACGATCCCATTCGACGACTTCAGTGGCGTCAACCTGGGCGCTGTTCGGATGATCTATGTCGGTATCGGCGATCGGGACAACCCGGCCTCCGGCGGAACCGGTACGGTGTTCATCGACGACATTGCGTTCGGCCGTTCCACCGAGTGAGTCGCGACAGAACGGCTCGTTGGAGGCCTCTACAGGCAAGCGTGAATCCTGGCCGAATGAGTGTGACATTGAAGTGGTTCCACCGTACAGGTAGGATCACAGCAGGCCCAGCCGCCGCGTACAGGTTGTGACCTTGCATTGGTGTCGGTGACTGTCCCGCATGGCGATGCGCGAATGCTATAGTCAAATCGGATGTAGTATAGGAACGCATGCCCGCGTAAGGGGGGATGGAGGAACTGTTGGACTCGGAGCCATTGAACCAGGAGCGGTGTGTTGTTTTGGCCTCGCAGGCGAACTGGATTGAAGGGGAAGCCCTTGCGCAACTCGAGCACGTTGCGTCTCTGCCCGGCATTGTTCGATGTCTCGGTATGCCTGATTTGCATCCGGGCAAGGGGATCCCGATCGGCGTGGCGGCGCTCAGTGGCGATCTGATCTACCCTCACCTCGTGGGCAACGACATCGGTTGCGGCATGGCGTTTGGGCAGACGGACCTGAAACGGCGCAAATTCAAACGCGACAAGGCTGTCAAGAGGCTCGTTGGACTGGAATCACCCTGGTCTGGGGAGATGGCCCCATGGCTCGACGAGCAGGGCTTGGCATCGGAGATGGCCGATCGGGCCCTCGGCACGATCGGGGGCGGTAACCATTTTGCGGAGTTGCAGGCCGTCGAGAAGGTCCTTGACGAGAATCTCTTCGCGGCGATGGGCCTGGACCCGGATAGACTCATGTTGCTCGTGCACAGCGGATCGCGCGGGCTGGGCGAATCGATTCTGCGGTCCCATGTGGACGCCCACGGCGCGACGGGGCTTCCCAGTGATTCGCGGGAGGCCAGGGACTATCTGCAGAAGCACGATCGCGCCATGGCCTGGGCGGCGGCCAATCGATTGCTGATCGCCCATCGTTTTGCCGGTCAACTCGGTGCGGACTATCAGCTGACCTTGGATCTATGTCACAACAGCATCTCCAGGGTGGAGTCCGAGGGACAAGTCTTGTGGGTGCATCGCAAGGGAGCGGCGCCATCGGACCTGGGACCGGCCATCGTCCCGGGCACGCGCGGCTCGCTTAGCTACCTGGTTGGTCCCACTGGCGACCAGCAAAACAATGGCTGGTCTCTGGCCCATGGGGCGGGACGAAAATGGAATCGAAAATCGGCCAAGGCGCGGTTGCGCGGGCGGTTCAAGCCCCAGGCGCTCACCCCCACGGAGTTGGGCGGCGCCGTGATATGCGAGGACAAGGACCTACTCTACGAAGAGGCGCCCCAGGCCTACAAGCAGATCGATCAGGTTATTCAGGACATGGTTGACGCGGGTATGATCGATGTGATTGCGACGCTTCGACCTCTGATCACCTATAAGGTGAGGCGCTCCCATGATTAGCTGGCTCCAGATCACCGCCGGACAGGGGCCGGACGAGTGCGCATGGGTGGTCGCCCGGGTCCTGGACCAGATGCGTCACGAGGCTTCCGACGCCGGTTGTGAGATACGCTTGCTGGAGGCTATCGCTGGAGGCAAGCCCCAGACGCTAAAATCTGCTCTGGTGGCGATCGAGGGCAAGGGGGTCGAAGGCCTCATCGAAGCCTAGCAAGGGACGATCCAATGGGTCGGAACGAGTCGGTTTCGACCCCATCACAAGCGACGCAACTGGTTCGTGGGCGTCGGGGCGTTCCGGCCACCGGAGAAGACAGCCTGGAGTCCCAGCGAACTGCGCATAGAGTGCATGCGTTCGTCGGGTCCGGGCGGGCAACACACCAACAAGACCGAAAGCGCCGTTCGTGTGACGCACCTGCCCACCGGGGTCAGTGCGATCGCCCAGGAAGAGCGGTCGCAACACCTCAACCGCAAGCTGGCCCTGAGCCGACTCGCTGACAGCCTGAACCAGGCGGACCAACAGGCGGGACAGCAACAGCAGAAGGAGCGGTGGGCCTGTCACATCACGCTGGAACGCGGCAATCCCGTACGCGTGTATCAAGGACCGAAGTTTCAGCGTCGGCGCTAGTGGCTGTGCCGTCAAGCGATATCCGACCTAGGAGAGTCGCAGGGACTGGCGGATTCTCGCGGCCTTGTCGAAGATTTCCTCTTTGGTGAGACCCGCCTCGTCGTACATGGCAAAGATGTTCTCGTTCGGCGTCTCGGGAGGCACGGTGTGGGAGGCGGCGAGGATGTAGCCTCCGCCGTCACCGGTCATTCCTTCGAGCAGTTCCGCTGTCGCGCGGCGCACCTGATCGGCGGTGCCATTGGGCAGGACACCTTGCGTGTCCACCCCGCCCATGAAGGCGAGGGCGCCGCCGAACTCCTTCTTCAAGTCCGTCGGGAGCATGCCGGGGCAGTTGCATTGAATGGGATTCAATACGTCGACGCCGATCTCGATCAAGTCCTCGATGATGGGCCGGATGGCCCCACACGAATGAAACGCTACGTAAATACCGTGCTTCTTGCCCACGTCTGCGTTCTCTTTCAGGAGCGGCTTGACCCTCTCACGCCAGATGTCCGGGCTCATGAGCATCGATCGCTGGCCGCCGGCGTCGTCACCCAGCCAGAGCCAGTCCAGAGCATAAGTCCGGCAAGCGACTTCCGACAGTTCACACGAAAACGCGGTGCAGCGCCTCATCATCTCCTGCGCCAGGTCGGGATCGAGCATGAGCTCCGTGAATGTCTGCTGCATGCCGCGCAAACGCCAGTACATTTCGAAAACACAAGGCGAAACATCGCAACCCACGAAGTAGTCGTCCGCCGATTCCATGGTCGGTTGCATCAGGCTTACGAGCCGATCGATATGGTCGTAGGGGAACTCATACGCCAGGAGTTGGTCCACATCGGCCTTGGCCAGGGGATACCTGGAGATCTGATTGAAGCCATCGATGCGCGTCCATTCGATCCCCCAGTCGTCGACGTGCCAGTCGCCATCGTTCTCATGGACGATCCCCTCCATGGCGTGGTTGTTACTGACCCATGCCTGACGGATATCGTCCCCCATGGCGACAGGGACATACTCAGCAGGAATCTCCAGGAGCGCCGCCAATCTCTGGCGCGTCTGAGGATGGTACCACATGAAGACGGGGACACGATCCACAGGTTCCCGTCGCAGCGCCGCGTGTACACGTTCTTTCGAGGTCATTGACGGCTCTCTCCAAGATCCGATCTGCACCGTTCTTCGTCGAAATGCACACCACTGCCTGACTCCCCGCAGGTCCGGCGTGCTAACCGTGGAACCATTCTGTCTCAAAGCAAACATAGCGGCAACCGCTCGCGAGATCAAGCATCCGGCGTCGCAGAGCTGGGTCATCGTGGTTCTTGACGCTGTCGATGCGGATCGATACGATGCGGGTGCGACGTGCGAGGGCGGGGATGCTTGGAGTGGTTCTGGCGAAAGGAAGGGGCGTTATGCGTCTGGCTATATCGACACTCGTGCTTGTGGTTCTGGCGGTAGCACTCTCGTCTCAGGCGAGTGGGGGCGACGATATCCTGGATAGAGCGGCCGTGCCGTACCTCAAGGGCGAGAGTCGGAAGGTATTCGATGCGAAGCCTGCGCCGGACTTCGACAAGAGCCAGTGGTTCACCAACGACCACTGTTTCGTGCAGGGCAAGGATGGGACCTTGCATTGGTTTGGGATCAACAATCCTTATCCACCCGAGGGCAAGAAGCTCTATCGTTACCATCCCTACCTCGGGCACCTCACGACGAAGCAGGTCATCGGCGCCTGGAAGCGACTGCCTTTTGCGCTCGACGAGAGTAAGGGCACCGAGTATCTGGGCGCTCCCTACGTGATCTGGCATGACGAATCGAAGCGCTGGGCGATGGTGCTCGAAGTCCGGACCGATGTGCGACGGCTCGAAGTCTACTGGTCGAGCGACCTGCACGACTGGAAGGCCTCCGGTGTCCACATTCTGCCCGAGAAACTGTGGATCTCCACACGCGATCCGCATATCATGAAGGGCGCTGACGGGAAGTACTGGATCCATGTGGTCTCGACCGGCAACAAAGGGGTCAAGCAATCGCAGGTCCTGCGCATTCGCACGAAGGACTTTGTACACTTCGATGATCCTGAGACCATTCTGGGCATTAATGACAACAACTGGGCCACGCTGATGGAGTCGCCTGTCCTTATCGAGCGCGAAGGGCTCTGGTATCTCTTCTTCACGTACGCGCACCGGCGGTATACCGAGACGCTGGTGGTGGTCTCGGATAACCCGGACCATTTCGACTATGAGAACCACACGCTGACCACACTGTTCGGCCACGCCGCGGAAATCTTCAACTATCAGGGCAAGCAGTATATCTCGTCATGCGGCCCGGAAGACCGGCACTATCTCAACCATCAGTCCGTGTCGGTCGCGGAATTGCGGTGGCTAAGGCCATAGGGCCCTCCGATTGACAAGACGTCACGTCGATAGCGGGACGCGTGAAGGATACTCTTCCTATGTGTGGCATTACGGGTTACTACAATCTCGGCGGGGCGGCCGCCGAACCGCTCGTTGTGCAACGGATGCTCGACGTCCAGCGTCATCGCGGCCCGGACGCCCAGGGCATGCAGTTGTTTTCGCTACGACGCGCGCAATCGTGCGTGGTTGAGACGGCGGGCGCCCAACCGCTTCCGCTCGGTCTCGAAGGCGCGGTCGGATGCAATCGCCTCGCCATCGTGGATCTGTCACGACGGGCGCGCCAGCCCATGAGCAATCCTGAAGGTACCGTCTTTGTCGCTTTCAACGGCGCCATCGACAATGCGTCCGAGCAGCGAGAGGTGTTGGCGGGTGCAGGGTTCGCGTTCCGCAGCCGCAGCGATACCGAGGTCCTCCTCCATCTTTACGAGCACGTGGGCTTTGCCGAAATGCTCAATCGCATCGAGGGCATGTTTGCCCTCTGTCTCGTCGACCTGCGACGCCGAGAGATCCATCTGGCCCGCGATCCGTTTGGCATCAAACCATTGTATTGGGCCCAGCAGGGACAGACGTTTCTCTTTTCCTCGGAGGTCAAGTCGTTTCTCGTTCATCCCGACTTCAGGCCCGAGGTCGACACGGAGGCTTTGGATGAGTACCTCGCCTTCCGTTATTGCGCCGGCGCGCGTTTCCTGCTCAAAGGTGTCAAGCAGCTTGAGCCAGGCCACTGGCTTCGACTCACCCCGGAAGGGCGGCGGATCACCTCATACTGGCAGATTCCCGACTGTCCCGATAAGAGAGGCATGGATCGGGCGCAGGCCGTGGACGCCCTGGATACACTGTTGTCCGAAAGCGTCGCGTCCAAATTGAAGGCGGATGTGAAAGTCGGCTGTCAGTTGTCCGGTGGGATTGACTCGTCACTGGTGACACGGTACGCCAACGGCCACGCGCCGGCCGGTATCGACACGTTCTCCATCATCTTTCCCGAGGCTGCTTATTCCGAAGCGCGGTGGATCGCGCAGGCGACCTCCGCCGGACACAGCCACAGATTCCTGCTCGAGCAGAAGCAGTTCCTGGATCATCTGTCGCCGGCGACATGGCATCTGGACCAACCCTTGAGTCTTCCCAACGCGATTGGTTTGTATGTGCTCGCTGAGCGGGCCCGGCCCCATGCGACCGTGCTGCTTTCCGGCGAGGGCGCCGATGAACTCCTGGGCGGCTATCGTCGGTTCTATGACGCGGCGCTGCGTCAGCGGTTTGGGTCCTGGATGCCGGTTCTAAGCCGGATGCCTTATCTCAAGAGGCCACTGGCGCGCCATCGTCACTGCCGGGAGACCGGGGCGAACGCCTTTATCACAGCATCCCGGGCTTTCTCTCTCAGTCGACTCGCCCAATTGCGGCCAGAGGCGGATTGGGAGCAGGTGCTCGCCGGCCGACGGGCCATTTTTGACCGAGGCGGGTCGGACGCGTTGAGTAACTGCATGAAATACGATATGCAGACCCATATGGTGGACCTGCTGGTCAGACAGGACAAAATGATGATGGCGCACTCGATCGAGACGCGGGTCCCGTTTCTCGATCGACGCCTGGTGTCTTTCATCCGATCGCTGCCTGCCGAGCACCTCGTGGGATCGCGCCTGCTGATCGCAGGCGGGCCCGCGCGCAACACCAAGATTCTCGCTAAGGAACTGGCTCGCAGGAGGTTTGACGAGGCCTTTGCCTACCGGCCCAAATCCGGCTTTCCTCTGCCGCTGGAGGTCTATTTCGCCGGGGCACGATTCCGCGAGATGATGGAAGATGTGCTTCTGCCCGGCATGAGGCGCCGTGGCTGGCTGCAAGCGGAAACGGTTCGCCACTGGTGGGAGAACAGGAGCGCCGCTCCCGGGAAGATCGCCAGCCGGTTGTGGATTCCGATTGCCCTTGAGATCTGGGCCCAACGGTTTCTCGAAGAGAAGGTATGACCGGCCCAAGGTGCCGTTTGTTCGGCTGGACTGCCGGCCGAGAATAGCGGGGTCGATCACGATGGCGTCAGAGGTGACGCTGGTCGAAGTCCAGGTGTTGACTCTTGGGCTCCAATGCGGTTTGCTTTGTCGGGGGGCAATCTGATGTGGGAAGGAGTAGGACTATGAAGCGACGTGCGATGACTCTCTTGGTGATCGGTATCCTCCTGGGAATCTGTCTGACGCTGGTCCTCGGGGCCAAGGCGCGTTCGACTCGACCGATGGGGACATACCAGGCGACGGTTGAGGAGGACGGGAGCGACGTCTGGGTGCTGAACACGAGCACGGGCGATCTTTACCGATGTGAGGTTCGCACACGGAGTTGGGAGGTCTTCGGAGGCGTGCCGGAGTAGTCTTCTATGGCCTTGACCTGTCAGCCGTAGGTTCGGCCGGAATCGTCGACGTAGACTTCGGACTTGGCCTGGTTGATGACTTCGGCGGCCTCGGGCACCTCGGTCAGGTCGGGGACCTTGAGCAGGCGATAGCACTTTCGGCAACGCATCCGGCGGTCCGCTGCGGCTGCATCGAGCCACCAGCGGTAACCGCAACGTGGGCACCTGGCGATGATGTACATCCGATAACCTTAGCTATGCAAATAACTTAGAAGTTGTCCGTACCTCTATAGTCGTCCAACGAGGGCAAATATTCTGAGCTTCATTCCATTTTTCAACGCGCCTCTGGTGGGGGGCTGTCCAATAATAAGAAGGCGATCAGAGTTGAGGGGGTAACAGGCAAACGCCGGAAACTTCTCGGACCTGGCCCAGCATAGAAATCTTTTGATTTGGCCCCATAAATGCGATACAATAGGGCTACTGGGGCTAACGTGGATGACGAACCTGACCGTATACAAACCGTTTGATTTACATGACTTGGCGGACGCCGCAAGGACATACGTACGCCGATTGTTGCCGGGTCGCGTTGAATCGGCCGATCCTGTTCGAGTCGATGTTCACGTACGGGCCTACGGCGATGCCCTGCCGGCGGCTCGCCCCATGCCGGCGGTCAGATCCCTGACGGGACAGATGCCGGTCGGTACACTCCTCGATTGCTACCTCTAGCGCCGCAAGTGTATTTTTCATAACAGCTTAGCAATTGTTTGGGAATCATCGCGCCGGATGTCTGTCTGAGGGGGAGCATGTTAAGTGATTCATGCCAAAAGTCGCTGGAGTTGGGGCAGCGCAAAGAAAGGGGGCCTTTGCACCATCCTTGGCAGGCCCCGCGACACGATCGGAAGTGTTCTTAAAGTCTTTATATGCCAAAGCTTAGCATGTTTCTAGCCGCTGAGGCGATGTTCTCTTTGCTGGTGAGTTGGCCGGAGCGCAGGAGTTCGCGTGCTTCCTTGACCGCATTGGTATCGGTCTGGGCCGACTGCTTGGCCTGGCTGATTACGTCGCCGAAGCGAACCTGAAGGGCGGCGTCAGCGTCTTCGGTCGGACGTGAGACGGCCGGATCGGTGTTCGGCAGCGGCGGCTGCCCCATGAGGCGTCCAATCTGATCTGAGTTGATGTTGTTTATCATCGCGTGTTTTCCTTCAATATCCGCGTTTCTACTACTCTTATCGTGTGATCGGACAAAACCTTTAGGCCGAGTCGGGCAAAAAACACCGTCTGAAACTACTGTCCGGCCGGTTGTGCGAACAAAGCCGTTCACCTCGGCGTTTCCTGGCTAGTTCTCGCTACGATCCAGCGTCTCTGCCACCTCGTAGGCGACGAACTTGGCGAATTTCAGGGAGCTGATGACGACCAATTCCTCCCGCAGGGAGGCAACACCCGAGCGCAGCTCGTTCTTGGAATAGTGCTTGATTCGTTGCTCAATGCTCTTGTCGGTCGTGTCCCAAACCTGTTCGAGACCCCAGAGCAGTTGCCCATCGGTTAGATCGAGCAGTTTCAGACGCAGGCCGATGACGAGGCGGGGATAAGGCTGATACTCCGTGATCGTGGCGACAAGTAGGCCGTTGCAGTTGAGTGTCTCCCGCATGGCCAGGAGCTTCTTGAGGGCCTGGAGGGAGTCGATGTTCTCCTGCAGGCCCTTCCACTGAGGGTCATCGTGATGGACAACGGTCAGGCCGAAGATCTGTTTTTTCTGGACCGCGGCAAACAGGGCCTGGGTCATGTCGGCCGACATGTTGGGGTAGCCGGAGTTGTTGTCAAATTCGACGATAGCCACCCTGCCCAGGGTGTTCAGGTCCTTATACGGGTTGAGGTAGTAGGAGTTGCTCATCCCGTTGTGGTTCAGCGGGCTATCGCAGCCGCAGAACAGGGCCAGCAGGGCGAGCGGCGCCAGATAGAGCATGGTCCGGAACCGCTTGGTTGCCGTTCTCGGCGAACCGAGCCGCGTGGTGGGTGCGTGACTGGATCGAACAGGATTAGGGTGCATTGGGTTCTCCCGCTGCGGAGATGGTGGGTGGCTGCGACTCCGACGATTGAGGGTTCAACGTTCCGGCGTGTTGTCTTTCCAGGCTGCCGGCTTCGGCTTCGCCGCCCAGGATCTCCAGGACCTTAAGCAGGGCTTCCAACTGGGCTTTAGCGGCCTGACGCATCTCGCCGCGGAAGCCGAGAATGTTGGTCTTCCAGTTGTTCAGTTCGGTCAGCATCTCGATGAGCAGATCGTTCGCTTCACCCAGTTCCTTCTGCGTCTGTCTTAGCTTTGCCTCAAGGGTGGCGATCTGCTGCTGGAGGCCCTCGTTCTCGGCGACCAGTTGGTGGTTCTCTTCCCGCAAGGCGATGGTCTGATCGGAAAGGCGGGCGTACTTCTCCGACAACTCGATGGCCGACTCCACCGCGGTGCGACCTTCCAAGGGCGTGTCCTGGAATCGTTTCGCCGCGGCGGCATTATTGTTCGGTTGCGGGGCGGCGCTGGAGGTGCGTGGACGTTGCTGCCCCTGGGGGGTTGTGCAGCCGTTGGCCATCACGATCAACGGCACGAGAAACAATGGAACGATTCTTTCTACTCTAAACATTTCATTTCTCCTGGCATGCCGAGGTCCTAGGCCGGTGCGGGCGCATAGTCGCAACGCACCTGCGTCGTTTTGCCGCACGAGCAGGTCACCTCTACGAGGGCATACTCCGGATGGTTCTCGGCGATGCGAATGTGCGCTGGTCCCGAGGCCGGCGTGGGGCCGCCGGTTTCGAGCGGCGCCGTCGGGTCCAGAGACAATCGCAGCGGGTCTGCGAACTGTACTTCGTTGGCTTTGAGAACGTGTCGCATAGTCTTTGGCATTCTTCCTTTATTGCGCTGGTCGTCGCTTGGGTTCGCAGGGCGTCCCATCAGGCGCAGTAGTCGATCGAATGGGGATCGTCATCGTTGGCCTGCGCCTCGGGTTCCGAGGTCTCTTCGGCTTCGGGTTCTTCAGGGTGTTTCTCCGGCGACTTCTGCTGGTGCTTTCGCTCCTGTCGTCGCTTGGTCGGCTCCAGGCCTTGGATGGTCGGGAGGCTCTCAACGGGTTTTATCACGCTGTAATCACTGTCCGCCATCGTGGTATTCTCCCAAAAGTGCGGAAAGATTCACCAATGCACTGGCGTGCAACTGACTGACGCGGGACTCGGTGATATCGAGTAGATCCGCAATCTGTTTCATGGTCAAGTGCTGATGGTAATAGAGCACGATGATTTGCAGTCGACGGGGCTCCAACTGTTGCATGGCCTCGGTCAGTTTTTCGAGTAATTCGGCTTTTTCAAGCCGATTCTCCGGTCGGGTCTTCTCGGCGGTGGCCAGGATGTCGCCGAGGGCCGGCTGGTCCTCGGTCGATCCGTCGATCGAGACGAAATGCTGGGCGCGAGCATTCTCAAACAGCGTGTAGACCTCTTCGACGGAGACGCCGAGTTTCTCGGCCAATTCCTCGTCCGTCGGGACGCTGCCGGTTTGCTGGGTGATTTCCTGGCTCAAGCGCATGGCCCGGCAGACCTGTCGGTTCACGCCGGAGGGAAGCAGGGAGGCCCGACGCAATTCATCAAGGACGGCGCCTTTGATGCGAATGTAGGCGTAGGTCTTGAACTCGGCCTGACGCGCGGCGTCAAAGTCGCGGGCCGCCTTGAGCAGGCCGACCGTGCCGGCCGAGACGAGATCGTCAAAGGACAGCGGCGGCCTCAGGTAACGCACGGTCCGTCGGGCGATCTTGTGGACCATGGGCAGCAACTCGACAATATCGTCGTCGCTGATCGTGCGGTGTTTGTGTCCGGAGTAGGTCCGCAAGGCGACGGCCTTCAGATGATCGCCGGTCTCCGGTGTCTGCTCCAGCGCGGCGCGGCCGGTGGGATCCAGGATGTCCTCAGTCTTTGTTGTCACCAGTCTTTTCCTTGTCGACCTGACTCGCAATCATGGCTTGGGTCAGAATCATGTTGATGGCCCGCAACGCCGCGAGGGCGGCTACATAGGCTGCGACGGCCCCCAATAGGGCGCGCTCGCAGCACGTCTCGGGCGGCAGGCCGCCGAGAGAGCTGACGATACTTAGGGCAAAGAACCCCACGATGGCTACAGTGAACGCGATGGGTCGAGCCTGAAGCACCATGGCTTATTCATCCCCGGCCCGTTCGAGCCCCGTTGCGTTGCGATCGTCGGTTCTTATTGTCTTTGTCACGGTCATCCCAGTCCTCTGGTTTCGTTCTTGCCATCGCGCGTCCGAGCCTTGCCGCTAGGCCGGCGCCATTTCTTCGGGCGTTCTCGTCGGTATCGATTCCTCTTGCCGGGCCGTAACGGTCTCGATCGAGTCCACCTCGGTGCCCAGAACGATTTCATCATAGGCCATCACGGGCAGCATCTGCAGCGTTCGGGATAGCATCTTGGCCAACGGGGCCCGCAGTCGGGCGTCGCAGAGCAGCACCACTTTTTCGATGCCCTGGTCCATGGCCGAACGCCAGGCCTTGGCCACTTTGCGATTGACCTCCATCGCGACTTCCGTGGGCACATTCAATGTCAGTTCGCCGCCTTCCTGTCCCAGCGCCGCGATCAGTTGATGTTCGAGAGCTGGATCGAAAGTGATGGCGGTGATTCGCCCGGCGTCGGTCTTATAGAGTTCGGTAATGGTCCGACCCAGCGACTTGCGCACGATCTCGGTAAGGGTGCCGGGATTCTTGGTCTTCGGTGCGTTTTCGGCCAACGATTCCAGGATGGCGGTCAGTTCGCGGATCGGGATGCCGCTGTGAAGCAGGTTCTTCAGTACGCGCTGGACCAGCCCGATCGATACGACGCCGTCGGTGCCGACCAACTCCCCGACCAGCGAAGGCTGGTTCTTGCGCAGTCGATCGATCAGCAGTTGAACATCTTCGCGGGTCAGCATCTCCTCGGCGTATCGCTTGAGCGTTTCGGACAGGTGGGTGATAAAGACGGATTCGGCATCGATGACGGTGTAGCCGCTCAGTTCGGCCTGCTCCTTTTTGCTATTGGCCACCCACAGGGCCGGCAGCCCGTAGACCGGTTCGGTGGTGGGGATCCCGTCAACCTTCTGCGTGACCGCGCCGGGATCCATCGCCAGGAACATCTCGGGCTCCAGCGAGCCTTTGGCCACGGGAATCTCCGAGAGTCTGATCTCGTAGGCGTTGGGGTCGAGGTTCAGATCGTCGCGCAGGCGCACCAGCGGGATCACCAGGCCCATCTGCTGGGCGAATTGTCGGCGCAGGGCGCCGATCCGTTCGAAGATGGTGTTGCTCTTGCGTGGATCGACCAGGGTGATCAGTCGGACGCCGACGTGGACGGAGACCCGGTCCATGTCGAGTAGGTCCTCTACCGGCTCCTTGTCGGCTTTCTTCGGGGTCGCCTGCGTGGCCTTGGGCGGTTCCTTCTCCGATCGCGTGGCCAGGCGTCCGAGCAGGCCGGCGCCGGCTGCCAGGGCCAAAAACTGGATGCGGGGCATGCCGGGGACGAAGGACATGGCCGCGATGACGCAGGCCGCGGCCGTGAGCGGTTGACCGGCCCTGAGGAACTGCTTGGAGATATCCTGGCCGACGCTATGGCTCGATGAGATCTTGGTGACAAGGAAACCCGAACTGACCGAGATGACCAGCGACGGGATCTGGCTGACCAGGCCGTCGCCGATCGAGAGGATCGAGTACGTCTTAAGGGCCATGGTGATGTTCATGCCGCGGGAGTAGCCCATGGCGATTCCGCCGATGATGTTCACGGCGGTAATAATGAGACCGGCTTTGGCGTCGCCCCGGATGAACTTACTGGCCCCATCCATGGCCCCGTAGAACTCGCTCTCCTTGACGATCTTGGCGCGACGTTCGTTGGCCTGTCTCTCCGTAATGGCACCGGCATTGAGGTCGGCGTCGATGGCCATCTGTTTGCCGGGCATCGCGTCGAGGGTAAAGCGAGCGGTGACTTCGCTGATGCGCTCGGATCCCTTGGTGATGACGATGAACTGAATGATGACGAGAATCAGGAAGATGACCAGGCCCACGACGAAACTGCCGCCGGCCACGAAGCCACCAAAGGTTTGGATGATTTTGCCGGCATCGCCTTGTAGAAGGATCAGCCGGGTGGAGGCGACGTTCAATGAGAGTCGGAACAGGGTTACGAAGAGCAATAGTGAGGGAAAGGAGGACAATTCGAGAGCCTCTTTCGAGGAGAGCGTGATAATCAGGACGGCGATGGCCAGAGAGATGCTGCAGGCCAGCAACATGTCCAGGATGGTGGTGGGCAAGGGGATGATCAGGGTCCCCAGGACCGCCACCAAGCCGATGGCCAGAATGGTGTTGCAGTGGTCCCCTAGAGGGATCCCGCTTGGGCCTTCCTGGCTGGCTGAATGACGCAATGCTTTGGGCGGGCTAGCTGCCATAAAATCAACCTAATTCCTTGTCACGCTTGGTTTCGACGAGCCCTTAACCTTCCAGCGGTCGGGACGCGACGTCGGCGCCGGTAATCTCCTTGATACGCACGGCGAACCGATTCTCGACCACGACCACTTCAGCCTCGGCGAATTTGGAGTCCTTCAGGAACAAATCGGCCGGGGCCTCGATTGGTTTGTCCAGCTTCAGTACCGCGCCGGGGCCGAGTTGGAGAAGACGCCGGACGGGAATCTGGGTCGTGCCAAGCACGACGGTCACAGGGACATCCATCTCCAGAAGGATATCGAGCTGTCCGGCCGATGCGGCCGCTGTGCCTTCGGGGGCCTCGGGGAACTCCACCGAGTGCGCCTGCTGCTGCTCATCTTGTGTTGGGGCTTCTGCCGTATCGGGCATAACCATGATTCCTTTCTATCGGTCAGGGGGCCACTGTCGTCGCGGCGGCCTCGTTTGTCCCTGCGGCCGTACGTTCTGTTACGAGAACCGCGTACTGCCCCCCGGATTGGGCGGGGCGGCCGCGGAAGACGGTCTGGTTGTCGATGATGATGTCGATCGGTTCGGCAATCGGTTTATCGATCAGGAGGATGTCGTCGCGGCCCAGATCGAGGATCTCCTCGAAACGTAGTCGTGTCGCGGCCAGTCGGGCGGTCACGGTCACGGGCATCTCCTGTAGGTGTTCCATCAGCAGCGGCGCCAACTGTTCTTGGGGCGTCGGGTTGACGGGGGGCAGCGGTTTGCCGACGATGGGAGCCAGGGCGCTGCCGGACAGGACGAAGGATATTTCCGCCGGTGTCTCATCGGCCTTCTGGACCTGGAAGACGATGCGACAAATCGCCTCGGTCGATTCGTAGGGCATGGCCGGACTGCCTTTGAAGATGTCATTGCCCGGCCGCCAATTCTCCGACCCGCTCAGCGAGCAGAGGAACGCTTCAACGAGGGCGACCAGGAGATCCGAGAGCAGGGACTCTTCCAGTGACGAGAGGGTCCGGTCCGGATCGTTGCTGGCTTCCGAGTCCCCCAGCAGTGCCGTGACCCAGTCCTGGGCGGTTTGGGCGGCGACTGCTAGAAACCCGCGCGGATGATCCGGGTCTGGACCGAAGGGCAACGAGAAGCCACGGTCGGGATCGATCTGGTGGGGCAGCGCTTCGGCGAAATGCTGGTTGATCGATATCGGATTGACGCTGAACTCGCTCTTGTAGAAGTGGACAAATCGTTCGGACAGCAGGGCGGCCGCTTGACTCATCAAGGCGGCCAGCCGATTGCGATGGTCCTCGTTGAAGTAGTGCGGGTCACGCCAATCGTACGGTGTGGTCTCGGGCAATTCCTCCGCCGCTGGGGGCGCCGAGCCGACCGTCGCCAGCAGGCAATGGATTCGGGCGTGACTCAAGTTAGGGGCCGACGATTCGGTCATTGGATCGAAAGCTCCTTGAAGAGCACCCGCTTGACGCACGGCTTGGCGTTGGGGAACAATCCCTGGTTGAAGGTGTTGGCGATCTGGGTCTGCAACTGGCGAAGACCTCGTTCTCCTCGAGTATTCTCCAAGGTCTGATTGGACAAGAAGAGCGTCAGCCAGTTCTTCAGCAGGGGCATCCTCTGTTCGAGGAAGGGCAGTCCGTCCTTTTCGGCCATGCCATTGCCAAGTTCCAGGGTGAGCGTTACGCGGACGTATCGCGTCACGCCGGGCTCGTTCAGGTTCGCCACGACGGGTTCCAGGTCGTAGTACCAGACGTCGCCGGCGTCCGCTTCATCCATAGGGGGCAATTGGCTGGCGGCTTGCTCCGCGGCTGAGACATTCTGAGCATCACCACTCGTGCCAAACAGGCGGCTGACGGCAAAGCCGGCGCCGGCGCAGACCAGCAGCGCCAGGGCCGGTACGAGCCAGGGCAGGAGTTTCGCGACGCCCCCTTTCTTGGGGGTTTCCCCCGCGGCGTCCTGTTTTGGGTTCTCGGTATTTTCCGGCTCGGCCATGTTCTCTCATTCCTTCCTTGTGGCGTTGTTGTCGATCGGCGACGTTGGCGGAGTCTCAGGAGACCGGCTGGAGACACTCGGCTTTGCGATAGCGACGCACTTTTTCTCGCAGCGTCCGATCGCTGATCCCGAGGACCTTGGCGGCCTTGGTCTGATTGCCGGAGGTCTGGCGCAGGGTCTCCAGGATCGCCCGACGCTCCAGATCGGCCAGGGGAATGCCGCCCACTCCGGCGGTCTGCTCGATCTCCACATCAGAGACGCGCAGGCTCGGTTCCTGCTGGGGCCGAGGCTGCAACTCGTCGAAGAGCCACGAAACGTCGGCTAGGGACAGGGTGCTCCCAACCCCCAGAATCAGGGAGGTCAGCACGACGTTGCGAAGCTGACGCACATTGCCCGGCCAGGTGTATTCGGCAAAGATGCTCATCATCGCCGGGTCCAGCTTGGTGACTCGCCGTTGCGCCTCACGGGCGTACAGATTGACGAAGTGCCACACCAACTCGTTCAGATCTTCAGGGCGTTCGCGCAGGGGTGAGACGACCAGACGCGCGGCGCTGAGTCGGTAATAGAGATCCTGGCGGAAGCGGCCCATCTGCACCTCGTTCAGCAGGTCGCGATTGGTCGTGCTGACGATACGCACATTTACCTTGATGTTCTCACTGCCGCCGACCCGTTCGAATTCCTGCTCCTCCAGAATGCGGAGGAGTTTGGCCTGGAACTGGGGCGGCGTTTCGGTGATTTCGTCGAGGAGCAGCGTTCCCCCGTGCGCTCTCTCGAAGCGCCCCTTGCGTCGGGTGTACGCTCCGGTGAAGGCGCCTTTTTCGTGGCCGAACAGTTCGCTTTCGAGCAGTGTGTCGCTGAGGGCGGCACAGTTGATGTGTATGAAGGGCCCGAGGGCTCGTCGACTCTTGTGGTGGATCAGGCGGGAGACCAGTTCCTTGCCGGTTCCACTGTCGCCACTGATGAGGACCGGAATGGACGTGGGCGCGATTCGTTCGGCCAGGGCGATCGTTTGCGCGAGTTTGGCGCTCTTGCCGACGATTTGGTACAGGCACCGGTCGCCTTCGTGGGCCGAGGCCGCCGCGGCGACGCGATGGTTGGGCAACAGGGCCTCGATGAGGTTCTCAACACTCCCTCGATCGAGGGGCTTGAGGAGGAAATCCCGGCAGCCGGCCTGAATCGCTCTGACCGCCGTTTGCATTCCCAGACGGAGCAGGTCTTCTTCCCGATTCGACGCTTCCCGGCCGTGATCTCCCCGCGTCTCCCCGGGGCCGGCGACCATCACGATCGGCGTCTCAGGGGCATCGGCTCGAACGGCGTCAAGCAATTCAAAGCCATCGGTTCGGTCCACGGTACTGCCCAACTGCGTGCTGATGAAGACCAGATCGTACCGGCTCTTATCCAAAGCCTTTCGGGCGGCCTTTCGGTGGGCGGCCAGTTGAGCGCTGACGCCTTTGCGCGCCAAAATCTCGAGCATGAAGCGCGCGGTCTGCGGCTCATCCTCCACGATCAAGACGTTGATATTGTCATATCGCGGCTGCGTTGTGTTGTCACTGCAGATCTCGGTGTCGCTCACGCTCGAGGTCTCCCATTGGGGTCGTTGGCTTGGCCGTCTCTTTGTCGGTCGGTCACGGTGATTCCTTCGTCGGCATCCACTGCTGTGGATTCGTGCCCTGATACCACGTGATGAGTCGGCCATGGGCCTTGGCTAGTTCGGTCCAGGGGGAACTGGGGTGTTGGGCAATCAGCTTCATATAGACGTCTTTGGCTCTGCTCATGTCGGTTTCGCGGAGACAATTGCCCAACTGGAACAGAATCCAGGCTCGATCCTCACTTTGATCGGGATCGCCGGACTTCAGATGTGAGAGCGCCTTTTCGTAGAAGATGGCTGCTTTCATAGGATGTCCGCTCAGGAACAACAGTTCCGCCATGTCGAGGGGGTCGCTCACTTGGTTGGGGTCTTGCAACAGGCTTTCGAGTCGCTCCAGTGTGGCCGGTTCCAACGCGGGCGGAGATTCACGGGCCGGTACGGCGGTGTTGGGCAACGGGGCCGCGATCTGCGGCCCAGCATTGACGATGGCGCTCTGAGCGGCGGAGGGCGTGTCAGCCGTCGGCGCTGGAGCGGAGAACGTCGGCTCGGTGTCACTGCCGGCAAACCGTATCGATTGCACTCTGCCGATCAGGTTCTGAAGCGCGCGCCGGGTGTCGGCGTCCTCATCCGGATCCGGGGCGGACATTCGGTTCTTCCAGAGTCGTCGGGCCAGGATATCGCTGACGTTGTCGTCGGTGTTGTCCCCATTGCTTGGGGCGGCGGTTCGGCTCAGAAGGCTGTCGATCGCGTAGTCTGCATTCGGTGACGAATGCTCGGCCGCCAGTGCTTCGGTCGGCGCGGTCGTGCGTGAGTCCGGGGCCTTCGGCTTGCTTTGGCCGCCGACGGTGCTCAGAGGCAACAGGCTTATGACGACACCGCAGATCAGAACTGCTGAGGTGCAGGTCCGCTCGTGCGAGGCCCCGGCACGTTGACGGTCCGCATTGCTCTGAAACCGGTTGATTTTGACGCCTTGCACAGATCTGCCCACTTTCCTGAGATATTCGTATGTTACTGTCTTCATCGCTTTTCCGCCTGTTCCGCTCATCGGCCGTTGCGTCATTGCCCTGCTCCGGGGGACGCCGGCAAGGGGGCGGCACTTGAACGTTCTGTCCGGGGATCGAGTAGCGCCGAAACGGCACGGCCATAGTCTTTCTGCTCGCGGTACGCCTCGGCCAGCAAACTCTGAATCTCTTTCCGATTCGCCCCGGCGGCGTAATCCAACAGTTGCGTGCACACCGAGGCAGCCTGGCTGGGTTGGCCCACCTGAAGGCATATCCGGGCCAGTTCAGTACCGATCTGTTGGGCCAGCGGGCCCGGTTCGACGAGGGCGAATGTCTCACTGAGCACGTTGCGGGCCTCTTCGAACTGGCGGCTGTCACGGTAGCAGGCGGTCAGTTCCAGGGCGACCTTGCCTTTCAATTCGGGACTGGGCAGGAACTGGGCCTTTTCCGCCAGGATGGCCGTCGCCTTCTCGACCAGGCCGATGGAGCGGAGGACGCGGGCCCGCAACAAAAGCAATTCAATGGTTTCCTGCTGGGACAGTTGCCAGGCGTCGGTGCCTTCCAGAATGTCGAGGGCCTCGATGAATTGGCCTTGTTGAATGTAGGCCCGGACTAGTGTCGCGATGGATTCGACGTGCTGCTGCCGAGAAAGGTCGCCCTTGATCGCCAGGTTCAGGGCGAGATGGGCCTGCTGCGGATTGCCAAGGGCCAGATAGGTCTTTCCCAGGAGCAGGCAGGCGACGTGATATTCGCGACGGTTCTGATCCTGGGCGATCGTGATATATCGGTTCAGCCACTTGGCGGCGTCAACGTAATTCTGCGTTTCATAGAAGCAGCGTCCGGCGCCCAGGGCCGAGGCGATTTGCGAGTCCTGAGACAGGCCGAGGTTGTACACCTTGCGGTACAGGCTGGTCGCCTCCTGGTACAATCCCGCTTTCATTGTGGCGTCGGCCAGGTACAGACTGGCGCGGTCGGCCAACTCCGTGTCAGGATAGATCTCGACCAATTGCTTGAGGTCCTTCTGGGCGCCCGCATAGTCGCGTAAGGCTACTTTGAGCCGGCCCGAGTGGAGCAGGGCGTGGGGGGCCAAGGGGGTTTTGGAGAAGCGATTGGCTACGAGTTTGTACTCGCCGATGGCCTCGATCTGTCGATCGCGCACCGTATGGAGTAGAGCCAGGGCAAAATGACTGCTGGGGACGCGCTGGTCGTCTTCGGCCGTCAACAGGAAACGTCGCCAAAGCGAGACCGATTCACCGGCGAGCAGGGCGGTGTGGTCGGCCAGCGAGGCGTAAGAGGAGATGTCTTCAATTCGGACGTTTCCGGCATTGTCCATCCGCGCGAGCAGGCCGACACTGCCGGCGGCAATCGCCATGACCTGTTGCGCCGTGGCGGATTCGAGGTACAGATACACCGGGCGCCGGCGGATGGATTCTTCGTCGAGTGTCGCCTGGCTACGGTCGATCCATTGAATGTTGTATCCGGCATTGGTCGCAAATCGCGACAGCAACTCTTCGACCGAGGCGCCGTTGCAGATAACGGACCAGCGCCCCTTCTCCGACGCGGGCCGAATCTGCGGGGTGAGCAGCGCGGCGTCAAGCTTCTCAGACCCGGATGCCAGAAAGACTTTCAATTGCGGCTGATCGAGATGGACGAAGGGGTCGATGTCGGGGTGTCCGCCCCACAGTTCGGCCGGCAGATCCGCGTCGGCGTCACGTAGCGACAGCAGACTTCGCGTCAGCGCCTCGGCGACCACAAAGTAGCACTGCCGCTGAACCGCCTGGACCCATTTCTTGTCGTAATCCACCACTTCGATTAGTGCGATGGTCTGATAGGCCTTAGTCACCGCTTCCAGATAGCGCTCGCGTTCGATCAGCGTGCTGCTCTGATGGTAGCGCGCCAGGGCGCGCAGCAGGGGAAGGCGACTGAGGGACACGGTTCGGAACATGCTGTCGGATTGTTGGATGTTCCCGGTGTGCTTGTTGCACAAGGCCATACGCAGCGAGAGGAAATCTCTCAGGGGTTGCTGGTCGTCGGTGGGGGGCAGTCGGCGATAGAGTTTGTCGTATGTGGCCCGGGCGCTGTCGAAGTCGGAGGCCAGGTAGAGCTGGTCGGCGATCTGGAGCGAAAGCGGTTCCGGACTGGGCATGATGCCCGTTCTCTGGATTGCCACCGGCGGGGTGGGCGATTGCGGCGCCGGCGATTGCAGGGGCGGTTGGACTAAGGGATCGGTATAGGCCTGTTGATGTGTGGTGTACTGGCCCGGTGCGTCGGCGGCGTCGGAACGAGTCGGCGCCCGCATGGTACCGAGCAGTGCGTAGGTCAGAGCGACTGCCACGAGGATAATGCCGAGCAGCAGCGTTTTTTGTAGATTCGAGAATCTCCCCTGCAAACGAGGCCGCTGGGAGGCGTTGAGGGGACCCTGCGGAGCGATCTCAAACGCCGGGGGCTCGGGTTCAGAGGCAAAGTCCAGCAGCGAGGCGAAAATGTCGGCGTACTCGGGCTCGCTAGAGGGAGTCGCGAAGAGCTCCTCGTCGAACGGCGTGTCCGCCTGTATCTTCTTCTTGCGATTTGGTTGCTGCCTTTTTATGGCCATATCGTTTGCTTTCCAGGAGCGCCGTCGATCCACAGAGACCATTGGCCGTTCTGAGAGCGCGGCCCAGAACCTTCCCTTGACAACTGCAACACCTGTGCCAAGTGTCTCGATCGGGGGCAATATGTGCGGGCCGGCGGGGCAGGGCCCCTGAAAGAAGGGGTTTGATCAAATGTATCTTTAGCGGTGAAGACGCCCCTGGTGTCAGGATTCTATACGGCCCGGTAGATTATCTGACAATCGCGGCTTGCCAGCAGTCGAGGGTGAAAGCTCGGAGTTCCCGCGTGGTTGGGTTTGTTGAGCGACCGGGGGCGCCAAATGCGACAGGGCAATGGGCCGAGGGATCAGCCGACGGTGATGGGTTGGACCTGAGTCGGCTGCGCCGGAGACAAGTGGACCTCACTTTGTTTGGGGGTCTGCTTCTGAATATTGTACTGCTTGACCTTGGCGTACAGTGTGGCGCGCGTGATGCCGAGCAAAGAGGCGGCCTGGGTCTTCTGCCAGCCGGTCTCGTGCAGCGCGCGGGCGATCAACTCTCGTTCGGCTTTCTCCAGCGAGAAATCCCGAATGTTCTCATTGAAGACCGCAAGGGAGTGATTCTCGCATTCCGTCGGATCGATCATAATACTGCTAAGGCCGATTTTGCCGGTAGTCTCGAATAGGACCGCTCGCTCGATGACGTTGCGCAACTCGCGCACGTTGCCGGGCCAGTCATGTCGGTGCAGCGCTTCCATCGCCAGCTTCGTGATCGCGGTGACCTTGTTGGGACCGGTCCCACAGATATTCGAGGTCTCCAGGAAATACTGGGCCAACACACGGATGTCGTCCCGGCGATCCGAGAATCGCAACGGAGCCATGACGATGGGACAGATGTTCAGGCGATAGTACAGATCCTGGCGAAAACGCTTCTCGGTGACCTCGCTTTTGAGTTCACGATTGCTTGAGGCGATGATCGTCGCTTTGCAGGTGAGGTCCTTGACGCCGCCCACCTTACGGAACGTTCGCTCCTGGAGGACACGCAGCAGTTTGGCCTGGAGTTCGAGCGGCATCTCAGTGATTTCGTCGAGGAACAGCGTGCCGTCGCCGGCCAGTTGGAGTAGTCCCGTCTTGTCACGGTCGGCGCTGGTGAAGGATCCCTTGACATGTCCGAAGAGTTCACTTTCCAGCAGATTGGCCGTCAGGGCGGCACAATTGACGGCTACAAAGGGCCCGTCCGGATGTCGCAGGTCATGGATGGCGCGGGCGGCAACTTCCTTGCCCGTTCCGGTCTCGCCCAGAACGAGAATGGGATTGCACTGGCTCTGGGCGACGAGTTTGATGGTCTTGAGCGCCTTGCCGACCGCCTTGCTGCGACCGACCATGCCGATCGTCGCGGCGTTTTCGTCGAGGAAGTAGTCTGGTTGGGTCTTTGCGTCACGCGCCTGGCGTTGGCGGTTGTTGCGAATCTCAATGGCAATGTCACGAAGACGGCCGAGGTTCGCTTTTCCCTCCAGGATATGAGATACGCCCGCCCGCCGATAGTCAAGGTCGGAGAAACCGGTTGACTCCAGGGCGGCCACCACGGTGACCGGATAGGGGCTCACGTGCGCTTTGGTCTGTTCCAGAAAGTTACGAATGTCACTGGGAGAGACCGCGCCGTCGAATACGGTCAAGTCGGGAGTCACGGTCTCAACGATGTCACGTGCTTCCGTGAGGTCATCCGCCACAAAGACTTCCTTGGCGATCTCCTGGGCCAGCGCGTGAATGTGAGAACTTCGGCTAACTACGGCTATCCTTCGCAATGTGCTCATGCCATCCTATAAGTTGTCAGGTCACTGGTGGTTTTGTTCCGTGGTTATCGGATACGGGACCCATCGACTGCTCATTTGATACATCTTTAATTTTTATTGGACGCCGGCGATGTCACGCGGTTCGGCGGGGACCTTGGCAGGAGGATGCGGCCGGTTTTATGGGACATAGGACGTCTTGCGCCGGTCGTCTTTCGCCGCGTATGGGGACCCAGGAATCGCCGTGCGTTTCTTATGGGACGCATCCATGTCACTTGCTTCGGCAGAAAAAAGGGACGTTGGCCGGGCAGACACCGGATGGATGTGAGGCAGAATCCTCTGCCCTTCGGGAAGATTCGTCCTAATCGAGACGGCACCGAACCGGGTGCGTTCTGATGTAGGTAAAAACATTCGCCGTGTCTAACTTGCTGTCTGCAGCACAGGTTAAACGCTGTGTCGTGTTTTTCATCGCGGCAGCGGATGGACTGTGGCACGCCGCTTGCTCATCTGCAGGAGATGACGAATTGACAGATTCAAAGGGGCTCAGTCGGGTGCAGACGTTCGTTGAGCGTCTGATTCTCTTATAGGGTGGACCATTATGGCGGAAGTCGCAAGCACTAGCTCATCGGCCAGTGACCTTCAGATGAACTTTATGAATCTGTTGGTGACCCAGCTTCAGAACCAGGATCCGCTGGACCCCATGAGCAGCGAGAACATGTCGGCGCAACTGGCGCAGTTCAGCGAACTGCAGCAATTGGAGGAGATGAACAAATCCTTCGGTCAGATGCTGGACTCCGCTCAGCGAAGCTATGCCGGTTCGTTGATCGGTAAGGACGTCTCTTTCAATGCTACCGCGGCCGATGGGTCCGTGGAGAGCCTTTCGGGAGAGGTTGAGGAAGTCCTCATGGATGGGGATAGTGATATTGCGTTGATCGTCGGGGATCAGCAAATCAGCCTGGCGGATGTACTATCGGTTCGGGGCTAAGGGCAAAAAGCGGCGTTTTCAATACTAGGAGACAGGAAAAATGAGTTATGCACTATCGTCGGGAGTGACGGGACTTCAGGCCCATCAGACCATGTTGGATGTGGCCGGTAACAACCTGGCGAATGTCAATACGACGGCGTTCAAGGGCAGCCGAGTCAATTTCTCTGAACTGCTGGGTGAAACGATGCAACAGGCGTCCCAGCCGACCGACAGCATCGGCGGGACCAATCCGCAGCAGATGGGCAGCGGTGTCGGGATCTCGGGGGTCTCACAGAACATGGGCCAGGGCAGTATCGTCAATACGGGCAATCCGCTCGACGTGGCGGTTGAAGGCGAAGGCTACTTCGTCGCCAGTAACGGCGAGACTAATTTATACACGCGGGCCGGGACGTTTGCTGTGGACGAGAACGGAAACATGGTCGATCCTTCCAGCGGTTATCTGGTTCAGCGTATGGGGCTGACCGGAGAGGCGGACGGTTTCCAGACGCCTGGCGTTGGCAGTATCAACGTTCCCTACGACGTGGCTTTGCCCGCGACGCAGACGGCGGAGATCACCATCACCGGAAACGTGAGTTCCGATGCCATCACGGAGTCAAGGGCCCATGTTCTGACTTCGAATGTCGAATACACCTACGACGATGGAACCAGCGCCCTGGGAACGACAGTGATCGGTCAACTGGACCAGTTCAGTGGGGGCAGTGGCACCGGGGGCGCGCTGGGTTCCGGTGAATCCGGCACGATCGCCATCAGTGGATACCATGCCGATGGGACCGCCTTTAGCAGTGGGTTGAGTTTCTCGGTCGACGACACGACGACCCTTACTGACCTGGCCGATCATCTCAACAACAACGTTCTCAGCGATGCGACCGCGTCGGTGGTCAATGGTGAGATCCGTCTGACGGACAGCACCGCCGGTTACAGTCAGTCCGATATTGCTCTGACTTACAGTGGTACAGGGACGCTGGAAACCCCTGGCTACTTTGAGATGACCACCGTCGGTGGGGATGAAATGAAGAGTGTGAATATCGCCGTCTATGATTCCCAGGGGGGCAAGCATGTCTTATCTGCGGCCTTGAGCCGAACCGACGAGACCAACACATGGGATATGGTTCTGACCTCTATTACGGGGAACGTCGGGGAGATCACGCCTGACAGTCGGCGGATTAGCGGCATTACCTTTGACCCTCAGACCGGCGGTTTCGCCGGAATGGCTGACGGAAGCACACCGCAGTTCGAGATGACGTTTAACCACGACTTGGACCACCCCCAAACGGTCGCTCTGGATTTCGGCACCGTCGGTTCGTTCGATGGGCTGACTCAGTTTGCGGGGAATTCGACGGCGGTCGCCCGACAGCAGGATGGTTATGAGGCCGGCAGTTTGACGGCGGTCTCGGTGAGCAATGAAGGGATTTTGGTCGGGGCGTTCTCCAATGGTATCAAGAAGGATCTGGCAACGCTGGCCGTCGGGTTGTTTACCAATAATGCCGGCTTGCTCAACGCCGGCGGGGGCTATTACGTTCCCTCAGCCAACTCGGGCGGCGCCGTGCTGACCCAGGCGATGAACGGCGGGGCCGGGACCATTCGCGGCGGCGCGTTGGAGAAGTCCAATGCCGATGTGGCGAACGAATTCGTTAACCTGATTCAGGCCCAGAATGGTTTCCAGGCCAACGCGCGAACGATTCGTGTGGCCAATGAGATTCTTCAGGAGTTGACCAACCTGATCCGTTAACGGTGACGGTTGGCGTGCATAATGCTCTGGTGGAGATTGAAATGATTGCTGGTGGTCTGGTGCGAGGCATGGTGACCCAGGTGGTGTTGGCCTTGAGCCCCGTGGAGCGGTGGTCCGCGGCCCGGCGCCTGAGTCACAAGGGCCCCCAGAATTACATCACGGAACACTGGTTCTTTTGGGTGGCTGCAGCGGCGCTGGTTGTGCTGTTGCTGCTGCTATGGTGGGTTAGCCGCCGGCGAGTCTCCAGCAACGCCGGGCTGACACGAGAGTTGTTCACTGAAAATGCGCTGCGCCAAGGGCTCAGTTCGCGTGAGCGCCAGATCTTGCTGGCGATTGTGATGAGGAGTGGTTTGGGACAAAGTCACAACATCTTCACGACGGTCGATGCGTTCGATCGCGGCGCGACCAAACTTCTGGCCGAGGGGGCGCGCACGCGCAATCCGGATGAGATTGAGCGTTTGAAGACGGAGGTTTCTTCTCTGCGAGAGAAACTGGGTTTTCAGGCTCTGCGAACGCCGAGCGGGTTGACCCCGTCGAGAAGACCGAGTAGTCGCGACATTCCGGTGGGCAAGACCGTAGAACTGACCCGGCGGCGTCATCGGGGCGGGGCCACGATACGGGCCGAGGTGGTTCGGAATGATGATATCGAGTTGGCGGTGGAATTGGAGACGCCGGTGGGCAGTCGCACGGGTGATTTCTGGCGCGCGCGCTATACCTTCGGCATGTCGGTCTGGGAGTTTGACACGACGGTTGTTAGCTGTGAAGAGGCGCGCGTGGTGTTCAACCATGTCGATAACGTCCGCTTTGTGAACCGGCGACGCTTCCCCCGGGTGGCGGTGACGATGCCCGCATTGGTGGCTCCTTTCCCGTTCATGCAACGATCGGTGTCGGCTGTGCGCCGAGTGGGAGGAGATGGTGTTCTCGATCCGATGGGGGGGGCGCCGGTTGGGCCGCCAGCGTTTGTTCACGGTGTGTTGACGGAACTGGCCGGGCCGGGGTTGCGTGTGGAAGCGCCGCTCCAGGTGCGAGTCGGGGACAGGGTGGTGGTTGTGTTCAGATTAGATGAAATGGGGTCGACGGGGGCCGAAGGAGGGCGCGATAGGGGCCAGGGGTGTGTGATTGAAAACGTGGGGCAGGTCCGGCACTGTCACAGCACCGGCGGCGATATCTCGATCGCGGTGGAGTTGGGCAGCTTGACCGAAGGGGAGATTGACGAACTCGTACGCATAACCAATGTGATATCGTCCCGGATAAACGGTCAGATCACGGACGATGCCGTGACGACCGAGAGTCCCGCTGTGGTGCAGGAGGTCTAGCATGCCAGATGTTGGAGACATTACAGCCCAGGTCAGCGCGAGTCTGGATTCGTTAACGCGAGAGTTCGATACGATCGCGCACAATCTCGCCAACGTCAGCACGACGGGGTTTAAACGTCGGTGTCACAGTTTCGGGGACGCGCTGGCCAGCCAGGGCGGGGTGGAGGGGACGAGCGATGGGGAGGAGGCGTCCGGCCAGAGTTCTTTCGATTTTTCCCAGGGGACTCTCAAGGAGACCGGGCGGACCCTCGACGTGGGCCTGTATGGGAAAGGGTTCTTCGTTATCGAAACCCCGGAAGGGCCGTTGTATACACGGCACGGGGTGTTCCGCACGAATCAGAACGGACAGATCGTCGATGTGGAGGGACGCACCGTTGGTGGAGCGGGCGGGCCTCTGGCGCTTCCGTCTGAGGTGGACATTTCCCAAGTTACCATTGGTTACGACGGGCGCGTCATCGCCGCGGGGGAGGAAGTGGGCCAGTTTCGGATCGTGGATTTTCCGAAGAATGAAGACCAGCTCGTGGCGGTCGGACTGAACTGCTTTCGGGCGCCTGAGGATGTCGCGCCCAGCAACGTGGAAGATGTCGTGGTCAGGCAGGGGTGCCAGGAATCTTCGAATGTCGAGATGATCGATGAGTTGGTCAGCATGATCATGGTCACCCGCACGTACGAAGCCAACGTCAAGTTGGTCAATGTCAAGAAGGATACGACGAACAGTGTCATCGGCGTGGCCATGGGTTAGGACGGCCCGTCGATCTAGATGAATAGAAGGAGAGATACCGATGCTCAGAGCGTTCTCCACTGCCTCGACCGGCATGATGGCCCAGCAGACGCTGGTGGACGTCATTGCCAATAACCTGGCGAACGTCAATACCACCGGGTTCAAGCAGAGCCAGGTCGAATTCCAGGATTTGCTGTACGAAAAGCAGAAGCAGGCCGGCACAGAGGTCGCGCCGGGGATCAACGCCCCGACCGGACTGGAGATCGGCAGCGGCGTGCGCGTGGCGTCCACGCTGAAAATCTTTAGTCTGGGGGAGTTTCAGAACACGGGGCGGAACATGGATATCGCCATCCGGGGTGACGGCTTTCTGCAGGTGGTGATGCCCAACGGGGACATTCGCTACTCGCGCGATGGCTCTCTTCAGGTCAATGCCAACGGGCAACTCGTCAGCATGACGGGATACCAGATCGAGCCGGCGATTTCGATTCCGGTCGATGCCGGGACGGTGGATATCGGCCAGGATGGCGGCATCAACGTGACGGATGCGGCCGGGGTGCGATCGGTGGTTGGACAGATTCAACTGGCTCGCTTCGCCAATCCGTCAGGCCTGACCAGTCAGGGCGATAACCTCTATGCTCCCAACGACGCCAGCGGTGAGGCGATTCCCGGGATTCCGGCGCAGGATGGTTTCGGATCGATTCAAGCCGGTTTTTTGGAGAAGTCCAATGTGAACATGGTCAATGAACTGGTGAACCTGATTACGGCTCAACGGGCGTATGAAATCAACTCCCGCGCGATTCGGGCGGGCGACGAGATGCTCAAGAACACCAACCAAATCTTCCGATAGGAATACGCCATGAATCGCAACCTCTATTGTGTTTGTCTGCTGGCTGGCGGCGTGCTGCTGGCGAGCCCGTCTGTCCGAGGCGCGGTTGTGGCGGTCGAAGTCCCGGTCGGGGCGACGCCGCTCCAGGTTCACCTTCCGCGCGAGGTGACCGTCCAGGACCGCCGCCTGAATCTTGGGCAAGTCAGTGTGGTGCGCGGGCCGAGCGCCCTGGTTGCCAAGGCGTCCCTGGTTGGTCTGGGCCGTTTTTCCCTGCCGGGGCAGAAAGTCGTGCTCGACCGATCGACCATTCTCAGTCGCCTGGCCTCTTCGGGGATCTCCGCCGGACAGGTGCGTCTGACGGGGGCACAGGCCGTTACCGTTCGTCGGCAGCAGGAGATTATTCAGGACGAGGACTTCATTCAAATCGGTCGACAGTTTCTCAAGCAGTATCCCACCGCGCGCCTGGCTGTCGAAACCATCCCGATTACTCGGCCCAAGAATCTCGTGTTGTCCGAATCGCCGGGAGAGATTGAACTGACGCCCAAGTTGGTTCGCCATGGAACCCGGGGCCATGTGACGGTGCGTGTCCAGGTGTCGGCCGACGGTGAAGCCGTTGGGACACGAGACATCTCGTTTCGCCTGCGATATCCCCGACATCGCCTGGTGACGGTGCAGCCGATTCCCGAAGGGGCGGCCCTGACTCCCGAAAACGTGAAGATCGAAACGGCGGTGGCCGATCAGCCGGAGCCGGTGGGATGGAAGCCGCCGTATGGATCGGTGGCGACGCGCCTGATTCCGGCCGAGACCGAAATTCGACAGGGGATGATCGCTGTTGCCCGACCGCCGGTGGCGGTCCGGCGCAACGAAACGGTCCAGATCCGTATCGAGCGTCCCGGTATCTTGATCACAGCCATGGGGACCGCCTTGCAGGAGGCCCGTGCGGGAGAGTGTCTCAAAGTGCGCAACGCGGATTCCCACCGTGTCATCATGTGTCGGGTCAAGGCGGACGGGACAGTGGAGCCGATGATGTAGAGTTCGTGATGGTAAAGGGGTTCTCAGGTGAAGACACAGAACGCAGTTTTGGAAGGAAGACAGATGAACAAGAAAGCGACCATCGCACTGACGACGGCGATTCTCGTGTTCGGTGTCGCCGAAGCCCTGTACGCTGGTTCGATCTGGGCCAAACGCGATTCGAATATGAAGACGCCCTATGCCGACGATGTGGCGCGCAACATTGGCGATGTTCTGACGATCAAGATCGTCGAAGACAGCAAAGTCGATAACAAGGCCAAACGAGATATGCAGAAAGAGACGGACCGGCCGAGCCGTTTCAATGGGGAGCTGAACATCGATCATGTTCTGCCCAGTATTCCCGGGTTCACCATGAACTCCACGAGCGCCAATGAACTGAAGAGCAAAGCGGATTACAAGGATGAGCGGAGCTTCGAAGACAGTGTCAGCGTGGTGGTGATCGACATTCTTCCCAACGGCAATCTGGTGGTCATTGGGACGCGTGATCGGAATATCGGTGGGGATGTGCAGACCATTGAAGTCAGCGGCATCGTTCGTCCCAGCGATATCGCCTATGACAACACGGTCAAGAGCGAGCAAGTGGCCAATTTCCGAATCGTCAGTCAAACCGGCGGCATTTCGGCGCCGTACACCAAAGTGGGGTGGCTGGGTAAGATTATGGACGTTCTCTGGCCTTGGTAGTCGAGGCGAATGGAACCCCTTCGAAAGGCATGACAATGAGGTTACCTCATACATCGGGATCACCGGCGCGCTGCCGCCTTCTGCTTCTGGCAGCGGCATTGGTGATTCCTCTGGTCTGTGTCGGTCCGGGACATGCCGAGCGGATCAAGGATATTGTCGACATCCAGGGCGTACGCGGCAACCCATTGACGGGGATTGGTCTGGTGACCGGCTTGGCCGGTACCGGCGACTCGGGAAAACTTTCGCGGCAGATGCTGACGAATATCCTGCGCAATTCCGGACTGGTTCTGGAGCCCACAGATTTGACCGGCGGTAGCGTGGCGGTGGTGGTGGTGACCGCCGAACTGGGACCGTTCGATCGGGAGGGCATGCGCATCGATGTGGATGTTTCGACCTTGGGGGACGCCAAGACGCTGCAAGGCGGCATGCTGTTGCCCACGCCGTTGAAAGGACTTGATGGGCAGGTCTACGCCGTCGCCCAGGGGGGCATCTCACTCGGAGGCTGGTCGGTGGCGGGCAAGCAGGCGTCGATGTCGAAGAACCATCAGACGGTTGGACGGATTGCGGATGCAGCCATTGTCGAGAAATCCGAATTGGCCACCTTCGTCGATCAGGTCGCGGGGCAGCGGTTCATCACGATCAGCCTTCGAAACAATGATTTCTCGACGGCGCAGCGCATCAGCGAGGTTATCAATCAGTCCTATGCCAACAGCGCTCTGGTTATGGACGCCGCTTGCGTGAAGATCATGGTTCCGTCCGATGTCAGCCAGAGAGATCTCGTTGCATTTCTTGACGAGGTCATGCAGAAGGAAGTCGTGGTGGATATGCCGGCTATGGTCGTGATCAACGAGCGGACCGGCACGATCGTCGTGGGCGAAAGCGTGGGCATCTCGACCGTCGCGATCTCCCAGGGCAGTTTGGTAGTGAAAATCAAAGAGACCGCTCAAGTCTCTCAACCGACGGCGCCATTCTCCGAGGCCGGCTCCACGGAGGTCGTTCCGGAAACCCTCGTGGGGGTGGAAGAGCAGACTGCGTACCTGATTCCTGTGGAGCGCGCGGTGACTGTCTCGGAACTGGCCAAGACCTTGAATGCGATCGGGGCTTCGCCACGCGACCTGATCGCGATTTTCAACGCATTGAAGAAAGCCGGCGCCTTACAGGCCAAGCTGGTGATCATGTGAGAGGTGTTAGATGAATGGTATCGAGTCAATTGCCATGTCGGCCGTGGATTTGCCCTCGGCGTTGCCGGACAGAGGGGCGACGGATCTTCCCGGAAGCATCGAGAATGTCACGTCTCAGGATGTGGTGGACAGTACGGATGAGAAGAAGAAGCAGTTGGCCAAGGATTTCGAGTCGGTCCTTCTGACGCGTCTGTTCAGCGAGGTCAAGGAGTCCATCGGATCCTGCGGGTTTGATGAGGACCCGGCGTCGGACCAGATTCACGGTATGTTCTGGTCTTATCTGGCTCAGGATGTTGCCGGCAAGGGAGGATTCGGTTTGTGGCAGGACCTCTATCAGCATTTCAACGATTTGGAAGGCGACTCCACGCCCGGTGAGACGATCGACAAGGAACTATGAACATGACGGCACATTCGATAGAGAAGAAGGTCGACGCATTGCTGACCGTGCTCGACGAAGACATACGACACGCCGAGACCACGGTGGGGCTGTTGGACGCGCTTCGGGGTCTACTGATCAAACGCGATGACGCCGGGTTGGAGCGACTCTTGCGTGACCTGAGGGATCGGGCGCAGACCTACGAAGGCACCGAAGAACGGCGTCAGGCGTTGAGGCAGGAATTGGCTGGCGAGTTGGGATACGACGCCGGGAAAATGACTCTGTCGATTCTGAAGAAACGGCTCTCAGGGCCGCGCCGCGCGGCTGTGGCGGACCGGCAGACGCAATTGAGGTCGTGGCTCGGACGGCTGAAACGCGAGTACGCCCTTACGCAGAGGCTTGTGGCCGATTGCGCCCGCTTCAACCGCTCGTTGATGAGTGTTTTCTTCGGCGTCGACAGCAAGAGCAAAGCGACCTATAGCGCCACCGGCGCGGCCCGGAAGCAGCCCAGTATGGGAGTTGTCAGCCTGCAATTATAAGTGCAGAACACGCCGCGAACTATCCTTGTAAATCGGATGCGGTCGGGAATTGAACAGGATTGAAGGATGCAGAACTACTCAATTGGACTCAGCGGCCTAAGTGCAACATATGCGGCTCTGGACGCCGTCGGGAACAACATTGCCAATGCGTCGACGGAAGGGTACCACCGTCAGCGGGTGGACTTTGCTCCCGCCGATCCCGTGCAGTCGGCCGGCCTGAGCATCGGCGGGGGAGTAGAGGTCGCGGGTTTGACGCGTATCGTAGACGGACTGCTGGAAAGTGAGATCGCGCGGCAAGAGTCTTCTTACGGACAGGTTTCCCAGGAGCTTTCCATGCTGAGTTCTGTGGAGACCAGTTTCGGGGAGTTCGGCGACGCGGGAGGCCTGAATGAAACAATTGACGAGTTCTTCGATGCGTTGGAGGGCTTGGCGACCTATCCCCGGGATAACGTTTGGTGCAACGCGACGGTGAGCGCCGCCGAGTCTATGGCGAGCGAGTTTCGCCAGTTGGGTACGTCCCTGGCTCAAATGGAAAACCAGATTGTCCTGGAGGCGCAGAATACGGCCGATTCGATCAACCAACTGGTGGAACAGATTGCCGAGGTCAATGGCAAGGTCCAGGCGATTGAGATCAATGGCGGGCAGGCCAACAATCTGCGCGATCGTCGGGATCAGTTGATCGTTGAGTTGTCCCAATTTGCGCGTGTCGAGACGCAAGAGAGAGATTATGGTGTGGTGGATGTTTCCATTGCCGGGCTTCCTGTCGTGACGGGGACCATTCCCGTGGGCGTGGAGGTCCGCTTGGATGGTGACGATCACTTGGCGGTCTATGCCGCCGGCAGTAACGGTTCGAGCCTGCAAGTGGAGGGAGGTCGGATAGGGGGATTGCTGGCGCTCAAGAACGACGTGCTGGCGGATCTGCAGAGCGAGCTGGACACCTTGGCCCAGGGCCTTATGAGCCAAGTCAATCAGCACCATGTCCAGGGCGTGGGAATGGACGGGTCTTTTGGGGGACTCTCCGGATGGCTCATGGGCAGCGATGATCTTTCGGAGGCCCAGATGCCCATCACGGATGGGACCTTCTATGTTCGGGTGACGAATACGAATACGGGCGAGGTTGAGCGGCATGCGATCGACGTGGATCTTTCGGCCACGCCTCCGGACACTTTGACTTCGGTGGCGGGCAAGATCGATGCCATTTCTGGTTTGAATGCGTCCGTGGCGGCTTCTCAGCTTCGGATGGTGGCGGACTCAGGTTACACGTTTGATTTCACTCCGGCGGTACTGCCTGAACCGACGGTCAGCAATCTGACGGCAGCCTCGGCCCCGACGGTATCGGTTGGCGGGATCTACAATCAAGATGTAAACGGGACGCTCACTTTCACCGCGGTTGGAACCGGCAGTGTGGGCAATGGAAACCTGCGTCTGAATGTGACCGACCAGGCTGGTGCGGTCGTCGCTTCATTGAACGTCGGCAGTGGTTACGCCGCGGGCGATACGATAGAAATGAGTAACGGGTTGAAGATTGCCTTGAATGTCGGCGATCTGAACGATGGAGATAGCTTCCAGGTGGATGTTCTGGCCACGACCGATACGTCCGGCTTCCTGGCGGCCGCCGGGCTCAATACGTTTTTCTCGGGAACCGGGGCCTCCGATATGATGGTATGCCGCCGCATTGCCGACCACCCGGATCGTATCGCCACTGCGGTCGGGGCCGGTCAATCGGACAATATCGCGGCGCTGCGACTGGCGGGCATCCAGGACGAATCCGTCGAGAGTTTGGATGGTCTGACCCCGAATGAATACTACCAGCGGATCGTGGCTGGCGTTGGACAAGACGTGGCTCTGAGAAAGTCGCAGCAGGCCAATATCGAGGCCATGATGGCTAACCTTAGCCAGCAACGGAGCGAGATCAGTGGCGTCAATATCAATGATGAGGCCGCGCTCTTGCTTGTCTTCGAGAAGACGTTTCAAGCGGTTGCCAAGTATCTCAACAGTCTTCAAAACGCCATGGTGACGCTTATGGACATCGTCTGATGGTTCCCCGTCGGCCGGCATCGTTGAAGCTGAAATGGCGGACTTAGCACCTCTGTGAAAGAACATGGGAGACTCCTATGAGTGGCTCGATCAACAGTATCTACGAGAACACCAGCTACGCGCTGTCCCTGCATTCTAAGTCTATTATCGAATTGCAGGAGCAAGCGGCCAGCGGCAATCGGGTCAATCGGGCCTCGGATGCGCCTTCGGATGCCTATCGCATTCTGGGAATGAACACGCAGGAACGATCGCTGCAAGGTTACCAGGAGAATATCGCCGGATTGATCGGAACGCAGGAGATCGCCTCGACGATCGTTGAGGATATGGCCTCCGAGCTTTCGGACACTCGAACGCTATTGACGCAGGTCGTATCAGGGGTTCAGGATGCTGAAGGACAGGCGAGAATGGCCGAGAGCATTGACAGCACTCTGGAACAACTCGTCTCGCTGGCCAACACGAAACACGCCAACCAGTACCTTTTCTCCGGCAATAACACCGATGTGCCTCCTTATGCTGTGGAATACGAGGGCGGGAAGATTTCGAGCGTGACCTATCAGGGCAGCGACGAGGCCCGGGTTGTCGATGCGGCCACGGCGGTGACTGTCCAGGCCAATCATGTCGGTGACGACATCTTCCGGAGCGATGAGCGGGGAGATCCTTTGTTTCTCGGCGTCAGCGGCGCCGCCAATGGCACGGGCACTTCGAATGTGCAAGGAGACGCATGGCTGACGGTCGATCATGACGGGACGAACTATCGGGTCTCCATTGATGACGGGGCCACATTCGTGACGGTGCCCCCGGGGGGCGATCCCAATCAGGCGGTGACCGACTCACGCACTGGGCGTGTCTTATATGTCGATACCACGGGGATTAACAGCACCGGCGTCGAGTTGGTCCGGGTTCCGGGGACCTATGATGTATTCAATACCCTTATCAGTCTGCGCGACCTCCTGCTTAATGAGCGAGATATTTCCACTCAAGAGTTGCTCGGCTATATTGATGAGTCCGTTGCATCGGTGGAAGAAGTGCGGGACGGGCTCATGCAAGTCGATGTCTCGATCGGCGCCCAAATCGGGTTCCTGTTCACTCTGGAGAACAATCTGGAAAACATGGAATTCGACACCCAGGACGAGACAACTCGGTTGCAGGAAGCCGATATTGCCCAGATTGCCATTGATCTGGCGCGGCGCGAAGTGCTCTACCAGATGTCGTTGTCGGTTGCCGGCAAGCTGATGAGTATGTCATTATTGGACTTCATCTAGTCGCATCCTCACACCAAATCAAGTTTGGGCACCGTGGCTGTTTTGCAGACGCCGGTGTCTGATTTCTATCCATTAGGACCGATCACAGCGGTCTTTGGAGGGGGATAAGCCCCACTTTCCCACTGCGGCATGCGATTTGCAGTTATCCATGGACATGGTGAATTTGCGAATTCAGTTTGTCAGAAGGGAGCCAATCGAATGACGGCACAGACAGGTATGGACGCCTACCAGCGGGGGGTTGAGCTGGCCGAGGCTGGAAAACACGAGGCAGCGCTGAACTGCATGCGCGAGCATCTGCGAGGAGCGCCGCACGATGCCCAGGCCCTCAACGACACCGGAGCCATCCTGCATTGCCTGGGCCGTTCCAATGACGCGGTCGAGTACCTGAGAAAGGCTCACCAACTCCAAGCCGATAGCGGCGAGATTGTGTGGAACCTTGTCGAGGCCTATCTGGCCACCAATATGGCCAGCGAAGCGGCCTCGCTCTTTGGCGCCCTGGAGCGGGCCGGCATCCTGAGTATTGAGGTGTTGAACCGCACGGCCACCATGCTGCTCGACCAAGACAAGAAGGGCGAGGCGGTGGAGGTGTTGCTGCGGTCCTTCCAGTTATGGCCCGAACAGGAGGTGCTCACCCCCATCCTGGAAATCATTCGCAGCCGGCGTCCGAAGATAGCTTTCTTCCGCAACGGATGCGGCGATGATGGGATCCTGGCGGATGCCTGTACATTCATCGAGCAGCGATTTCAAGCAGAATTCTATAATAACCATGACTCCGACGACTTTGCCGGGTTGATTGGCTGGAGCGATATTGCCTGGTTCGACGGCGGTGGCGACAGGGTCGTTGAGGCCTCGAAAATGCCGCGGACCGGCAAGACTATTGTCAGCCTGCGACGGTCTGATATACGAGGCGATTGGGTCAAGGCCGTTCGTTGGGAGCAGGTGGACATTTTGGTGCAAATTGGCAGTTCAGTGGTTGAGGAAGCTCTTTTGGAGCGTGTTCCGGATATTCGAAATCGGACCCGGTTGGTGGTGGTTCCTAATGGGATCAACCTCGATCGGTACATTTCTCGGCAACGGCCGCAGGGCAAAAACCTAGCTTGTATGGGTTGCTTGTCCATGGAAGCGAATCCGGCGTTTCTCCTTCAGTGTATTCAGAAACTTCAGTACCTCGATGGCGACTATCGACTCTTCTTCTCCGGACGGTTTGAGAGCCCCGTTCTGGAGCAATACGTACGCCATATGGTGCAAACGCTGGGACTGACCGATATCGTTTCTTTCGAGCCCTATCCGGCTGATCTGAACGCCTGGCTGAGCGACAAGCATTTCGTGGTTTCCAGCGGCATCGGCGAAGGCCAGGTGGAAGCGGTGCTGACAGGCATGGCTTGCGGCCTCAAGCCGGTTCTCCACAATTTCCCGGGCGCCGAGCGGCTCTTTCCGGCCGAGTATCTGTTCAATATTGCCGAGGAGTTCTGCGATCGCGTGCGGGACTGCGAGTATGAACCGACGGTGTATCGCCGTTTTGTGGAAGATCGTTACGCGATCGCCGAGCAGCTTGAGAGGGTCAACAGCATACTGATTCAACTTGAGACGGAAATTGACCAGCAATCGCCCACGGTATCCGTCGGCTGTCGGGGTGTCGACTCCGGCATTTCGCTGGCCGGGCCGCTCCCTCCGGGGGGAGGATCGCCTGTCTCTGACCCTGTGAGTATTGTTAATCCGTAATGGTAATTCCGCCAGTGATGTCTGAACCTCACCAGATGGATGAACGTTCCCGGGATGGCGCTGTCTCTTCGTCTGCTTCGGGCGACAAAGATCGAAGCGGACCGTTGGTGAGCGTGCTCTTGCCGACATTCAACCGGCGTTCGTCTCTGCCGCAAGCCCTGGCGAGTGTCGTTCAGCAGACCTACCGCAATATGGAGATTTTCGTCATCAACGATGGCGGTGAGGATGTCGCCGATATCGTTCGATCATTCAACGAGCCGCGTGTGACATTCATCAATCGCCGGGAAAATCGCGGCAAACCGTATTCTCTCAATGAGGCGTTGAGCCGGGCGCGCGGCAAGTATATCGCCTATCTGGATGACGATGATGTGTACTATCCGTGTCACGTGAAAGTCCTGGTGGACGCTCTGGAAGGTCAGACCGATTGCCAGGTGGCCTACACGGATTTATACAAGGCCTACTGCAATGTGCTCCCGAGCGGCCAGCGAGAGGTCTTGAGCAAACATGTGGAGATCAGTCGGGATTTCGACCGGTTTCTGATGTTGTATTTCAATCACGTTCTTCATGTTTCGTTGATGCACCGGCGAGACCTGCTCGATAAGACCGGTTTGTATAATGAGGACTTGAATATCCTGATTGACTGGGACATGACCCGACGTCTGGCTTTCTTCTGTGATTTCCACCATGTGCCAACGATTACGGGCGAGTTCTACAGTCCGATCACTAATTCAGATCGCATCTCGGTACGGCGACGCAGGGACTCAGAGGACTATCTGAGGAACATCTTGGCCATTCGCACCACCAACCCTCCCAAGCCCTGGCCCAAAATCGATGAACTGTCCATTATTCTCATTATCGATCGACTGGATAAGGATATCGCCAAGACGTTTGCACACATCTGGCGATACACGTTTTATCCTTATCGGCTCTACGTTCCTCTGCCGCCGGCGGATATCTCGCGGTTGAACATCGAGATGCCGAACGTGGTGCTGGTGCCGGTGGAGCCTCTGAGTTCTCCGGAGGAGCGTGTGGATGTGGCGCTGCACAGAGCTGAAGGAAAGTACGTTGCCGTGGTTCCCAAGGCGTTGCAAGTCGAGGACATGTGGGTGGAGGACCCACTGTATGCTTTGATCCACAACTGCCCCGAACGGGAAGGATTCTTGCTCGAAGGGGCCGGCCCTCAAACTTGGGGCGCTGTCCTGAGACGGACGGACTTGCAACGAGCCCGACAGGCTCACCCGCATTTGTCCGTAGCGGCCTCGTTGACGGCTTGCGGCATCCGAGTGAGACAACCGGAGCCCGAAGAGCTTCCGTTCCAATTGGACGAACTGCTCCGACAGGCTCGATTGGCTGAGGTGGAGGGCAACTGGTCCGCGGCGGCGCAGTTGTTCGAATACATGGCGGCTCATTACCACAATGAGTTGTGGATGAAAACGATGGCGGCGCGGGCTCACTTCGAGGCGGGTAATCATATCAGCGCCGACCGACTCAGCCGCGAAGTCAATCACACCCGTCCGACGGTGGATACCTTGCTGCTGGAGGCTAAGGTCCGTCGGCAACAGCGTGATTGCGTCGGTGCGATCCGGCTCTTAGGGCAGGCCGAACGATGGCTGGACGGCCAGATCGAATCGCCCGTTCAGATGGCAAGGGACCAGGGTGTGACGTGAGTACACCGTTTGGGAAAGTTTAGGACTGGAACCAATATGGACATCATAGAGACGAACGAGGTCGAGAAGCACAAACGGACCCAGCACTATGAAGTGCTGCGCGAGCTGGGGGATTGCTATACCTCGGTGGGTAACTACAGTCAGGCCCATCGGTGTTACGAGAAGGCCGCATCGCTGGGTCCCGATGAGCCGGGCCCGTATGTGGGGTTGGGCGTGGCCGCGCTGCAGTGCGGCAAGCTCGAGGATGCGGAAATCGCCTTCCGCGTGGCGTGTCGGTTGGATCCGGGCTGTGCCAAGGCGTATGCCGGCATGGCGATGGTGGCTCAACAGCGGGGGGAGCACGCCGGATCTTTCGATCTCTACATGAAATCGCTCGAGCTCGACACCGACAACATCACGGCGCTGCTCGGGTTATTCCAGGTGTCCTGCGAGATGGGGTCTTTTGCCAAGGTGATTTACTACCTGGAGGTGTACCTGCAAATGCATCCGGGTGACACCTCGGTGATGTTTGCGTTGGCGGCGCTCTATCGCAAGGATGCTCGGCCGGAGCGGTCGCGGGGCACTTTACAGGATCTCTTGGCGCTGGAGCCGGCGAATCAGGACGCGGTGAATCTGCTCGAAGAAGTCGAGCACAGCCTGGCCGGTGCCAGATAGAGGGTGGTTATGGAGCGCGACAGTCGGAATGTGTCTCCTGATGAGAAACCGAGTGTCTCGGCAGAACTGTGTCGTCTGCTGGTCGAGCAGATTGCCTTGGCCCGCAAAGGTGACTTTGGCGGAGTCGAGCAACTGGCGGTTCAGGCCGAATCGCTCGTGGCCGAGATGACACAAGAGGGACTGGCTGCGACCGATGGTGTTCAGCGCCATAACTGGGAGCGGCTCTACGGTGAACTGGCCGTGATACTGAGGGCCGAGCACGTTGATGTGAAGCGTAGACTGAAGCAGGTGCGACGGGTCAAGAGAGTGATCGGTGCCTATGGCGGAAAAACGGGGCCGCATTCCAGGACGCATCGGCCAGTGGCGTCCTCTGAATCGTGAGTAAGTAGTCATGGCCGACAGGATGATCTACAGGTTCATTAAGCAGGAGTACGTGGGATGAATATCTCCTTCATTGGCTTGGGAAAACTGGGGCTATGCTCGGCGGCGTGTTTCGCCAGCAAGGGACACCACGTGATTGGCGTCGACTCGAACGAGCAACACATCGATGCGCTGAACCGTGGTCAATGCCCCATTGATGAGACCGATCTTCCGACGTTTCTTGCCGAGTGTCGACAGGGGATGGAGTTCACACTGGACTCCGATTATGCCGTGCAGAACAGTGACGTGACGATGATCAACGTTCCGACGCCAAGCAACGCGGACGGGCGTTTCTCGAATGCGTACGTAGAAGCCGTTCTCGACCAGATTGCTCCGGCGCTGAAGGCGAAAACGGATTTCCACATTGTCGTTATTATCTCGACGGTCATGCCGACCACCTGCGAACGGCTCTTCAGGCCCAAGTTGGAGAAGCTGACGGGCAAGGTGTGCGGTCGGGATTTTGGGCTCGTGTACAATCCGGAGTTTATTGCGCTGGGTTCCGTTATTCACGATTTTCTCCACCCTGATATGTTGCTCATCGGCAGTTCCGACGACCGGTCCTCCCAGACAGTCAAAGAAGTGTACACATCCACGGTGGAAAACCATCCTCATTACGCGTTGATGAATCTAACCAACGCAGAGGTCACCAAACTCAGTCTCAATTGCTATGTGACCATGAAGATCAGTTTCGCCAATGAACTGGCGGCGCTCTGCGAAAATATCCCAAGTGCCGATGTGGATGTGGTGACCTCGGCCCTGGGGGCCGATACGCGGGTCGGACACCGATATCTCAAAGGCGGATTGGGTTTTGGCGGCCCCTGTTTCCCCCGCGACAACCTGGCGTTTCAACGCTGTGCTGAGGACGCAGGGGGGCAGGCGCACCTGAGTCCGCGCGTGGTGAAGGTCAACGGCGAGATCGTCAATCGGTTGTTCACGATGATCGGCGAACATGCTCAGTCGGGAGCCACCATTGCCCTGTTGGGACTCTCTTATAAGCCCGGCACGCATATTGTGGAGGAGTCTCAGCCGGTGATGCTGGCCCAGACACTCCTGGACGCTGGGTACGTTGTTCGAATGCACGATCCCAAAGCGGCCGCCGGCGCCGCCGAGGCGCTGGGGGGACGCGGAATCTACTGCGTTGATCCCTACGACGCGGTTCAGGGTGCCTCTGTCGTAGTGATGCTCACGAGTTGGCCGGAGTATGGACATCTGGATATTGACAAATTGGCCGAGCAGGCTGGGCCGGCGCCGCTCTTGATTGACTGCTGGCGCATGTACAAGGACGTTCTGACGCAAGGGTTCACCTACCGTGCCTTTGGGACCGGGACGCCGTTTTCTGGGGGAACAGGAAATGACACTCACTCGAACATTCTCTACCAAGACCATCGACGACGTGCGCCGGTACTGGAATGCGCGACCGTGCAACATTCGGCACTCCCCCGAGACGGTGGGGAGCCGTGCGTACTTTGACGGAGTGGAATCTCGCAAGTATTTCGTAGAGCCGCACATCCCGGTGTTTGCCGAGTTCGATCGTTGGAACGGAAAAAAGGTTCTGGAGATCGGGTGCGGCATCGGCACGGACACGATCAGTTTCGCTCGGGCCGGGGCCCAGGTGACTGCGGTAGACCTCTCCGGGGAGTCTCTGGCGGTGGCGCGCCGCCGTGCTGCAGTCTTTGGCATGGAGGATCGCGTTACGTTCTATCAGGCCGATGCCGAGCACTTGTCGGAGGTGGTTCCTGTGGATGAGTATGATCTGGTGTACTCGTTCGGTGTCATCCACCATACGCCGCATCCACGTGAGGCAGTCCGCGAGATGCGCCGGTATATGGGCCCGGATAGCGTGATGAAGATCATGGTGTACCACCGCCATTCGTGGAAGGTGTTTCGGATTTTGACCCGGTACGGGAAAGGAGCGTTCTGGAAACTGGATGAACTCATCGCCCGCCACTCGGAAGCTCAGACGGGATGTCCCGTAACCTATAGCTATTCTCGCGGTACGGTTCGGGATCTGTTGGATGGACTCAGTGTGCGGCGCGCCCTGGTCGATCACATCTTCCCGTACCGGATTCCGGAGTACAAACGGTACGAGTACAAAAAGACCACCTTGTTCCGATGGATGCCGCGCTTCGTATTCCGCGCGTTAGAGCGGTTGTGGGGCTGGCACTTGTGTGTCACAGCCAGTCCCGTTGGAAGTGATTGGCCCTATCACAGTCAGGATGCCGGAGAGCGACAATGAAGAAAGTGCTTCTGATCAAGCCTCCGTTTCAGTTCATTCCCATTGGCATGGGGTATGTCCTGTCTTGTCTGGACCGAGCGGGCATTCCGGTGGATTTCCTCGATATGCATCGGCCGGCGCGCCCCGTTGACGACTATATGAACAACGTAGCGGCCGGCCGGTATCTGGCCGTGGGAACCGGTGGTTTCGTCTATGGCATCAACTGGTTCCGCGAGATCCTGGGCAAACTTCGGACGCTGTCCCCGCAGACGCCTCTGATCCTTGGAGGCAATATCACCCGGAACGTGCGGCTCGATCTGCTCATGGACAAGCTGCCGCTCGATTTCGCCGTGGTGGGCGAAGCCGAGACGAGCTTCCCTCAGCTTCTCCAGGCGCTCGATGCCGGAATCGGCTCTGAATCCATTTCGGGGGTGGCGTTCAAAGGCCCTGATGGCAAGGTCGTGAGGAACCCCTCTCGTCGCGTGGAACTGGACCAGGAGTACATCCTGCCCGCCTATGAGGCTTTGGATCTTCAGTACTACCTTGACGTGTACCGTCATCATGTCCTCGGGGGCATGGGGCGGATGATGCCCGTACTGACCGGACGGGGCTGCAAGGGCGGGTGTAGTTTCTGCTCGCCTACCGTGGGTCGATTCAAACCCCGCAAGATCGAGCACATCATCCGGGAGATCGAGACCTGGAATTCTCGTTATCAGTTCGAGTGGATCTCGTTCGCCACGGAGTTGTTCTTCGCTACGGACGAGGATATCCTCGAATTCTGTCGCCAGTACAAGCAGCTCCGGCCGCATCGGCCGTGGGCCTGCTGCTTCCGCATGGACCAGTCGCCCGAGGTTCTCCCGGCCATGAAAGACGCCGGTTGTGTCATGGTCAACATCGGGTTGGAAAGCGGCTCCGAAACCATCCTGCCCACGCTCAAACTGGGGTGCTCGGTGGATCAGTTCGTCAAGACCTACGATGCCGCTCGACGTGTCGGACTGGTCGTGGATTCTCCCTTCATGATGACCAATGAAGACGAGACCGAAGAGGATCTGAAGAAGACTTTTGATCTGCTGATTGAAAAGAAAATCGATGCCAACTTTGGACTCGTCGGCACCTACCCGGGCACGCCCATCTATCATCGGGCCCTCAAGAAGGGATCTGTCGGTGATGAATGGGACTACATGACGAACAGGCTGAAGGAGTGGCCCTGGCGGTCGCCCTCGGTCTCCGAGATGGGCTATTTCAATATCAGCGCCATGCCTTCGTCCAGCGTGTTTGAGACTGTCTACGGACAGGTTCGTCGCTATTTTACGTTTCTGTACAACGAGTTTCGAGCCCGGGAGGTGTCCCTGGTGGCTGTCCCCACTGGTGAAGGTGCCCAGGAGATCGGGATCACCGGTCGCTGTTTCAATTGCGGCCACCGGGAAACGCTACCGGTCAGGACTCAGGGGGCGGTCAACGTCATTGAGTACGTCTTCCGCTGTCCGAAGTGTTGCCAGAAGAACTTCCTCGATTTCATGGGTCTTCCGGAAGCGAAACAATACTATGACATCCTTGGCGCCAAACTCCGCCAGGCCGGTCGGATCATGGTCGTGGGCACTGGCAAGAACGCCATGGATTTCTACTTCTACAACCTGTTCGGCCTGGACATGGAACGGATCGTCGGATTCGTCGACTTTCGGGGAGCGGCCCGCGAGCAGAAGTTCTATCACCTGCCTCGCTACCGACTGGCGGACTTGGAGCGTGTCGACTATGACGCCATCCTGGTCGTGGACCTGGCTCGCGATATGGCCGAACTGCTCCTCTCGACGAGCACGACGGCTCAGTCCAAGCCGATCTACTTCCTGGCGCCCTCCAAACTGAGCGTGCCTACCCGAGAGCCGAATCGGAACCTGGTCGGAGCCGGAACCTGATATGAATCAGAGCGATAAGATATTCTCTCTCGAAGAACTTCCAGCGGTGCTTCAGAAGCACCGTGAAGAACGCCGGACAATCGTCCACTGCCACGGGGTCTTCGACCTCTTGCACATTGGTCATATTCGGTATTTCGAGCAGGCCAGTGCCCTTGGGGATATCCTGGTGGTGACGGTGACGCCCGATCGGTTCGTGGACAAGGGCGACAAGCGTCCTGCTTTTACGGAGCGACTCAGAGCCGAAGCCATTGCCTCCTTGAGTGTTGTCGATTACGTGGCGGTGAACGAGTGGCCCACAGCCGAAGAGACACTACGCTGTCTCCATCCTGACGTTTACGTCAAAGGCTCGGATTTCCGATCTGTGCAGGCCGACCGAACGGGCAAGCTGGCTCTGGAGGAGAGAGTATGCCAGGAATTGGGGACCGAACTCAAATTCACTCAGGACATCGTCTTTAGTTCGACCAACCTGATCAATCGTTTCTTCTCCTCGTTCTCTCGGGAACTGCAGGACTATCTTGAACTGTTCCGCCGTCGCTACTCGCTGGATCAGATCCTGGAAGTGGTCGATCGTATGGCGCAACTAAAGGTGCTCCTGGTGGGCGACGTCATCATCGACGAATACTGCTATTGCAGTCCTCTGGGGGCCTCCTCCAAGTCACCTGTTCTGGCGGTGCAGCACAAGTCGTTGGATTGCTTCGCCGGCGGCGTGTTGGCCGTGGCCAATCACCTGGCGAATTTCGTTGAGGGCGTGCGACTGTTCGCCGTCATCGGGGAACAGAATGACTATCGTGATTTCATCGAGTCCTCTCTGTTGCCGAGCGTTCGTCCCGAGTTTTGGGTGCAGGACGGCGCCCCAACCATCGTCAAGAAGCGCTACCTCGATGGTTACACGCTGCACAAGTTGCTGGAAATCTACACGATGGACGATTCCGGCCTGATAGCGGAAAAAGACGCGGATATGAATGAGAGATTCTGCGCCGAGGCGGCCGATCAGGATATGGTGGTTTCTGCCGATTTCGGTCATGGGGCAGTCAGTCCGACGCTACGTGAGTCGCTGGTCCAATACGCACCGTTCCTGGCGGTTAATACCCAGGTCAACGCGGGCAATGCCGCCATGCACACCATTTCCAAGTACTCACACGCCGACTACATCAGTCTGACCGAACGAGAACTGAGGCTCGATAGCCGGGATTTGAGAAAGGAATTGCGTCCCCTGGCCTGCGAAACGGCGCAACGCTTCAACAGCCAGGCGCTGGCCGTGACGCGGGGGCGGCAAGGGGCCTGTCTTTCCGGGCCCGACGGGGCGTTCATGGTCGTGCCGGCGTTCGCCAGCAAGGCCGTCGACAGTGTGGGTTCGGGGGATGCGTTCTTCGCCATCAGTTCGCTGGCGATCAAGCTTGGGGCGCCTTTCGAGATCGCCGGTTTCCTCGGCAACGTGGCGGGAGCCCTGGCGGTTCAGATCATCGGCAATCAGAAAGCGATCGATAAACCGAGTTTGACGAAGTATGTCACTTCCCTGTTGAAATGAGGCAGGATGGGCAGTAGCTACACACTATTCGATAGATCGGAACTCTCGGTACTGCCCCTGGGGCAGCGCCGGCACGATCTGTCTGCGCGCGAGATACTCCCACTGGCTGCCGTCGAAGTCTCCTCCCCGGAGTTGACCGAAGTGGGGCGGCGAATCCGGCTTGCCCGAGATCAGGGCTCTGCAGTGGTCCTGATGATGGGCGCCCACGTGCTCCGCGCCGGTGTGCAGCGCTATATCATCGACCTGATGGAGCGCGGATTCATCACGGCCCTGGCCGGTAACGGCGCCTGCGCCATCCACGACTATGAGTTGGCCCTGATCGGCGCCACCACCGAGAGTGTGGCCGACTACATCCAGACAGGGCAGTTTGGCCTTTGGCGGGAGACCGGTCGGCTCAACGACGTGATTAACGTCGCCGCGGCTGAAGACATGGGCTTCGGAGAAGCGGTAGGGCGGGAGATTGAGGAGAACGCATATTCTCACAAGGACATCAGCGTTCTGGCCGCCGCCTATCGCTTGAAGATTCCCTATACGGTCCATGTCGGTATCGGCTACGACATCATCGCCGAACATCCCAATTACGACGGCGCCGCCATCGGGGCGGCCAGCTACACCGATTTCCTCATCTTCACCAAAGTGCTGGAGAAGCTGCAGGACGGTGTGATGATGGGCTTTGGCAGCGCGGTGATGGCGCCGGAGATCTTCCTGAAGGCCCTGGCGATGGTCCGCAACGCGGCGACCCGCAAAGACAAGAAGATTGACACGTTCACAACACTGGTATGCGACTTGCGCGATTTGCCCAACAGCTATCGACGCGAAGCCGCTAAAGATAACCCAAACTACTACTTCCGGCCCTGGAAGACCATGTTGGTTCGCACCGTGGCCGATGGTGGAGCAAGCTACTATGTTAAAGGATCTCACGCAGACACGATTCCCCAGCTCTGGAGCGCCCTTCGAGAAGATCGGGCCTCCTGAGGTCGGCTGTGGTGCAAGATGGCATGAAGAAGTCGCTACACTGGCCAGGTGCCTGGGCGATGTGTGTGCAACGGTCGATCGCGACGAGTCGATCAACTGTGACGAAGCGTTCGACTTGTGGTGTGATTCGACCGAAATCGTGCGGCAGGCGGAACGCGTCATTTACCTGATCGGTAATGGCGCCAGTGCATCGATGGCCAGCCACTTCGCGGCCGACCTGGCAAAGAATGCCGATCTGCACACCCAGGTGTTCACCGATATTTCGCTGCTCACGGCCGTGGCGAACGATATGTCATACGATATGGTCTTCGTGGCGCCTCTTCGTCGGAGGCTCAAGCCTGGGGATATGGTCGTGGCGATCAGCAGTTCCGGGAACTCACCCAACGTATTGAAGGCGGCTGAGTTTGCGGTTTCCCAGAAGGCGACGGTTGTGACCTTGAGTGCTATGCAGCCGATCAATGCGTTGAGGCAGTTGGGTACGTTGAATTTCTGGGTTCCGGCCGACACATACGGATTGGCCGAGACCAGCCATGCGGCGATCCTGCATTATTGGATGGACAAGGTTTCCCTGCGGCGCTAATACCCGGTATCGATCAGGAACGAAGCAAGCAATGGACGATTTACGTATCGATCATCATAAACTTCTTTTTCATGTGGACCGTGTCAACAACTGGCTCCAGGGCGAGACAGTCTATCCGATCTACATGGAGATCTCGCCGGCCGGCGCGTGCAACCATCGTTGCACGTTTTGCGGCCTCGATTTCATGGGCTACAAGCCCAGGTTCCTGGATGCGGACCTGTTGATGACGCGTCTGAAGGAGATGGGCAGCCTGGGGCTCAAGAGCGTCATGTTCGCTGGGGAAGGCGAACCGTTCCTGCATCGGAAGATGGCTGAGATCATCGTTCACTGCCAAGAGCAGGCCGGCATTGACGTGGCGCTGACGACGAACGGTGTTCTGATGCGTCCCGAAGTGACCGAGCGTATTCTTGGGTCGACCGCCTGGATCAAGATCAGCATTAACGCAGGAACCCCCGAGACCTACGCCGCGATTCATGGCACCCGGCCTGAGGACTTTGCCAAGGTCTGCGCCAATATGGAGCAGGCCGTCGCCCTTCGCGAGCGACAGAAAGCCTCCTGTACCCTGGGAGCCCAGGTCCTGCTCTTGCCCGAGAATCGCCAAGAGGTAACCACCCTGGCGGAGCGTTGCCGGGATATCGGTTTGGACTACCTCGTGGTGAAACCCTATTCCCCTCACCCGCAAAGCCTACACGAAGGCTACGAAGACGTTTCCTATGACCAGTGTGACGAACTGGCCGGCCAGCTTGATGCGTATGGCACGGACGGTTTTCAGGTCATCTTCCGCCGCAACGCCATGTGCAAATGTGACGATGGAACCCGTCCCTACCAGCGTTGTCTGGCGCTGCCATTCTGGTCGTATCTGGATGCCGGCGGCAACATCTGGGGATGCAGCATGTATCTCGGTGACGAGCGCTTCTGTTATGGCAATATCGCCGAGCATACGTTCGCCGATATCTGGGAGGGGCAGAAACGGCGCGAATCCCTCGCTTGGACTGAGGAGCATCTTGATGCCTCCGCCTGTCGCGTGGGCTGTCGCATGGACGAAGTCAACCGCTATCTGTGGGAGTTGAAGCATCCGCACCCACACGTGAATTTCATTTGATTGAGAACCGTTGCATGAAGTATCGGCACATAATCTTTGATTTCGATGGCGTCCTGGCCGAAAGCAATGAGATTCGGTTTGAAGGATTCGTCGAACTGTTTGGAGCCATCGGTGATGAAGCGTTGAATCGCTTCATGGCCTTTGTGAAGGCCAACGGAGGACTCTCGCGGTATGGCAAGATCAGATATCTCTATAACGAGATCCTGTGTCGATCCATATCCGAACCGGAGGTCGTTGCGCTGGCCGGGCAGTATTCCCGACTGGTCATGGACAAGATCATCCAGGCCGATCCCGTGTCGGGATCCCTTGAGTTCTTCGCCGAACATGGCGATCGATTCGATCTGGCGGTCATTTCGGGTTCGGATCAGGAGGAACTGAGACAGGTGTGCCGCGCTCGTGGGATTGCCGACCATTTCCAGGCGATCCTGGGCTCTCCGATAGAGAAGCAGGACAACATCACCAGCCTGCTGGCATCCCAAACGTGGGGCGCACAGGCGTGTGTTTATGTGGGTGATTCACTGAACGATTATGAAGCCGCCATCGGGGCGGGCATCGATTTCATAGGACGCGACTCCGGCCTGATGGACTGGGACGATCTGGACGTGATCTGGGTCTCCAGTCTGCAGGAATTACCGGCCGCGCTCGAGAAGCAGTCTCGACGCAGAGAAGACGGCATTGAGCCTCAAAGCAAAAGGAGCATCGCATGAAACGACTCGCCATTATTGTGGCTCAGAATTTTCAGGACGAAGAGTTCGTCTATCCCTACTACCGGGTCATGGAGGCTGGTCTGCACGTGGACGTGGCCACCCCGGGAGGTGTGGACATGATCGGCAAGTACGGCGTGCCGGCCCGGGCGACCATGGACACCAACGATCTGAAGGCCGCCGACTTCGACGCGGTTATTCTGCCGGGTGGATTCGAGTCCCCCGATCGGCTTCGCATCCGCAAGGAGGTGCTGCAGTTTGTTCGGGAGATGGACGAGGCGGGGAAACTCGTCGCGGCCATTTGTCATGGCCCGTGGATTCTCATCTCGGCCGGAGTGGTCAAGGGCAGGAAGGTGACGGGCTATATGTCTATCGCCGACGACCTGAAGAACGCCGGCGCCGTGTATACGGAAGAAGACACGGTCATCGAAGGCAACTTCATCTCGGCGCCACACTATCGCAATAATGGCACCTTCATGAGCGCCGTCATTGAGGCCCTAAAGGGCTAGGTGTACGATGATTTACACTGTCAATAGAAAGCCGATGGACGAGCGACACCTGGAGAATGTGTCCACACCCGGCGAGGGCTCGATCGATTACGGGAACGTAATCGTCAAGAAGCCTTGGGGGTACGAATACCTTGTGTTCGAGAACGAGCATGTGGCGATCTGGATGCTGCAGATCGTTCGCAAGCGAAAGACGTCCATGCATTGCCATCCCCGGAAGAAGACAGGGCTGATTCTGCTTTCCGGGGAGGCCCGTTTCCATCATTTGGAGGGGGCCATTCCTCTGGGGCGAATGGGCGCGGTGAATATCGATTCGAGTACGTTTCACAGCACGGAAGCCGCCAGTCTGTTGCCCATCAATCCGGTTTCTGAGAACGGCATCTGGGTCATGGAGATCGAGACGCCGCCGCTCAAGGAAGACTTGTGTCGCATGAGCGATGCGTACGGTCGCGCCGGCGCGACGTATGAGGGAACCGGACAGATGGTCTTCGAGCCCAAAGAGACGCTCAGGTTGGCTGAACCCGAGCAAGGGGACCGGGTTCTACGCCGGACGTTTCAGAATCTGGTCTTCACCGTCAGAAGGGGCTTGATCGGAGCCGATCGGAACCTCCCCAGTCCCAATGCGCTGGTGGCGGTGATCGGCCGCGATTGTGACCGGGAGTATGCCAATCCCTTTATGGAGGTTGGCAAGGTCTGCTCGTTTCAGGAATTCCATGAAAACACAAGATCTGAGAACTTCGAGGGGGTCACGCTGCTGACCATCGAAGAAGAGGAGAAGGTTGTGAAGATATCCGACTACATCGCTTCGACCATTGCGGACCTGGGCGTGCAGCACGTCTTCGCCGTTTGTGGTGGCGGCGCCATGCACCTAGTGGATTCTTTCGGGGGTTGCGATCGCCTGGAGTACGTGGCGACGCACCACGAGCAAGCGGCGGCCATGGCGGCAGAAGGCTACGCTCGTATCGCCGGCGGGCCCGGGGCGGCCCTGTTCACCTCCGGGCCAGGTGGAAGCAATGCCATCACCGGGGTCTACGGTGCCTGGGTGGACTCCATCCCGACGATCTTTGTCTCGGGCCAGGTCACCCAGGATACGCTCATCGGTGACACCGGCCTGCGCCAGTTCGGCATCCAGGAAGGGAGCATTGTTGAACTGGTCAGGCCGATCACAAAATACGCCGTGACGGTAACCGATCCGGAAACCATTCGATACCACATGGAGAAGGCCTGTCACCTGGCTGTTACAGGTCGGCCGGGCCCGGTCTGGATCGACGTTCCTTTGGATGTCCAGAGCCGACTGATCGATCCCGAAAAGCTGCCCGGCTTCACGCCTGATGAGTCGGAGTCACCCTGCACGACTCATGCACTGAACGGGCTCGTGACCGAATGTGCTGAGATGCTGAGCCAGGCGGAGCGGCCGGTCCTCATCTTTGGCTATGGTGTGAGATTGTCCAAAGCGGAGGAGGCGCTTCGGGAATTGGTGCATCGTCTGCAGATCCCCTGTGTGTCCTCCTGGACCACCTCCGACGTGACCGGCGTGGCCGATGAGTGCTACGTGGGTCGCAGTGGGATCATGGGCGACCGAGCAGGCAATTTCGCGGTCCAGAACGCCGATCTGTTGCTTATCGTCGGTTCCCGGATGTCCATTCCCCAAGTGGGCTACAACTACAAGGTCTTTGCCCGGGCCGCCAAGAAGATCATGGTGGACATTGACGAGGTCGAACTGAAGAAACCCTCGCTACGGCCGGACCTGCCGATCTGCGCCGATGCCGGCGAGTTCCTACGATCTTTGCTGACGAAAGTTGAGAAGGATGAAGTTACGCTCGCGATAGACAATTGGCGAAGACGGTGCGAAGAGTGGAAGGCGAAGTATCCGGTCTGCTTGCCCGAATACCGTGACAACAAGGACAAGGTCAATTCATTCTACTTCGTCGACCAGCTTTCTGACAAGCTTGGCGCCGACGCGGCGGTCGTCACGGATATGGGCACCAGTTTCACCTGCACGATGCAGACCTTCAAGACCAAGCTTGGCCAGCGGATGTTCACCTCCAGTGGCTTCTCTTCCATGGGGTTTGGGCTGCCCGGCGCCATCGGGGCCTGCTTCGCTCGCGGGCGACGCCAGACCATCCTTATCACGGGAGACGGTGGTCTGCAGATGAACATCCAGGAACTCCAGACGGTGGTCCAGCACGAGCTGCCTTTGATCATTTTCGTGCTCAACAATCAGGGCTATCTGACCATCAAATTGATGCAGCAGAACCATTTCGGTCGCTACATCGGTTCCGATCCGTCGAGCGGTTTGACCTGTCCCGACATTCTCAAGTTGGCGCAGGCCTATGGCATCGAAGCCGAGCGGATCGGCGACCAGAAGGCGTTGGATGCAAGGCTGGACAGTGTGCTGGCCCGAACCGGCCCTTACATCTGCGAAATTATGATGCCGCCGGAGCAGGCCCTGATTCCTCGGGTCTCCTCGCTCAAACTCCCCGATGGCAGGATTATCTCCAAGCCCATGGAGGATCTCTTTCCCTTCCTGGATCGGGACGAATTCAATCAGAACATGATCGTGGAGCCCGTCGAGATTCTGAATCGCTGACGGGAAGACGATCCTCGCAAGGACGTGAATCGTGCAAGAAGTTGATATTGGATATCCTCACAGCAACGTGCAGAGAGTGCTGGAGCCAGGCTTTCGGACCATTCGAAATCGCATGGTCGCCACTGGCATGGACGAGGCTTACTACGACGGCGCGCGTGAGAATGGATATGGCGGCTATCGCTACGATGGTCGCTGGGCCAAGATTGTCCCTGGACTGGTGGACCGCTATGAACTGACGGCCGACTCTGCTGTGCTGGACGTGGGTTGCAAGAAGGGCTTCTTCCTTCATGATCTCAAGGAGGCTCTGCCCGGCATTCGCGTCAAGGGGGTGGAGAATCACCCTTATCCGCTGGAACATGGGATGGAGTCGGTCAAGGAGGACGTGGTTCTGTCGCCCTACGAAGAACTGCCTTTCGAAGACGGAGCATTCGATTTCGTCATGGCCTACGCCGCGATCTATATGCTCAACCTGCGTGGTGTGATGCAGGCCCTCCGCGAGATCCAGCGGGTGGGTAAAGGCAAGAGCTTTGTTACGCTGGGCGCCTACGAGAGCCGCGAGCAGCGCGAACTGCTGGAAGATTGGACGCTGATCGGGACGACCATTCTGCACGTAGACGAATGGATGGAGGTCTTTCAGGAAACCGGATACACGGGTGATTTCGCTTTCACGACCGCCCCTTCTTTGAATCTGGTGCGAGGGTAAGGTATGGAAACACTGCTCGAAAAGGAACGAACGCGTATGGGACTCCTCTATACGAAGATGAAGATATTCCACTATAAGGACAAGCTCGACTCTCTGCCTGTCGAGGTTCCCCAAGTCCGCGCCCCGTTGCACGTTCGCGTCAAGCCGACGAATGTGTGTAGCCACAATTGCTGGTACTGCGCCTATCGCAAGGAGAACATTCAACTGGGCAAGGACATGGCGGCCAAGGACCAGATCCCCAGAGATAAGATGCTGGAGATCGTGGAGGACTTCTCCGAAATGGGCGTCAAGGCCGTCACGTTCAGTGGCGGTGGGGAACCGATGTGCTATCCCCATCTGGCGGAGACCGTCAGAGCGCTGGCCGAGAAGGACATTCGTTTTGCCACGCTGACCAACGGTTCTGGACTTCGGGGGGACATCGCGGAACTGTTCGCCCATCGGGGCAGTTGGGTTCGCGTGTCTATGGACGGTTGGGATGGCCCGAGCTACGCTCGATACCGAGGTGTGTCGGACAAGGAATTCGCCAAGGTCATGGGCAATCTCGAGCGATTCACCGCGCTGGCCGGTCCCTGCTATCTCGGTGTGGTGGTTATTGTGGACAAAGACAATGCCTCCCACGTGTACGAGATGATCGGCAAATTGAAGGATACGGGCGTCCACAGCGTTAAGATCTCCCCGTGCATTGTGAGCAACGATGGTCACGAATGCAACGCCTATCACAGGCCGTACTACGCCATGGTGGGCGAGCAGATCCAGAAAGCCATATCGGATTTCGCCGGGGGACAGTTCGAGGTGTTCAACGGCTACGGCGAACAATTGACCACGTTTGAGAAATCCTATACGTGGTGTCCCTATATTCAGATCAACCCGGTGATTGGGGCGGATCTGAACGTGTACTCGTGTCACGACAAGGCCTACAACCTGGACGAGGGGCTGATCTGCTCCATTGCCGACCAGAGTTTCCAAGAGGCGTGGTCCAAGGACAAGTCGCAGTTCTTTCGGATCAATCCCAAGGTGCATTGCTCGCACCATTGCGTAGTCAACGACAAGAATAAGATGATCCTTGAGTATCTGGACACCGATCCGGATCACGTGATGTTTGTCTGAGGAAGACTTGATGGTCTCGCTGCAGGATAAGAGGATTCTCATTACCGGGGCTTCCCGAGGGCTGGGCTTGGTCTGCGCCCGGGCGCTGGCCAAGAGTGGGGCGAGGCTCGCGCTCATGGCCCGGTCGGAAGAGGCCCTGGAAGGTGTGCGAGGTTCCTGCGATCATGCGGCCGATCATCTTGCAACAGCGGTCGACCTGACGGACAGTGTGGCCCTGGAACAGTCGGTGCAAAAGGCTATCGGTTTTCTGGGGCAGATCGAGGTGGTTCTCCACGTCGCTGGCGGGGGACTGGGTCTGCGAGAGCCTCTGATATCCTCGATAGACCTTTCCAGACTCTTCGCCTTGAATGTCGCCGCTGCGGCCGAGATCAACAGACTCGTAGCCCCGGCCATGATGGATCGGGGCAAAGGTAACCTCGTCCACGTGGCCTCGATCGCTTCGACCGATGCAGTTGCTTCGGTGGGGTACAACACGGTCAAGGCGGCCCTGGCTGCTTACGTGCGCAGCCTAGGGAATCATCTGGCTGCATCGGGCGTCGTGGTCACTGGGATTCTTCCGGGTGGCTTCACTGCTCCGGGCAATTCCTGGCAGCGACTCAAGACCAGCCAGCCCGATGTGGTGGATCGATTTGTCAGTGAACGGTTGCCGCGCGGTCGGTTGGCCGAAGCGGAGGAACTGGTGCCTCTGATTGCCTTCCTCTGTTCTGAGGAGGCGAGCATGATGGGTGGCTGTCTGGTGCCCATCGATGCCGGAGAGGGTAAGACTTACTTAGGTGTTTAAGCGGCGCTATGATTAAGAGAAATGATACACACAATCTGATTGAGAGTTCGGCCAAACACGCGTGGCAGGAATCGCTACGCCTCTACGCGGCCCGGTTGCGGAAGCAGTTTGGTCCGGCACAACGAGTTTTACTGGTTCAGGCGCCGCAGTTTCTCTTTGGCACCGTCAATCCTGAGGTCGTTCGGAATCGAGGGTACTACGCCTATCCTCCCACCGGTCTTCAACGCCTGGCCGCGTCCCTGTCCGAGCGGGACATTGATGTGCAGATCGTCGACCTGAACCTCCAGGTTCTTAAGGATATCGCCCAAGACGAACAGTTCGATCCGCGGGGATGGCTTCGTGTTCTGGACGATCATCTCGATGCGTTCCATCCAACCATTGTTGGAGTGACTTGTCTGACCGTCTATACGGATCTCTTCGGCGGAGACCATCCGCTGACCGGGACGCTGCGACACCTGAGCAGTCGTGGTGAGCATCTGATCATCATCGGAGGGCCCACCGCGACGAACGAGATGGACCGCTATATCCAGGAAGGTCTGTGCCACTTCGGGGTTGAGGGTGAAGGCGAAGACCGGCTCAATTATCTTCTGGATGTCTATGAGGATCGACCGGGACTTGGCGAAGCGATTTCCGGCATCTCTTTCCCGTGGGAAGGCCAAGCCCAACACACTCGGGGGGAATGCAGAAACGTAGCGCTTCAGGGGAATCTGATCGACACATACCAAGCGGTGGATGTGGAGGAGTATTGCCAGGTGGGAAGCCTTAATCCGTATTCCCGCATGGCTGGTCAGGACACGATCTACGGGGTCTGCCAGTTGAACCGGGGGTGCCGGGGCAACTGCAAGTTCTGTGGTGTTCGTTCCTTTATGGGCAAGGGCGTCCGCACCCATCCGGTGGATGAGGTGATCGAAGAAGTGAGCTACCTGGTCCGGCAACGCTCCGTTCGGCATTTTGAATTGCTCGACGACGATTTTCTGGCCGACCGGGTCGTGGCGGCCACGTTCCTGACGGCGCTCGGCCAATTGCATCGAGAGTATGGCATTACCTGGGCGGCGAACAATGGACTGATGACCAACTCGATCACTCGGGGCCTGCTCGATCTGATGCGGGACTCCGGCTGTCTGGGTTTCAAGATTGGTATCGAATCGGGGAACCCCGAGATGCTGCGCCGGGTTCGAAAGCCGGGCACTCTGAAATCATTTGCCAGGGTCGCGCGCCTGCTCGACGATTATCCCGAACTCTTTGTCGGAGGCAACTACATCATTGGACTCTTCGGTGAGGAGACGTTCGGTCAGATGATCGATACCTTCACCTTCTCGGTCCGCCTGAATCTGGACTGGTCATCTTTCACGGTCTTTCAGTTCACCAGCAAGCCGAATTGCGAGGCCGAGAATCTCAAGACCGATGGCGATTGGGCCACCGATTTTATCCCGGGCAAGGACAACTCCGACCGGGAGATCGAGGACGATCGGAGTCTTCCTCTGGGGGCGGAGGTCTTCTCTCTGCCGGTCGACCTCGTGCCGTCCCGCGCCCTTGTCAAGAATATCTGGCTGACCTTCAACGTGCTGGGCAATTGTGTGGGCAATAAGAATCTCAAGCCTGGAGGGCGGCCGGAACAGTTCGTCGCCTGGGTCGACGCCGTCCGCGTGGCTTACCCGAGCAATCCATACATGCTTCTTTTCGCCGGGTTGGGCCGTGTCCTTATGGGCGAACCGGATCGGGCTCGGCCCATGTTCCGGGACGCTCAGGTCATTGTCGACGATTCGAGCAACTGGCAATACCGATTCGCCAAATTTGGTCTCGACGAGCTGCTCGATAGCGTCCCGACAGAGCCAGACGAGGTTTACCAACGTTTGGAGGCCATCTGGAAGAGGTGTGTGCCGGAGTCGTTGCGAACGTTGATCGCCGGTTCATCATCTGTGCTTGAATTGGGGCGTGGTGGAAAGCGATCCCAAGTGTGCCGTGTGTCTAAGGGCAAACATCCGAAGCACGACCAGTATCTACCGGTGTGACAAGAAGGCCTGAGGTCTCACGGAGAACAGAGGACACTATATATGGAACGAACCCAAAAAGACGTTGTGGCTATCGTGGGATTCTATCTGCCCGGGATCTACCCGGCCGGTGACGATTCTGTTGTGTCGGATCTGCTGGCGCCGGCTCTGCTCAAGGCCACCGCCGATGCCGATCCGGATATTGCGGCGCGGTACGATATTCGACGATTCAATTTTCCCACGACCATCGATTCCGCCGAGGCGGCCCGACAGATCTGCGCGGCCCGCCCCGTACTCGTCGCCTATTCCGTCTACGTGTGGAACTATCTTCAGACGATGCAGTGCTCCAAACTTGCGAAAGCGGCTTTGCCGGACGTTCCTGTTGTTATGGGTGGTCCTCAGGTGATGTATCGCGCCGCTGAGGAACTGCAGAAGCACGCGCAGATTGACGCCATTGTCTATGGCAATGGAGAACTGCGATTCCGACAGATCCTCAAGGGTGACCTCAGCCCCGAGGGTTTTGGACGGATTGCCTGTGTGACCTACCGCGATCGTCAAGGCCGCATCCGGGAGACTCGGGGGGATGCTATTGAGGATGTTTCCCAGATCCCGTCTCCCTATCGGACCGGTGTGATCGACCTCGACGATGGTCAACGTCACACGGTCTTCATCGAGACCTTTCGCGGGTGTCCCTTCGAGTGCGGCTACTGTGTCTGGGGGGACAACAACGTCAAGATCCACAAGATTGGCCTCGACTCGATCTTGAACGACATTGAGCTCATCTACAACAATCCCAATGTGGAGGTCGTCTACTTTACGGATGCCTGCCTCTTCTATACGCGCCAGCGGGCCAAGGTGATCTGTGACAAGATTGCGTCCTGCTCCCGCAAGATTCCGACCGTGATGACGTTGGATATTCGTACGCTGACTGAAGAGACCATCGAGAGTCTCAGCCAACTGACGCTCATTCGCAACCAGTTTCACTTCGGGTTGCAGAGCACCAATCCCAAAGCCCTCGAAACCCTTAATCGAAAGACCTCAAAGGATGTGTTCGTCACAAAGATCGATCTGCTGCGGCGCGTGCGGCCTGAGGCCGAGATCAGCCTGGACTTAATCTATGGGTTGCCCGAGGACAACTTCGAGCGATTCCGCGAGTCTGTTGACTTCGCCTACAGCCTGAGGCCCGGCAAGCTCTATCTATCTCATCTGTTGCTGCTGCCCGGGACGCCGTTCTGGGACCATCGCGATGAGTTGGGATTCGATTACACCGACGAGCCTCCCTATATGGTCCGCTCCAATCCCCAATTCACTGCCGATGATATGGCCCGCACGATGGCCTGGGTGATGTGGATTCAGGTGATGAACTACTTCGGGGCGATCAAAGACGCGCTGTTGCGCATCAGGGAATACAATCAGCAACATCGCTATATCGATCTGATCGACCGATTGATCGAGATTGTCAAAGAGCAAGTGGACCCCGTTTCCGGGCTTCAGCATGAATTCACGATCGAGTCCCAGAACGCCAACCGGCGGCACGTGATGAACACGTTCGCCGAGCCTGAGAATGGTCTCATTCTTTACGAGGCCACCCGACAACTTCTGATTGAATGCGGGGTCGAGTCGCATCTCGGTCAGGACATTAACCTTGGAATCGAGTACTACCGCTCCCAGTGTCACGGCCTGGGGCAGTCCAATGAGGAACTCCTGGCGGCGCATGGCGCGCAAAGAATTGAGTACGTGCGGGCCAAATGGCGCGTTTCGACTGAGAAGAGCGCCGTATAGTGCCGCTCGAATGAGTGGGTGAGGTTTGAAGCCTTTATGACGAAGCAGAACATATACGTGGTCCAGTTTGGTACCGGCGCGAGCATCAATCTCTTGCCGCTGGCGGCGGGCCAACTCTATTCACGCCTGCGGATCGACGACGCCATTGTGAGCCGGTACGATCTGCCGGAGATTGTTTTCCAGCGTCCGCGCGACCCGGATGCGTTCGCCTCGCAATTGGAGAATGTCGGCGTCATCGGTTTCTCCTGTTTTCTATGGAATGTCAATGTGAGTCTGCAGGCGGCGCGGGCCGTACGCGAGAGGTTCCCCGAGGCGCTGATCGTCCTGGGCGGCCCCTCCATTCCGAAGGACCCGACCTACTCGACCGAACTCATCGAGAAGAATCCTTTCATCGATGTTATCTGTTGCGGGGAAGGCGAGGATGTCTTCGCGGCCCTGTGTCGACGCCACGAGGAGGGCGGTTCCTTCGGAGATATCCCGGGGATTATCATTCACGATCGGGCCAGCGGTGCGATTCACAGGACGGGCGTCGAGCAGGTCCCCGCGATGGAGCGTTTGCCATCACCCTATCTCGATGGGACCTTCGATTCGATCTACACGAAGTATCGAGATGAGTTTACCGGGATCATCTGGGAGACCAATCGAGGTTGTCCCTATCGTTGCGCCTATTGCACCTGGGGGAACCTGCCTTCGAATCGCATTCGAGAGAAGCCGATCGAGCAGGTGCGCGACGAGGTGGAGTGGATCGGACGGAATGGGATCAAGTACATCGCTATGTCCGATGCCAACTTCGGGATCAGGGACCGTGATGTGGATGTAGCGCTTCTGCTGGCCGAGTGCAAGATCCGGTACGGGGTCCCCAATTTTATCTCGGTGAGTTGGGTGAAGAACTCGCACGAGAATGTCCTGAGGATTGCTGATATCCTTAATAGCTGTGGTATTGGCTTTCGAGTGACTCTGTCGCTTCAGAGTCTGAATGAGGATGTTCTCAAGGCGATCAAACGCTCGAATATCAAGCGGAGTGATTACGAGAGAATCCGGGAGGTCTACCATCGCGAGCGGCTGTTCTCGTACACGGAACTGATCCTCGCTCTGCCCGAGGAGACGAGCGAGAGCTTTCTCCATGGCATCGAAGAGTCGCTCAGCGATCGGGTCTACGACCAGCTCTATGTCTATCCCTGTCTGCTGTTTCCCAACACGACTTTCGCTTCACCGGAGTACCGGAGACGCCACGGCATTGAATCGGCTCTGGTGAGGAACCGGTACACGAAAAACAAAGAGCAGGAGCAGGTCAACGAGCAGGTCGAGATCGTCATTGGCACCAAGGCGATGCCTCGGGGTGACTGGCGCGACACGTTTGTGTTGACCTACTACACCCTGGCTCTCCATGACAGTCGACTAGCTTTCTTCATCCTGCAGTATCTCAAGCGGGAATACGGGGTGCGCATCACCGATCTGGTCGCATTCGTGCGCGACGGCGCACTGTCGGATGACTATCCTGTCCTCAGACGCTCCTTCGGCAAGATCAGCCGGACAGCGGAGAAGGTGCAGAGCGAGGCCCAGTCCCATCTGATCGAGCCCGATGCCTTTGACGGCATTCCGTTCGATCCTCCGGAAGGGGTCTTTCTTGATCTGATGATGGAGAAGGGGCAGTTCTATCGCGAATTCTTCCGTCTCGTTGTGTCGTATCTGACCGACCGAGGTCTCGACGTCGACATGGACCAGTTACGTGATTTGTTCCGATTTCAGGATGTTGTCATGGCGCACCCCGATGGGCCTGGGGCGGAAACGATTCGCCTGGAGTACAACTGGGTCGAGTATTTTGGGTTCGCGTTTCATCTGCCCGGTTCCGAGTTGATCGAGCGGGACAGTGTCTACCGCATCGTGGATTCCCATCCGTGCAGTGGCGATCCTCTTCGCTATCTCGCCGGCCACTTCGACGTTAGAGGCGTACCGGCATTCAATCAGCTCTTCGACGAAGCCGGACACAAGGTGTTTCCTCTCATGAGGATGCGGGACGGTGATGTTCAGGTTGACTTTTGTGTCGAGAGCACAAGTGCTGTTTCATAGGTGCCCAAGGAGCAATAATGGATTGTGATTTTTCCTCTCTGACGCCGGAACTGATTCAAAAGTACAGTGCGCAGGGGGCTTACTATACGAGCTATCCGACGGGTCGGCAGTGGACAACCGATTTCGACGCGGGAGATTTCCAGCGTGGTCTTCAGGGATTGTTGCAGTGCGGCAACGACGCGCCGCTGTCGCTCTATCTGCACATTCCTTTCTGTCTGAGACGGTGCCGGTTCTGCTTCTGTTTCACGGAAATCACGAGGGACAGGGAGATGATCGACAGTTTTCTCCAGGTCCTTTTCCGAGAGATACGGCTTTTTCGGAGTCTGTTCGATGCGTGGGGCGTTCGGCCCAATATTCGCGAAATCCACCTGGGGGGTGGGTCACCTTCTTATCTGGAGTTGGATCAGTTGAAAGCGGTTGTGGATCACCTGCGACTGCTGGTGGACATTGAGACGCTGGATGAGTTCACCCTCGAGGCCGACGCCATCACCGTCACGGCCGAAAAACTGCTGGCGTTCCACGAACTCGGTATCAACCGTCTTTCGTTTGGTATTCAGGATTTCGATGACAAGGTCCAGCAGGCTGTCGGGCGAGTCCAATCACCTGAGTTGATTGCTCAGTTGATGACCCCGGAAGTCAGGCGGCGTTTCCGCAGTATCAATTTCGACCTCATGTATGGATTACCTTTCCAGAGTCGCGAGAGTTTTCAGGAGACGATCAAACAGGTAGCTGATCTGTCACCTGATCGGGCGGCGATCTATAGCTATTGTCATATGCCCCACATGTATCCCCACCAGGCGACCATTCGGGAGGCGGATCTTCCTGACGCTGTCGAGAAGACCTTCATTTTCGCGGACGCGGTGGAATCCTTTACGCGCCACGGATATCAGTTCATTGGAATCGATCATTTTTCCAAGCCGACGGATGACCTAGCGGTGGCCCGGAGCGATGGGACGCTCTTGCGACATTTCATGGGCTACACGGCCGGACGCACCTCGCATCTGCTGGGACTCGGACCGACGAGTATCTCCGGCTTTGGCGGGTGCTACGCCCACAACGTGTATTCGATGGACGAATATAGAGAGGCGATACTCGCGGAGAGGCTTCCCATTCTGCGCGGATATGAGATGACCGAGGATGACCACATTCGCTGGGCTGTCATCTCGCGCTTTCTGGCCTATATGTCGGTCGATTTCGACACGGTGGACGAGGCGTTTCAGATTTCGTGTTCCTCCTATTTCGCAGAGGAACTTGACGCTCTGCAGCCGTTTGTCGACGACGGACTGGTGGAGCGGACGCCGGAGGGCTTCCGAGCGACCGACCTTGGTCGACTCTTCGCTCGTCATGTGTGTGCCGTATTTGACCCCCACGCTTCGGTGGAAGGCAGGGGACGCAGAGATAAATTCGTGCCGGCGATCCAGCGAAGTCAGAGTTGATGAATCGCTCGTTGGTTCAGGAACAGTAACGATACGATCGAATGAATATGGGGCCGAGCTTTCTTGAGGCCCTTTCGCCATCTTGGCGACTCTAACAAGTGAGAAATGCTATGCGAAAGAAACTCGTTTTAGTCTATCCCAACCAGCGTTGGCTGAAGGACGACATTGTCACCACCTGGAGGCTGGATCCACGAACGATTGCGGTGCTGGCCGCGGTGGTGCGCGATATCGTCGATGTGGAGATTCTTGACGCCAACGTTGAGAACCTGTCGCCTGAGGAATTCCGAGACGCTATTTCCAGCAGGCGGCCCGACTATGTGGGCATCTCTCTGCTGACGACTGAATACGCCCCGATCCTCTATCAGGCGGCGGATATTGTCAAAGACGTCGATCCTTCGATTGTGGTGATTGCGGGGGGGGTGCATGTGACTCTGCACGCCGCCCAGGTGATCAGCGACCCCAACATCGACTACTGCTGTCGCGGTGAGGGCGAGCATTTGTTACGACAATTGCTGCTCTACCTTCAAGGGAACGGGCTGTTGCCCGAGACCGGTTTGGTATATTGGGATGGGCAGCGCGTTGTCGAGCAGGACAAGGCCATGGTTGAGGACTTGACGGCGCTTCCTTGGCCGGCGTATGACCTGTTGGATTTCCAGCGATACTGTGACACGGACGCACGCCATGGGGCCAATCGCTTCCCCGAGTTGCCCGGCATGGCGATGCTGATTTCGCGCGGTTGCCCTTACCGTTGCGCCTTCTGCCAGGTGGCCAGCATTTCCGGTCGTCAGGCGCGGGTGCGTGATCCGCTCGATGTGGTCGAGGAGATCAAGTTCGTCAAGGAACACTATGGCATTCGCTCCATTACTTTCTTTGACGACAACTTCTTCATGCCCAAAGACGTGATGAAAACGCTGCTACAGCGGATGTGCGACGAGGGCGTGGATATCAAGTGGCAGGCGGCCGGTGCGGCTATTTGGGTGCTCGATGACGAGTTCCTCGACTTGATGGAGCAATCCGGCTGCGTCGGTGTCACGGTGGCGCTCGAATCCGGTGTCCAGCGGGTGCTCGACGATATCATCGACAAACCCATTCGTAATATTCATCAGATGCCCGAACGGATCGCCAAGATCCAGGAGCGGGGGATCTGGGTGGCCGCCAACTTTGTGATCGGTCTGCCCGGCGAGACGTGGGAGGAGATTCGCCAGACGGTGCGCTTTGCCGAAGCGTGTCGGGCCGACTATGTCAAGTTTTACGCCGCAGTTCCACTCCACGGCACGCGCATGCTTGAGATGGCTCGGGAGATGGGCGTCTTGGGTGTTTCGGAGGAGGATGCCGGTTCGGATTGGCGCTATGGGCAGATCCTCTCCGACGAGTGGACGCCCAAAGACGTGTCCACGCTGCGCGTCTACGAGTGGGATCGCATCAACTTCGCGCCGGACCGGATGGACAGGATTTGCGAGATCTGGGGCACGACCGTCGACGAGATGAACCTTATCCGCAAGAAGACGCGCGACAGTCTGGTCTTCGACGGAAGTTCAGTCGGCAAGAAGGATCTACAGGAAGTCGAGCCCTTGAGGGGCTGAAAGGTGGAACGCATGAGCTCTCTTTCAGACGCGAGTTACAAAGACTTCCTCGATGAGCGCATCAGTCGTCTTCAGGATGGGACGATCAGGGACCATGTCAGGGAGAAGTTTAATCTCTGGTCTCAGCAGTATCGTGCGACTCGGATTATCGAGCGTGCGATAGAACTGTTGGCTTCCGAACGCGAGCGGCCGAGCATGCTGTATCTCCGCTGCGAAGTGGATCTGCAGCTCCTGGGCCTCCTGGCGCGACAGCATCACTTCGATGCCCGAGTGTTCCGAGGTTTTTTGGTGGCCGATCCGCTCTGGGACAGTCTCCAGAGTGAGTGGTTCGCGCCTTTTCCCGTCCACCGCATTGGCCAATGGCAGGATACGGAGAATACCGTCGTTGTCACCCTCTCTGACACGAGTCCTTTTCGGAACAACGGGGCGGACAGAGGCAACGACTACCAGGATCGTTTCATCGATCTAGCCCGGCTGTCAGCCTTGACGGGCATCCGACAGCGATTTGGCGATCGTCGTCTGGTCCTCTATGTCGACTACCGAAAGAGCAAGACACTGGAGGCGCTTGCAGAGGCCGTCTCCGATCAGTACACAACAGTTGGCCTGGTGACTGATTCAAAGTCGGACAACAGCGGCTACGACCATGTGATTCGTGAGCCCAATTTCTATCTTTGGCCTCTCGTGTTCAAGCACTTGGCCCCGGACGTGTTCCACATCAACGTGGGCAGGGGAACGCAGGGGGTCCCATTCCTGTCCCTGGTGCCGGACCCGGACAAGGCGGTGGTGGATTTCTACGATACTCTGACCTTCACGCCGGACGAGGACCTGGATGCCAATCACACGGAACCGCGTCAGTTGACGCGGGCTTCCGAAAGCTACCTGTGGACAAGCGGAAGGCACTTCATTCACAGAAGCGGCGGTCCTGTGACCCGCGATCTTCAGAGAGAATACGCGCGAGATGACGTGGCATCTGTTATTGAATACGTAAAGGATCCGGTCTATTCCCAGCCCAGCGTCAAGACAGGCGACCTGAACCTTGTTTATGGCGGAATCATCATTCAGGACGCGGCCGACGTGGATTCGGTGTACTACCGCCGGTTCCGCTCCATGGTCGACTTCTTTGCCAAGGACAATCTGCATCTTCACATCTACCAGTCGCCCTATCTGTACGGTTTTGGACGACCCAAGGCGGTCGAGGAACTGGCCCGGACGCAGGGACTGACCAACGTGCATGGCTGTGAGGCCATGGAAGAGGATGATTGGATCAGGGACATTGCGCGGCACGATTATGGCATCTTCATCTTTGGCGACACGCGACCCTCTCTGTATCCGCATATTCTTCCGTTCAAGTTCATTGCCTATCTCCGGGCGGGTTTGCCCGTCATCGTGCCGGAGGATCAGACCCTCATGGCGGACCTGGTGAACGAGAACGGCATTGGCGTGGTCTACCGATATGAGGATTGCGACCGCATGTCTGAGATTCTCAGCAGCCAGGATATCAACGTGCTGAAAGAAAACGTGGCGCGATTCCGCTCCACATTGAGTGTCGCCAAGGGAGGCGAGAAGGTAGCCGCTATGTACGGACGAATACTGAATGAGGGAATCGAAAGCAGCAAGACCACCGTGCCTATAGAAAAGCCGGAGGCGGATCGACAGGCGATCGTTCCGCAGACTACCACCACACCGGGTCCTGTTCTCGCTCTCCAAGGTCGCGCGTTTCTTTCCGAACCGGAATACACGCAGTACCTGGACGCGAGAATCGAGCAGGCCGGGCCCGATATAGACACTGAGTATGTGCGAAAACGGTTCCAGGACTGGTCCCAGATCTACCATGTCGAACGAATGCGCCAGCGAGCCGAAGAGGTGTTGGCCCAACTTCAGGGGAAGCCTTTCTCGCTCTATATCGATGGTGTCCTGAGTTTGCAGGCGGCGGCCCAGATACTGGAGGGAGCCTCATCGAAAGGGCTTGTCGGTTTCAAAGGACTCGTCGTCGAAGACGAATTCCTGGCAGCTCAGGATGCGCGGATATTCGGGTCTGTTCCAGTCGTGCCCCGCAGCCGGGCTGGGGAAGTCGGAACCGTTATCTTCAGTCTCTCGGGCAGCGTGCCAGGCGACAATAGAGGCAGCTACCAGGCCAACGACTACCGTGAGAAGTTCATCGATCTGCGGCGTTTTGATCGTGCTAGACAGATCAGGCAGAGCTTCGAGGGACACGATGTCATTCTCTACCCACTCTACCGCGAGATCCACACCGTCTGCATCATGGCCAAGTTCGTCAGGCAGCAGGACGAGCGACTGCGCAGCCTTTCGCTCTGCCCGAAACCACTAATCCACGAAGACTTCGACGCAGGTCTGGTCGAGCCGTTCTTCTATCTCTGGCCGCTCCTGTTCCAGATTGTCGATCCCAGTCTCGTGCATATGAATGTTGGATGGGGAATCCAGGCTTTGGCCATGTCCCCGTTCATGCCGGATCGGCAACGGACGGTCATCGATTTCTACGAGGTGCTTTCCTTCCTTCCCGACGCCTATTTCGAGAAGACACACAGTAACGCCGATGAGGTTCGTTCCGCAGAAGAGTACTTCGTGAGGAACTACGATCACATTATGCACCTGTGCGCCGATACGGTCACGACAAAGCTGATGCAGAAGTACGACCATCGCGGCGCCATTGTCTCGGTGACCGAGTATTTGGAGGAACCCACCTACAACGTGCCCCCTCGAAATGACGGAGAGATTCGGTTGGTGTACGGTGGTTGCATGCTGGCGACCACCGATCCAGACGATCTCTACTACAAGGCCTTTGTGAAGGTTGCCCCTCACTTTGCCAGAGAGAATCTGCACCTCTACATCTACAACTCGCCTTATGCGCAGGGATGGGCAGAGAACCACGGACTCAAGGATGTTATCCAGAAACTCCATCTGAGTAACGCCCACGCTTGTACGCCATTGAAGCTTGATGCGTTTGTTAAGGAAATCTCGGGATACGATTACGGAGTCACTCTGCTGAGGCCCAAGGACATGGAGGCCGTGGAGTACAACTACTTCATGGCTACTAAGGTTCTGACCTATCTTCGCGCGGGCCTTCCCATTGTGATCGATGCCGATAACCGGTTCATGGCCGGCCTGGTCAACCGCTACAACATTGGGATCGTTCTTCAGGAGTACGATCTGGAGAATCTCCCGGACATTGTGAACAACGCAGACTTGCCTTCGTTGAAGCGAAACGTCGTCAAGTTTCGTAACGAGTTCAGTATCGAGAAGGGGGGCGCCAAGGTCCTGGGCATGTACCGTGAGATGCTGGATCAGGGGAATCGGAGGTGTGTGTCTCCGACTGGCAGCGGGACGACCGTCACACCGCGGAAAGCCCAGAAGGCCGATCCTAAGATAGATTTCGAGAAACTGATCGAATCCATGGCCTCTGCCGAGAATCGACTCTACTACCGGGACCAGTCCTCTCGCACGCTGTCCTCTCTCGTTGCCCGCGCCCAGGAATGCGACCCTACGGTGGTTGTGGAATTAGGAACCCTGGCGGGGTTGTCCTTGCGAGCCTGGATCGCCGCGACCGAGAAGGCCAAGGTATTTGCTGTGGATCTGAGCTTCAAGAAGCTCAAGGAAACACTGGACTCCATGCCCGTCGATCTCGCGCGCGTGACGCTGGTGGAGCGGGATATTCTGAAAGTCGACTTCACCACGATGTGGACGCCTCAGGACAGGGTGGTTTTCTTCGTAGACGCGCACGATCTGCCCAATGTGCCAATCATGGAGCATGTGCTCACTACGGCGCTGCCTTCTCTGCCTGATGGGAGCACGGTTGTTGTCGATGATCTGTGGTACAGCGAAGAGAGACTGACCTCGGAGAATGCGGCGAGTTTCCTTGAGGGTCGAGTGTGCGGGGAAATCGATGAACTGCAGTGTTTCCATGGCCATTACGCTCCCTACCATGAGGGCGGTTCATTCATGGGCTTTGCCGAGGTCATCCCACTGCTGGAGTTCGTCAACCGGCACGGCATCGTGTTGGAATACGACCGGAAAGGCAAGCATGCTTTCTTTACATGGAAGAAGGAATACCTTTCACATAACCATGCGGAAAGGAACACGGCTGGAGACGCCGAGTATTGTGGTTCCGTCTGGCACAATCCATTGACCTTGGTGCCTGTGTCCAGTTCACGGATTGAGACGATGCGTCGCCTGGCTGCGGATTACCAAAAGGGCAACATCAGGGAAGTGGCCGAGGCGCTTTACGAACTCGCCGCGCAGTATCCAGATGATGAGGGATTGCTTTATGGTCTGGCCGTTTGTATGGCCAGAGGAGGCATGCTGCGACAGGCTCGGGATGTCTTTGGTCACCCATCGAAAGACGCTCATCATCCGCGTTATCAGCGGCTTCTTGACGATTTGTCGCAACGTGTCGGTTCCTCAGGGTCGGCTCAGGTCGAGACGCCGGAGCAGTCGTCCGATGGGTGCGGTATGACTATGTTTGCCATGCCAAAACCTTTTGTCGGCCACATTGGGACCATTCAAAGGAATGCGATTCGCAGTTGGGTGAGGCTCGATCCAACGCCGGAGATCATTCTCTTCGGAGATGAACCCGGGACCCGTGAGATGGCTGCCGAGGTGGGCGCGTGTCATATCCCTGACGTGGTCTGCAATGAATTCGGCACACCCTTGGTTAACGAACTGTTTGGCGCCGCTCAAGATCGTGCTTCCCATGACATTGTGGCTTATGTCAACGCCGACATGATCCTTTTTCAGGATTTTATCGGTGGTGTGCAGAGGACCCAAGCCGGTCTCGCCAGTTTTCTACTCATCGGTCAGCGTTGGGATCTTCCCCTCCTCGATGAGATTGATTTCGATAAGTCGGATTGGCAGGAGTCGCTGCAGCGGGAGATGCAGGAACACGCGATGCTCCACGCTGAGTGCGGCTTGGACTATTTCGTTTTCCCGAAGGGCGTTTACCTGGAGATTCCACCCTTTGCCATTGGGCGGACCGCTTGGGACAACTGGCTGGTCATGGCCCCTCACAAGCGCGGTATTCCAGTCGTCGACGGCACGGAATTCATTACAGCCGTTCATCAGGATCACGATTACGGTCATATGGCGGGAGGACGGCACGAGGCGTGGAACGGGATCGAGGCTGCTCGCAACCGTACGCTGGCCGAGTCCACCGATAATTCGGGGCGAACCTCCGGGGCCACACGCGTACTGCGCAAAGACGGCACGCTGGTTGAGATGGAACCCCGGCAGCCCTGGTATCTCACTGCAACGTATAGGGACCAACGGAGCGCATGGCTGCTGAAGCAGGCGGTTCGGTTGAGGGCCGCAGGAAGGGAAGCGCTTGCGGCATGCAAGTTGGAGGAAGCATTGACGCTCCTGGAAGCGCTGCTGGCATTAAGGCAACTGGGCTATGTGCGGCCGGAATCCATGGATGCGGTCCGTGTGGCCGAGCGTTATGTGGTCGCTTGCACGTCGCTAGCCGAATGCTATCTGAAGCTGGGGCGTCATGGGCAGGTCGTGCAGACCTACACGCGGCTTCTGGATAACCCCAGCATACGGATTCCAGAGGCTCAGCGGGCCAGCATAGAGCGCATGCGGGATCAACTGCGTCGCTCTTCCCCGGGAGCAGGACAATCTGTGGATTCGTCTGCGGCCCGGAATAATCAAGGTGTTGCACCGCAGGTGAACGGCATACCAGGTGGGAAACCGTCTTCGGTCTCCCCTCTGTCGACCTCGACGCCGGCTTTGCAGGCGACCGCGTCAGATAAGCCGGGCGTTCACGATCAGCACCATCAGGGGCTGGCGGAGCTGGAGCGGAAGTTTCGATTGATGCCGGACGGGACGCGCGCCAAGCGCGCCGCGGCCGTGCGGCTGTCCGATCTTTATCGTCGCGCCGGCCTGAGCGATAAGAGCCAGGCGTTGGCGAGAGAGGCGGCGTCGATGAAGGCCGAAAACTCCGGAGATGCCATCTTGCCATCTCCTGCTGCAACCGAGGCGGCCCTCCCTCGCGTCAAGGTCACGGTGATCACGGCTTGCCGAAACAGCGCGCCCTACTTGCGGGAGTGTCTCGACAGTATTCTGAAGCAAACTATGTCCGCATGGCAGTTGTTTCTGCTCGACGATGGCAGCACCGATGATACGCGACGGATCATCGAGGAGTACGCGCGCCGCGACGCTCGCATCAAGGCATGGTGTTTCGATGACAGCGTGGGTCCATACATCCGACGCAACTTCGCCATTGAACGAGCGGATGCGGACTTCATCGTGATCCAGGATGCGGATGACATCATGTGTCCCGACAAGCTCGAACGCTTGTATGAGGCGATGATGCAGGATGGTCGTCTCGGCATCGTTGGCTCGTTCTACCGGAAGTTTCTGGACGAGTTCCGGGGCGTCAAGTATACCGAAGACGTCGGGCTGGCGACGGAACATGAGCAGATTCTGGTGGCCTATCAGACACAACTCGTGTGGGATTTCTCCTGGCATGGCTCGGCTATTATCAGAAGAGATCTGTTCAACGAGGTCGGTCCGTACGACGAGAATCCTTTTGGGGCCGATTCATTCTGGCTGGCCAAGGTGGCTGAGTATGCCCGGCATACCGATAAGATTAGGTTGCGGAACATTCCTGAGTTTCTCACCCTGCGACGTGTGCACAGCGACTCGCAGACCGGCGTGCTGCCCCCGCTTGATCCTCGGGGTCGAAGGGCGAAGTACTGGCAGCAGTGTCTGCGTCAATTGCGGCAGGTTGCAGAAAGGGCGCCAGACGATCCACAGTTCGATATCGCGCGCGAGTTGCGCGCCTGTACCTGCGGTGAGTTTCTGACGCGTTTCAAAGCACAACTGATCGCGTGGGAGAGCGAGTCCCTCGATGGACGTGTCGTTGCCGGCTTTCTGCAGAATTCGGTGAAGCTGTTCAATCAGGGGTATTATGTCAGTTGTGCCAATATTCTCAATAGTGTGGAAGCTTTTGACGCCGGTCTTCGAAACCGTGTGGTTGGCTATGAACTGCTCAGGGGACTGGCCTACTTTGCGGTCGAGATGCGGGAGCGGAGTCTGATGCACATTGAGCGGGAGATTCAACTGCATGACAGCCCGGCGGCCCGGCAGTTCAGACAGGACGCCTTCGATCCGCCGGCGTCGGTCGATGTGCAGCAATGGTGCCAGGAGAATGCCGAGCGATACAACCTGGGATTGACTGAGGCCGAAAGGGCGGCATCCTCGTCGACGGCATCATGTGTGGGGGCCACTCAAAAACAGGACGCAGGCCTTTAGAAAGTCGGGCAATGGGTCGATAAACACAGTGGGATCAGATTCTCATGGGCCCGGCGGTGATAGACGCATGCATCGGCAGCGAGCGGAAGGTGGATAGTTATGGGCGAAATTCAACTAACAGGGCTTGGCACGGGTATCGACACCAGCGCGATTGTCCAGCAACTGATGGAAATTGAGTCGCAGCGGATCTACCGTTACAAGGCGGCCAAGATTGAGGAGGAAGAGGTCCGCACCGCCCTGAACACATTGGAGGGCAATCTAAAGACCCTGGAAGATGCGGTGGAGGCGCTGTCGGATGGCGATGAATTGCGGGCCTATAACACGACCTCCAGCGATACGGATGTCCTTACGGCCGAAGCGTCCGATAAGGCTTTTGAGAGCAATCACACGGTGGTTGTTGAGCAATTGGCCAATGCGGAACGGTGGGTCCATGGCAACGGGGTCGAGTACGCCGAGGACTACGTCGGGGCCGGGACCTTCATCTATTCGTACAACCAGCAGGAGGCGGTCGTTACCGCCACGGCCACGACGACGTTGGAGGATCTGGTGGGGCTGATCAACAACGACGCCAACAACCCGGGCGTCACGGCCAGTTTGCTGAAGCACAACGATGCTCATCATCTTGTGCTGAACGGCAATGAGGCAGGCTCCGACTATGAGGTCTCGATCAACACGAGCAACAGCGAGGCCTGGCAATCGGATGCGCCTCTTACAACGGGAAGCAACGATGCTGCTCTCAATACCGTTTTGACGGACCTCGATCAGTTCAGCGGCACGCTGGCGGGAGATGAGTCGATCACAGTTACGGGAACGCAGCACGATGGCACCGCGGTCAACGCGACGTTCTCCGTGACGGCGAACACCAAACTCAGCCATCTCATTGGCGAGATCAACGACGCCTTTGGCGGCACCGCCACGGCGACCCTGGAGAATGGGCAGGTTGTGCTAACCGATTACACCAATGGGACGAGTCAGATGAGCGTGAGTCTCTCCTATGGGGCGGGGTCCGGGTCGACCACGTTGGCTTTACCCGGCATGAGTCAGGTCACGGAAGGGGGGAGTGTCGCCGCGAGCCTGGCTGGTTTTGCGGAGGCGGATTTCATAGAAACGCAATCGGCGCAGGATTCCCGGATCAAGGTGGACGGCTATCCGACCGGCGCCGACGAATGGATTACGCGCAGTTCCAATACGATCGACGATGTGATTAGCGGTGTGACGCTGCATTTGCATGACACCGGGACGATCCAGGTCGGCCTGACCCGGGACATCGAGTCTGTTAAGGAGAAAGTCACCAGTCTGGTCGACGCCTATAACTCGGTCATTACCTTCATACAGGAAAGCACGGACTACAACGAGGAGACGAAAGAGGCCGGTTTGCTCATGACCGACTCAACAGTCAAGAGTATCGGCAATGACCTGCGTCTGCCGCTGATCCAACAGACCAGTGGTTTCCTCATTGACGAGGACGCGTTCCTCATGCCGGGGCAGATCGGCCTGGAACTGGACCGCGACGGCATGTTGAGCTTGGATGAGAGTGTCTTTGACGAGGCGGTAGCCGAGAACTATATGGGACTGTTGGGGATTATCGGCGCCGATAAAACGGGCAGCTCAAACAGCAACACGGTCCGGTTTTACGGGGCTTCCAGCAGGTATACCAGGGGCGGGACCTACGATGTTCAGGTCACTGTCTCCGGTGGGGCTATTACGAGCGCCCGGATCAGATCAGAAGATGAATCGACCTATCGGGACGCGACCTTCGAGGGCAACATTGTCACTGGGGATAGCACGTTCTCCGAGAACGGGGATCCCCTGTACGCCGAGAACGGTCTGCAATTGACCGTCGATCTCAGCCAGGACGGTACGTTTAATACGGAGGTTCGGGTCAAAGAGGGCTTTGCCGGCGCGATGGAGGATACACTGGGCCGGATTCTGAAATCCACGAATGGCATGTTGACGTTGAGCCAGGAATCTATTGATACGCGGATTGACAATCTGGAGGATGACATCGAGAATGAAGAGGAACGCCTGAGTCGTCGGGAGCAACGCCTCAGGATGAAGTATGCCCGACTGGAGAGTACGTTGACCATGATGCAGAGCCAGATGGCGGCGCTGCAAGCGATGTAAACGTCGGCGGTGCGTCCCACCGTGGGGGCTCCTACTCCGGCAGGGGGTCGGGGAGATTGACGCTATTCCTGGGGGGCCTTCCTTTTTTGTCGGAGTCGGAAGATCATCGCCAAGACTTCGGCCACGGCCATGTAGAGCGATTCCGGAATGGGCTGGCCCGGCTTGACGGAAGCGTAGATGGCGCGCGTCGCCTCGGGCCGTCTGACGATTGGGATGCCATAGGAGCGGGCGATCTGGATGATCCTCTGAGCCTGATCGTCGGCGCCCTTGGCCAGCAGGACCGGCGCTTCCATCGTCTTGGCCTCGTAGTGCAGCGCCACGGCAAAGTGAGTCGGGTTGACCAGGATGACGTTGGCCTTGGGGACCTCCTGAGCCAGACGCTTCATCGACATTTCCATCTGAATCTGGCGGATTCGGGATTTGACCTGCGGCGAACCATCCGTATCCTTCCGCTCCTGCTTGACCTCCTGGCGGGTCATCTTCATGTCCTGAGTGTACTGCCACTTTTGATAGAGGGCGTCCGCCAGGCCGATAACAAGGATTCCGACGCCCACCCGAACGCCTAGGCCGAAGGTAATCTTGGCGATGGCGTTGATGATCTGGACAGACCAGGCCCAGCGGAGGGTGGCGAGCATCTCCACCTTGTCACGCAGATAGAACCAGACGATGAGGCTGACGAGAAAGAGTTTGAGGATGGAGGTCACAAGACGGACCGCCGACCGGGTGTTGAACAGTTTCCCTAATGCCGAGGCGGGATTGAGAGAGTCCAATTTGAATTGGATGGCGGATGGGGCAACGGTCACACCGCCGATGGCCATGCTCGTCAGCACGACGGACACGCACAGGGCGGCAAGGATTGGGAGCATTATGGTGACCGCTTCGATCATCTGGGCATTCATGTAGATGATGAACGCCTGGGGGTTGGCGAAGACGCCCGCTTGAGCGGACATGCCGGATGTGATTTTGGACTTGAACCATTGAAAAAGACCAGGTCCCAGCAGGGTGATCGAAAACAGCAAGACCATGAGCGTGACGGCCGAGATCATATCCTGGCTTTGCGGCGTCTTACCTTCGCCACGAGCCTTGCTCAGTTTCTTTGGTGTTGGTTGTTCAGTTTTTTCGGCAGCTGGTTTGTCGGCCATCTCGTATGCCTAAAACACCTGCAGGGAAGCCACTTGAATCCCGGCGATCTGTTCTGGTTCGTGGTTCATAGCGGCAAGACTTTGGCCATCCAGTTGGCCAGTTCCCCGACGTATTCATTCACAAAAGGCAGAAAGGCGCCGGCCATGGCCAGGCCTAAGCCGAGACGCACCGGCATGCTGATGAAAAGGATGTTCATTTCCGGGACCAGTCGAGCCAGCAGGGCCAGCGCTACCATGAGCACCATGAACGCCGCCAGCATCGGGGCCGCCAATCGCAGTCCTGCGATGAGCATGATGGAACTGGCGGTGATCACACCTTCTGTCATGATTCCCACGGTGGGGATTGTGCCCGGGGGAAAGGCGGCGAAGCTCTTCGAGATGATCAGGAGAAACAGGTGGTGGCCGTTGGCGCCCAGGAAGAGAAGGATAAAGAGCATTTCCAGCAGGCTCCCAAGTGGTCGAGCGTTTTCTCCTGTCATCGGGTCCAGGACATTCGCCATCGTTAATCCCATCTGGCGCTCGATGATCTGGCCGCTGAGTTTCACGACCGAGAAGAGCAAGGTAACGATCAGCCCGAGGGCCAGGCCGTAAGTGGCCTCGCCGGCGAGCAGTAGAATGGCTTTCACCGTCGAGACTCCGGCTACGTCGATGTCCACAGGAGCGATGAAGGCAAAGAAAACCGACAACAGCACCGTCGCGGCCACCTTGATGCGCGCGGGAATGGCCCGCCATCCAAAAACCGGAAGGATTATAAAGAAGCCGGAAATTCGGGTCAGCACCAGAGCGAAGGCCAGCAGTGTCTCGAGCATCGAGGTCCTGGGGTCAGTACTTGATATTCTGAATCTGGGCGAAGATGTCGGTGGTGAACCGTAGCAGCACCTGCAGCATCCAGCTTCCGAACAGGAGCGAGACAACACTCACCGCCAGGAGCTTAGGCACGATGGTCAGGGTCATATCACGAATGGAGGTGACCGCCTGAAGCAGCGTCACAACGACGCCGACCACCATGCAGGTGACCAGAATAGGGGCCGCCAGCAGCAGGGCGGTCTCCAGCGTATATCTGCCCAGGTAGAGCACGTAGCTACTGTCCATTGATGTCGGTCCTTTTGTTCACAAAGCGATTCTCTCTTGTCAGCATCAACACGGGGTCATTGGAATCCCATACTGAGACTCTTGGCCAGCAGTCCCCATCCATCCACCAGGATGAACAGGATTAGCTTGAATGGGAGCGAAATCATCACGGGAGGAAGCATCATCATGCCCGCGCTGAGCAACACGCTGGCAATCACCATGTCAATCAGCAGGAAAGGGATAAACAACAGGCAACCGATCTCGAAGGCGGTGCGGAATTCGCTGATGATGAACGCCGGGATGACGATGTGCATGGGGACGTCCATGGGGGTGGCCGGGGGGGCGACCTTGGCCATCTGGACGAAGAGGGCCAGGTCCGTCCTGCGGCTTTGGCGGAGCATGAACTCCTTGATGCAATCGGTGGTCTTGTCCGCGGCCGCGCCGAAGGCCAATTCATCGGCCAGATAGGGTTGGATCGCTTCGGTATTGATCTTGGAGTATGTCGGGGCCATTGTGAAGAGTGTCAGGAACATGGCCAGGCCGATGATGGCGACCGTGGGTGGGATGCTTTGTGTACTCAAGGCCCGGCGTACGAACGATAGCACAATGACGATTCGAGTAAATGAGGTCATCATGATCATCAGACTCGGAAGGATCGCCAGACCGCCGAAGATGATGACGAGCTTGAGCGGCGTGGACCAATCTTTGCTCTCGGCGTTTTCCGCGGTGGCCTTATCCAGAACGGTCACGAGGTCACTGATGCTTGGCACATTGTCCGTGGTGGGGGCGGGGGTCTCGTTCATGCCTATCTCGGGCATTTTCAGAGGCGTGATTGTGCTAGTCATCTGCCCACGGGAGAAAGTCGCCGACGATAGCAGGATCAGACAGGCGAGGACGAGTGTTTTTGAGGTTTTGGGCATTCTATTGGTTTACCGTAGGGTCCAATTCTTGTTTGGGCAGATCCAACCAGGCATCGCCGACATGAGCCAGTGTGGCGATACTCTCATTGGTGCTGCCGATCAGTAGTTTCTGGTCTCCCACCTGCACCAGGTGGAGCGTTCTGCGGGGGCCGAGGTAGGTCGTTTCCAGGACGCGAATCTCCTTGCCCGATGTTTTGGTAACCTTCGGCAACACCTTCTTTGAAAGGTATAAGGTTGCCACGGCTAAGGCGATCACGAGCACGACCGCGAGCATCATCCTGAAAAACAGCTCTTTGTTGCCCAGGCTCAGATCCGATGATTGTCCAAGATCGGGGTCGTTGAGAAACGATTCTCGTGTCTCGGATGCCGGCGGTTCGCTGGCGGCTTGATCTGTTGACTGGGCGCCCAGGGCGGCCAGTCCGCCGCCGATCAGGAGCACCACAGATAAGATGGCCATTCTTTTGCATTGCTTAGTCACATCGACCTCAATACTTCCTCCGCCCGACATTTGGACACCAATCCGTTGGCTCTATGGCCATCTGGACCGAGCGAACTTTGGACGTACGTATCATGTTGCTGGAAGAGGTGCAAACGGCGTGCCGGAATGCCAAAATCGCCTTTCGCAGGCACCAGGAGGGGGGCAGCCAGCGCGTGTGGCTGAAGAATGATCACCCTGTTGAAAAACTTGACAGAACGGCCCGTTAGCCGCCCGATCTTAAGGTGGCAATCAGTATTTGGGATTCGCCGGGATCGGGTTGGTCCTGGCCGGCCCACTGTCCTCCCGAGCCGGCGCCCCACCAGAAAACACGCCAGTCGGACGCGTCCGACTGGGCACGTCCCTGAGCGTCTTGGGCCAGTTGCCCCTGCAAGAACTCGGCGACGGCCTGGGCCCGTTTGGCCGACAACATCCACTGTCTTCTTGGGGTGGTTTCGTCGCCGGCCAGGCCCAGGACGTAGAGCGTACAGGTCTCGGCAGTGAGGTTCTGACGCAGATCAACGCAATACTTCGATAGATATTGTCTGCCGGTATCGTTGAGTATGGCCGGCCCCGATCCGAATTGAATGTTGGTTATGGAGAAATCGAGGCGGTGCCCGACGAGTTGGGATGGCAGCGTCGTCATCGTGTCGTTGAGACTCTCGAATATGCGGCGGAGTTTCTCCTTGTACTCATCAATGGTTCGCTCGTCAGACGTTTCCGGATCCGAGCTGAGATGCTTGGTCTTGGGCGATTTGAGGTCGATCGAGGAGGCGGCGCCCAGCAAGTTGCCGAGTCCACAGTAGCGGATGGATTCAATGAAAGAGTCGCGACCCTGATTGAACAACTCCGGGTCTTGGACAGTGGCCAGCGTCAAGAGCAGGACGAAGAAGGTCAGCAGCAGCGTGACCATATCAGAGAAGGTGACGATATAGGCCGGGACCTTCCGCTTTTCTTCCTGGGGGCCTGACTTCCGTTCTTTCAATTGTAGGTGCTCCGTTCCAGGATGACGATTTCAAGCACGCGGCTGGCCTTGGGGTCTGATGCCAGTAGCCCGCTTTGTCGTAAGGTCTCCGAGTCGGTTGTTCCGGCTGAGGATATGCTGAAACGGGTCTGTTCGAGTCCCTGTTTGTCGGTCAGGAACTTAGCCACGATCCAGGCGCGCGTGAGCCCGATCTCGCTGGCGGTATTCCCGCTCTGTATCGCATGTTCGGTGATGACGACGCGATTGGGTACCGCCTTCAATAGCGTGCCCAGATCGGTCAGCATCTGCCGGCCGTGAGCCGACATGCGTGTCCCCATGCCCAGGAAGACCTTGTTTGATGGGACAAGAAAGACCTTCTGATTCTGGAAATTCATGAAATCCAGACTACTGCTGGGATTGGACTGATACTGGCCGTCAACGGTCGGAGATTCACTGCCGACGTCAGGATCTTCCTTGTATACGATGCGAGGAGCCAGTTGAAAAGCCTCGTTGGTCTTACGCTGCAGTCCGATCGAAGAGAGCCCGGCGGAAAAGGCGGACTCCATCTTGGGGAAGACCTTGTCATCAAAAGATGAGAAGCTCAGGAGCAGAACGAAAAACGTCAGGAGGAGGGTCATGCAGTCACTAAAGGTGACCATCCATTCTGGTGCGCCGCCGTCTTCGTCAGGTGGGAGCTGTCTTCGTTTCTTGGCCATTAGACGGTCGCCTTGACTTCCTCGCGTCGACCGTGAGAGACAAATGCTTGCATCCGCTCTTTGACCAGGGTGGGATTGTCACCCTGCGCGATGGCGGAGACGCCCTCCAGAATCATCTCCATGGCGACCGATTCTTCTTTCGAGTAAATGCCGAGTTTTCCGGCCAACGGGATGAGGATCAGGTTGGCAGCGAATGCTCCGTAGAAAGTGGTCAGAAGAGCCACCGCCATACCGGAACCGATATCTTCGGGAGAACTCAGGTTCTGCAGCATCTGGACCAGACCGATGAGTGTTCCGATCATGCCGAAGGCCGGAGCCGAGGCGCCCATGAACTCCAGTATCTTCTTGCCGCCTGCGTGACGCTCCTGCAGGTACTGAATCTCCGGGTCGAGCAGGTCTCGGATGGCGTCGGCGTCCTGGCCGTCGACGAGCAACTGAAGGCCCTTGGCGAAGAAATGGTCGTTGAGTTTGCCGATCTCCGGCTCCAGGGCGAGCGTGCCGTCGCGACGGTTGATGGCCGCGAAATTGACCATCTTCTGGACCAGTTCCGACTGGGGGGAGATCCTGGTGATCAGCGTCTTCTTGATGATCGAGAAAATGCTCAGAAACTGGGGGAGCGAAAAATGGATCATGGTGGCGCAGAGCATCCCGCCGATGGTAATGCATAGCGAAGGGACGTGAAAGAACATGGAGGCTCCACCGCCCATGATAATCGACCCGACCACGACGCCAAAGCCCAGCAGAATCCCTATAACGGTTGCAATGTCCATGGACTTATCTACCCTCTGTGACCTGTTTCAGTTTCTGACAAAGCAAGGCGGCCAATCCCGGCTCGGTTGTCACCAGTTCGGCCAGGACCTTGGCTTTGGTCCGGTCCTGCATGAAGTGGAGGATCTTGACAGCGTCATCCATATTGACGCCGCGATTGCCGCCATTCTGCGATTGGCCCACGGCCATGTTGGTCAGAATCTCACTGGCGCGGGCGGCCTCCATCTTGTCGTAAGCGGCGGCGATGGCCACCAGGTTTCCCCTTTCCGCCTGATCGACTTCGACGCGTGCCTTCATCAGCATATCGCGTTCGTTCTTGAGGTTGGCCACGGTGGTCGCGAGATCCACACGCAGATTGTTGAGGGCTTCGATATCCTTCTTCAGGGTTTGCTGGGCGACGAACAGACGTTTCTTGCCCTTCTCCAGGCTCTCGAGTTTCGTGTTGTACTCCTGGATCTTCTCGCGCACCTCGTAGATCAACTCTTTGAGCTGTTCTTCCGTCATTGCCCGTGCATTGGTGCTGTTGTCGGCTGATGCAGGCGACGCTGTTAGGATCTCGCGTGCGGCGCCCCTGGATGGCGGGGCCGGGCTGGTTTCACCACCCGGTTCTTCGGTCGAGGCGCCCATGACCGCGGCCGGTCTGGTCAGCCACCCTGTGGCAAAAGCACCGGCAAAGCCAATGACGCCCACGGCAACCGTGATGAGAAGAACTTTCTTGTTCACTGCTTAAACTCCCAACTGATCTCGGCAAGGACGCTCGCACTTCGGCGCGAAGTCCTGCATTATGACCTCACGCTTTCAGCGCGGGCGAAGGTGAGCGAGGTTCTATCGTCCATCTCTTTCTGTTCGAGTTTCTCCTGCTCGCGGATGAATTGCTCTTTGGCCTCGTCCCGCAGTTTCTCCAGACCTTCTCGGAATCGCTTGGCCGCCAGGACCTCGGCGGTCTTGTCCTTGCGGCAGACTTCGAGATCGCGGATTTCCTTTTTCAATGCCTTGATGAGTTGATCGTTTGTCGCGGCGTGTTTCAGACAGAACTCCTGTGCTCCCAGCCGTCCCGGAGATCTGTCTTCGCTGATTCTTCCCAAGAGTTCTCGCAGCGTCTGCTGGCGCACCAGGAGCTCACTCTGCTTTTGGGCCAGAGTCTCCGTCAAGCGAAACAACTCCATCTGCTTGAGTTGTTCTTCCTTGGCCTTGATATCCAGCACTTTTTGTAGACGCCATACGAATCGTTTCATCTGCTCTTCGGCCTCATGTCCTGACACTCAGCAGTTGGTCCCAGGATTGGGTGATGGCCATCAACTGTTGCACGGTATCTTCCAGGGGTGTTTTCTGACGCACGGATTGTATAAGAAACGCATTGATGCGATCGATCAGGCTGATGGCGCCGTCGATGCGCCGGTTACTGCCGGACGCGAAGGCGCCGATGTTGATCAGGTCCTCCGCGTCGGCATACGTGGCGTAGATCTCCCTGAGTTTCTGCGCGGCGGCGCGGTGCTCATCGGTCACGACCGCCGACATTAGCCGGCTGACGCTCTGGAGGATGTCCACCGCCGGGTAGTGGCCGCGGCCGGCCAATTTCCGCGATAGAACGATGTGGCCATCCAGGAGGCTTCGGGCGCTGTCGGCGACCGGATCGGTGAGATCGTCGTTTTCCACCAGCACGGTTAGAATGCCGGTGATGCTGCCGGCCTCGGAGCAGCCCAGACGTTCGATCAAACGGGGCATTAGAGAGAAAACGCTCGGACAATAGCCCTTGGTCGTCGGCGGTTCTCCCGCAGCCAGACCGATCTCACGCTGGGCCTGGGCGAATCGTGTCAAGGAATCCATCATGAACAGGACATTTCTGGCCCTGTCCCGGAAATACTCGGCTACGGTGACGGCCACGAACGCTGCCTTGACGCGTTGGATAGGCGGTGTATCGGAAGTTGCGACGACGATCACGCTGCGGGCCAGCCCCTCCGGGCCCAGGTTCTCTTCGAGGAATTCGCGCACCTCGCGACCGCGTTCGCCAATGAGCGCGACGACGTTGACGGCAGCGTCACTGGAATTGGCGATGTCACCGAGCAGAACGCTTTTTCCTACGCCGCTGCCGGCAAAGATCCCGACGCGTTGGCCTTCGGCGCATGTCAGAATACCGTCGATCGATCGGACACCCAAGGAGAGCGGTCGGGTGATCTTCTCCCGACTCAAGGGGGCGGGACTGTTTACGTCCAGAGGTTGTCGCGTATCCCCTCCCAGAGGGCCCTTGTTGTCGATGGGTTGCCCGAGACCGTTCAGGACGCGCCCCAGTACGCTCTCGTTCAGGAGGATATGTCGCGGTGTTGACCGGGCTGTGACGATGTCGCCCGGGGAGATGCCCTCAATGTGTTCCAGCGGCAGCAGGATGACATGGTCGTGTCGGAAACCCACCGCTTCGGCCAGGACACGCCGGCCGTCGCGGATGTGGATGCCGCACAGTTCACCCAATCCGATGGCAGGACCGGCCGATTCGATCGTGGAGCCGGAAACGCGCACGACGTACCCCTGGCAGTCCACCAGGTCTACGGTTTGCAGAGCCGAGTGATACTTGTCAAAATCAATAGCATAGCTGTTGCATTCGGTCATGGGTTATTGTGCTCTCTCGAGTGCTTCGCCAATGCGATCCAGGTGTTCAGCGACAAATGACCGCACGATGCCTTTGGGCGTTTCAATCAAACAGTCGGCCGGGGCAATGCTCCAGTCGGCGGCGAGTTCCAGTTCTGCAAATTGACTGTCCGGGTTCTCCTCTTGGAGCTGCTGGCAACGGGTCAAGTCCTCCGGATTCAAACGGACGACCAGTTTCTGACGCGCTGGGGCCTGTTTCAGAGTCTCCTCCACGATTGCCTGAATGTCGTAATCCCCCTGGTCAGTTTTCCACCTGAGGATCTTCCGGGCAATCTCGACGGCAAGTTTGGCGATATCGCTGCGATTCTGAGCGACGGCCTGTTGGTGGAGATCGTTTAGCTTCTCCGCGAGGCCGTTAACCGTTTGGCACAGTTGCGTCAGAGCTTGTTCTTGTTGTTCCAGGTCGCGTGCCTTCTGGAGTCGTTCAGCCTGTGTGGTTGTCGGGGGTCCGATCTCGGTTCCAGAGACAGTATCGGAGGCGGTGTCGTCGGCCGGGAGATCATGAGTTGTCACGCCGGCGACGCAGCATCCCGCCACGGGTTGAGGAAGCTTGATTGTCAGTGTTTCCTGCATGGCTCTATTCTTCCACGAACATCAGTTCGCCCTTGCGATTCAGATCGCGCAGCACCTTGACGACTTTCTCTCGGGCCTGGCGAATGTCCTCCTTCTTCGGCGCCGACATCAGCGAGGTCTCCTCGTCCACCATAGCAGCGGCACGCTCGGAAATATTGGATCTGATTTTCTCTCCCACCTCATCGCCGGCTTCATGCAGCGTCAGCGCCAATTGTCGTTCGTCGATCCCGCGCAACGCCTCCTGGAGGGAACGATCGCCCACCTGTGGGATGTCTTCCCAGACGACCATCAGATTCATCACCTTCTCGCCGGCCTCTTTGTCCTTCTGCTGAATGGCTTCCAGCACTCCATCGCGGACCTCTTTGTCCAGGTTTCGCACGATGACAGCCACTTTTCGAAGGGACTCCTCCGGGCCCGCCTGGATCGCGGTGCCGGTCTGTTCGGCCGCCCCGAAGGCTTCCACACGCTGGCGTATCATCTGGGCGATTCTCGCCTTGGCTTCCGGGGTTACGGCACTGATGGCCGTCATGCGGCTGATTGCGCTGACGCGCACGCCTTCGCCCAACAGACCGAGGATCATGGAACTCTTCTTCGGGGGCAGTTCAGACAGGACGACCGCGACCGCCTGAGGGTGTTCGGTCTCGAGTACGGCCGCCAGTGTTTGCAGGGCGGCCGAGCGGATCGTAATGAACGGGTCGCGCTTCTGAAGCAGGTCTTGAATCTCCTGCTGAACTTGCTTGGCCTTATCCTCACCCACGGTGTTCTTGAGCATTTCGCCCAGGAAGTTCTTGAAATGGAAGGTCGACTCCTCTTGTAGGGATTTGCAGAACTGGCGGGCCACTTCAGCCGTCTGTTTGGCGTTGCGATGGCCGGTGGCGTCGAGATAGCTCAGTTCGACGGCCAATTCCTGAACCATGTGGGCATCCACACCTTTGAGCAGTTCGGCGGCCGTAGCCACGTCGAGACTGGCCAGGAGAAGGGCGGCTTTCTGTTTCCCTGTCAATGCCACGTCGGGTTTACTCCTTTTCTTTGATCCAACTGAGGAACATCTCTCTGACTTGTTCGGGATTGTTCCTCAGAGCATGGGTGATTTGTCTCTTAAGAAGGACTGGCTCGGCCGAGGGCGCGCCCGGTGGAAGCAGACCGCCTCCGGCGCCGCCTTCGGTCAATTGCCGTGCTTCGACAGCGACCGCCTTGCTTCGCGCCCGACTGAAGATGCGGAAGACGAGCAACGCACAGGCGGCCATGATTCCCAGTGACAGTTGACGCGCCAGGGCCAGGTATCGCGGCCATTTGGAGGGTTCCTCTTCGACCACTGTCTCCGTGGGGTGATGGAATCTGGCGTGAACGACCTTGAGAGAATCGCTCGTCTTCAGGCCCAGGGCGGTGCGGATAATTTCCTCGACCTCTGTGACCTCCATGATCAGGGCGGCCTGACCGCCAGGTCCGGTCGCATTAGGGTCGGGGTTCGAGAGGTCGACAAAGGCGGCTACCGACAGTGAGCGAATCTCGCCGGGAAGGGTCACCTGTTGCTTGACGGTCTTTCCAACCTCGTATGTGGTGAGGATGGTTTCATCTCTGGAAGTGCTACCGGAGGCCTGCTGCCCGGCGCCGCCGCCCGGGGTCTCGGAATTGTTAGTGATTTCCTCTTTGGTGGCCACCTTGTCGTTCGGGCTGTAGCTCTCAGTGATCGTGCTGACGCTGTTCATATCCACCACGGCACTGACGCGTATGGTCGCCCGGCCCGGTCCCAGGACGGCTGTCAGCAGGTCTTCCGCCTTCTTGACGAGGCCTCGCTCGACCTTCTCCTTGTAGTCGTGCACCGTTCCGGCGCCCGTCGCCAACGTCGCATCGCCCTCGCCGGAGAGCAACTGCCCCTGGCTGTCGACGACGGTGACCTGTTCCGATTTCAGACCTTTGACACTGCCGGAGACCATGTGGGTGATCGCCGCAATATTGGAGCCGCTGAGTCGGTGGCCCGGTTTGAGTTGCAGGACCACCGATGCAGATGTCTGCCCTGCTTCAGAAGCGAAGAGACGCTCCTCGGGCGAGACGATGTGGACCCTGACGTGGGCTACACCGTCGATCATCTGGATGCTCTTGGCCAGTTCGTCCTGCAGGGCCCGCTTGAGGTTGACGTTTTGAACGAAGGGACTGACACCGATCTTCTCGTCGTCGAAGAGTGTGTAGCCGGCTTGCTCCCCCACGGGCAATCCGTCCTTGGCCAGGTCCAATCGGAGTTGGTAGACGTGTTTTCTGGGCACGTAGACGGTCGTGCCTCCATCCCGCAACTGATAGGGGATTTCCTTTTCAGCGATTGTTTCGGTGATCTTGGAGGCCTCAGCGGGAGAGAGCTCTTGATAGAGCATCCGCATGTCGGGTCGACGAGCCCAGTGGACCAGGAGGAATCCGATGATTGCAGAGGCTACCAGAACAGCGGCCAACAGCGCCCGCTGCACCAGGTTCACCTTTTGCCAGACTAGGGCTATCTTCTGCAGGAAATCCATTGAGCCTCTACACCTGCGTTATCGCACACCACTTGAAGTGGTTCTCGGCCACACTCCACTGCCGTCAAGGAGGTGGACTTATAACTGCATGTTCATCGTTTGCTTGTAGGCTTCGATGAGTTTGTTCCGAACGCCGACCAGGACTTTGAAGCTGACATCGGCCTTGGCGACGCTGGAGACCACCGCTGTGATATCGTTGTTCTTGCCGGTCAACAGGTCCTGGATGGAGGTCTCAGAGGCCTGTTGTAGGTCGTCAACCTTGGATACGTACTTGCCGGCGGCGTCGACGGCTTGTGAGAAGCCCGATTGTCCCTGGTCCGGCCCCTCGGTCTGAGGCGTCGGGGACTTGGCGTTCGGCATAATCGAGTTGACGTTTGGATCGAAGTTAATCATCTGGCTATCCTTCCGTTACCGGAGCAATTCGAGTGTGGTCTGCACCATCTTCTGGTAGCGTTTGAGGATCGCGGCGTTGGCCTGATAGGCCCGGCTGGCGATCGAGAGGTTCATCATTTCCACCGGCATCTGGACGTTCGGCATGGTGATGTAGCCGGTCGCGTCGGCCTTCGGGTTGCCGGGGTCGAATATGCGCTGCATGGCGCTCATGTCCGCAGCGATTTCGTCGACAACCACGCCCCCGACGCCATCGTCCTCAGAGCGGAACATCGCCTCAAGCCGGCGGTAGGGCTGGCCTCCTCCGGAGTCCACGGTCCGGGCATTGGCGATATTGGAGGAAATGACCTCCATCTGTGTGCCTTGGGCCCGCATGCCGGAGATGGCAATGTCAATCGGGCCGAGCATGCCTTGAACACTCATTGGGCTGAATCCTTTCGTGCAACGTTTGTCGGGCCATTCCCGTAGAATGCCCATCTCGGTTTCACTACATTCTCAGGCTGATGGCTGCTTCAATCTGGGCAAACCTCTTCTGCATGAGCCGGACGTAGGCCGTGTAGCGAAGCGAATTCTTCACCAGGTTGCCGACCTCTGCTTCTATGTTGACATCGTTCCCGTTGGATCTGACCGGGGTATCCTGAGGTTGATACACCTCTGGATCGATATCCTTGATCGTCGTTCTGCCGGGAGATTCCAGGGCTTTCGTCAGCAACTCTTCGAACTTGATATCGAGCCGGCGATAGCCAGGGGTCTCGATATTGGCGATATTGCTGGCGATCGTCTTCTGACGCGCCCCTTCGGCTTTCATGCCGGCTTGGAGCAGATCGACAATGCTGGCCGGTTGGGCCATAGCCTGTTCCCTTCCTTAGTAAGTACAAACCTTCTCTGACGCCGAGTCTTTCCTGTAATAATCGTGCCAAGTGTGGTTTCTTTGTTATTCCGCTGCGATTAGGCCCTCTGAGGGGCTTTTCAGGGGCAAAGACGCGTTTTTCGCCCGCCAGGCATGTGTCAGGATTCTATACAGGCGGTCGCGTAATTTGACACTGGCCGATTCCAGAAGCTTGGCCCCGGACGCGGGCGCGCGCGGCGGAAGAGATCTCCCCCATTAGGAACATTTCTCCGGATATCTGCGAGACTCTCTGCCGGTGCGTCGTTATCTGGTCTTGTGGTGCAATTGTAAGTGGGTCTGCAGTAATGTGTTATGCGTGTTTGGCAGTGTGGGTGTGTCCGTTGGCACGCCGATTGCATTTGTTTCGTACGTACGTGTGTGTATTAGGGGAATCTATGCTATGAGTAGTTCGGTAACGATCAACGACAGCATCTCTGCCGCCGTTAGCTGTGATGTACTCCCTGACCCCAAGGCGTATTCGTCCGCCGGGTCCTGCGAGTCCAAACCGGCGTTTGCAGATACCGCGCCTTTGGCCAAGATCAGGGAGGAACTCAAGTCGAACGAGGCGGATTCGACCGAGGTCCCGGCAGAGAGCGAAGTCAGTAGCGAGCCGGTGCTCGGTTACGAGCCGCCTCCGGAGGGGCCAACGACAAGTTCGGAAGGATCAGAGCGGCCGCCGGACGGCGAGCCTGCGGAGATTGGGAGTGAACAAGTCGTTGGCCGGACGATGACGTTGGACGCAGAAGTGCCTGTGGTCCAGGGCGCCCCGGCCATCGTGATGCCGCCCGGCGTCGGCCATGAGGATGCCAGAAGCGAAACACTCATTATGGAGCAGCCGGTTGTGGCACATCCGCAGGCGGCGCCGATGCCGACGGAGGCGACGGTCGGCGGCTCTCTTGAGGTTGGTGATTCACAAGGCGTTATCAAAGCGGGAGTTACAGTAGTGCCGGAGGGTGTTGCTCAGCCTGACGCGATACGCTCATCAGTTGAGGATTCCGTCGACATGGCGAAGCCCGTGCCGATTCAAGGTGGTCAAGACGCTGGGATATCTCAGGGAAAGGCCGACGCTGTTGTCGCGGCCACGACACAGGGGAATACGGGAAACGTGTCGGTGGATGCCGGCCCCGCCGCCGAGCGAGAACCAGCTACTGAGTCGGCGGTTGGCGTCGTTGGTCCATCCGAAACGGGAGCGACCGCCGTGGAGCCGACGGAGGTTGTCGTCAAGAACCCGACACAAGCCCTGGAGCCGACGTTGAGTGGAGAGGCTCAGGCTGCAAGTCCCGAGGCTGCAGACCCTGAGAATGGCACCTTGCCCGCGTTGGTTCCCGAGAAGGTCGAAAAGGATCTGGGCAATACGCACTTGGCTGGCGAAAAGGTTTCAGCGCAGGCCGGTACGACCGTGCAGACACAGGACGAGATGCAGGACGCCGCTACGGACGGACAGACCAAAGGGGGACGTTTCTTCGATGCCAAGGACGGGATGAAACCGCAGGCCGAGGTGCTGGATATAGCGCAGGACCCGGCCGCGGCTTCTGCAGAGCGTCTTGCGCCCCGATCAGCCAGTGCATCGGGCATGGGCGGGGATGCTTCAGCCGTGAAGGGTCCCGTTCAGGATGTGGGAGCCCAGATTCTCGGTTCCGTGCAGGCTTCTCTGGCTCGGGGAGACAGGCAGATCCTGGTCCGATTGGATCCGCCGGAACTTGGCAGTGTCGTCGTACGATTCCAGGAACAGGGAAATCAGGTTTCCGGTGTCTTGGAGGTTGGCAGGGACGAGACCCGGCGAGAGATCGAACAGGCTTTGCCCCAGGTGTTGCGCAGCCTGCAGGAAGCCGGTGTTCAGGTCAGGCGGTTGGAAGTCGCCGATCAGGCGACGAGAGACTTGGACAGGGAGCAGATGCAGCAGGATGCATGGGCTCAGCGAGAGGGCTCGGATCAACAGGGGGAGCACCCGGAACGCCCGTCTCACGGTTGGTCGGCATTGCGAGGGCCTCAGCAAGGCTTCTTCGGACAAAGTGATGCGATCGAATCGCCGACTGACGCCGGTCAGGGCAGGATCAATATGCTGATCTAGTCCGGCGCGAGCGTTCATGGTTTGCGAGGGGGATGCTCCGGAGTGATCTCGGTCACCTCAATGAGATCAAACCTCCAGTCACGCGGCAGCGGAGAATCGTCTGGGCTGTTACCCGGAGTTCACCAAGGTTGGGGCCCACGGTCTGGCGCCCAGCGAGGACGGTTCGACTTTTCGCGTGTACCACTTTCGTCGTGCGATCTCTATCGAACGCAGGAAGGAATGTTTGAAGCGGGTCAAAGAGAATCGCTCCGCCACGGTCCGCCGTGCTTGCTGGCCCATCAGAGTGGCAAGATCTTGATCTTCGAGCAGTATTCTGGCATAGTGCATCAGCTCTCGGAAGTTGTCACTGAGAAACCCATTGATCCCATGTCTGATAGGTGAGGTTGGATGTCTGTTCCCTAAGACGGGCAAGCCGGCGGCCATCGCCTCGGCTGTGGCCATGTTATGTCCGGCTTCAAGTCGGGCATCCGCCGTATGGATATAGAAGCGGTGGGAGCGCAAGATACGTTTGAGATGTCCCCAGTCGCGTGCCGCCGCCACCCCCGGGATGTCCGGATTGTGGCCCACAAGCGTGACAGGAATCCCCTCAAAGGCCTTCTCGTGAAAGTTCCAGCAGAGGATTCTCCGGCGACTGCTGATGAAGTTACAGATGCGCAGGCCCGAGGCCTTCTGCCCTCGGTACGGCAGGTAATCGTTCACGTCAACTCCGAAGTGGACGATGTCCTCGGTGAATCCCCAGGATTCCCCCTTGAACATCGACGTGGCCACGACATGGCCTCCAACGAGGTCGATGTATTGGTGGAGCATTTCTTTCATCTGCTCGGGATCGCAACTTGGCCCTTCTTCTTCAAGACGTCCCTCGAGGGTATGATGAAGCACGAGGATGCGCGGCTCGGGGCGTGCTCGCACGTCCAAGAGGTCGGCGACGTTGTGGGTGACAATGCAGTAGTAACGTGTCGGGGACTCAAGGGCTTGGGGGAGGGTGACCAATCGTGCATTGGCCGGCTGGGGACGCATGCGCTCGTCCCATCCGGAGTTGTATTTCCCCTTCAGATCAACCACGACATCCAGCGCGTAGCCAAGCACGCCCAATTGATGGACCCATGGTTCGTGACAGTTGAAGACCAGTAGCGTCTTGTCTGTTCCAGGTCTCTTGTTGTTGTTCATACAAGCCTTATTGCAGTATCGACACGTTCGTCGCCTGCATTCCTGATCCCATCATCAGTCATCTGCAAGACCGGTGATGCGGTCTGATTGCTCACGGTGCAACACGGAGTGTCATCCAGTGCTGTCTTCTGCGTTAATGGTTATCGGTCATACGGCCTGTTTGCCATGAGAAAAGTCGTCCCCAGGATGCTTCGTGAATTGAGCGGGAGGAGAAAGGCGAAAGTGGGGCAGTATAGGGTGGCCGTGGATGTGTTTTTGTGAAATATAGGTAAACTATTTAGCGTTTTTGCCGTCATTGGTCTACGGGAACCGGCATATCAGCATCTCCAGAAGGCATTTTAGTGGGCCGTCCGCTTCCGTCGTAATTTGCCACAGGTAATGGCCTTAAGTCCGTTCGGCTTTGGTCGATAATGAGCAATATAAGGTCAAACGCCTTTCGTTTACACGTGAGAAGTGAGCACACGAGTAGGGGCCAAATTGGGGTCTTTGTTTAAGGAGTCGTAGACATGTTAGCAATTAAGAACAATCTTATGGCCGCGAACGCTGCCCGGTATTTGGGGCAGAGTTACGATGCTCTGGCCACGTCGGTCGAGAGACTGTCGTCTGGTCTTCGCATCAACAGCGCCAGCGATGATGCGGCCGGCATGGCCGTACGCGAGTTGATGCGTGCCGACATCGCGGTGCTGAATCAGGGTGCACGGAACGCCCAGGACGGCGTGAGCATGCTGCAAACCATGGAAGGTGCCCTACAGACCATCGATAATCTGATGGTTCGTATGCAGCAATTGGCCGAGCAGTCCTCGACGGGCTCGTACTCATCGGCCCAGCGGACGATCATGAACAACGAGTTCACTCAGATGACCGCTGAGATCACCCGCATCGCACAGGCGACCGATTTCAATGGCATCAAGATGCTCGACAACTCGGCGACGGTGTCCGTCCACTTCGGTGGCGAAACCGACAAGATCGACATCGCCGGCAGCACGATGACAGCCACGGGCTTGGGCATCGATGCCCTTGCGGTTTCGACGGATGCTAGTGCTCGGGCGGCTCTGACCACACTGGACAGTGCCATCAACACGAAAGACACCGCCCGCGCCAAGTTCGGTTATATGATGAACCGTTTGGAGTCGACCGGTGAGGTGCTTGGGATTCAGTCTGAGAACCTGCGTGCTGCCGAGTCGCGTATCTCAGATGTCGACGTGGCAACCGAAATGGCCACGCTGACGCGGAACCAGGTGTTGTCGCAGGCTGGTACGTCGATGCTGTCGCAGGCCAACTCGATTCCCCAAATGGCCTTGACGCTGCTGAGATAGTAGCAGCAGTGGTGCTTATGTTTGACAGTGATTGAGGGAGATGACTGAGGCTGAAACCGTCAGTCATCTCCCTATGGATAAGAATCACTGTGTCATCAGTGTCGTTCTTGTCGCCGGGCAAGAGCAGGGGATTGCTGTCAGGGATTTGACGGCTGATGTCTTTGGCGAGGGCATAACCATGAAGGGAATCGGAGCATATCAGGATACGGCCATCAGTACGCAGAGTCGCGGCCGGCTGATTGTGATGCTATACGACGGGGCCATCAAGTTTCTGAAGTTGGCGATTCAGGAACTCGAGGCCGAGAATTACGCGGGCAAGGGGCAGTATATCAACCGTGCCCAGGATATCATCGACGAGCTTAATGCCGTCCTGGACATGGAAGCCGGCGGGGAGATCTCGCAGAACTTGCGGAAGCTGTATCATTTCATGGGTCGCCACTTGACCCAGGCGAACGCCAATCGCGATCCGCAGATGATTAGAGAAGTTATCAACCTGCTGGAAGAACTCAACCAGAGTTGGAAGGCGATTACGGGTTGACCGATAGCGCCGAGGGCAACCGCGGCCGGGGGGCAATCCCGGCCCGGCGCATCAACGTCGTGATTCAAGGAGATAGGACATATTCGCGTGTCCTATCTCTCGGTCATTGACGGCATCACTCATCATGATCACGCCTCAGAATTCCCGGATCAGTTGCAGTTGGACGATATGGTTGTCGTCATATTCCCGTCCGCTCGCATCTTCATATCGATAGCCGGTCATGATTCGCCATTGTGTTGACTGAAAGCATGTAAGACTGCATTCAAAGATATCGACACTGGGGTGGTTCTCCGCCGAGAGGTCGTGTGTTTGCCGGTCATATGTCAGGTCGAGGATGAGATCTGGGGTGACATAATGGGACAGTTGGATGAAGATGTCACGGGAGTCCGTGCCCATGTGGTGGCCCATGACTCGATCCTTGTAGGTGTACCCTGACGTGTACAGGCTGTGATTGTAAAAGACATTCGGCTTGCCGGTGACGTGATTGTCCGCATATTCCACGCGTAGATCGGTTCGCCCGGTTTTCAAGATGTCGTTGAGTTGAAGACCGTACAGGAACCCCCAGTTGCTCGGCATAAAGCCTGCTTCATCTTCTCCGGCGGCATCGACATAAAATCGAATCGATCGCAAGGGCATCCGATCGACCCAGGGCAACTCACCCAGCGGCAGAAGCACGGATGTGTCAAAACCGGCGAGTTGATTGTTCTCGTCCTGCTCGCTCCGGGCGGCGAAAATCTTGGCGTAGTCGAAGAGGTCTACGCGGGGTACGCCTCTTCCACCGAACATGGCCATGCGCGAGAATCCCACCTCCCATGCCGGATGCGGTTTGAAGTTCACTCGGACACCGGAAAGCCGAGCCTCCGGCACATCTCGGTCTTCCTCCAGTTGGGCCAGGAACCACTCTGCCCGGAACGGCCCTAGGCAGCGGAGTACCCAAGGCAGCTGCAGGGGCTGTGGATTCGTAACCTTGATCATGCGAAGGGGTTGCGCGTTGTTGGTCATCAGGATTGAGCCGTGATATCCGGGGCCCCACCAGAGCGAGTCCTTCCCCGCCTGGACCTCGATAGGGCCCATCATGACCTTGCCATAACCCTCAATCAGATCGAAATCACCACTCGATTCAGAAGGGGCGTCGCGGTACTCCGGATGAAGATAGAAGGCCACTGTGTTTGAGAGCCTGGCGCGCGAGGTGAATCCGATCCGATAGTTCGAGTGGCGCTCAAAGACATCACCCCGAGTATTCTCCAACTCGGGTTGCGTGTCTGCGTAGAGGTATTTCAGGTAGGGGTCTTCGATGGGCTTGACGAATGACTCGCCATAGTGGCCGTCGAGAACGCCGATTTGAGTCAGCTCCCCTTTGAATTCTCGTTTCAGCCTTGTAACGATGCTGGCGAGGATCTGCGGCGCATCGTCCGTACGCTTGAGGGCGTACATGGCTTGGGCGATGTGTCGGCCCATCTCGATACGCGAGATGGGTTTCGTGCTCAGCATCGCGCTGTCGATCAGACCGTAATTCGCCAGTTTGTCGACTGCGCTGTAGGCCCAGTGCTTCAGAGGCACATTGGTTGAAACCTGCGCCGTGCACGGCAGGGCCAAACAGATCAGCGGGATTAGGAATACGGCGGTCCTTCGCACGGCTCCGGTTCGCTACAAATCGGCAACATCGTTATTGTGGAAAGGCAAGTAAGTTAAGGCATCGTTGTTGGCCGGTCAAGGCCAATGTCTATCGGACGGAAGATTGTCGTGGGCAAAACTGTAAAGATTCTCGTGGGCCTTGTCCGATAAAGACAAATGGAATGATACTGATTCGAGAACTGTCTGCGCGTTCCGGCTGGAACGGATGCAGAGTGAGTGATATGAGTGCCTATGCCAAAGTGGGAAATGCCTTGACAGTCTGTGCGTACTCGCTAATATCGGCGGCACCTTTGAGCAGGCAGGTCAAGAGCGGTTGCGCTGCCTTGAGGTGAGTGCGTCCCCTTCATTCGTTGTGTCACGGATGGAGTTGCGAGGCGACTGGCGTATCGGACATTGATCCGGTCAAGACACAAAGGAGTGTGGAATGGAGTCTTGTATACCTTCGATGGAGCGGATCAGCAAGAGGTCTGAAGGTATAGCGGGGGGGGCTTTCTCCTCGGCCCGCGTACGCCGGGTGTTATGCGGTATGGCGTTCACGTGGCTCTTGCTGTTTTGCGCTCGCCCGATAGTGGCGCAATCACTCAGCGACGTGCAGCGACTCGGAGCGTCAGGGCGGGACACTTCGGCCTTAGAATCGGGTAGTGTATCCGAGTCGCAGTTGAAGCAACTTCTGCAGAGCGAATCCACCTCAGGTCGCGATCAATCGAGCGATGCGGTCGAGGTGGCCTCGTTGGAGAAGGCGCCCGATCGCGTGATGAAGGAGGGGCCTTCGGTCATCGAACAGCTTCTGTCTGGAGCAAGCGTATCCGGTACGGCGGATATGGCCTCTCGGTTGGAGCAGTTTGGGTACGATGTTTTTCGTCGCCCGGTGAGTACCTTTGCTCCGGTGACCAACGTTCCGGTGGGGCCCGATTATGTGATCGGTCCGGGCGACAGCTTCACCCTGACCATGTGGGGTCGCATGGATGCGCAATACGTGTTGCAGGTCGATCGGAGCGGCCAGATTATCCTGCCGGAGGTCGGAGCGCTAAAAGTCTGGGGGATGAAGTTTGGCGAGTTGGATGGTTATCTGCAACGCGAACTCTCGCGCAAGTACACGGATTTCAAGATGTCCATCGCCATGGACCGTCTGCGAGCAATCCAAGTCTTTGTCGTGGGCGATGCGTTGGTGCCGGGCAGCTATACGGTCAGTTCGTTGTCGACCGTGATCAACGCCTTGTTCGCTGCCGGCGGGCCGTCCAAGAGCGGGAGTCTTAGGAGTATACGGTTGCTGCGCAACGGCAGCGAGGCGATCGATGTCGATCTCTACGATTTTCTCCTGGGCGGCGACAGAGGAGCCGACATACGTCTGCAAAACGGGGATACGGTTTTTATTCCCTTGATCGGTCCCGTGGTCGGCGTCGCGGGCAATGTCAAGAGGCCCGCAATCTACGAGATGACCGAAGCGATGACGTTGAACGAGGTGCTGAGTCTGGCCGGTGGGGCCACTTTTGCCGGATGGCTGCAGCGGGTGCAGGTCGAACGCGTGGAGAACAACCAAAGGCGCATTGTGGTCGATCTCAATCTGTCCCGGGACGGTGCTCTGGGGGCAGACCGTCTCGCCGGTGAAACCATTGTGAAAGATGGTGACATAATCAAAGTGTTCCCCGTGGCGTCACAGGAAGCGAATGTTATCATTCTTGAGGGCCATGTCAGCAGGCCGGGTAAGTACGAATGGAAGCCGGGCATGCGGCTTCGTGACATCTTGACCTCTTATGAGGTCCTGCTGCCCCAGCCCAACGTCGATCGTGGTGAAATCGACCGGCTTGTTCCGCCGGATTTGCATCCTACGGTCGTTCCGTTCGATCTCGGTAAGGTGCTGACTGGCGACGAGGCCGAGAATGTCGAATTGGCCCAGTATGATACGATCCGTGTCTTCCGCTGGGACGAGCGAAATCTTCGACAGGTGACGATCTCCGGGATGGTGTTTGAGCCGAATGTGTATCGGCTCGTCCCGGAGATGAGGATAAGCGATCTGATCGAAGCAGCGGGGGGACTGAAGAAGAATGCGTATCATCGTGCGGCCGAGCTAACGCGCCGGCACATCAATCAGGAGGGGATGACGACCGAGAAGATCGATATCGATCTGGTCGGGGCAATGAGCGGCGAATCCGGGAAAGATTTGCCACTGCATGATTACGATCATGTAGTTGTCCGGCCGATCCCTGAACTTCAGTTCGGTCGCATGGTTGAGGTTCAGGGTCAGGTGCGGTTCCCCGGCGCGTATCCCATTCATCGCGGCGAAATGCTGAGTTCGATTGTTGAACGCGCCGGCGGGTACACCGAGCGGGCCTATCTCAAGGGCGCCGTGTTCACACGCCAGAGCGCCCGAGAAGTGCAGCGTCGCCAATTGGATCGGATGATTCAGCAGGCGGAGGAATCGGCGCTGAGCAGCACCGAAGCGACCCTGGGCGGCGGTGCGGACGCCGAGACGGTCAAGGGCCAGCAGGCCGCCATGGAGGCGAAGAAGGAACTGCTTGCGAAGTTGAGGGCTGCTGAAATCACCGGGCGTGTCGTGGTTAAGCTGACGGCCTTGGAGGAGTTAAGGCGATCGAAGTACGACATCGAGTTGGAAAATGGCGACCTGCTGACTATTCCTGAAACCCCGGGCGTTGTCCACGTTGTCGGGGAGGTCTTCAACGAGACCTCGCTGCTCTATGAAGAGAACGCCACGGTCAGCTATTACCTGCGCAAGGTCGGCGGGATGACGAAGGAGGCCGACAAGAAGCAGGTGAGTGTGATCAAGGTGGACGGTTCTGTCGTCAGCAAACAACAGAGCCGCGGCAAGCTCGTGTTCTGGGATAAGCAATTCAATCAATGGTTCTTTGGCGGCTTCATGAGCCTGGAGCTGGAGCCCGGCGACACGATCGTCGTGCCGCGCAAACTCGATCGGTACTTCTGGCTCAAGACCACCAAGGACATCACCCAGATCGTCTTCCAGATCGCCGTCGCCGCCGGCGTGGTGTTCGCGATATGAGCCGGATAGGAAAGGGCCAGGACATTGGCTGATCAGCAGGCAGAATCCAGTGCGCCGGCAGGGCAAGTGCCGATCGGCGAGCAGGAAATCGAATTGATCGACTACGTGCTCGTCGTTTGGCGGCATCGGACGATGATTGTGCTTCTGTGCTTCGTCGCCATGGCGGCTACGGTGGGCATCATGCTCATGCAGCCGCGCCGATATCAAGCAAGTGCGACGATTGTTCCGCCCGTGGAAGTCCTGCAGAAGCAGTCAGGTGTTTCCGGTGGTATCGGTGGACTGGGCGGTACCATGCTTCGTGACATTATGAGTAGCGGCAGTATCGCCGGTATCTATGTCGAGATCCTCGAAAGCCGGGAGGTTACTGATGCGATTATCGAGAAGTTCAATTTGATGCGCATCTATGAGGATGTAGAGAATCTTACGACGGCTCGCAGGCAGCTTGCGGGAAATACGAGCATCAAGACCACCGACGAGGGGGCGGTGAAAATCGCCGTCACAGACCTCGATCCCAACCTCGCCGCAGACATCGCCAATGCGTATGTGGATGAATTGGACAAGCAGAACAAGAGGCTCTCTACGGGTGAGGCGACCAGCAAACGGATCTTTCTGGAAGGCCGGCTCAAGGAAGTCGAGAACAAGCTCAGCGGGATCGAGAACATCCCCGCCCATGAGGCGGCGGTCCAGGAAATGCTCTATGAGATGCTCGTCCGCGAGTGTGAATTGGCCAAGATCGAAGAGGCCAAGAGTATGCCCACGCTCCAGGTGCTCGATGAGGCGGTCGTTCCGGAAGTGCCGGTGGCCCGCGGCACGGTCAGGAAAGGTGTCCTGGCCGGTGTGGTGGCGATGGTGTTCGGCATGTTCCTGGCCTTCACACGCGAATATGTGGCGGCGGTCAAAGGCCGTAACGATGGGGTGGCTATGACGCAACAGCATCAGCCCGCGGTATTAGCGAGCGCGCCGCCCAAGGCCGGTGCCCAAGTCACGGCTGTGTCAAAGAAGCAGGCGCGCCGCAACAAGCCGCAATCCGATGCTGTCGAGAGTACCCAGTCTGTGTGATCTCCGGTGCGTTCACCGTTCGTGACCGAATGCGAGGGCTAAGGGCCGCCGCGAGGTCATGATGAGAGGCACAGGTCTGCACGCCAAGTCGGTTGGCTTTTTCGTCAACCGACGGGGACGGAGTCTACCCGGCCGCAGTGACAAGCCCGACTTCACTGGCCGGATTTTTCTTTCAAGTCCTTTGGCGTTCTGTCCGAAGAAGGTAATGAGACGTTCCCAATTGGAAACAAGGCATTGCCACTTGCCCGTGGGCCATTTGCATCTGGAAAAGTGCCATTTGCAATTGGCAATGAGGCATCGACGGTGGCGACCAAGTCATTTGTAGTGGGAAAGACGTTGTTCCGAGTTGGCAATGAGGTGTTCCCGGAAGTGAACGCCGCATTGGCAGTAACCAACGGTGGTTTAGAGGCGGGAAAGCCGCCTTTTTAGGCCAAGAGCGGCATTTTGAGCGGTATTGCGAGCGTGTGCGGAAGTGCGAGAAATCGAGCATTTATTGGGAGGTACTGAACGATGGCGCGTTTTCCCGATCGAGAGGCACAAGTCAAGGCCCTGGCCCAGAACATGGTCACGGGCTTAACCGAGAACGCGGTGGATTTCCCGGCCCCGCCGGTCCTTGCAGCGGACCTCCAGGCCCTGCTGAACTCGTTGATCACGCTGTGCGATGAGCAGGCCGTCGCTCAGGCGGCCGCCGAGCAGGTGACCGAGACCAAGCGGGCCGGACTGACGGAGTTGGTCACGGCCATGAAGGCCGACCTTCGCTACGCCGAGGACGCCGTCAATCACAACGACGCCAAGCTGACCGCGCTCGGCTGGGGCGGCAAGGCGGCCTCGACGGCGCTACAGGTCCCCGGCCAACCCCGTTCGCTCGAGGCCGCGCAGCAGGGCGAAGGTTGGGTTTTCCTCGATTGGAAGAAACCGGCCGACGGCGGCGCGGTGGCGGCCTACAAGATCGAACGTCGCGAGCGGCCGACCGGCAGTTGGACGCTGGTCAGTATGGCCATCGAGTCCGAAGCGACGCTGAACAACCAGGAGCGCGGCAAGGACTGGGAGTACCGCATCATCGCCACGAACAAAACCGGCGCGAGCATTCCAAGCAACACCGTCGCCGCCGTATTGTAACGATAGGCACAGAGGGGCAAAGACGCAGAGACCCAAAGGCACAGAGGGAGAGGACGATTGGATTGCGGCCCTTGGCCCCTGTGATTCTTTGCCCCTTTACCGCTTGACCTGATATGAAAATACCACCTGTCCAAATCGAGCAAACCGGTCCCGGCATCGATCTGTCGGAGATGTCCGACGGCCTGTCGGTGAAGATGTCCGACCCGGTCGAGGACTTCGCCTACGCCCGCAATGCGGTGACGCTCCTCTTCGATCTGTCGGCCTGCGAGCACGTGCGGCTGACGTTTGAGGCGATGGAGTTCGGCGATGAGCCGCACGCGCCGCCGGCCAGTCCCTTTGCCGCCGATGTGGCATTCGACGGCGTGGCAATTAGTGCGGATGGCGCTGGCTGGTACGAGCTCCAGGACCTGCGGCACCTGCGATCCGATCGCTTCACCGCCTACGATCTCGACCTCGACGCAGCGCTCGCCCAGTGGGGCCTTTTGTATGGCAGTGCGTTCCAGGTCCGCTTCTGCCAGGTCGACAACAACCCCGCCCCCATGGATGGTATCTTTATCCATCGGATCGAGGTGACGGCCGAGTTGCGGGCCCCCGTCCTGCACTTGCCGATGGACGATAACGCGCTCGATCCGACGGTCCGCGACACCGCCGCCGGCGGTCGGGACCAGGTCTTTATTGACCCGACCGGCAATCCGAACACGGCCGCCCACAGCGTCCCCGGCCCCAGGGGCACAACGGCCCTGGCCTTCGATGGGGCCGACGACCGAATCGATTTTGGCCCGGCGCTGCTGGGCGAGATCGTCGGGGCGGACTGTGACTTTAGCCTGGCCTTCTGGTTCCGGACCGAGGCCGATTGCGGCGCTGTTTCGAAGTACGTCCTGCGTCGAGCGGGATCGAACGCCGAGCCCTATTTGAAGATCTACCTGAATTCCGACCGCATCTGCTGGCAGGTGCGCTGGTCGGAGAGCGGATACGTCAGTCTGTTCTCCACCGCCGGTATGCTCAACGGCCAATGGCACTGCGTCGTCTGCCGCCGCCGGGGCCAGAGCCTCTCGCTCTGGGTCGACGGCGTCGCCCGCGACAGCGAGACCGGACCCGACTACGCGAGGACCCTCTTCGCCGACGCCTGGGACACCAGGGCCATCGGCCAGATCTACGGCACGACCGCCTCCGACTGGCCCTTCGCCATGGCCGACCTGCAGGCCTACGATCGCGCGATCACCGACGAAGAAATCGTCGCGATGAGTCAGTGAGACGGTGACGCGGTGAGACTGTTATACGGTTAAACTGTCGTTACTGTGGGACCGGAACTGCTTGCTCCGAAACGCTAATAATGGAAGCTATCGTCAACTGGTTCATTTCCAATCATCGTCGCGTTCTATCGTGGTTTCAGCATCGGCCAAGTCACCGGCGCATTGTTGCCAATGCATCATGGCTGTTCGTCGATAAAGCGGTATGCAGCGTCGTGGCCATCTTCGTGGGAGCGTGGGTCGCCCGCTATTTGAGACCGGCGTCGTTCGGCTTGTACAGTTATGCGCTTGCCATAGTGCATTTCCTAGTTCCAGTGGCCGGTTTGGGATTGCAGAGCATCGTCGTTCGCAATATCGTTCGTGAGCCCATGGCTAAAGATGAGATTCTTGGCACGGCGCTGATCCTTCGGTTTGGCGCCAGTCTACTCTTGGTGGGGGCACTGCTTGTCACTTTCGCGTGTGGCATCGGTCCCCAGGATAGAGTCCTGCGCTGGCTGATTGCTATCGTCGCTACGCAGCTCATCTTTAGTGCTTTCAGTGACACAATTGGCTACTGGTTCGAATCCCAACTCCAGAGTAAGTACGTTGTCTGGGCCAGGGATACCGCTGCTGTGCTCGTGGGCCTTCTCAAGGTGGGCCTCATTCTGGTTTGTGCGCCGCTGATTGCCTTCGGCGTTGCAACCGTAGTGCAGGTTCTTATCTTTGCGTGCGGGGCGGTTCTTCTCTACCAAGTGGCTGGGAATCGACTGTTCTCTCTGCGCGGCAGCGTTCCTCGTGCCAAACAACTGCTGGCCGATAGCTGGCCGTTGATCTTTTCGGCCCTGGCCGTCGTGACCTATATGAAGATCGACCAGATTATGTTAGGCCATCTTGCTGGCAACGAAGCGCTGGGGAAGTATTCCGTGGCCGTGCGCCTCTCGGAGCTTTGGTATTTCATTCCCATGGCGGTCGCGCAGTCCTTGTTTCCGACCCTCGTTCGCTCGCGTGAGAACCAGACCGGCGAAGTTTACCGCAAGCGGATGCAGGCGTTTTTCGATATGATGGCCGGCATGGCGTATGTGGTTGCTGTGCCTCTTACGCTAATCGCACCACCGCTCGTGATCGCTTTGTTTGGGACCGAGTACGCCGAGGCAGGGCCCATTCTGAGAGTGCACATCTGGGCCTTCGTTTTTGTTTCTTTGGGGCTGGCTCGTGGCAGATGGCTGATGGCGGAGAACCTTGTACGGTTTCAGTTGTTCGCCACCGTGTTGGGGGCTGTCGTCAATGTTGGCCTGAACTTTCTATTGATTCCCAAATACGTGGGCGTGGGAGCTGCGTGGGCCACGCTCGTTTCCTACGCGATAGCCGCGTATCTATCGAGTCTTCTGTATGTTCCGGTTTGGACGGTATTCAGGCAAGCTTCCCTGGCGCTGCTGGTGCCGCTGCGGTTGCCGTCCTTGTGGAGATCACTCCGTGACATTGGATTTGATTGATCTATGGTGACATTTAGACACATGCGAAAGAAGCTGAGCAAAATGCGGCGACGTGTGTATGAGTCGTTAGGCTCAGGCCGCTATTCCCGACCGAGTCTAAACGGGATCGATCGTCGGCTGGAGAAGTACCTCAATTGTGACAGCGGCTTCTTCATTGAGGTGGGAGCTAATGATGGTTTTTCTCAGAGTAATACGTACTATCTGGAGAGAGTCCGGGGTTGGCGTGGCGTTTTGGTCGAGCCGATTCCCCGTCTCTACCATGCTTGTGTGAAGGAACGCCCGAAGTCTCGGGTGTTCAACTGTGCCTTGGTCTCGACTGACCATGACGGCTCCGAGGTGACCATGTTGGACTCGGGGCTTATGTCGGTTGTCGAGGGGGCGCGAAAGTCACGTGCGGCCGACCTGGAGCACGTGGAGCGAGGCAAAGAACTCCAGGGGTTGGAAAGGTGGGTCGAGGTCGCCGTGCCTGCCCGGACGCTGACGTCCGTTTTGGACGAGGCGGGCGTGGAGAATATCCAGTTCTTTTCCCTGGATGTCGAGGGGTATGAGCTCAGCGTTCTCAAGGGTCTGGATTTGCAGAAGTATCGCCCCGAGTATATGTTGATTGAGACGAATTTCCGTGATGAGATCGAAGCCTATCTTGGTGACCAGTATGAAGCAGTCGACGAGTTGTCCCATCACGATATCCTGTACCGACGCAAGGAGGACGTTTGAGTAATCCAGCGATAGTGGCGGTTGCCTACAACAGGCCGGCTTCATTGCGGCGTTTGCTGGGCTCTCTACAGGCGGCTGAGTACCCGTGCTCCGTAGAATTGGTTATTAGCATTGACGGCGAGGGGGGCGATGAGGTTGTCAGGGTTGCGGAGGATTTCAAATGGCATGCAGGAAAGAAGGAAATCTTGCAGCGGCCTCATCGCATGGGGTTGCGTGAGCACATTCTTGCCTGCGGCGATTTGTCCGAGCGTTACGGAACTGTCATTGTCCTCGAAGATGATCTGTACGTCTCGCCCGTGTTTTACCATTTTGCTTTGCAGGCGTCTTCGTTCTACGCCAGCCGGCCCGAGATAGCAGGAATCGCACTATACGCACACCGGGTGATTCGTTCAAATCATGTATTGTTTGAGCCGATGGTGGATCAAACCGATGTTATTTTCCTGCAATATGCCTGTTCTTGGGGGCAGTTGTGGACTTTTCAGCAGTGGAGTGCTTTCAGGAAATGGTATTGTGAGAATGCTGACCGGGATGACACCGATTGTGTCATGCCCGACTACATCCCCTCTTGGCCGGAAACATCTTGGCTCAAGTATTATATGAAATACCTTGTCTCTACAGATCGCTACTTTGTCTATCCGAGGGATGCTCTAACCACGTGCTTTCAGGAAGCTGGGCAACACTACACTCGCGCAACAAATAATTGCCAAGTTGCTCTACAGCGATTCAAAAGAGACTTTCGGCTTCAGCATTTTGACCAATCTTGCTGCGTTTATGATGCACGGCAGACTATTTTGCCGGATCGCGTAAGTCGATTGGTGCCAGAGTTAGCGCAGTATGATTATGCCATTGACTTTTATGGGATTAAGTCTCTCTCAGGTATCTCTTCGCCATATATGCTTACTTGCCGGCGATCAAACCGGGCAATTCTGGAATTTGCTTGCAATATGAGACCGGTTGAGATGAATGTGATCGAAAACGTTCAAGGCAAGGGGATTGTGCTCACGCGAACAACCGACATTGAGCCAGTTTTTCGCGCGGGGCCCGAATTGGCTAGGACCTATCCGGAACTAGGCTTGCGCAATCTTCTTCCGATGTTGGGACTCGCCGCTCAGGCCAAAATACGCGATCGTCTTCAATGGCTGCGATGCAGCCGACGCTAAACGTTATTGCTCCAAGCTTTCAACTCAGAATGGAGAGACAGGGGTTGTGATAAGAAACAGTTTGACTCGCTATTTTAGACGGATTTTGAATTTGTACATTGCCCGGATCAAATATCCAACATCCAAGATCTATTCGACCGTTCGCATCAGGGGTACCGCCCTTGGTCATTATGCAACGATCTATGATCATGTCCATTTGTACAAATGCAATGTTGGCGATTGCACTTACATCCAATCGCATAGCATATTTCTGTTTACCAATATCGGTAGATTTTGTTCTATTGCACACGCCGTTAAGTGCGGGCTTGGGAAACACCCGACCACTGGATTTGTATCCACGCATCCAGCGTTCTATTCCACAGGGCGCCAATCGAAAATTGCTTTTACCGACAAACCGTGTTTCGAAGAGTTTGTTCCTTCTCGCATTGGCAATGATGTCCTTATCGGAACTCAAGCCATTATTCTGGACGGTGTTTCTATAGGAGATGGTGCGATCATTGGGGCGGGTGCCGTGGTGACTCGCGATGTCCCACCATATGCGGTTGTTGGCGGTGCACCTGCCAAGGTGATCAGATATCGATTTACACATGAGCAGATTTCTTTTCTGTTGCAGTTCAAATGGTGGGACAGAGACATGTCTTGGATTAAAAGCTGTTGGAAAGATTTTAGTGACATCGAGCATTTCATCGGGAACAACTCGCTGTGATTCAACTGGCGGTATTGCCAAGAGGGCTATCGCTGAATCACATCTGCGCGCTCAAGTAGCGCGAAGTGCGAAGGGGTGATAAAATGAAGTGGCGCCACTGGGTGAGACCTGAGATACTGCTGCTGGTCGGGGCGGTTCAGGCCAATTTGCCGTATCTTCTCTGGCGGCTTGGGTATCCTATATCCAGGCCGGGGAAGTTTCCGATAACGTATCGGCCCTTGTATCTTTGGATACTTGCCTACTTTGCGTTTTGCCTTGGGTGTTTTCACGTCTCGTTTTGTCTCTGTAGGAAGTCGCGGCATCCCGCTCGTTTGGTACCTTTTCGTGTTGTGGCTGGAGTCTATTGGCCTTGCATGTTTGTGGTGGTTGTTCTTGTGCTTGTGCAGGTTGTTCTTGCCTGTCGCCTCTATGGTGTTCTCCCTATCCTGGCCTTTTTTTCCGGTTACGATATAGGGACTATGAATACGGCCCAGGATGCGTCAGGATTTGGCCAATTGGGTTTGCTGCGGATCACGGTTTTTGCCTTGAACGCCCTTATTATTGTTGGTTTCGTCACGGATATAAGGCTGAAGGGATCGAACACAAGGAAACTGTGGGGAGCGATTCTTGTTGCAGCTTTCGCCTCGGTTTTTGGAGGCAAAACGCAGGGTGTGTTTCTTCTTGGATGTGCGTTATTCACGGGGCTTGCCCTCGTTGGGGCTAATCCCCTCAGTGTGCTACTCTCCAGGAGCTTCCAATTGTCAAGAATGTCTCGGAGAAGGACAATCCTTGTGATGGTCGTTCTGTTTTTCGTTCTGGCGTTGTTTCATGCGAGCGTCCATTATGTTCGCAGTCCCGTACAGAAGGGCTTCAGGATCGGGTACGCGTTCACATCAGTCGGCAACTACTTATCTTACCCGTTGATGAACATGGAGAAACAGGTTGCGGTTGCAGGTCTTTCTGGTGGGCGATCCGACTGGCGAGGTCTGTTGGTGGGGCTTTTTCCGCATAAGCTGCGCCGTAGTTTCATGGCCGATCAGAGTCTTCCTGAAAACCCTCGCGTGGAGCCAACATCTCCATCCGGCTTCCTGTCGTTGCCCCACTGGTGTCTGGGGCTAGGGTGGATGCTTGTCTTCATGTTCGTCATTGGCGTGATATGCCAATGTCTCTACGTTCAATCCCGCCGATCTCTGTTCTGCCTGCTGGCATACAGCCAGATTGCCTGGACCTTGGTTGCGGCCCATTCCTACAATCATTTCTTGACGCTTATATTCATCCCAGTGCCGATCATGGTGTTCTTTGTATTGTCCATTCTCATTAAAACACGACCAGTGGGCCTGCGGAGCGCATGTACGCCTGGGCAAGACCTAATGACATGCTAGATATATTGAATCGGATATTTCGGGCGAATCCGGAGAGTAGAGAGCGCTGGGTCAAAGGTGAACTGGCGGCCCTTGCGCCTGGAACGAAGATTCTCGATATTGGCTGCGGTGGCCAGCCCTATCGGGAATATTGCGGCCATTTGGTCTACAAGGCCCATGACTTTGGTCAACTCGACGCCTCCTCGCAGATTATCGAAGGCCGGTATGGGAGGTTGGACTATGTCTCGGACATAGCGCACGTTCCGGAAAGCGATGGGGCCTTCGATGCCATTCTCTGTACCGAGGTTTTGGAACACGTTTCCGACCCGGTGGGAGCCGTGAAGGAGATGGCCAGGCTCTTGCGCCCTGGGGGCAAGCTGATCCTTACGGCGCCATTGGGTGCATTTCTCCACCAGAAACCGTACCATTTCTATGGTGGGTACACTCCCTTCTGGTATCAGAAGTATCTGGGGGAGGTCGGATTTGGCAACGTGACGGTCGAGGCTAACGGCGGTTTCTTCCGCTTCTTCGGTCAAGAATGTCAGCGTGTGACTCGATTGCTCTTTCGCGCCAGGTCCTTCCAATCCTTTTGGCGATGGCTGCTCTTGCCTCTGGAAGCCCTCAGTACCCTTGTCTTCACGATATTGTGTCCTCTTGTGTGTCACTATCTGGACAAGGTCGTTCCCACGGAAGACTGCACGATTGGTTATCACGTCACGGCGGAGAAGAAGTAAATCTACCGACGAATTCGAAACGCGCTGCGAAACAGAACGGGGGCGGCGCTAAACCGATGGTTGCCTCCGGTGCCGCAGGTCTATCGGGGGCAGGGAGATCCTGCTTGCCACGCCATCCTGGTCGCCACGCGCTGGGAGTATGGCTCGCGCTTCAACGCAGATGGTCTTGAATACCGCCGATTCCTTCCGGCTCTGAGACGCGTGGCGGGAACCGTGTCTTTCGTTCCGGTGGAGGCCGTCAATCAGATCGTGCCGCACATTCAGTCATTGTTGCGCCCCGGGCATACGACGGTGGCGCTGTCGGTGTTCCAAAACGTTCAATCGATTCCTGCCGACTATTTTCAATTGAGCGAGCAGGGAGTCTATTTAGCGAACTGGCACACCGATGACGACATGCTCTTCGACCGTTTTTCTACGCGCGTGGCAGACCGCTTTCATCTGAATATCACGACGTACGAGCCGAATGTGCCCCGTTATGCGGCAATCGGCGCCAAGGCCATCGCCTCGCAGTGGGCGGGCTTGGCCGATTGCGACTTTCTCGACTCGCGCCGGTACGCCGCCTGCTTTGTGGGGCGAATGTACGGTCAGAGAGAGGCTCTTGTGAAGCAGTTGCGAAGCGAGTTTGGCGACGACGTTTTCTTGCATGATACCAGGGTCAAGCCGATCAGCGACGAGGCGATGATCGCGGCCTACCAGAATTCCTGGCTGGCTGTCGATGACCCTCTCGCCTATGACGGAAAGACGCGCCAGATCAAGGCCCGAATCTTTGAGAATCCGTCAATGGGCTGTCTCGTTGCGACACAGCCGAATGATCGATTGCATCGCTACTACAAGCCTGGCAGGGAAATCCTCTTCTGGGAGACGCCTGGCGATCTGATCGCGATGATCCGCGACTGTATTGAGAATGCCGAACCATACAAGCGAATGGCGCGTGCGGCCTATGACCGTACGCGACGGGAACACTTATACGAGCACCGGTTTGCAGCGTTTTTCGACCATATCACACAGCTTCCGAGTGCAGCCGTATGAGTTCACCGGTCGCCGTGTTGATGGGCGCTCATAACTCCGAGGTGTTTATTCGGGAAGCTATCGAGAGCATCCTGAACCAAACCTTTCGGGACTTCGAGTTTATCATTGTCGAGAACGGCTCTACCGATGGGACATGGGAGGCGATTCAGTCCTATACCGATCCTCGCATCCGGGCGTTCCGCACACCGCTCAAACAACTGACGTTCAACCTGAACTTCGGATTGATCCAGACGCAGGCCGATTACATCGCCCGGATGGACGCCGATGATATCGCCGAGCCCACGCGGCTTGCCCGTCAGGTGGCCTACCTGCACGCCCACCCCGATGTGGCCGTACTGGGAACCGCCTTCACCTCGTTTGGTGATGGTTGCCCCGAGCGAACCGTGGTTCTGCCGACCACCGACAAAGCCATTCGCAGGCGACTGCCTTTTCGTTTCAGCCTTTGTCATCCCACGGTGATGTTTCGGCGAATCACGATTCTGGATCACCGGGGCTATGCCGGCGCGCGGTTTTGCCAGGATTTGGATCTCTGGCTTAGACTGGCACGTGATACGACCGTGAGGTTTGCCAATCTCGATGAGTCCTTGCTTCGGTATCGGCTCCACGGATCACAAGCGAAAGGCCGGCGCGAGTCGTATGTTCTGGCCGCCAGTCTGCTCGTTAGAGAGTCGCTGCTGCGGAAGTCGTTCGTGTTGTTTCTCGGCTTCCTCTTAGCCGTTTTGAAATCATTTGTGCCTCGGGGAATTCGACGCCGCCATGATCGTCCATCTGATCCATTATCCCGTTAGTGCCAAGAGATTCGTCGAACCCCTGGTCAGATCGCTTAACGCCCAGGGTTTCCGGTCGGAACTGTGGTTCGAAAACAGGCCGGATGTGCAGGAGTTTTCAGCAGCGGTTGATTGCCCCAAGCGTTTCGCCCAGTTCGATCTTTCCATCAACCCGGCCGTCTCTGCAATTCGATTGGTGCGCCTGGTAGGAAAGTTCCTGCGTTTCCGGCCGGAGGCAATTCACGCCCATCAGACGCGTGCCGCGTTCATTCCTCTGCTTGCCGCTCGGCTGGCTCGTATTCCCGTCCGCATTTACCAGGCGCACGGGACCCCCTATCTCGGATACCATGGGCCTTTGCGCTGCGCACTCTGGCTGCTGGAGTTTCTCAACTGCCGCCTTGCCACGCACGTTCTAACGGTGTCGCATTCGATTCGAAACAACATGATTCAGCATCGCCTGGCTCACAAATCAAAATGTCACGTTTTGGGGCGTGGCTCGGCCTGCGGAATTGATCTGGCCGAGTTCTCAGAAGCGCAATTCGACTCGGCCCATCGGCTTCAAGCCCGATGCACATTGGGGATTGCGCCGGGTGCGTACGTCGTGTTATATGTGGGCCGTCCGCGCAAGAGAAAGGGATTTCATGCCCTGCTGGCGGCATGGGCGAAGATGCGGGTGCCCGGCAGTCGAGACGTTCTGCTCGTTGCCGGTTGTACGCAGACAGATGTTGTCGGCGTCAGCGGCGGCTCGGTCGATAACGTTGTTGCGCTCGGTTACCTGAAAGACCTGCGCGCTTGTTACGCGGCGTCCGATGTGGTCGTTTTACCCAGTTGGCATGAAGGCTTCCCTTATTCCTTGTTGGAGGGCGCGGCCGCCGGGCGGGCTTTGGTCGGCAGCGATATCCCCGGGATCGATTCCATCGTGACAAGTGAGAATGGGTTGCGCGTTCCCACCGGCGATGCTGCGGCTCTGGCCAACGCACTGCTCGTTTTGAAAGACGATCCGGCGTTGCGTGAGCGTATGGGATGTTTATCGCGTCAATATGTGGAACAGTGTTTCGACCGCAGAGACCTTGAGCGATTTCTGTTCGATTACTACCGTCGAATCGGGATTGAGTCTAACGCTACGGACAGAAAATGGCCGTCACGTTCAGAGCATGTGCCGGACCTTGTTCCTCTGGGAAGCGAGCCAGCGGCCGATGGAAGGTGAGGAGGATTTTCGTCGTCAAGCCTCGTGCGCATGCGTGCGGGTTGACCGGCAGGGCGAATACAATTCGTGGCGTGCTATGTGGTAATCGAGAAATCCTGCATGCCTTTGCGGCGAACGGGTTGCGACCCTCGCCTGGCTTCTTCTGGCGCAAGCCGTTGGCCAAGATCGGGCAACTAGCCCGCCGGCCGAGCGGGGAATTGAGAAGGCAACTCCGCTGAAGTTGGCGGTCCTGGCAAACAGGTGGTTGCGGAATTCTGGCGGTCTTGCAGGGTAATTAGTCTTCCTGTGCTTACTTTAGGTCAAAAAACTTTCCTTCCTATGTTAACGCGGGGTGATTGGTTGGTGCTGGCATGTAAGGCCTTGCGTAACAAGGCGTTATTGCGTGTTTAGTGTGTTGTTCGGGGCTGGCGGGAGCGTGTGAGCGGCGGCGATTGCTTGACTTTTTTGCCGGGAAAAGGTATACTCATCTTCAATGTTCGACGGGCAAAATGCCTCGATACCTGGAGTGGCAAGCAGGTTGACTTGGCGACATCTGTCTGGCGGGCGCATACAGGGAGGGCCGAGGCATTGTAGTCATGATGGAGGACATCCCCAGGTAGGGTAGGGGGCTAATTGGGATGTGGTTCTGTGAGAGAGGGTGATTGAGATGAAGAAGGTACTTACGGTTTTGGCAGTGAGTCTGGCGCTGGCCGGCACGAGTTTGGCGGGCCCATCCATTGTGACCAATGGCAGCTTTGAGAGCGGTCCTGACAGTCTAGATCCTTTTTCAACATTCGGTTCGGGGTCGACTGCTATTACCGGATGGACGGTGATGCCGGCCAATATCGATTGGATCAGTTCTGGATTTTGGCAGCCTTCCGATGGCGAACGAAGTCTTGATTTGAATGGCGGGTCTACTGGCGGGATCAAGCAGGATCTGACGACTGTCGTTGGGGCGTCCTACTTCGTCGAGTTCGATCTGGCTGGCAATCCCATTGGTGGTGATGTGGTCAAGGAAATGAATGTTGTGGCCGGGTCGCAGTCGCAGGTTTTCACATTCGACACGACCAACCGGAACTCCCAAGATATGGGTTGGGAGACAATGCAGTGGAGTTTTGTCGCTAGCAGTGCCACGACGACGCTACAGTTCATTAGTCTGAGCGATAGCTATTATGGCCCCGCGCTTGACAACGTCAAGGTTACAGCGAGGGTTCCGGTGGCTCCGGCGCCTGGTGCGGTCCTTCTCGCCAGCCTCGGTGCAGGTGTGGTAGGTTGGATGCGACGCCGTAGAGCACTCTAGCATTGCTACCAGGGGCCATTTAGGTCCTGGCTGAACTTCGGTTTCTAAGCGATATGTGGACAATATATACCGGCGGGTCCGTCACTGGACTCGCCGGTTTTCTTTTTATCGGTCTTATACTCTTCCTTGCTGGGAGCGACGGCTATTGACCTAATGCTTTCGCCTTGCTTTGGCCGATGTACCTTGTATAATCCTGTCGAGCATGTTTTGGGGCTGGCAGGGAGCAAGGATGGCACGTAACTGAGGCGCGTGTAGCAACGTGACAAGAACGGCGGAAATCGATTCTGAGAGAGCCCAAAGTAGAGCGGTTGCGATGCGGCGGGATGTTGGGGCGGCTCGTTTAGGTGCTGGCGAGACACTCCATTTTGACTCTGCGACGTTCTCGGCGGCCAAGCCCTCGATAGTGGTTGAGTTTTTCATCCGGCTTCTGGATGTCGGCGGATCGCTGGCTATCTTGCTGTGTTCCCTGCCTGTAATGCTCGTCGCTGCGGTCCTGATTAAGCTGACCTCGCGCGGTCCGATGCTGTACCGGCAGGAACGCGTGGGCAAGGGCGGTCGGCTCTTCGGTCTGTACAAGTTTCGGACGATGATCGACGATGCCGAGAAACATGTGGGCCCCGTGTGGGCGGCCAAGGACGACGACCGTGTTACGCCGGTGGGGCGGATTCTTCGGCGGATGCGATTGGACGAATTGCCCCAACTGTACAATATACTCCAGGGCGACATGAGCCTTGTCGGGCCGCGTCCGGAACGGCCGTTTTTTGTGGAGCGGCACCGGGCGCTGCAGGGCGCACGTCTGGTCGTCAAACCAGGCCTGACGGGCCTCGCCCAGATCCGGAGTTTCTACGATCTCAAACCCGCCCACAAGGTCAAGTACGACTATATCTACATCCAGAACCGATCCCTCCTGTTGAACATCTACATCCTCCTCCAGACTATTCCTGTCCTCTTCACGAAAAAGGGCTGGTAGGACCCCATCCTTACCGACAGAGCCGTTCCGTTAACGCCTTTACTTTACGCCTAATGTGCTGATCAGCCATCCGCAATGCTTCTGTTTGGCCTCCTTGCCTGCATGTTATGGTTCCATTTTTTTCGGTATCCCGGTGGCAGGTTTCTGCCTCATCCTGGCACCTCTGTGAACCGAATCGACGAGCCATTCGCCTGCAGAGGAGTCCGGTGGGTGCAACATGCAATCGTGTCGTCTGAATGGACGAATTGACAAGAATCAGGCTGTGCCCTATAACTCTGCAGAAGCCACGGAAGGAGGATTTGAATGAAATGGATTTACGTGTTGTTATGGTTGTTCGGTTTGACCCCGTGTGTCCTTGGCGGTAACGGAACTGACGCTGTGTCATCAGCGGCCTACTTCAATGTCCTAGATTTAGGGGCTGTGGGCGACGGCGTGACGGATGATACAACTGGGTTCACGGCGGGGATAGCAGCGGTCAATGCGGCTGGTGGCGGGACGCTCTACATTCCGGAGGGCACGTACAATGTCAACTCAGTGACCCTTGCGGCCCTGCCGAATAGTTCGATGACCATCACGGCTGACAATGTGACCATCCGGGGCGAAGGGTTTGGCACCCGGATTGAGCTTACGGGGGAAGGAGCGGCCCGTTTCATCTTTGCTCAGTGTGTCGACAATTTGCGCGTTCAGGATCTGGCGATTGTTGGCAACGGCATCAGCAGCAGAGGTTGTATATGGTATGACAACACAGGCGCCTCCGATGACCATCGTGGGTTTTGGCTTGACCGCTGCTACATCGAGAACTTCCGTGCCGGAGGGTGGGTGACAGTCCGTTTGATGAGGGGAAGTCTGAACATCGACGATGTCAGAATTCGAGATTGCACCTTCATTAGCCGTGAGGGGAACCTATATGGGGATGGGAGCACCGGCACAGCCTCCGGTTGTATCCGCTTGAACGACACCGGCAATAGTGACGCCGGTCATATCGAGAATTTCGAGGTCTCGGGCTGCTATGCCGAATGCACCTATATCAAGGGTTTCTTGACGTGTATGAGACAGGTCTGGTATGGAGACGTCCGTGACAATGAAATCTGGAACTGTGGTGTCGATCTGGCCAAGGCGTCGGTGCAATGCTATGGTATCAATTACTATTCCGGGTCGCGACATATTGTCACCCACGGCAACCGCATCCTCAATCCATATACGGCGGGGGTGTACTCTGTGGCCTCACAGAATCTGGATTTCATCGACAACTACATTTGCGGCCAAGTGGACACGGAAGACGGCACGTTGCAGACAGGGGCATACGCGATATCTCACACGAAGAACCTGACCATCAAGGGGGGAACCGTTGAGAACTGTGCCATTGCCGTCGAGGTCCAACCGGTGACGTATGATAGTCAGATTGTCATCGATGGACTGACGATTCGCGATGGAGGTATCCTCATTCGAGAGAACAGTATCTGGGGTATTTCGGGGGGAGTGACAGTCACAAACTGCCACCTGACCGGTGGGAACCTGCAGCTTCGCGGCAGCGATAAAGCGAAGGTTGGCAATGTCATCCTGGCCAATAACATTATTACGCAGGGGTCTATTCTCGCGACTAAGACTGTATTTGATTCGGTGATTGTCGGCAATACGGTTTATGCAACCAACGCGATCAAGGGAGTGAGTCTCGGCGGGGCAGAAGGGGTTACGATCATGGGCAACCGCATCTACGGTCCCGGTTCCAGCGTGGCTCCTTCCTATGGCCTGTATCTAAATGCAACCCTCATGAATCCAAGTATCATTGCGGACAATGTGCTTTCCGGGTTTTCGCACGGCGTGTACGGCCCTTATGCTGCATGCAACTTCCACGACAACGTCTTCTTCGATGTAGAAGAACCGGTGGCGGATGCGGTTTCCGGCGACCTGGGACGTGATGCGCCGTCGACAATTCCAAACACGGTGACCACCTACTGGAGGCGCGGCCAGTTCATCGAGAACGTGTACCCGAGCGCTTATCCGACAATCCTGGGTTGGAAATGTGTGGGCCCGGCAAAGGGACTTGGATGCACATATTCAAATGCAACGAAGACCGGCGACATGATATCCGGAGAGACTACGATAACTGGTGTTGTAGCCATCGGGCGTTATATCCCGGGAGCCGCAATCACGTTAGCGAACGCTACGCCGGGACCGGCAACGCTCGAGACCGAAATTGTCTCATGGAAGGTCGGATACACTCTATCCAGCGGTAGCGCATCATTTGAGGATGGTGAGGTCGTGGAGGGACGCACATCAACACGCCTTTGCCACCGTGGGGGGCGATAACGGCTTGGACCGCATGAACGTTACCCATGTTCGACTGCAGGCGGGGTGCTTCGCTACGGGCGAGACTATCGTCGGTCACGATAGCGGCGCGACGGCAGAGGTTACGGCGATCGCCCTGGAAGTGGCCGATGCCTGCGGTAGTACCGTCAATGCCGAGACGCTGAGCCTCGTGGCTCCGACTTGGGCGACGATTCTGGCGTCTCAATAGCCCGCGACTGGACTATCTGCACTCTGAACGCCGAGGAAGGTCTTCTGACTGGGATTCATAAGAGCAGCACCGGCACGGGGCTTTCGCCGGTCTCAGTCCACAGACGGCTATGTCCCCTCATCGGAGCATGGTTCACGTCTTACACCTGAGGATAGACCCAGGGCTTTCGGTATTGGCGGCGGAGGCGGCTGTTGGCTTCGGGGTCGCTCAGACACGACTCCTTCGCGCCGTCCCAGGTGACGCTTCTTCCCAGCTTGTAAGACAGCATGCCGAGCAGGCTCATGTTGGTGGAGTAGTGAATCGTTTCGATGTCACAGACCGGGCGCCGGCCCGTCTCGATGGCGCCGAGGAAGTCGGCCCATAGCTCCCTGATGTTCTGCGAGTCCGGGTCGTTCAACTGCGGTTCGGCGTGAATCTCCTTCTGCCCCCGACCCAGCGGATAGAAGGTCCAGCCGCGTTTCCAGCCCATATGAAATGTCCCCTTGGTGCCATAGAAATAGCAGCCAACGCTCTCTGTCCTCTCGGCCGGGTTGCCGGCGAACTGGCGGTGCTCCCAGGTCGCTGTGAAGTTCTCGAACTCGTAGCTGGCGACCTGATGATCGGGGGCATCGGTCGTCTGATATTCGCTGGTGAAGACAGGCGCGCCCTTGATCGGCCGACCCCCGGTCGAATGCACG
>Ga0075114_10000011_pt1 | contig 153901 bp, 128 predicted proteins | sample AntAceMetag02UKM_FD_69784 | JGI IMG/M metagenome (GOLD analysis project Ga0075114, IMG submission 69784) | Saline lake microbial communities from Ace Lake, Antarctica - Antarctic Ace Lake Metagenome 02UKM | ecosystem: Environmental > Aquatic > Non-marine Saline and Alkaline > Saline | place... | reverse complement strand
GGCGATGCATAGGAAATGTGAGTAGAAACAAATTGACACCCCGTATGCGACGGGGTAGATAGGTCAGGGGTGTCACAGTTTTGGTCCGCCAGGCGCTACACTTTCACTCCGCCCTTCACAGCGTGCTTGGCGACCAATTCGCTGAAGGCGGCCTTGGTCTCGGGCTCCTTCTTCAGCTTCATGTAGCACATGCCCTGGCGATAGAGCGCCTGGGCCACCAGATTGTCCGGGGCGGAACTGTCCTCACGGACCTGCTGGTAGACCTTGATGGCCGCGTTCAGATCGCCCTCGACCTCCTCGGCGTAGAGCCCTTCGCGCAGCAGCACCGAGGCGGACTTGGCCAGAATGGTCGAGCAGAGCAGGGTCAGCAGCAGCAAGCCAATTCTGAGCACAGACATTCTCCTGGTCATGATAAACTCCTTTCCAAAACAGATTAGCAGAGGCAGTTCAATATGCACAAGCGTAATATGCCGCCTGCGTGTTACCGATTTGTTACCACTATGTCCTTTTTCGGTGATTTCTCGTGACATGGCGGTGGGGCTTGTGCATCGATGGGGCGAGGACGCTTTGAATGCGCAGGTGGAACGCATCGACATCGTGACGTGCGGCGGGGGTCGTCAGGGCGATGGCTCGCAGAGACCTTACTCGACGCAGGTGAGTCCTTCCCAACTCAAATGCGGATAGTCCATCCCCTCGCAGATCATCCAAATGTCCTCTGTGCCATTGTCGCTTTCGCCGACAAGATCCCAGGTGGCATCGAGAAACGTAGATGCGCTCTGCATTAGATCTGAGGTCAGGCCCGTTCCGCCCGTACTGGTGGTGTAGCCAGTCGTCTCGATATCCCAGAAGGATCCGGTGATCCCCGTCTGGGATCCCCATCCGACCAAGCCTCCAACGTACGCATCCCCTGTCACCGTGCCGGCGGCGAAACAGCTTGTGACAGTCCCGCAATTATGGCCCAGGAGGCCGCCGACCGATTCGAGGCCGGTGACGCTCCCGGTCGTGTAGCAGTCTTCGATAACACCTTTGTTCGCCCCCGCTAATCCTCCCACATAATCTTCGCCCACCACGGCGGCGGTTGCATAGCAGTTCCTCAGCGTCCCATCGTTGCTGCCCGCCAGACCGCCGGCGCGCCACCTCGAAGTTGTCACAGCACCCGTCGCGGTGCAATTGACGATTTGGCCCTCGTCAGCGTTCCAGCCGACCATACCTCCCGCACTGTCTCCTCCCAGAATATCGCCGTACGCTCGAGAATCCGCGATCTTGCCGTGGTTACGTCCCGCTATACCACCGAGGCATCCCCAACCTTGAACGGTGGTGCTTGTCTGACAGCGAACGATCGTGCCGCCTCGGTTGTCGCCGACCAGTGCACCCACCGTTGTCCCTCCCGAGACGCAGCCGCCGATCGCCTCACAGTCCGCCAGGAGGCCGTCGGCCAGACAGCCGATCAGGGCGCCCGTGTCCTTGCCTCTGATTGCGTCGAGGTTCAGACCGATGAGAGTTACGTTCTTGATCTCGGCATTGGGGTCGGAAACATAGCTGAAGAGCCCGACATATTCCACGTCTTCGCACGCATAGGTCAGATTGCTGATGATGTACCCGTTGCCGTCGAATATCCCGCGAAAAGGACTGTCTTGCCGGCCAATGCGATTGATAGCCTGTCCCGCGTAGAGGCTCAGGTCGATATCCGCCATTTGCTTGAAGTGCTTATCCCACTCGCATGGCATCAGGCCGATGCAGTTGAGTTCTTCGGCCGAACGGATCAGATAAGGATCATCCGCAGTTCCGGCGCCGACCGGATACGTGAACGTGATCGGTTGGCCGGGCGAGCTCTCCCACCACAATCTCGGATAATCGTTGCCCTCATCAATGGTCCAGACGTCTTGTCCTTCACACGCTCCCCAGCCGGAGAACGTCTCGGCCATTTGCATCTGGGCGGTGGTCTTGCCTATTCCGCCGGCACTGGCCGCGAGGCGACTGGTCTTGATGTCCCAGAAGCACGCGAACGTGTCGTTTTTGTCGTCACTGTGCCCCACCAAACCACCGGCATCGGCAGTACCGCCCGCGCTGCTGGTCGAATAGCAGTGCGTGATGTTTCCCATGTTGTCTCCCACAAGACCACCAACGGGATCATCGCCCACCACGCTGCCGGTGGCATAGCAGGCCGTAATCGTATCCCTGTTCTCGCCCACGAGGCCGCCGGCTGTTTCATCTCCGGAGACACTGCCATTCGCATAGCAGGCTGTGATGGCGCCCCCATTGTATCCTGCGAGACCGCCGACCGTTTCGCCGCCGGTGACGCTGCCCGTGGCATAGCAGACGGAAATCGTCTGCCATGCGTGACTTCCCACCAGCCCTCCCACATCACGATCACCGATCACATCGCCATTGGCGAAGCACTCCCCGATGATGCCCCCGTTGCCTCCCACCAGACCACCGACATAGTCTTGCCCTATGACAGTGCCTTCGGAATAGCAGGTGTCGATCTCGCCAAGCCGGCCCCCGTCTGCACCACCTCGTCGTCTCGATACGGTGTTCCAGCCCACGAGGCCGCCGACGTGCGTGTCTCCCCAGACATCACCTGTGGCATGGGCACCCGTGATGGTGCCCGCGTTGCTTCCCACCAGGCCTCCGATTTCAACATTACCCATGACGGCGGCCGTGGCCCAGCAATCCTTGATCGTTCCGCCCAAGTTGATGCCGAGCAGTCCTCCCACGCTGTTTTCCCCGGAAGCAAGTCCTTCATCCGCGTAGCACCCCGTCAGAGTCCCTTCTCGAAGACGCCCGATCAGTCCGCCGACGTACGATCCTTCCTCGTCCTGAACAACGACACTGCGATTCGACCCACAATCTGTGAGGGTGCCGCTCTCGACAGTTCCTGCGAGCGAGCCCACATTCGATGCGGCCTCCACCAGAACAAGGCCCTGATTGGTCTGGCAGTTGATGATCGAACCCCCTTCGAGACGACCCACCAGAGAGCCCACGTCGCTGCCATTCTTGACATAGACGTGGGGGGCGAGCAATTCAAGATTGGCGATCCGGGCGTTCGGATCGGCGACACAGCCGAACAGGCCGATCATATCGACATCCCAACAGGTGTATGTAAGTTTGAGACAACGTGACCGTTCCCGTCAAAGGTCCCGGAAAATGGGATCAATACCTCCTCCAGGGCAATATAGTCAGAACCGGGCCCGCGGAGGGGACGAGTGGTTTCAATTGTAACCTCAGTGCCGATGATGTTGAATTCTGTGCCGGTATAGGTGGACAGATCGATGTCGGCCATGAGTTTGAAGTGTTTGTTCCAGTCGTTGGGGTTGGCGCCGATAGCGTTCATCTGCTCGGCGGTGTAGATCTGGTAGGGATCGTTGGGCTCGCCTGCGCCGCCCCCGTATTGGGCGGTGGCCAACTGGCCGAAGGCCAGGATGAGGACACAGATCGTGACGGTGGGGCGGAATCGTCCTTTCCTCTCCATTTCGCTTCCTTCCAGATTATCTTCTCTGTCTGTATGATGCCGGCGGCACGCCGCACAAGGCCGCGTCACTTCTATTATACACAAGATTCGCCCGGGGCGCGTTCTGTTCCATCGATACGCGAGAATCCTCCGAGAAAAATGTCCCTGGCCTTCCCACTGGGGTCGATTTGGCGTTTTTCCCATGCGTTTCGAAGCGTCTTCCTCGCTCGCTCCTGGAAGATGAACCTGGGATTCAGGGATCGCGCGACTCTCAAGACGGTTGCTACGCGGGTCGAAAAGCCTGGAAAAGACCCGCTCACTCATGGCATAATCCTACGATACAGAGTACCGATCTGATTCTCTATGCGGGAAGGCCAATATGGATACGGGAAAGGACAGACCCGATCGGAAAGTCCGGGTTGACAGAAGGACACTCCTTAAGGCGGCCGGTGCAACAAGCGCGGTCCTTGGCCTGTCAGGTCTTGGGCTGTCCGGCTACCAGGCGGGGAGGGACCCTGACAGCTATACGGGATGTGAAGGGTTGCAGGGGTCAGCGCAGGATTTCGACCGGAAGCGATTTGCCGTCGACCGACCTCACTATGAGAAAGTCGGCCCCACGCGCCGGGCCGACGGGCGAACAGAAGTGATCTTCAGCCGCGTGGGCGTTGCACGGTCCGCCGCCCAGAAGGGCACGAAGATCGAAGACCTTGACGAACCCTTCAAGAGCTATTACGAACAGCATCCCGAGGATTTTGAATTCGATAAGCAGAACAGCGAACTCAGGCGGAAGGTCGCCGAGGACAGCCCCGAGAACAAGAACAGATATATTCTCGCCGAGGCCTGGGCCGACGCGATGGGGGCGGTCTCACCCAGGCCGATCGGCAACGATCCGCCGGAGACATCCGATTTTCCGCGCCAGGGTTCCCATAGTCCGTTCAAGATGAAAGACCCGGCCGCCACGGCCAAACTCATCAAGAAGGTGAGTTACGAATTCGGCACCGTACTCGTGGGGATAACGAAGCTCAATCCTGATTGGGTGTACAAGTACCCCAGCAGCCGACGCGGTTTCGCGAGGGACGAGCCGATCGAAGTGCCGAAGCACTGGGAGTACGCGATCGTGGTTGGTACGCCGATGTCCTGGGACCCGATGTATGCCAATCCCACCTACGGCACCAGCAACGACGCCTACTCCAAGTCGCGCATCGTCGCGTTTCGCCTGGCGTCATTCATCAAGCGGCTGGGCTACGCCGCTCGGCCTCATACCCCCGGGAACAGCTACGATCTCATGGTGCCTCCCATTATGGTCGATGCCGGGCTGGGCGAGCAGGGCAGACATTCGATCGTGATTACTCCGGAGTTGGGGTGCAATTTTCGGCCTGCTGTTGTCACCACCAATCTGCCGATGGCAACGGACAAGCCCATCGCCTTTGGCGTGCAGGAGTTCTGCAAGACCTGTAAGATCTGCGCCGAGCAGTGCCCCAGCGGCGCGATCTCAAAGGGAGACAAGGAAGTGGTCAGGGGGTATCGACGCTATCGATTGCACAGTTCGAAATGCTTCAACTTCTGGAATTCCAAGCACGGCAGCATGGGTTGTAGAGTCTGCATCGCGGCATGTCCCTACACTCGGAAGTCAAACTGGGTGCACAAAACGGCGCTTCAGGTCACAGCGAACGATCCCACGGGCGTTTCGCACAAACTGCTAACCGGGATGCAGAAACGCTTCTATCCCGGCCCAGAGCCTTCGGATTTCTATGCCGCAACGCTCGGGGGGAAGAACGCCTCCTATCGAGAACCGCCATGGTGGCTGAAGACGGAAGATTTCATCGAATTGTAGGCTGTTCCCTGGAGCGGATTATGAGCTTTTTCGAAGGTGGTTTGTTCTGGTTTGTAGAGGGCCTTCTCGCTGCTCTGGCGATCGTCGCCCTGAGAACCTGGGCCCAGGACAAGGGCATCCGCATGTCTTTCTGGAAATGGCCCATGGTGGTTGTCTGGGTGCTGTTCCTCGGTGTGTCCATCGCCTACGTCGGCACGAGCATTGGCGAAGGCGAAATGGACGCAGCCTTTCTCGGGGCGATCTGTGGAGCGGTGATGGCCTCGATATCAGGAGTGGTCGTGTGGCGACTGCTAAGGATGTGACAAAGAGCCGCGAGCGTCTGCTGGCTTTGGCGATTCTGGTCTCGCTGCTCGGTGGCTGGGTCGTGGGGTGGTTTCGACACCACAGTGACATTGCCGGCTTTCTAAAGCAGGCTCTGCCGGGGGCGGTTCGTTTTGACTCCGGCGAGGACAGCATACACACCGGCCTTACTCACGCTCAATCCGAGAGCGAGACGGCCGGTTTCGTGGCCATACGGTCTGTCCCTGGCTATGCCGGCCCTGTGACCGTCGCCGTTGGCCTGGACCCAAACGGAACGATCGTCAACGCGGTAATCGTTCGACAGACGGAGTCGCCTGCGTTCTTCAGGAAGGTGAGCGACAAGGGGCTCCCGGGCCGATTCAGAGGCAAGGACTGTTCCGATCCGTTCGAAATCGGAGGCGATGTCGATGCGGTCACCGGCGCGACAGTCACCCTGACGGCTCTCACTGAAGCGGTGCGCGTGGCCTGCTCGGATATGGCCACCGGTCGGTTGGGTTTGCCTGTGGTCGTCAAGACACGATCGCCCATACAGTTCGGCCTGCCCGAGATACTGCTCATCCTCCTCATCGTGACAGGATTCGCAACGCATGCCAATAAACTGCCGGCCAGCGCGCAGATCAAGTGGGCCGTGCTAATCGCTTCGCTTGTTTTCATCGGTTTCGTGTGGAACAGGCCGGTCTCGCTCACAAACATAAACTCGCTGCTGGTCGGGTACTGGCCGAGATGGCAGAACGGCGTTTATTGGTGCCTGCTTCTCACGGCCCTCCTGTTGCCCATCATTCTGACGGGTAAGACGCCATATTGCAGCCATATCTGCCCCTTCGGCGCAGCCCAGGATATCCTCATGAGACTTGGGGGATCGAGTAGACAACTGCCTGGGAAGTACGCGCTGTTCTTCAAGATCCTCCAGCGGAGCCTGGCGTGGACTGCTGTGATGGGCGCCCTCGTTTTTCGAAACCCGACTGTCATTACCTATGGGGTCTCTGCGACGTTCTTCACCTTCATCGGTGCGAACTGGCAGTTTGTCCTCCTGGCCCTGGTCCTGATCGTCTCGTTGTTCATCGCCAGGCCCTGGTGCAACTGCCTTTGCCCGGTGCGAGCGGTCTCAGACTACATCCGACTCCTCAGAAGGAGCTTTGCTCGATAGACGCAGGCCTGTTCCGCGCCTCTGAAGAGCGGGGACGCTCGCCTCAGGGGTAGGCGGATTGGCATGCGAAGTGCAATATGGCCGGATTCGACTGACATAGAAGGGCGGCGGCAGATGCCCTGCCACCGCCCCACATGGTGTAGATTAGACGCACACATCTTCCGTCCGATGAGCCCCGGTTTTGCCGCAAGCCTGTGCCTCGGCCCGCCGCAAGTTCATCAGAGACATCCATATACACAATTCCCCGGATGAGTGCTACTTTTTTAGGATGCAGGGCAAGCCCCGACCTGAAACGCAGGCGAGAGTGAGCCCGTAGGTACGGTGGAAATCCGCGTTTGCGTTGCGCCAGCCTGTCCAACGGGTTCCCGGCTCTCTCTGAAGGGCCGGAGTCCTCCGGTGGTGTGGGCGGACCGGAAAAGTAACAGAATTGCTGTTAGCGTTGTGCCGAGAGTCTCCCCAACTGTTTTGGCTAGGGGGTGCGGCGTTGGGTGCTTTTTTGGCGTCTTCTTTGGCCGGCGGGTGCCTTTCCGGCGGATTTGAACTTGGGTTTGGCTGCGGGTCTGCCGCCGGTGGCTTTGCGTCGCTTTTGGGGCGACTTCTTGGCCGGGGCCGACTGGATGGGTTCGGGGGCGCTGTAGGCGAAGCCGGGGCATTTCTCCCGGTCGAAGCGCCGGTCGATAAACTTCTCGATCTTGCGGAGGTACTCTTGCTCATCCGAGCAGACGAAGGTGATGGCGTCGCCCGTGGCGGTGGCCCTTCCGGTGCGGCCGATCCGATGGATGTAGTCTTCCGGGAAGGCAGGCACGTCGAAGTTGATCACGTGCGAGATGCCCTGCACGTCGATCCCGCGAGCGGCGATATCGGTGGCGACCATGACCTGGAACTTGCCACTGCGGAAGCCGTCCAGGGCCTTCTGACGTTGGGACTGGCTGCGGTTGGAGTGGATGGCCACGGCGTCGATGCCGGCGCGTTCCAGCTTGTGACGGATCTTGTCGGCGCCGTGCTTGGTGCGCGAGAAGACCAGGACGCTGTACATCGGATTGCTCTCCAGCATGTGCAGCAGTAGTTCAATCTTCTGTCGCTTCGGCACGGGATAGATGTGCTGAGTTACCGTCTCGATGGGATTGCGCTGCCGCCCGATCTGGATCATCTTGGGCGATTTCTGCATATCCTTGCTGATCGCCTTGACCTCGGATGAGATCGTGGCCGAGAAGAGCATGGTCTGACGGTCGGTGGGCAGGGTGGCGACGATCTTCTGGACGTCTTTGATGAAGCCCATATCCAGCATGCGGTCGGCCTCGTCGAGGACGAGCACCTCCATCGCCCTGAAATCGACGGTGCGGCGCTGCATGTGATCCATGAGCCGGCCGGGGGTGGCGACGACGATATCGACGCCGCGCTGCAGCGCGGTGATCTGCTTCTGAATGTTGACGCCGCCATAGACGGCTAGGGCGCGCAATTTCAGGAATCGACCGTAGCCGAGGATGGATCTTTCGATCTGGACGGCCAGTTCACGCGTGGGCGTCAGAATCAGGGCCCTGGCGGGGTGTTTTCGCGTTGTCTTCTCGTGGCTAAGCCGGTTCAGGAGGGGCAGCACAAAAGCGGCTGTCTTGCCGGTGCCGGTCTGAGCGCAGCCGATAACATCGCGACCGCTGACGGCGGCCGGAATAGCCTGGGATTGAATTTCAGTGGGTGCGGTGTAGCCGGTCGCAAGAATGCCCTGCACCAGCGGATCGGAAAGACCAAAGGTCTTAAATGGCATTAGATAATCCTAAATTGGGTGTAATATGCATAAACGGTAATAGCGTGAAAACAATGATAGTTGTGGAGGGACGACAACGTCGGTTTTCCAGAGACCGATCGGTGCCGGGTCGGGTGATGCTGCCAAGTGATTGTAACGGGCCGAATCGCTCCACGAAACGCGGGGCGGCGGACCTGATCTCGTTGCCTGCATCATGCCGGCAGAGCTCCTTGCCCTCAGCCAAGTGGTGACGGCGTTCGGGCTCCCTTAGATCGTAGCCGGTGTATTCTCCTTATCTGCGGCTCGCTTGTCCATCCTTTTCGCGACGCTTGGCGATGATTTCCTCGGCCAGTTTGGCCGGGACGCGAGCGTAGCGACACATCTCCATCGAGAAGGTGGCCATGCCCTTGCTCAGGCCGCGAACGACGGTGGCGTAGCCAAACATATTGGCCAGGGGGACCTCGGCCCGCACGACGGTATAGTTGTCCCGGGCGACGGTCTCCATAATGATCCCCCGGCGGCTGTTGAGGTCGCCAACAACGGGGCCCTGGAACTCGGACGGCGTCTCGACCTCCACGGTCATGATGGGTTCCTGCAGGCACGGACGAGCCTTTCTGAAGACCTCAACGAAGGCGTCTCTTCCAGCGGTTCGGAAGGCCATTTCGCTGGAGTCCACGGAGTGGGTCGAGCCGTCATCCAGGCACATCTTGCAGCCGACGATTTCGTATCCAGCCAGCGGGCCCTTCTTCAGCGCGGCCTGAAAACCTTTGTTGACGGCCGGGATGTACTCCGTGGGAATACGGCCGTTGCGGATATTGTCCTCGAATTCGTAGCTGGACTCGGCGTCGGCGTCCAGCGGGATCAGGCGACCGACCACGTGGGCGAACTGGCCCGAGCCGCCGGTCTGTTTCTTGTGGCGATAGTTGAATTTCGCTTCGACCGTCGGCGCCTCGCGATAGCTGACGTTCGGGGCGCCGACCGTCACCTGGGCCTTATACTCGCGCCGCATGCGTTCGACGTAAACGTCCAGGTGCAACTCGCCCATCCCGGCAATGACCGTTTCGCCGGATTCCGGATCGGTCGAGACGCGGAAGGTCGGGTCCTCTTTCATGAAGCGATTCAGCGCCTTGGCCATGCGCTCCTGGTCGGTGGAGCTGGCCGGCGTGATGGACAGGCTGATGACCGGATCGGCGACGAAGATGCTCTCGAGGGAATAGTTGATCCCCTCGCCGCAGATGGTGTCGCCGCTGGCGCAGTCGACGGCCAGCAGGGCGATGATGTCTCCCGGGCCGGCGTCGTTGATGTCTTCACGGTCGTTGGCGTGCATGCGGACCATGCGACCGACTCGCAACATGCGATTGGTGCGGGCGTTGCGGTATTGCTGGCCTCTGAGGAGCTGGCCCTGATAGACCCGGACATAGCTCAGTTGCCCAAAGGATTCGTCGGCGATCTTGAAGATCATGGCGACCAACGGGGCGTCCGGATCGCTGGCCAGGGGGGTCTCCGTTCCTTCGTTGTCGTGGTCGCGGGCGAAGCTGGAACGGTCCATCGGGCTGGGCAGATAGCCACACACTGCGTCCATCAGAGGCTGGACGCCTTTGTTCTTGAAGGCCGAGCCCATCATCACCGGTACGATATCGCGGTTGATGGTGGCTTCGCGAATGACCCGGCGGATCAGGCTCTCGCCGACCGGTTGGTCCTCCAGGAGCATCTCGAGCAGACAGTCGTTGAACATGCTGAGGGCTTCGAGCATGTCATGGCGGGCCTTCTCGGCGGTGTCCTGATAGGTCGCGGGAATCGGCTCGCGTATGACCTTTTCGCCGCCATCGCCTTCGAAGCGCATCGCTTCCATCGTGATCAGGTCGATGACGCCGGCGAACTCATCGGCGCTGCCCATGTGGATCTGGATCGGGACCACATTGAGGCCCAACTTCTCGGCCAGGTCCTGTTGGACCCGCTCCGGATCGGCGCCGGTCCGGTCCATCTTGTTGATAAAGGCGATACGCGGCACGCGGTACCGCTTCATCTGCTGATCGACGGTGATGGACTGGCTCTGAACGCCGCCGACGGCGCAGAGGACCATGATCGCACCATCCAGCACACGCAAGGATCGTTCGACCTCTACGGTGAAATCGACGTGGCCGGGCGTGTCAATCAGGTTGATGCTCATGTCGTTCCAGGCGACCTGTGTCGCGGCCGAGGTGATGGTAATGCCTCGCTCACGCTCAAGGTCCATGAAATCCATGGTCGCGCCGCCCTCGTCACCGTGGACCTCCTGCATACGATGAATGCGACCGGCGTAGTAAAGCATCCGCTCGCTGAGCGTCGTCTTGCCGGAGTCTATATGAGCCGAAATTCCAATGTTTCTAATTCTGCTGATCTTTTCCATATCTCTTCACAAACCGTCGTCTAAATCCAAATACCACTCATCTATTTGTCTTATCGGGCCACCGACCTGTCCTCTGCCGAGGCAGCCACCCGATCTCATTTCGCACGAGAAGATCCTCCTGAACGTACCGCCAAGGATCTCAATAAAAGGCTGGTGCTCCCCCATCCAAATAAAAGCGAGGAAGTACCACCATACAACATTGTCGGACGCACATGCAAGATAAATTTTCATTTCTCTTGCTGAATATACGCCGATTGCGCTAGCGCGGTGTTAGAATTCGACCAGAAACCCGTAAGTTTCCGGACCGGCGGAGGGGAAGCGGGACAGGGGGCGTTTCGTCCATCCGGCCCCCGGGCAGGGGGCACAAGTTTATGCGGATGTTCGCATCTACCCGATAGGTTGCAGCGGGGTACGTTTGGAGGGCGAATCCTTCGATTTTTTCTCCTTCGCGTTGGTTGGCGCTCCGGCCAGGGGCTGGGGTTCAGCCACTTTGCGATAACCGAGGGCCCGGATAATCTCAAGGACTTCAGTCCAAGTCGGGAAGGGCCTGTTATTGGCGCGCTTGTATTCGTCGATGGCCATGACGAACTCGAATTGCTCGTCGGACATCTGTCCCTCTTCGGCCGCTTTGCGTTCATCGCTGCGGCGTCGTCCCGGGCCGCGCCGACGGTCCAGGCCGAGACGCCGGTCCACGACGGTCTTGCGACGCTCTACAAAGCCCGGTGCGCTCGTGTCGGCCACCTTCTGACGTCGCTCGGTCGTTTGCTTGCGGCGTTCCTGGCTGACGCGTCGCTCTTCGGGAATCTTGTCGTTTTCCTCTGACATAGTGGCTCAGCCTTCATCTCTTTGTACGACCTCCTTTTCCCGGTCTCGGGAGGGGAGCAGGCCGAGGATAGGGCTCTGTTTCGCTCGATCGGGGACGATCAGTACTCGTCGTCGATATAGTCCGGATCGAAGTCGATCTCGTCTTCGTCTTCCAGGGCGTAGTCGTAGAAGTCATCGTAGGCGTCCTGGGACTCGATCACGACGTGGGCCTCATCGAGCGAGTCCTCCGGGACCATGATGGCCACGCCCTTGCTCTCTCCTCGGGCGTCCACCTCTTCCTTGAGGCTGGCGGGGATGTCGTTGAGCCTCAGGAGGGTCTCATACTCGCGCGCCTGGTCCATGTCGCTCAGGAGTGTAAGAACGACCATGTCCTTGACTTTCGTGTGGCCCTTGTTGCTGTGCTCCATTCGTTTTGTCATAATCCATGCTCCGTAACAAAGCGGTGCAGCCTTCATCTTTCCGGGGCCGCACCCCGCCGAAACCGAACCCGGTTCGCGACGGCTTACCCTCGATCTTACACGAGCGGCGGGCGATGCGTTTTCGGTCGCTCGCACTGACCTGGCTCGAAACTCATCATTGCCTATCGGTCTCACAGAGGCAGAAATTTAGGGTTTAACGCTTTTTTTTTGTTGCAAAGCAACCTGTGATAGGCAATAAGAACATCCAATGCCGTGCGGCGCTGGAGGATACGGTGCCGGAGAATACAAGGTTTTAGTTTTTTTTCTATTCAGGGAGGACCATCGCGATGGCCAAAAAGAAAAGGGAAGCTTTGGTAGTGGCAAGCAAGGTTAAGGCCTACATCAAGGATCAGAAAATGATGACCTCTTCGGAGGCCCTCGAAGCGATCAGCGATCGCGTCTATGATCTGCTTGATGCGGCTGCCGCCCGCGCCAAAGCAAACCGTCGCAGTACCGTCAAGGCGCAGGACCTTTAGTCGGCAATCGTCCAAAGGCTGATTTGCGCGCCTAGGCGTTGCGATTTTTGTGTCGCGTATGAGCCGTTTCGGGGTCTCAAGCTCGGAACGGCTTTCCTTATTTTGCCGCCCATGGCTCGCACAGCACGCCCGAGACACCTCCGACGGGAAGCATGCCCTGGCGCTCCGCGTGGTTCTGTGTGGGGGCTGTCAAGGCCGGGTGAGGGGTGAAAAGAGGGGGGGATTTGTCCGGAGCTTGCTTGGGGAGTGCTCCAAGAGCCTATAAAAGTCGCCGTGGGGCCATTTGAAATGGGCGTTTCGGAAAAATTGCTGAACTTACAGCAGGGCAATACCCGATCAATACAATAGGTACTTCCGGAATAAACGGAGTTTTTTTGCGCATGAATTTCAAGCGTGCTCGGGTTGCTGCCGATAGCTGGAGTAGTGGAAGAGCAGGTGATGAGGCATTGCGGTAAGCTATTTCAGGCAGGGTAAGTTTTCGTCAGTGGATGTGAAGGTAGTCGCTGCTGCTAAGATCGCCCCTGACAGAGGTGAGGATTTATGGGACTGAACGAAGAGGGATCAGGCATTCGCGTATTCATGCTGGGTTGGGAGTTTCCGCCCTTCATCAGTGGCGGGTTGGGTACGGCCTGCTACGGTCTGACCCGGGCGATGGATCAACTTGGCGTGAAGGTGACGTTCGTACTGCCCAAGATGGTGGAGAGTTCGTACGTGACTCACGTGAAATTACTGACGCCCGCTTCGCCTGTCCAGGAAGGGACTCGGACGGTAAGTGAGTACGAGTTGAAGAATGTGAACTTCAAGACCATCGCCTCGCCGTTACAAGCCTACGCGACGCCGCAAAGCTACGAAGAACGGATCGAAGAAAGTCAGCGACTGAAGCGCGAGAGGGTCGAGCCCGGGCAGACGGGCCAGGACATGGATAAGGCCGCCGATTACGGCGGTGATATGTATCGAGAGATTCGCCGGTACGCCACGATGGCGATGGATCTGGCGAGAACGGAAGAATTCGATGTCGTACACGCCCATGATTGGATGACGTATCCGGCGGGCGTGGCGGTCGCGGCCATGACGGGTAAGCCGTTGGTTGTGCACGTGCATTCCACCGAATTCGACCGAAGCGGCGAGCATGTCAACCAGGTGGTCTACGATATTGAACGCGAGGGGATGGAGCGTGCCGAGAAAGTTGTCACGGTTAGCCACTTCACCCGAAGCATCGTGGCCAGTCGCTATGGCATCAGTCCGGAGAAGATCGAGGTCGTCTACAACGGTGTCGAGCGGAACGGCCACTGGACGGTGGGTGAAGCGAACATCCGTCGGGACGAGAAGCTGGTCCTGTTCCTGGGCCGGATCACAATGCAGAAGGGACCCGAGTATTTCCTCCATGCCGCCAAGAAGGTGCTGGAGGTGGTCGATGATGTGAAATTCGTAATGGCCGGGTCGGGGGATCTAATGTACCGGTCCATCGAATTGGCGGCGCAACTGGGGATCGGGCAGAAGGTGCTCTTTACCGGTTTTCTGCGGGGCGACGATGTCCGGAGGATCTATCAGATGGCCGACCTGTATGTGATGCCTTCGGTTTCAGAGCCCTTTGGCATTGCACCGCTGGAAGCGCTGGACAACGATGTTCCGGTGATTATCAGCAAGCAAAGCGGTGTCTCGGAGGTCCTCAAGCACGCCTTGAAGGTGGACTTCTGGGATGTCAACGAGATGGCGAATAAGATTGTCGCGGTGCTGCGGTATCCGCCGCTCCAGATGACGCTGCGCAATCATGGCAATTTTGAAGTTCGCAAGCTGCGCTGGAAGGATGCGGCGCGGCGCTGTATCGACGTCTACGAGCAGTTGCTCGTGGCCGTCTGAGAAAAAGAACATGGAACGGTCGTCTGCATTGTAAAGGATTGGGTGTTGACATGCCTTCGGTTTGCTTCTATTTCCAAGTCCATCAGCCGATGCGGCTGAGGCACTACACGGTGTTCGACAACGATGATCAGTATTTCGATGACGGGAAGAACGCCGCCATCTGTCGCAAGGTCGCCAACAAGTGCTATCTGCCGGCCAACCGGCTTCTCCTCAAGCTGATCGACAAGCACCAGGGGCGGTTCAAGGTCGCCTACAGTTTGACGGGGATTCTGCTCGAACAGTTGGAATCGTTCAGCCCGGAGGTGCTCAGCACGTTCCATGCGCTGGCAGACACCGGCTGTGTGGAATTCCTGGCCGAGACGTACTACCACAGTCTCAGTTTCCTCTATTCGCGGCAGGAATTTGTCGAGCAGGTCAAGAAGCACGTCAACGCGATTGAGGAACTGTTCGGCCAGAAGCCGAAGGTTTTCCGCAATACCGAGCTGATCTACAACAACGAACTGGCGCTGCTGATCGAGGCGATGGGATGCTTCGATGCGATTATCACCGAGGGCGCCGACCACATTCTCGGGATGCGCAGCCCCAACTTTGTTTACCGGCCCCAGGGGTGTAAGCACCTCAAGCTGCTACTGAAGAACTACTCGCTCAGCGATGACATCGCGTTCCGGTTCTCCAACCGGCACTGGGTTGAATGGCCGCTGACGGCCGCCAAGTTCGAACAATGGGTCAGCGCCGTTAACGGCAACGGCAACATGGTGAACCTCTTCATGGATTATGAGACCCTGGGTGAGCACCAATGGGAAGACACGGGCATCTTTGAATTCGTCAAACATCTGCCCGAGGAGGTCCTGAAGAACCCCGACAATAACTTCAAGACGCCCAGCGAAGTCGTGGCCAGCTACGAACCGATGGATGTGGTCGACGTCCCGAACATGATCAGTTGGGCCGACACCGAACGCGATCTATCGGCCTGGCTGGGCAATCCCATGCAATCCAACGCGATCCACGAGTTGTATCGTCTGGAGAAGAAAGTCAAGCGGATCAACGACGAGCAGGTTCTTTCCGATTGGCGCAAGCTGCAGGTGTCCGACCATTTCTACTACATGTGCACGAAGTACTTTGCCGACGGGGACGTGCACAAGTACTTCAATCCGTACGATTCGCCGTACGATTCCTACATCAACTTCATGAACGTACTGGACCATCTCCAGAAGCGTTGCACCGGTCCGAGCCTGGGGGGCGAGTTGGGCGGACGGCTGTCCGGCGAGACGTCGTCGCCGGTTGGAACGGGAAACTGACCGGTCGGCCGGAGGCGATAGGACCGCAGCGCCGGCGAACTCCAGAGGTTAGGGGAGAGTTGCTGTGTTGACAGTGCCACAGATCCAGGCGGATGACATTGTTTGCCTTAACACCGAGCAGAGTGGGATCGAGCATCTTCTCGATCGGGAATGGCTTCTGACGAACGAGCGGGGCAGCTATGCCGCCTCCTCAATGGCTGGCTGCAATACCAGTGGCTACCACGGTTTGTTGATTGGGTCGCTCAATCCGCCCGTCAATCGGATCATGGCGCTGTCGAATTGCCTGGAGACGGTCGTCTGCGAGGGCGAGGCCTTTCAGCTTTCGACGTTTGATTTTGGCGAGAAGCTTGCGCCGCTGGGACACGCGCATCTGCGTCAGTTCCGGCGCGATACGGGTGTCCACTTCCTCTACGATCTTGGCGCGGTCCAGGTGGCCAAGGCGATCTATCTCGTTCGCAACAGCGACACGGTCCTCGTTGAGTACGCGTTCGAGGGGATCGAGAGACCCATCGATTTTGTGCTGCGTCCGTTCGTCGGACTGCGCGACTTCCACCATCTGCAAGGCTCGCACGCTGCGCTGACCGGCGAGGTCATCGAGGAGGGGCTGCTGGTTCGCCACGATGTGCCGGGCAGTTACGAGTTGCTGATGGACTGTCCCGAGATGCGTTTCGAGCGAGATCCGCAGTGGTGGTTCAACTTTACCTATCGAGTCAATCAACAGCGGGGCCAGGATGACCGTGAAGATCTTTGGACGCCCGGCTTCTTTAAGACGCCGATCGCGCGGGATGGCCGCGTGGTGTTCCGGGCCCATTTCGGGCAGCGCGGTCGTCGCGGCTGGCTCGACGCCATCGATGTGGATGCGGTCAGAGCCGATCTGGCGCGGCGCCAGGCGGAGATCATCACCCAGGCGGATGCCCGGGACAGAACGGAGGTTACCCTGGTGCTGGCGGCCGACCAGTTCGTCGTGACCCGTCGGGACCAGGACACCGAGCGGAGCACGATCGTCGCCGGGTACCCCTGGTTCGCGGACTGGGGCCGCGATGCGTTTATCGCCTTGCCCGGCCTGCTCCTGGCGACCGGCCGATACACCGAAGCCAAATCTGTGCTGAGCACGTTCGCCGCCGCGGCCGATCAGGGCATGATCCCCAATCGCTTCGACGACCGCCAGGCGACGGCCCACTTCAACAGTGTGGACGCCTCGCTGTGGTTCATCAACGCCGCGTTTCAATATCTGGAGGCGACCGGAGACAAGGCGACGTTCACCCAGGAACTGTTGCCAGCGATTCGGGAGATTATCGAGGCCTATCACCATGGGACACGGTTTGGCATCCACGCCGATGTCGACGGTTTGATCCTGGCCGGCGATGAGCAAACGCAGTTGACCTGGATGGACGCTCGATTTGATGGGATCACATTCACGCCTCGCTGGGGCAAGACGGTCGAGGTCAACGCCCTATGGCACAATGCCCTGTGTTGCCTGCACGAGTTCTGCCTGCGCACCGGCCTGATGACCGACGCCGAACGCTATGCGACGATGGCCCAGCAGGTTGGAGCGAGCTTCTGTGAGGTGTTCTGGAACGAGGAGTTGGGCTATCTGAACGATACGATCCGCCCGGACGGTCAGGTCGACGCCAGTTTGCGGCCCAACCAGATCTTCGCCGTTTCGCTGCCTTATGGTCCCCCTCTGGAGCGAAGCCAACAGAAAGCCATCGTTAATGTGGTGGAGACGGCGCTGCTGACGCCTCGTGGGCTGCGCACGCTGGACCGGCGCGACGAATCTTATCAGGGTCGATACGAGGGCCCTCAGCGGCAGCGTGACGCCGCCTATCATCAAGGGACGGCTTGGCCGTACCTGATGGGCCCCTTCATCGAAGCGTACCTGAAGGTCCGCAATTTTAGCCAGACGAGCAAGAAGAACGCCGACGAGATGATCGGCCCGCTCTTGCGCCACCTGACGACGGAGGGTTGTCTGGGCAGCATCTCGGAGATATTCGACGGAGACGAACCCCAGCGACCGGCCGGCTGCCCCGCCCAGGCCTGGAGCGTAGGCGAATTGATCCGCGTCTACAAGCTGCTGCAAAACGGCAAGCCCTAGGACCCTAATGCGGTCGCAACCCCGCACTGCGGCCGACGAACGTGCGGAAAAGAGGCGAGCATGAAGCGAAGGCGCCTTCTCATTCTCATCGTGTTGACCTGTCTCGTGCTGCTCGGATTGGCTCTCACCTGGCGGCCACACGGGCCAAAGCTCTACACTGTGACAGAACTGCCCACCCTGGGTGGAGCGTTTACTCTGCCCTGCGCCATCAACGACAGCGGGCAAGTGGTCGGGTTCTCGGAGGTGGCGAAGGGGACGTACCATCTCTTTCTCTGGGATCGCGAAAACGGGATGCAGGACTTGGGACCGGTGGTCAATCATCAGGTGTGTATGAACAACGCCGGACAGATCGTAGCCACGATGCAGGATCCGAACGGTCACGAGCGGGCGTTCATCTGGGACGCAGACCATGGCAGGCGCGTCCTTCCCACCTTGGGCGGCGAGACTGCCATAGCGCATGCGATCAACAATCTGGGCCAGGTGGTGGGTGAAGCGGAAACCGGTGGGGGTATCCGTCATGCCTTCTTCTGGGACTCGGCCTTGGGGCTGCGCGACCTGACGCCGGCCACCAGCATAGAGACGCGGGCGTGGTCCATCAACGACGCCGGACAGATCATTGTTTTCGGTGGTGGCGGTCCGCGGCTGGTGGACGTCAACGAGGGTGTGGTTTCCGCCTCTCGGTCGATCCCCGTTCGCGGGCTAATCGAGATCAACAGCGATGGTTACGTGGCCGGTTTATCGCGTGCGGGGCCGCGCACATTCGATATTGCCATTTGGCATCCAGATGCGGGACTGAAGAAGATCGTTCAACTCAATACGGACTCACCGGGCTCAGCGAAGATGAATGATGTTGGCCAAGTGGTCTTCTCGGAGGATTCACGGCCGGGGCGCAAACTGTTTGGCTTCCAGTTCCCGCCCACTGCCTCCAAGAACTACCTGCACGATCCGAACTTGGGCCAGCTTTCGCTGGATGGGTACGTCGCCGCTGGTAGCTGGGAGAACCTTTGGTTGACCGACCTGAACAACCACGGCTGTATCTTGGGCGCCGTGCAATCCACCCGGGACTCACGCAGTCGCGGGGTGCTTCTGGAGCCGATTCCGGAACGCTGGGGCAAGTGATGGAGCTTAGGGAAGTGAGAGCTTTCATGAGATCGAGACGCCGACTTGTCGCTGTCTGTTTGCTCCTGGCCCTCGGTAGCGCCGTGATAGTCACCGTGCTCAGATCGTCGCAGCCGCCGTTGTACAGAGTGACGATCCTGCCTACGCTGGGTGGGAGCCATACTGTGGCGCACGCGATCAATGACCGGGGCCAAGTGGTCGGCGTCTCAGAACGGGCCGATGGGAGCAGTCATCTGTTTCTCTGGGACCGTGAAAACGGGATGCGGGATCTGGGACCGGTCGTCAATGACCTCGTGCAGATCAACGGCGTCGGACAGATTGTGGCGACGATGCGCGATCCGAACGACAACAATCGCGCGTTTGTCTGGGGCCCGAACAGTGGGCGACGCGTTCTACCGACTCTGGGGGGGGGGACCATGGCGAGCCCGGGGGGATCAACAATGTCGGGCAGGTCGTCGGACGTGCGGAAACCGCGACCGGAGACAGCCACGCCTTTGTCTGGGACGCGGACAACGGCATACGCGATCTGACGCCCGATACTACGAAGCCGGTGCGGGTCTTCTCTGTCAATGACGCCGGTCAGGTCATCGTGTTTGCCGGAGGGCGTTCCTGGCTGGTGAGCACGAGGGAGGGCAACGCCTTCACGTTACAAAGCTCGCCGTTGCATGCGGCGCTTCAGATCAACAATGACGGCGCTATCGTGGGTCTGTCCAAGAGAGTGAACGGCAAGGTCCACGTCGAAGTCTGGCGCCCGGATTCAGGGGTCGAGAAGATCGCGCAATTGACAGGGGCTTTCCCGGGGATGCCGCTGATCAACGACGCGGGCCAAGTGTTCTTCTGGCAGGGCTCCCGCGCCAGAGTCACACTATTCGGGCGACGGTTCTTCCGGCGATCGCCGAAGAACTACCTGTGGGATGTGCGACGCGGGCGGGTCGTTCTCGATGTGCACGTTAAGGGCAAGCGGGGTGAGGACCTGGAGATAGCGGGCCTGAACAACCTGGGCTGTCTCGTCGGCGCAGTGCAGTACAGAAAGGGTACGTCCAGTCGCGGCGTGCTTCTTGAGCCGATACCTGAGCGATGGGGGAAGTGACGGTGCCTGGGCGTGTGGGAACGACCATGAGGTTGAGACGTCGGTACGCCATTGTCTGTGCCGTTCTTGTACTCGGTGGGGTCTTGGCTGTCCTCCTGGTGCGGCCGCAACGGCCGAAGCTCTATAGAGCGACAATTCTGCCTTCGCTCGGTGGCCAACTGACGAATCCTACGGCGATCAATAACCATGGGCAGGTTGTCGGATTTGCCGAGACAACCGACGGCGCCTGCCACTTCTTTCTCTGGGATCGCCAGAAGGGCATACGGGGCCTGGGCTTGGCGACACAGGGCAAGCTCTGCATCAACGATGTCGGCCAGATCGCAGGGACGACAGAGGTCCCGAACGGGAATCGGGTTGCCTTCATTTGGGACCGCGCCGGTGGTATGCGAACGCTCGGCACTCTGGGAGGCGCCGACAGTTCTGTCAGAAGCCTGAACAATCATGGTCAGGTGGTCGGCTGGTCTCGGACGGCCGACGGCGCCAAGCATGCATTCGTCTGGGATGAGACGATGGGCATGCGAGACCTCGGGACGTTGGGGGGGCGTGAGAGCGAGGCGCATGCCATCAACGACAGTGGGCAAGTCGTTGGCGTGTCAGAGAAAGCTGTTGCTGAGGGTCGCTGGCCTGTCTGGTGGATGTCAGATGGTGTGGCCGAGGGCATAATGTCTCGATTGCAGTACGGCGGGGTGCACATTAACAACCGCGGGTATGTAGCGGGCCGTCAGTGGTTTCATGGAGAGGGCCGGTTCCTGGTACTCTGGCGCAAGGACATTGAGCCCCGAAAACTGTTCCCGATCAAGCACAGGATTCAGGGCACGCCCATCACCAACGATGCGAATCAGGTCCTGTTCTCAGAAGAGCACTGGCATTGGTTTGAGCCGGACAGTACAAAGTTCTTCCCGCCTTGGGCGGAGCACTACCTTTGGGACCCGAACAGAGGAAAAGTGCTCCTGGACTCCTATGTTTCTGCGGAGGAGGACGAAACACTCATCCTGTCCGATCTGAACGACAGCGGTTGCATTGTTGGCGCCCTCCGGTCTGGATCGACGTTCGCCTATGGTCGCGGCGTGCTCTTGGAGCCGATTCCGGAACGGTGGGGCAAGTGACGGGGCGGTTCGTTGGTTGTCACAGCGTCCAGGGGCTGCGGAGGGGGCGTTTTAGGAGGCGGTTGGCCTGCTTGTCTTTGATGAATTGCTCCTTCTCGGGGTCCCAGCGAAGCTTGCGGCCCAGACGGATGGCGATGTCGTCGAGGTGGCAGATCGTATCGGAGCGGACCGCCGTTTCGATCGGACAGATCGTTTCCCGCCGTGATCGGACACAGTCGAGGAAGTTCCGCTTGTGGTGGTTGCTCACGGGCAGGTGGATCTCGTCAGCGTTGAAGGTCTCCTTCAGCAGCCAGTCGGGTTCGGCGGCGATCCCGCCCCGCGAGACGACGACCCAGCCATCGGTGCCGATGAAGAGGACGCCGCAGTTGCGGTATTGCAGAATCTTGCTGGCCTTGGCGAACTGGGGGAACTCCTGGGCCGTGTGTTTCGAATCCATGTGGATCATCTTGACGGTGTTGGCGTACATATGCTCGACGCGCCAGGTCACCGGGGTGTCGCACAGGCCATCGGCGGGGATGACACCGGTCCCTTCGATCTCGATCGGTCCTGTATCGTCGGTGCCGTTGCCCCACTGGGCGATGTCGATATGGTGGATGCCCCAGGCGCCGCTGAGACAGCCCAGCCCGTAATCGTGGATGTGCATCCAGTAGCCGGGACTGCCCTCGGCGCGCGACGCGGCCCGCTCGAACGTGTAGGGCGCCCAGGGCGCCGGGCCGAGCCACATGTCATAGTCGAACTCGCGCGGATCGGGCGCCGGCTGCGTCGCCTGGTTGACCAGGCTCGCGCCGGGGACCGAACCGACCACAATCGTGTGCAACGTGCCGATCCGCTTGTTGCGCACGAGTTCGCACGCGAAGCGGAAGTCTCGACCCGAACGCTGCTGGGTCCCGAACTGGAAGACGACGCCATAGTCGTTCACCGCTTTCCGCAAGGCTTTGCCGGCGGCCACGTGAACGTCGGCCGGCTTCTCCAGGTACATGTCCTTGCCGTTCCGCGCCGCCTCGATGCCGATCAGCCCATGCCAGTGGTCGGGGGTAGCGATGCAGACCGCGTCGATGTCCGGCCGGGCCAGCAACTCGCGAAAGTCATGGTAGGTCGTGCAATCCTGACTGCCATAGTGTTCGTCGACAGTGCGCTTGGCCTTGCGCCGGAACGCCTCGCGGAGATCGCAGGCCGCGATGAGCTGGACATCCTCCTGCGCGAGGAACCCGCGCACGTGACCGCCGCCCATACTGCCGACCCCGATGCTGCCCATCACGATCTTCTCGCTGGGAGCAACGGCGCCCTGGCCGCCCATCGCCCGGCTGGGCACATAATACGGAACGCTCAACGCTGCGCCCAACGTGGCGCTCGTCTTGAGGAATTCACGACGTGTTCTGGCTCTACTCATGGGCGATCGATGTCCTTTCTAGCGCGATGCATCCGCTGCGGATGCGAGTTCGTTGCTGGGCGTCGTCGAGGCGCTCAGATCGCCCAGGGCGAACTGAATGCCGTCGAGGATGTGGCGCAGCAGGGGGCCGTTCCAGAAGATGTCCTTGTTGTGGCCAAAGCTGGTATAGAAGACGCGTCCGGCGCCGTAGCGGCGCACCCAACTCATCGCCAGGTCCTTGTCCTTGCGCCGTTCGGGCAGGATGCGCCGGTTCGGGCCCATGTCCGTCTTGTCTGGGTCGATGGCCAGCAGGATGCGCAGCTTGTCCCGCGAGTAGCCATGCCGAAACTGGAAGACCTCGTCGCGGATCTCGAAGCCCTTGCCTGCAAAGGCGGCGTTGAGCGGATGGTCGGGATCGTCGATCTTGATGGTGATCGTTTCTTTCGGGCCCCAGGGATGTCCACCGTCCTCGTAAGCGCCGAGCATCCGGCCGAAGGCGGGCCACTGGTCGTATCTCGGATGCTGTACGAATGTTGCCGCTGCGGCGTGGATGCCGACGAATCCGCCGCCTTTCTGGACGAAATCCAGCAGGCTCTTTCGCAGTTCGGGATCGTCAAACAGCACGCCCACCGTGTTGTTGAAACAGATCGCGTCGAATTGCTTGATCCGCTCGGGCCGAAACATCTCGATGTCATTGCTGACGACGGTCTCAAAGGCCCCGGTCGTCCGGCCCATCTGTTCGATCGTGTAGTTGCCATACGGGATCGAGGCATGACCCTTCATCACCTTGCCATCCCGAACATTGAGCGTAACAACCAGCAGTCGGCGCGGCTGCTTCGGAGCGACGGACGATTGTTCAGGTATCGCCTGCTCGATCTTCTGACGTTCCTGCACGCTGATCTCCGCCCCCGCCTGACCCGCGCAGAAGCCGAGGGCCAGCACAGAGAACCAAGCGATTGTCCGGAGGATATTCGATCTCTTCATGGCGCACCCCTGTTCGTCAGCCATCCCACGTGTCCGTTACCAAGCCATCAACCCGCCCAGTATAGCCGTTTGGCAACCGACACGCCACCCTCGCCCAATGATTGCCGCCCGTGCTGTTGTATCGCCTATCAGTAACCGTAGGGCGTGCACCGCACGCCGCGTTCACCCTGCCGCAATCCCATGCCGGGGACAGATGTACTGAAAGAGAAAGTCCCCGCCGAGGACCGGGCGAACCTTGTCCAATGGGATGCGCGTCCACAACTTTGCGCATTCGGGATGGCTGCAGCAGACCGAAAGGTCCTTGCCGAGCCCGATTGTGAGGTTGGAATCCCCACCGAGTATGAGGTCCGTGTCTTTGGGTTTGAGTTTGTGAAAGACCTGAAGGACCTTGAATCGGGTCTCCACCAACTCCTCACCGAACTCCCCTATAACGAAGATTCTCGGCTTTGCGCGCTGGAGCAGGCGAAAGCAGCCCTTGGTCCCGAGGTGGTTTTTCAAATCCGTCTTGAGAAAACCGCCTTCGTCTATGTCCTTGCCCGCGTCCGGCTTTTCTTCTCCGACCTCGATCGTCCCGAGGTGGGCGACGATCACGTCGCAGTCGCTGAAGCCCTCGGGAAGCGTCTCGATCCATTTCGAGTCCGACGTGATCCCGATACGCGCGACCCGTTCGCTCTCGCCCTTTAGCACGAACACTAACCCAATCGCCTCATCATCACGTCCGTTGATGTCTGTGTGTCGTACGGAAACCGCTTGGACCTTTATGAAGTCGGTGATCTCTTGAGTGTCGCCACCACGCACGAGTTGCGCGGCGCGGCAACACCCCGACGTTCTGAGGTACTCTTTGTATTTCATGAACGCAGAGTCGCAGAGACAGAACTGAAGCTGGCGGAAATCGTCGTTCGCCGGGTGAGGTTTGAAGCCTTTTGCCTGGTTGTATCGATAGTTTAGATCGACCAGCGACTCCACGTCGCGCGTATGGTCCAGATGACAATGGGTGATGACGACGGTGTCCACGTCGGTGATGGACAGCCCTTTCCGATACAACTGGGTAACGAAATCCAAGCCCGGATCTATCACAATCCCGTGTCCCTTCCACACAAGGAAGTACCCGCCTCCGAGTCGCTGGTCGGGGCCCCGACTGTCCTCACGTCGAAGTTCTCGGCGTAGGATCGGGGAGAAGGAGTTCCAGTCTCGCAGCACGACCAGCATGTTGTTCGCGTCGCCCTCGCCGAAGATCCGCGGTTTATCAACCGAGTCGGCGATCTGGTCCTTAAACTCGATTTTCTTCCTGCGAATGTCGGGGAGATCATCCTTCATCGCCTCGAATAGATCGGTGATGAGTGCCTCGTCGGACGACCGGTCTGCCTCCTGCCGTTCCTCAGGTGGTTCCCCAGCTTCCTCCGATTTGACCATGCGCTCGGCCCGCTCAATCCAGGACTCAGCCACTTCCTTGTATGGCGAGTCGAGTCCCAACGCAATTGCGCGACGGAACATCTCTGCAGAAGCGCCAGGTTTCCCTTGCTTCCATAGCAGCAGCCCGAGATTGTAATGGGGAAGGGCCCATTCGGGATAGAGAGTGATCGCTTTCTCATACGCCGCCAGGGCCTCATCATGTCGCCTCAGGTCGCTTAGAATGAGGCCCTTGTTGTTCCACGGAGTGGCCCATTCGGGATAGAGAGTGATCGCTTTCTCATACGCCGCCAGGGCCTCATCATGTCGCCTCAGGTCGCTTAGAATGAGGCCCTTGTTGTTCCACGGAGTGGCGTATTCAGGGTCGAGTTCGATCGCCCTGTCCAGTGCTGCCAGGCCCTCGTCATACCGCTTCTGGCTTTGTAGCGTGAGGCTCTTGCCGGCCCACGGATAGGCGTATTCAGGGTCGAGTTCGATTGCCTTCTCGTACGCCCTCAGGGCTTCGTCATAGCGCTTCTGATCATCCAGGACGATGCCTTTGCCGTTCCACGGATAGGCGAATTGAGGGTCGAGCTCGATCGCTTTATCGTATGCCGCCAGGGCTTCGTCGTAGCGCTTCTGATCATCCAGGACGATGCCTTTGCCGTTCCACGGATAGGCAAATTGAGGGGCAAGCTTGAGCGCCTCTTCGAAGATCCCGAGTGCGCTTTCCAAATCCTTCCGCGCCCATGCCGCCATGCCATCGGCGAATTTCTTCCAGGCCGAAGCGCCCGCTGTTGCGGCCATTTCGCCAATCTCCTCGAAGAACGCGATGCGATCGCTTTTTCTATAGATGCGTCTGTATTCATGCAGATACCGTTGGCGCATCGTTTCAATAATCTCGGATCGGTCGCTCGTCATCGTCGCGTCTCCTTTGGCGTCCCTCGGGACGTGAGCGTATCGGTCGTCTTCTTTGCGTCCGCTCCCACAGCCCTGTCGGACCTTTTTTGCCGGATTGTCGAAGCCTCTCCTATGGTAGCTTCCCTGAGCACGTCACATGTTCAGGATAGACCAAGGGCCTGACGGGGTCAAGGTCGTTTTGGGGTAGGGCAATGGCAAAGCAAGCGTGTGGGCGCGTGCGAATCATGTTTGTAGGTGGGTTCTTGGCCCTGCGTGTGCCTTTGGGATTTCGGCCGGAGGCGGGCCGATTGTCTTGCGTGCCCATCTCGACACTTGTCATGGTGAGCCCAGCGAACCATCTGGCCCGGGAACGAGACGTTTCTCCCGCAGCGAAACCAACGCCTTCTGCTCAGGCCAGATCCTCCGGCTTTGCCTCAGAGCCCGCCCTGAGCGCAGTCGAAGGGATGACAATTCGGAGGGGCGTACGCCGGGGTTTTCCGAGAATTCGCTTGACGCCAGGGTTTTGTGTTTGTATATTACACAACGAATACAATTTGATATGAAGCTTGAGACGTGAAGGGTGACGCGTAGATGCTGGATGTCGAGCACTCGATACTCAATCAGGATACTGGGTTTTGGGACCGCGTAGGAGGCTATTGTCCGTCCGACGTCGCGTTGCGGCGAGGTTTCGGCACTCAGTCCGGTCGGTTTGGCCCTACCTTTTTATGCAAAACAAACCCAATTGTCGGCGATATTGGCCTGGAAAGGGCGATTTTGGAGGAAAAACAAAGCCAAACAAAGCCAAACAAAGCCAATTTTTCGGGCGGGTTTGGTCTCTTCATGGTCTGGAGAGAGGCTTGGTTGTGGGGCCCGGCCGTGGTACACTCTTGGCTCGTGGTTTTGGACTATGAAGGATAAGGGAACCGTATCTTGGGAGGAACTGGCATGAACCGTCGGGAATTTGTCGCTGCAGGCGTCGCGGCCGGGGTCGCAGGCTTCGGAACGCAGGGGGCTTTCGCCCAGGGCTCGAACGGGGCGAAGTTCCGCATGAAGTATGCCCCTCATTTCGGGATGTTCAAGAACAGTGCGGGCAACGATCCGATCGACCAGCTCAAGTTCGCCGCCGACCAGGGATTCACCGCCTGGGAAGACAACGGGATGATGCGTAAGGACGTGGACCTGCAGAAGCGGGTCGCCCGGACCATGGAGCAGCTCGATATGACCATGGGCGTCTTCGTCTCCTCCGGTGGGTTCGATCGCAACGAGTTTGTGACCAAGACGTCGAAGGATCTGCACGACCGGCTGCGCGCCCAGATGAAAAAGGCGGTCGAGGTCGCCAAGCGGGTCAACGCGACGTGGTCGACGTTCGTGCCGGGCAACGTCAGCCAGAAGCTCGAACACGACTACCAGATGGCCAACTGCATCGAGAACCTGAGGGTCTGCGCCGAGGTGTGCGAGCCGGCGGGCCTGGTCCTCGTGCTGGAGCCGCTGAACTGGTGGGCCAATCATCCCGGCCTGTTCCTGACCAAGATCCCCCAGGGCTATCTGATCTGCAAGGGTGTCAACAGCCCGAGCGTCAAGATCCTCGACGACCTGTACCACCAGCAGATCTCCGAGGGCAACCTGATCCCGAACATGGACAAGGCCTGGGACGAGATCGCCTACTTCCAGATGGGCGACAATCCGGGCCGCAAGGAGCCGACGACCGGCGAGATCAACTACCAGAACATCTTCAAGCACATCCACGCCAAGGGCTACAAAGACGTGCTCGGGATGGAGCACGGTGTCAGTGGTAAGGGCAAGGCGGGCGAAGAGGCCCTCATCAAGGCGTATCGCTATTGCGACAGCTTCTAGTCGGTCGGGCGTTTGGGACCCGGAGAAACACGAAATCGTATTCAGTGAGGTATGAGCATGGGTGACAGTGGCGGCAGGACATCGAGACGTCAGTTCATCAAGTCGGCTAGCAGCGCGGTCGCGGCTTTCACCATTGTGCCGCGTCACGTCCTGGGACGCGGGCAGACCCCGCCCAGCGAGAAGCTCAACATCGCCTGCATCGGCGTCGCCGGTCGCGGCGGGGCGAGCCTGAACGGCGTGCGGCGCGAGAATATCGTAGCGTTGTGTGACGTGGATACGCGCCGCGCGGGAAAGGTCTTTGCCAGATTTCCCCGGGCCAAGGTCTATCGCGACTTCCGCAAGATGTTCGACGAGATGGGCGACCGGATCGACGCGGTGACGGTGGCGACGCCGGACCATACCCATGCGGTCGCGGCGATGGCGGCGATCGAGCGGGGCAAACACGTCTTCTGTGAAAAGCCGTTGGCGCATTCGATCGGCGAGATTCGCGCCCTGAGAAAGGCCGCCCGCGAGCACAAGGTTGTGACACAGCTCGGCAACCAGGGACACTCGTCCGGCACGATCCGCACGTTCTGCGAGTGGATCTGGGACGGTGCGATCGGCAACGTCACGGAAGTCCACGCCGCCTGCGGTTCGGTCTACAGCACGATTGACAGCTTGCCCAAGCTCAAAGAGACGCATGAGGTTCCATCAGAGCTGGATTGGGACCTTTGGCTGGGGCCGGCTCAGCATCGGCCGTACCACCCGTTGTATCTGCCGGGCAGTTGGCGGCGTTGGATGCCGTTCGGCTGCGGCGTCATCGGCGATTGGGTCTGTCACGTTGTCGATCCGGTCTTCTGGGCCCTGGATCTCGGGGCGCCCCAGACGATTCAGGCGCAGGCGAAGGATTACGATCCGAAGAAGCACGGCCTGACGTTCCCGCGCGGCACCACCGTGACATACGAGTTCGCCGCCAAGGGTAATCGTGGGCCGGTCAAGCTCATCTGGTTTGACGGCGCCGAGGCGATCCCGCGTCCGGATGATTTGGAGGCCGGACGCAAAGTGCCGACGATTGGCGCGATCGTGATTGGCGACAAGGGCAAGATCACCTACGGCTCCCACGGGGCCGGCGGGGTGAGGATCTTCCCCGAAGAGAGGATGCAGGCGTATCAGCGACCGGCCCAGACGTTGCCGCGCGTGGCGGGCCACCACGACGACTGGCTGGGCGCGATTCGCAAGGGCGTGGAGGCCGGGTCGAATTTCGATTACGGCGGCCCGCTCACCGAGATCGCCTTGCTGGGCGTCATCGGCATCAAGCATCTGGGCGAGAAGCTCGAGTGGGACGCAGCCGGCATGCGGTTCACCAACTGCGACGAGGCGAACCAATACCTCGATCCGCCATATCGTAGCGGCTGGACGCTGTGACGTCTTAGAGCCCGAGTTCTTTGGAAATCAGGCAACCTTCGCAAGGGCAGAAGGCGCGGATATTCGCTTCGGGCGTCCCGGGCGGGACCTCGCAGCCCGGCTGCAGGATGAAACGCTCGCCCCCGGCGGCGATGCAGGCCCGCGCCGCCTCGGCGACCGCTGCCGGCGTCCCTTGCAACAGAACGGCGGTCGGATCGAAATTGCCGCACAGCGTGACATCGTCGCCCACGGCTTGCCGCGCCGCGGCGATGTCGACCATCCAGTCGAGGTCGATGATGTCGGTTCCCGTCTGGGCCATGTAGGCGACGTTGTTGGTGACATCGCCACAGACGTGAAGTTTGGTCGTGGCGCCGGCTTCGTGGACCGCGGCGATCAGCTTTGTCTCGAGGGGAAGGACGAAATCCTGATACATCTGAGGGTTGATCAAGCTGGCGACGGCGTCACCGATCCCGATCATATCGGCGCCGGCTTCCACCTGTGCCAGCGCGAAGCGAATCGCGTTGTCGACGATCATCCCGGCCGCTTCGAGGTACATCTCGGGCTTGTCGATCAAGTCCATAAACGTACTCTCGACGCCGCGCAAATCTGCGTATTCGGCGATCGGGCCCTCCACCCAGCCGAGCACGCTGTGGGTTTGCCCGACCGCGGAGGCCATCTTGGCTACGCTCTCGACGCGCTGTCTGGGACGCTCGGCGGTCTCGATCTCGAACGGCGCCAGAGACGCGATGTCGGCCGGACCCTGGATCAGTTCCGCCTTCGGTTTGCCCACGCCGTCGGCGGGATAGTCGAACTCCATGCCGTAGGCGGACGCCTCGCGCCAGGGATCGCTAATGGCGCTGACCTGATCCAGGCCAAAGGCACGCGTCACGGCCAGTTGCGATTCGGCAAGGATGTCACCGTCGAGATAGTAGTCGCGGTAGGTGCGGCCGATGAAGTTGCCCGCCCAGGCCATGAAGATGGGTGTTACGGCGGGGCGGTCGAATGGCTGGCCCTGCATGATGGCGTGGATACGTTCCTTTGGAGTCATGGGTTTCTCCTGCTGGCGTCCCGGTCAGGGCCGCACCGTCTTATCGAACTGATCATACTTGGCAGATGATAGCAAAGTCACCTTCAGAGTTCATGCACTTTCCGGGTGGGCCTTGGGACAAAGGGGCTGGCGCATCGGTGAATTGCTCACCCCATGGGAGGCCGGCTCGGTCCGGATTTGTTGAGAGATTATAAGAAATGGTTTGGCGGGAATTGGCTGGTTCTGATAGAATCTGGCCGTTTTGAGAGCGCCAATTGGGATTTGCCACAGCATGAAATATGTAACGCCATTCAGGAAAGACAAACCACTTCGAACATCACCAGACGCGAGGTCTCCGGTTTTTGAGGCTGCCAAGATAGGGAGGTGAACATCAATGTTGAGAATCGGCATCGTCGGATTCGGATTCATGGGTCGCATGCATTTTCGCTGCTGGCAGGACCGGCAGGACGCTCAGGTCGTCGCCGTCTGTGACGCCAATCCGAACATCAAGGAAGATACGCAGAAGGCCATCGGCAATATCGAGGGCGCGGCCAGCGAGATCGATTTTGAAGGCATCGAGTTGTTCACCGACTTTGACGCCATGATCGAGCAGGCCAATCTGGACGCCATCTCGCTTACCCTGCCGACCTATCTTCACGTGGAGTTTTCCGAACGCGCGCTGGCCCGCGGGGTCAACGTGCTCTGCGAAAAGCCGATGGCGCTCGACGTGGCCGGCTGTGAACGCATGCTGGCTGCGGCGGAGAAGAGCGGCAAGACGCTGCAGATCGGCCATTGCCTGCGGTTCTGGCCGGAGTACGCCAAGGCCAAGGAGATTGTCGATAGCGGCAAGTACGGCAAGGTCGTCGCCGGGATGTTCCAGCGACTGGGGGCGCCTCCCGGATGGAGCCTGGACAACTGGTTCATCGATGAGAAACGCAGCGGCGGTGTCGCCCTGGACCTGCACATCCACGACACGGACTATATCCAGTATCTCTTTGGTATGCCCAAGGCGGTTTACAGTCATGGGGCCAAGGGACCGGGTGAGGCGTTGATTCACATCGTCACCCAGTACGTTTACGACGATATTGCCGTGACGGCTGAGGGCGGTTGGGGGATGATGCCCGGCTTTGGATTCGAGATGAGTTTCAACCTCGTGATGGAGAAGGCGACGATCGTTTACGATCTGACGCGGGAGCCGGCGTTTAGGGTCTGCCCGGCCGAAGGGGAGGTCTTCACGCCCGAGTTGCCCACGGACGATGGGTACGTGGCGCAAGTCGATCATTTCGCCAAGACGATCCAGGGGCAGACCGTACCCGAGGTGATTACGCTGGCCCAATCGCGCGATTCGGTCAAGATCGTGGCGGCCGAGAGGCAGTCCATAGACGAACAGAAGCAAGTAACAGTGGAATAGTCGAGACGACGAACAGATTGGAGAGTCTTATATGAAATGCAAAAACTGGCCTGTCGGCGTTTGCAGTTGGTCTTTACAGACGGATGTCCCGAGCGTCGCCAAGGTGATGCAGGACCTGGGGCTCGAGCACGTGCATTTGGGTGTGGGCGAGGCGGTGGGAGAAGCCGGTCGCGCCTGTCTGGAGGCGATCAAGGCCCAGGACTGGACGATTACCTGCACGATGATCGGTTTCCCCCAAGAGGATTATTCGACCCTCGAACGGATCAAGGTGACCGGCGGGGTCGTCCCCGACGACACTTGGGAATCGAACCGCCAGATGGTTCTTGGTGCGTTGGACGTGACGGCTGAGTTGGGCGTCAAGTACCTGTCCATGCACGCCGGGTTCATCGACGAGACTGACAAGGCGCATGCCGAGAAGGTTACCAAGCGAATCAAGCTATTGGCCGACGCGGCGGCCGACAAAGGCGTGATGTTCCTGCTGGAGACGGGACAGGAGGCTGCCGAGGAGTTGGCGCACTTCCTGGAGAAGCTGGATCACAATTTCGTCGGCGTCAATTTCGATCCGGCCAACATGATTCTGTATGACAAGGGCAATCCCATCGACGCGGTCCGCACGTTGGCGCCGTGGATTCGTCATCTCCACGTCAAGGATGCCACGCGGACCAAGGAGCCCGGGACCTGGGGCGCCGAAGTGCCCTGGGGCGACGGCGAAGTCGGCATTGCCGAGTTCCTCAAGGTGCTGGAAGAAATCGAATTCGACGGCGCGATGGCCATCGAGCGCGAGGCGGGGGACCAGCGTGTTGACGATATCAAGCTGGCCATCGAGCGATTGACGGCCGTATAGCGATTCAAGGAGAACAGTATGGTTTTTGGAATGGAAACGGCCCTGTATGTAAAACTCAGCGCGTTGATGGCCTTGGAGTTTGCCGTCTGGGGGGCCTGGTGCCCGGTCCTGGCGGCGCGTCTCCTGGGCCCGCTCAAATTCAGCGGCAAGCAGACCGGATGGATCTATTCGGCGTTGCCGCTGGCGTGTATCTTCATGCCTCTGCTGGCCGGCCAGATGGCGGATAAGTATGTCAACACCGAGTACATCCTGGCCGGGGCCCATCTCATCGGTATGGTTCTGCTGTTCATTGCCGGTTGGAGGAAAGATTTCAAGTCACTGTTTACGGTGATGCTCCTCTGGTCGCTGTGCTTCGCCGCGACGCTGCCTTTGGTCAACTCCCTGATGTTCACCCACCTGGCCAAGAACAACGTCGATCCAGCCAAGTCGGCTTATATCTTCATGTGGGCGCCGATCGCCTGGGCGTTGGCTGGTTACTTCCTGACGGGCTGGCGCTGGATCTTCAAGACCGGTGAGCAAGGCCGAGACTGTCTGGTGTTGGCGGCGGCCCTGTCGGTGGTGATGGCGGTTGTTTGCGGCGGTTTTCTGCCGAGTACGCCACCGGCGAACACGGGCGGAAGCCCGATGGCGGCGGTGTTGGGCATGCTGAAGATACCGAGTTTCCTGGTCTTCTTCCTGATCTCCATGGCGGCCGCAGGCACGATGCAATTCTACTTCCTCGGGACCGCCCAGTTCATGCAGGATAACCGCATCCAGGCCAAGAACGTGCCGGCCTCGATGGCCATCGCCCAGGCCGTCCAGGCGGCGGCCACCCTGCTCCTGCTGGGCTGGCTCGTCAGCAACGCTGGGTACAAATGGACACTGATCGTGGGGGCGACCGCGTGGTTGGTGCTCTACGTGCTGTACGTGATTCCCAGGCCTCCGGCGGTGATCGTGGCCTCGCAGGCCTTCCATGGCTTGGCTTACGTGTTCTTCATCATCGTCGGTCAGATGTACGCCGGTGCGGTTGCGCCGGAAGGGACGGCCGGTTCCATGCAGGCCCTGATCTTTACCGCCCAGAGCGGCCTGGGCTTGTTCATGGGCACGCAGTTGGCGGGCGTCGTGATGGATAAGTGCAAGGCGGGCGATCAGTTCCAGTGGCGTCAGATCTGGATGGTGCCCGGCGCGATCATGGTCATTTGTGTCATTGCCTTGCTGTTGTTCTACAAAGGCGCGGTGCCGCTGACGTAACAATGGCAGTTTGAGGTTGAGTCAAAAAAGGGGCTGCACGCGGTAGGGTGCAGCCCCTTGGTCTTTTCCGGTGGGCGAGTGATTAGACGGTGAACTCGAGGAAGGCCTCCGCCAGTGATTGGGTGCGGGGGCCTGGGACGCCGTTGCTGACGGCGGTTTCGTCGAACTTCACGATAGGGACGACGTCCTTGGTCGTTACGGCGATGAATAACTCGTCGGCCGAGATCGCCTGCTGAGGGGTGAGCGACTCCTCAACCACCTCCAACCCGACATTTCGCGCCGCCTCGATGACGAATGCCCGGGTGATCGAAGGCAGAATATTGGCTGTCAGGGGGGCGGTCCGGAGCGTATCACCCAAAATGGCGAAGAAGGCCGACCCCGCGCCCTCGGTGATCAGGCCCGCCTCGTCGACCAGAATCGCCTCGTCGAAACCCTTCTCGGTTGCGTCCTGGCGGGCCAGCACATTGGCCAGCAGGTTCAGAGATTTGATGTCGCACCGCTTCCAACGCCAGTCGGGATGGGTCGAGACCGCGATCCCGGCCGCCTTTTCCTGCGAGCTGTCCGGCACTTCGCTGACGGTCAGGTAGAAATTGGGCTCCAGATCGGCGTTCCAGACGTGGTTTCGTGGGGCCGAACCCCGGGTGACGTGGAAATAGATCTTCGTTTCCGCCAGGTCGGCGGTAGTGAAGGCCCGTTCGACGCGGTCCCGGATCTGGTCCATATCGATGCTGTTGATCCGCACGGCCGCCAGGCTGCGGGCGAACCGCTCCAGGTGCTTATCAAGGGCGAACAGCTTGCCATTATAGCTGCGCAGGACCTCGTAGACGCCATCACCGAAATAAATCCCCCGATCGAAATAGATCGGGTCCAGTTCTTCAAGGGGGACGATTCTGTCGTTGAGCATGGCCAATTTCATCAAGGCACTCCCGAATAAGCATCCGTTCCAAGTCCAGGCACGCCTGGGTCGATAGAATACGAAAATACCACAGAAATGTCTTTACATAAAGGCCGACAAGGCGTAATATACCCGTTTTTCCAAGATTCGAACTCTTGACCTGGAGCTTTAGGATGTACGCAGTCATCGAGCAAGGTGGACAACAACACAAGGTCACCGAAGGTGATCGGCTGAATATCGACCTGGTGGATGTAGCCCCGGACGCGACGCAGATCGAGCTGGACAAGGTGCTCTTCGTCGGTGACGGTGAAACGAGTCGCATCGGGACTCCCTACGTGGAAGGGGCGAAGGTCATTGCCTCGTTCAAGAGCACGGCCGAAGAGGCCGTCGTCAAGGGCGAGAAGCTGTATGTGACGCATTTCCGTCGTCGCAAGGACAGCAAGTCCCGTATCGGACATCGCCAGAGGTATATGGAAGTCACGATCGAGAAGATCGAGGCCTAAGCCTCACGGTTTCAGATACGCTCTTCCGGAGATTTTCCGGCTCGGCCATGTTATGTGGTCGAGCCGTTTCTTTTTGCGCCCGGCCGGGAGAAGAGGTCCATGCCGCAGTCCCCACATCGGAAATGAACGTCGTATTGCCGTCCATCTTCGTCCTGTAGGATCAGTGGTGGGGCGGCAACTTTGGCGCGTGGCCCGGCGCAGAGGCCCAACTGACGCCGCAGGCAGTATTTCGTGGTCATGACCAGACGACCCGACATATCCAGGCCCGCTTCGGCGGCCGGTTCGATAGTCTCGACACCGTGACGATGACAAAAGGCCTTGGCCTTGGCGTTGAGCACGTTGCCCCGGTAGGTCAAGCGTTGCTGGGGGTAAGGCGTGGTGCTCTGAGAGGTCGGAATCACCAGGCGGGGGCGATGCTGTTCGCGGATTTCCAGGAGACGCTCGATTAGTTCGCGGCGGGCGGCGTTCAACTGTGAGGCGGGCATGAAGTAGACGTCCCGGGTCTTCAGTTCCAGTTCGGCGCACTCGAATATCGTGTTGCCCAGTCGGGTCAGTTGCTTGTGTAGGGTCTGTCGGGCGGCGTCCTTCTTCTGAGCCGGTTGCTGGGGCCCGTCGATCTGGATGGTCGCCTCGTTCCCATCCTCGTCCATAGCGGAGAGGACCAATCCTGCCTGCTCATCGGTCAGGGATATGCGAAGGTGGATCTTGCGTTGGGCCGCCTTGTCGGTCAGCTTGCGCGCGAACGCGTGGTCATGGTTGCGGTAGATCTTCTGGCCCATTTGGATATCGCGGAGATCCTGGACGTACACCTTGCGACCCTCAACGCGATTGACAACGGTGCCGGTCAGATTGTTCTGCCGGTCGAAGAAGCAGAGGCCATCGGCGTTGTGCAGTTCGCGCTGGCCATCGAGCAGGAAGCAAGTTTGCTCGACGCGCGTGACGGTCCCCACGAATTCGCCCAGCGATTTAGGGGTGTCCATGGACGCGATATCGTGCGCCGGGCCCGTCAGACCATAATCGGTGAATCCCCGATTGAAGGTCTTGGCCGGGTCGGGATCGAAGTCGAGACGGACAGAGCCTGAGGAGCTTCGCTGCAGGTTTCTCTGGGTGAGGATGGCATCCAGCTCCTGGCGATAGAAGCCTACCGTGTTGGCGACGTAGGGGATGTCCTTGAGCCGGCCCTCGATCTTGAAGGAGTTGACTCCCGCGTCGATCAGGGTCTCCAGGTGGGAGGCAAGATTGAGGTCTTTCAGGGACAGCAGATAACGATCCTGGGCGAGGATCTTACCCTGGTTGTCCTTGAGCGTGTAGCGTCGCCGGCACGGCTGGGCGCATTGACCTCGATTGCCACTTCGACCCCCGGCGGCGTAGCTCATATAGCATTGGCCACTGGCGCCGACACAGATCGCTCCGTGCACGAAGCACTCCAATTCGACCGACGTCTGCTCACGGATCGCACGAATCTGATCGAGCGTTAGCTCCCGCGCCAGGATCACGCGGGAAAAGCCAACCTTCTCCAGGAACTTGACCGTCTCGGGCGTGGCGTTGTCCATCTGGGTGCTGGCGATCAGCGGTATGGGTGGCAGATCCAGTTCCAGCAGGCCGACATCCTGAATGATAAGGCCATCGATTCCTATCTCGCAGAGCCGGCCGATCATTCGCTCGGCCGAAGCCAGCTCGCTGTCGCGGAGCAGTGTATTCAGAGCTACATAGACCCGAGCGTAATAAGGGTGTGCGAATGCGACGACCTGGGCGATCGTGTCGAGAGCGTTGCCCGCCGCTTCGCGCGCGCTGAATTGGGGGGCGCCGAGGTACACGGCGTCGGCGCCGCATTGGATCGCCGTGCAGGCGGTGTCGCTATCCTTGGCCGGGGCCAGCAATTCGATTCGTTTGTTCGTCATTCCGGATTACCCATGGTGGTTTCCAAGTCTTCGCGTTTGGGGTTCGGGGAGCCGTGCTTTGGTGCATGTGGATGGTGGCGGAGATGGACGTGTGCTCTAGCCTCCGGCCAAGTGGGACTGGACGGTCTCGTGGGCTCTCTGACGCCAGGCTTCGGCGCCGTTGGCCTTGAAGTATTCAAGCGACGCGTCGTCTACGAGTCCGCCGATCAGCGTCTTGCGGTCGGCCGGGTCGGCCACCGTTTCGATAATGTGCTTCCGCATCTGCTCCAGTTCACCCAGGAATCGGCCGTGCTCCTCGGTGAACATCGCTTCGAGTTTTTTTCGCAGGTGACCTGCGTAGGCCGGGCAGTTGCCCTCGGTGCCGATCGCAATCTGGAGGTCTCCTCGTTTGACCACGGCGGGCACGAAGAAATCGCAGCGCGGCGGGTCGTCCACCACGTTACAGAGGATTCCAAGGGTCTGACAGTCGCCGTAGATCTGCTCATTGACCCTGTCGTCGTTCGTCGCGGCGACCACGAGGACCGCCTCGCCAAGATACTCCTTGGCATACTTCGACCGGATCAGTTCGGCGCCGTACTGATTGCAGAGGTTGGTCAGTACGTCGTCGACATGGTCGGCCACCACGACCAGGCGGGCGCCGGCTTTGAGCAGGACGTCGGCCTTGCGGACGGCGACGGCGCCGCCCCCGACGAGCACAACGCGCCGGCCACCGAGTTCGAGAAATATAGGATACTTCGCCATGATAAGCGCATTATAACAGGCGGCTGTTAGGATTCGACACTGATTTTCCGCCGCTTTCGAACAAATATATCTGGTGTTCGTTCTCGGCCCCGGCCACTCCTGGAGGCGAAATCGCCACCGGCGGGTTTTTCAGTTCGCAAGCCTCCAGAGATAGGGTACACTCACCTCCTTTGATGCTTCGAGTTCGTTGTCGTTCAGGGAGGTCAGAGCCAGTGAAGCCGTTGCAGACGCCGCTGAAGGAAACGGATGTTCGTCAGTTGCAGGCCGGTGATGAGGTGGGGATCACCGGTGTGATCTACACGGCTCGTGATATGGCGCACAAGCGGCTTTGTGCAGCACTGGATCAGGGCCACGAATTGCCGATCTCGCTCGAAGGGGCGCTGATCTATTTTGTGGGTCCGACGCCGGCTCGGGCCGGGGCGGTCATCGGCGCCGCGGGGCCGACGACCTCGTCGCGCATGGATGCGTTCAGTCCGAAACTGATCGCGTGCGGCGTGCGGGCCATGATGGGCAAGGGCTATCGCAGCGACGAAGTGCGTCAGGCGCTGCGCGAGCACGGCGCCGTCCATTTGGCGACCATCGGAGGCGCCGGGGCGCTGCTGAGTAAGCACATTACGAGCGCTGAGATCGTCGCTTACGGCGATCTGGGCACCGAGGCGATCCGCCGGTTGGAGGTAGTTGATTTCCCCGCGGTGGTGGCGTATGATGCCGCCGGGGGCAGCGTATACGAGTTGATTGACGACAAGTCTGGAGTGTAAGATGAAGACAGCGTTGCTGGGGCTGATGCAGTCCGGCAAGAGTACGATTTTCTCGGCCATCAGCGGCAAGGCCATCCCCGCCATGGGCGCCACGGCGATCGAAGAGGCGATTGTTCCGGTCCCTGATGGGCGTCTGGACTGGCTCGAGACGTTGTACAAACCGAAGAAGAAGACGCATGCGACGATCGACGTGCTGGATCTGCCGGGCTTTAGCTTCATGGACGACCATGGGCGCGCCGCGGCCAGACGCCTGATCGGCCAGATACGAACGGTGGACATGCTCGTGCTGGTGGCACGCGGGTTCGAGAGTGCGTCCGTGCCGGCCTATCGCAATAGTGTGGACTGGAAGCGGGATCTGGCCGAGTTGCAGACCGAACTGCTGCTCTCCGATCTCGAATTGGTGACCACGCGGATCGAGAAGCTGGAAAAGCAGGTGCACAAGCCCACCAAGACCCAGGCCCAGGACAAGGCCGAGCTGGCGATCCAGAAGAAGCTCCAGGATGCCATCGAGAGCGAGCAGCCGATCAGTTCTGTGATCCAAACGGACCAGGAATTGGCCGTGATCAAGTCGCTCGGCTTCCTTACGCTCAAGCCCATGGCAATCGTCGTCAATGTGGGCGAGGATCAGGCCGGAGAGGCCGTCGAGGTGCCTGGCTCGATCCCGGGCGTGGCGCTGTGCGCGAAGCTGGAGCATGAGTTGGCTCAGTTGGATGCCGAGAGTCGGACCGCTTTCATGGCCGACCTGGAACTCACCGAGTCAGCGGGCGAGAAGTTCGTCCAGATGTGCTATTCGGCGTTGGGGCTGATCAGCTTTCTGACCGTAGGCCCGGACGAAGTTCGGGCCTGGCCGATCCGCAATGGGACCAGCGCGGTCGATGCGGCCGGCAAGATCCACTCCGATATTCAGCGCGGTTTCATTCGAGCCGAGACCATGGCCTACGCCGATCTGAAGGAGTTTGGGGGGGAGAAAGAGGTCAAGGCGGCGGGCAAGACCCGGCTGGAAGGCAAGGAATACCCCGTCAAAGACGGCGATATCATCAATTTTCGATTCAACGTTTAGACCTATAGGCTAAGTGGGAGTGTCAAGGCCAATGAAAGCGGCTGTACTGACCGGCATTCGACAGATGGAGTTGCGAGAGGTCCCCGATCCGACCATCCAGAAGGATACGGACGTCCTGCTGAAGATCGAGAAGGTGGGTGTCTGTGGCTCCGACGTCCATTACTACGAGACGGGCCGGATCGGTTCGCAGGTGGTCCAGTTCCCGTATATTGTCGGACATGAGTGCGCCGCGACGGTGGTCCAGGTAGGCGCGGGTGTCAAAGGACTCAAGATCGGTCAGGAGGTGGTGGTCGAGCCGGCGGTCTCGTGCCATACGTGCGATCAGTGCCGACAGGGCCGCGAGAATACGTGTTTCGACTTGACGTTCCTCGGTACACCGGGCCAGGGCGACGGGTGCCTTTCCGAGTACCTCGTGATGCCCGAGGAGTGCTGCCTTCCCACCAACGGACAAATTACCATCGAGCAGGGCGTTCTCTGCGAACCCCTAGCGATCGCACTGTATGCTGTCAAGCGGTCGAAACTGCCCAAGGGCGCGGATGTGGCGATGCTCGGCGCCGGGCCGATCGGCCTCAGTTGCATGGTCTGTGCGCGGGCCGAAGGGGTTCGCGCCTGCTACATGACTGAGAAGATTGAAGAACGCGTCGAGACGGCCCGGAAGGGCGGCGCAACCTGGGTCGGGAATCCGCTGACCGAGGATGTCGTTGCGGCGATCCTCGACCGGCAACCGCTGGGCATGGATGTGGTCTACGAGTGCGCCGGACAGCAGGAGACGATCGACCAGGCCATTGAGCTTCTCAAGCCAGGCGGCAAGCTCATGCTCATCGGGATTCCCCGAGAGAATCGCATTTCCTTCTCGATCGACCAAATCCGCCGAAAGGAGATCACGATTGTCAATGTCCGGCGTCAGAATGCCTGTACGCAGGCGGCTATCGATTTGCTGGCCACCGGCAAAGGCGACGTGGATTTCATGGTCACACATCGGTTCAGCCTGGAACGTACGACAGAGGCGTTCGAGTTGGTGGCCGGCTATAAGGATGGCGTCGTCAAGGCGATGATCGAGATGTAGGCAAGTTTTCAGTGGCCGGATACCGCTGGGATGGCAGGCAGATGCAGCTTGTTCGTTCCCGGCGGCTTTCAATTGGGGGTCGGAGGCAGGGGAGGTGATTGAGGATCGAATGAGCGATCATGTGAAGAACGCCAGCATCGTGAGCATTGGCAACGAGGTGCTCAGCGGCCGGACCATCGATACGAACGCGGCCCACATCGGTCAGCAATTGAGACTGATCGGCGTGCCGGTGGTAAGCACGCACACGGTTGCCGATCGCCGGGAGGCCATCGCTCGCATCCTGGCTTTGACAGCGTCCGAGGCCGATATTGTGGTGGTGACAGGGGGGCTGGGTCCAACGGATGATGATCTGACGCGGCAGGCTTTCGCCGACTATCTTGGGGTGGAGTTGGAGTTGCGGGGCGAACTGTTGGCCGCGATCGAAGCCCTGTTCCAGCGGCGCGGGTGGGAAATGCCTCTTAAGAACAGAATCCAGGCCTGTATGCCAAAGGGCGCCGGCGTCCTGACCAACGATTGGGGGACCGCTCCGGGCATTTGCGCCGAGAAGGATGATACGCTGTTCTTCGCGCTGCCCGGTGTTCCGAGAGAGATGAGGAAGATGCTGGAGGCCTCCGTTTTGCCTCGGTTGCGGGATTTCGCACAGGGGCAGGCCGTTTCCGTCAGAAGGCTCCAGTGCTACGGAGCCGGCGAATCGACGATTGCCGAGATGCTGGGCGACGCGATGGGCCGCGACCGCAATCCGCTGGTCAACTGCACGGCGCATGCCGGCGTCATTACGCTTGAGATCGTGGCCATGGCTGCCGGTGAGCCGGAGGCTCAGGCCATGGTCGCCAGCGAAGAGGGCACCCTGCGTGGTCTTCTTGGAACCCTGGTTTATGGTGTAGATGAGCAGACGCTGGCGGAGGTGGTGGGCTTGAAACTAGCCCAATCAGGGCGCACCCTGGCGGTGGCAGAATCCTGCACCGGTGGGCTGGTGGCCAAGTTCATCACGGATGTTCCGGGGGCCAGTGGTTACTTCACACGGGGCTGGACCACCTATAGCAACGAGGCCAAGGTCGAGGAACTGGGCGTGCCTGAGAAGCTCATCGAGACGCACGGCGCTGTCAGTGCGGAGGTCGCCACGGCCATGGCGCAGGGGGCGCGGCAACGGGCCGGCGCCGACCATGCAATCGGCATAACCGGAATCGCCGGACCGGAAGGTGGCACCGAACAAAAGCCCGTCGGTCTTGTATATATTTCTGTGGACCAGGCGGATGGAACGACCACTTCAAGGCATGTTTTCTCTCGGGACAGGAGTTCCATACGTTTGCGGGCGGCCCAAACGTCGCTGAACACGCTGCGGCTTGGAATCGACGGTTGACTCGGGCTTCGCAAAGTGCTACAATAAATGGGGTAGATTTTAGCATCTCGTGAGGTGTATATGGGCAAAAAGCGCAGGCACTTGGGGGAAATCCTCTACAAGGCCGGGCTGGTCAAAAAGCAGGCTCTCATTGAGGCGATCAAGACGGGCAAGGCGAGCAACAAACGCCTTGGCCAGGTCTTGTTGGAACTGAAGCTCATCGATGAAGAGACGCTGACGAAGGCGCTAGCCAAACAATTCGGATTCAAGTACGTCAGCCTGGATCAGGTGAACATTCCATCTGACGCGACCAAGATCGTGCCGGAGGATCTGATCCGGCGGCACAATGTCTTGCCTTTGAGCGTCGGCAATGGGCGGCTCAAGCTCATTATCGGTGATCCGATGGACCTGGATATGATGGACTCGGTTCGTTTGCGTCTGAACACCGAGCTGGAGTGCCATCTGGCCAGTCCGAGCAAGATCCGGTCCTATATCGAGAATTCGCTCGAACAGGAGGTCGAGACCGAAGACGATGACCGGCTCCGGCACAGTATCGACGCCACGGCGGCCGAATTGGCCGAGGTGGGCAGCGAGTTGGCGGCCGAGGCGTTGCGCGCCCAGAACGCGGATGATGACGACGAAGGGCCGATCATTCGACTTGTGAACCTGATCATTGACACGGCCTACCACATGCGGGCCAGCGATATTCATATCGAGCCGATGGCCGACCGCGTGCGCATTCGATACCGGGTCGATGGCGTCTGTATGGAGAAGGACAATATTCCCAAGAATATGCAGGCGCCTCTGGTTACGCGTGTGAAGATTCTCTCGGGGATCGATATCGCCGAGAAGCGGCTTCCTCAGGACGGTCGTATCAAGCGGAATATCGCCGGTTCGGATATTGACTTTCGTGTCTCCTCTCTTCCGGGCAACCACGGTCCCAGCATCGTGCTGCGTATTCTGCGGCCGGATGCCGTGAACATCGGTATTGAATCGCTCGGCTTCGAGTCCGATAATTATGAGAAATTCCAGCGGATCATCAAGCGGCCCAACGGCATCTTCCTGGTGACCGGGCCGACCGGTAGCGGCAAAACCACCACGCTGTACGCCGCGTTACAGGAGCTGAATAAACCGGACAAGAAGATCATCACCGCTGAAGACCCGGTCGAATACAACTTTGCCGGCATGAATCAGTGCCAGGTCAAAGAGGATATCGGCCTGTCATTTGACAAGATCCTTCGCGCCATGCTGCGTCAGGCGCCGAATATCATCCTTATTGGTGAAATTCGCGATAGCGAGGTGGCCGACATCGCCATCCAGGCGGCCCTGACGGGACACCTGGTGTTTAGTACACTGCATACCAACGACGCCTGCGGCGCCATCACGCGTCTGATCGATATGGGCGTCAAGCCGTTTTTGGTCGCCAGTTCCATCCAGGCGATTATGGCCCAGCGACTGGTTCGCGTGATCTGCAAGAAGTGTCGCGTGGTCGATGAGAATCCCGATCCACACCACCTGCGGCTACTGGGCATCGATCCGGAGGAGACGAAGAAACGCCCGGTTTACAAAGGGGCCGGCTGCAGCGCTTGCTCGAACAGCGGCTACAAGGGCCGGTTGGGCATTTTCGAGATGATTGAGTTGAATGCCGAGATCCGGGAACTGGCGTTTAAACGGGCCCCGACGAACGAGCTGCGAAAGTGTGCTCGCGCCTCGGGGATGCGGACGCTGACCCAGGACGGCATCCTTAAGATTTTCAAAGGAACCACTACTGCCGAGGAGGTCTCGCGCATCACGCAGGCCGAAGGCGTGGTGGAGGAATAAGACAGTTTTTTTCCAGAGGATCACCCGATGGCAACACTCAACATGGACCGTATCCTGCAGGCGTGTGTGACGCAGGGAGCATCTGACATCCATATTACCGTGGGGCGGCCGCCCGTATTGCGTCTGGACGGTGGGCTGAGGTCGCTTGAGACCAAGGTGCTCGACGCCGACGATACGACGGCGCTGATGCGCAGCATCACGCCGGAGCGATGTCAGCAGGAACTTCAGGAAGAGGGTGGAACCGACTACGGCTTCGCCTTTGGAGACGCATGCCGATTTCGTGTTGCGGTCTTCAAGCAGAAGGGCACGGTCGCCATCGTCTTGCGGCAGATTCCCAACACGATCATGACATTTGAACAGATCGGATTGCCCAAGATTTGTGCGGCCCTGTGTCGACGACCTCGTGGGATGTTCCTGGTCACAGGACCGACTGGTAGTGGAAAGACCACGACGCTGGCTTGCATGGTCAACTACATCAATGAGAACTTCGATCGCCACATTATTACGGTCGAAGAGCCTATCGAATACTATCATCCCCACAAGAAATCGATTCTCAATCAGCGTGAAGTCGGCGTGGATGTGCCTAGTTTTGGCGAGGCCCTCAGACGTGTGCTGCGACAGGACCCGGATATCATTCTGGTCGGCGAATTGCGTGACCTCGAGACGATCGAGGCGGCCGTCCGTGCGGCCGAAACGGGCCACTTGGTCTTTAGCACGGTTCACACCACCAGTGCCGCCGGAACCATCAGTCGTATCATCGACGTATTCCCGCCAAACCAGCAGTCACAGATCCGTACGCAGTTGGCCGGTAACCTGATTGCCGTGTTAAGTCAGGCGCTTTGCCCGCTGGCCACCGGGCGGGGGCGGTGTGCGGCTTACGAGTTTATGGTCGTTACCCCTGCTATTGCCAACCTGATCCGAGAAAACAAGGTCTACCGCATCGATTCCAGTATCCAGACGGGCAAGAAACTCGGTATGCAGTTGCTGGATGAGCATCTCTGGGAACTCTACGTCACTGGCAAAATCGTCCTCGAGGAGATGTTAGATAAGGGTCGGGCGGTGGGCTCATTGCAGGAAAAGGCCATGGCGCGGATCAGCGGCGCCAAGGGCAAGCACAAAAAGAAAGCCGCCAAGGCGGCCCAGGAACTGGAAGACATGGGCCCCCTCCTCAAGACCTAGCAGCGCGAATGCCCAAGGAGGAGGGGCGATGGTTCCGCATGATGACCTGGGGGCGCTTGCGGCACATCCCGGTATGCAAAGCTGGGTACTTCCTGGACCAAGTCTCGCTCTTATCGGGCCCAGAGCTGTCTCTTTAACCAGGTGTCCTATTCCTAATTTTTTAGTAAATAGATGTTTACTTTGCTATAATGAGGACGTACAAGATTATAGGGTTTTTGAGGATTCTTAGAAATGGGCAAGACAAGAACAGCTGCAAAGCTTCCTCCTGTCGAGCAGTTACGAGGCCGACCGCTGGGTCGAATCCTGATGAAGATGGGGATTCTGAGCCGGGACAAGGTCCATGAATGCCTCAATATCCAGAAGCAGCGAGGCGGCGGCGTTCGCATCGGAGACATCTTCATCGAACTTGGGCTGGTCGATGAGACGCAGCTTCAGGTGGCCCTGGCCGCCAAGCGGGGGATGGAGTTCGTCAGCATCGATGGGTTGGACATTCCGGCCGACGTGATCGAGAAGATCCCGGCCCAGACGGCGACCACCTACCATATTGTTCCGATCGAGTACGACAAGGCCAAGAATGAGTTGACGGTGGTCCTTGACGATGTGGAGAACTTCCGGGCGACGGACGACCTGCGGACGCTGATGGGCTATGGCGTCGTGGCCAAGATGACCGAGCGCGACGCCCTGGAAAGCGCCCTGACGAAATACTACCAGGAAGCGGAAGATGAGAATATCACCGAACTGATCGACGAGATTCAGTCCGACGCGTTTCTGGCCGAATTCGAGGGCCGTAGTCAGAGTATCGACCTTGACGAACTGAAGGAACTGTCCGAGTCGAACCCGGTCAAGAAGCTTCTGAACCTTGTGCTCCTGCAGGCTATTCGCGACAAGGCCTCCGATATCCACTTCGAGCCGTTCGAGAATGAATACAAGATGCGCTATCGTATCGATGGCGTTCTTTATGAGATGATTCCGCCGCCGAAGTATATTGCGGCGGCCCTGAGTTCGCGAATCAAGGTTATGGCGAACCTGGACATCGCCGAGCGGCGCTTGCCCCAGGACGGCCGAATCTCGCTGACCGTGCAGGGCAACCCCATCGACTTGCGTGTGAGCGTGTTGCCGACGATGTTTGGCGAGAGCGTCGTGTTGCGTGTTCTGGACCGTAGTCAGGTCAGTTTCGACCTGATGAAGCTGGGCTTCCAGCCGGCGGATAAGAACTTGATGGACCAGCTCATTAAGAAGCCCAATGGGATTATCGTGGTGACCGGCCCGACCGGCTGTGGCAAAACCACAACGCTCTATGCCGCGCTGAATGAGTTGAATACGATCGATCGAAAGATCATTACCACAGAGGACCCGGTCGAATACGACCTCGACGGGCTTCATCAGGTTCAGATGAAGCCGGATATCGGGCTGACCTTTGCCCGGTGTCTGCGGTCGATTCTGCGTCAGGACCCCGACATCATCCTCGTCGGTGAGGTTCGCGACCTGGAAACGGCCGAAATCGCCGCGCAGGCGTCCCTGACCGGCCACGTGGTGTTTACGACGCTGCACACCAACGACGCGCCCAGTTCGATCGCTCGTCTGCTGGACTTGGGGGTCGAGCCGTTCCTGATTACCGCGACGGTCGAGGGCATCGTTGCCCAGCGACTGGTGCGCCGCATCTGTATGAAATGCAAGACCCGGTTCGAGCCGGACGAGGCGCAGTTGAAGGAAATCGGCCTGAAGGAAGAAGACATCGCGGGCAAGGAGATTTATTACGGGCGCGGATGCAACAAGTGCAACGGGACCGGATACAAGGGTCGAGTCGCCATCTTCGAGATCATGTTGTTCAACGACGAAATTCGCGATTTGATCATGAATCGTGCGTCAACGAATGTGTTGCGCGTCGCGGCCCAGAAGGCCGGCATGGTGCCGTTGCGGACGAATGGTCTGACGGCGCTGTTTAACGGGATCACGACCATCGATGAGGTCGTGAAGGAAACGATCACGGAAAGCTAAGAGGCCCGATGTGGTCGTGCACAGGATGGATACATTGAGAGTGAGGTCATAAAATGCCTGTCTTTCAGTATGTAGCGTTGGATTCGCAGGGCGTTGAGATCAAGGACGAGGTGGAGGCTCTCAGCGAGAAGGAAGCAATCAGTAAGATTCGCAACATGGGGTACTTCCCCACGAAGGTGCGATCGAAAGCGGCCGGCAAGGCGGGGGCCAAGGCGGCCGCCAAGACCACCAAGCGGCGCGGGGCCAGCGCCAGGGTCAAGGTCAAGGTGGTGACGCAGTTCGCCCGGCAGTTGTCCACGCTTCAGGACGCCGGCTTGCCGATCCTGCGGTCCTTGCGGATTTTGGAAGAACAGCAGAAGGGGCCGTTCAGGCGGATTATTGGATACGTCGGTGACGACATCGAGGGTGGTTCGACGCTCTCGGAGGCCATGGGCAAGTACAGCGGGTGTTTCGATCGCCTGTTTGTGAGCATGGTGGCCGCCGGTGAGGCCGGTGGTGTGTTGGACCTGATTCTGGCCCGTGTGGCGGACTTCAAAGAGCAGACGATTCGACTGCAGGGCCGCGTTAAGAGTGCGATGGTCTATCCGATTGTTGTGTTGTCGGCCGCGTTTCTCATCCTGCTGGGCCTGATGACCTTCGTGATTCCTCAGTTTAAGACGGTGTTGCAGGAAATGGTGGGTGGCGAGTTGAACAAGGTGACCCAGGCGGTGCTCGGGGTCAGTGCCTGGATCGCCTTTCGTTATGGCTGGCTCGTTTTGTGCGGCGTTCCCTTTGCGTTCGTCTTTTTGACCCGATTTGCGAGGAGGTTCCGGCAGGGCCGGTTCGTGTTGGATACGATCAATCTGAAGATGCCGGTAATGGGACAGCTCACCAGCAAGGTTTCCGTGGCCCGCTGGACCCGGACGCTGGGTACGCTCATCAGCGCTGGTGTCCCGATTCTGGATGCGATCAACGTGAGCCGTGAGACCGCCGGTAACGAGGTCTATGCCAAGCTGCTGGGCTCGGTCCACAACTCGATTCGCCAGGGCGATTCGTTTGCCGGCCCGCTGCGGCAGTCCAAGCACGTGGACCTGCTGGTCAGCAACATGGTGGGCGTGGGTGAGGAAACCGGCGATCTGGACAAGATGCTCGGCCGGATCGCGGATAACTACGATGAGCAGGTGGACGTCCTGGTCGGTAGTCTGATGTCCATGCTCGAACCGATCATGATTATTGGGCTGGGCGGGATCGTGATGTTGATCGTCGTGGCGGTGTTCCTGCCGATGATCCAGGTCATCACGAGTCTGAGTTCCGCCAGCTAATTCCATAACGAGACTAGGGTTGTCGTGTGTTTGAAGAAAGAAGGAGAACGAAAATGAAGCCAGTCGCTAGCCCAGCCAAAAGAAGGAAGGCGTTCACGATCGTGGAACTGCTGACCGTGATGAGCATCATCGTGATTCTCATCGGCCTGCTTATCCCGGCTCTGAACAAGGTCAAGCAGTATGCCACCAATGTCAAGCAGTCGGCTCAGTTCCACAGTATCGATGCGGCCATTGAACTGTTCAGCAACGAATTCGAGGGCTATCCGGATTCGGGCGCCCAGGATTCCACTGGCGCTGCGTATTGCGGGGCTATGAAGCTGTGCGAAGCGATCATGGGCCAGGATCTGCTCGGTGTGCATGCGAACACGGTGTTTCGACGCGATGGTCTCGATGCCTCGGGGAACAACGACTATTACCCCACTATGTCTTCGACTGGCACGCCCTCTGCGGCCCAGGCAAACAATCTCAAGGCTCGCAAGGGGCCCTATTTGCAGCCTGAGAATGCCAATGCCTACCGGATGGAAGACATTTATACCGATCCCGGCAGCCAAGGGTTTCTGCCCGAGACGTTCGTTCTGTGTGATGTCTACGGTCGCAAGACGGCCAACGGGTTGAAGACGGGGATGCCGATTCTCTATTACAAGGCCAATACCGCCTACAGCCAACACGATCCCACTATCTCGATGACCTCGACGGACAACGCCGGGAACATCTACAACTATCTGGACAACGAGTCGTTGTTGCTTCAGGGCAAGCCGTGGGATCCATCGACAACTGCGACGCCCCATGAGCTGTCGGCGGCAGGTACGGAGGGCGTAGACCGGTTCTACAGGAACACTCAGAGCGATAAGATTGTCACCACACCGAGACCCTTTAACGCGGATAAGTTCATCCTGATCTCGGCCGGCTACGACGGCGAGTACGGCACGGCCGACGATGTTTGCAACTTCGACTGGAAGTACCAGGACTAACGACCGTTCGGCTAACATGCTTTGGCCCGCCCGTCGGAAGTGTGGTTCTGCGACAAAGCGGGCGGCCGAGGCGAAAGGAATCACGCGGCGCTCGGCGTCGGTATTGAAAAGAGGATGATCGTGAAAGCCAAAAGGTCAGGTTTGACAGTGGTCGAGATTCTGGTGGTCGTCGCCATCATTTCGCTGCTTGTGGGTTTGCTCCTGCCGGCTGTCAGCAAGGTCAAGAGCATGGCCCGCGAGGCGAAGCAGAAGGTGCAGTTCACGGCTATCGGGCTCGGCTTGGAGACGTTCAAGAACGATTATGGCGACTACCCGCCGTCGGACAACAACAGTTGGCTGGACAATACGGGGACGGCGGATACCTCCGGGTCGCAGAAGCTGGCCGAGGCCCTGCTGGGGTACGACCTGCTGGGCTTTCATCCCGATTCGGGCTGGCGCGTCGACGGCAGGAACCGCCGGTCCTATTCGGACGGCACGACAACCCATGCGGCGGGCAGTTACTTCCTGTACGATCGGGCAATCCCTGAGGAGATGGACAAGCGCCAGGGCCGCTATATCGACCTGGACACCGCCAACGTAGCGCGGCTGGGCAATAACGCCAGTCACGACGGTCTGTTTAACCTCGGCAACTTCGCTCCCTTCGATGCCGGGGCAGACAGCTTCGTGATCTGCGATGTATTCGGCATGGGCAAGGACATCCTCCTGGAGGGGGCACGCCGGCGCGCTGGGGTGCCCGTGCTCTACTATCGGGCCGATACCTCGGAGAAAGAGCTCAAGAAGGTCTACGACAGGCTGGACAACGACACCCTGGTGTACGTCAAGGAAGATGCGGACCAAAACCGAAAGGGGAGCCCGGCCTCCGGCACGAATTGGAATCCGCTGGCCGGTACAGGGGATGATTTCTATGCTCGCATTCGGGACCCGCGCGCCTCTACGTCCGACTACGATGTCCCGTTCAAGCCGGACTCTTACATCCTGATTTCCGCCGGGGCCGACGGATTCTATGGGACCAGCGACGACATCCACAATTTCCAGAAGTAGGTTCCTGTCCGGACGCCTCATCGGCGTGGAATGGTTATGGCCAACAGAAGAGACAATCTCGGAGTGACGCTGGTTGAGATGCTGGTGGTCGTGGGCATTCTCACGCTGCTGGCCGGCTTTATCGTTTCGCTGACGCTCCGGTTCGACACGCAGTCCAAGGAACGCGACTTGACCGGGATCTTCCTGCTGCTCAAGAGCGCTTTGATGGAGTACCAGGAGGAAATGGGCGGCTTCCCCGAGCAGCCGGAGAAGGATTTCGGAACGGTCGACGACGAGTATGACAAGGCCCATGACCATGCGGAGTTGATGTATGAAAAGCTCAACTCCATCCCCGCCTCGCGGCAGGTTCTCAAGCGGGTCAACGGTGTGTTCGTCAGAGGCGATCTGAGCGATGACGACCCGCTGAAGATCTATGACGGATGGGGCAGTGTCCTCGATTACCGGTACGATCCGAATGACGGGAATTTCCCCGAGTTGATCTCGGCCGGCCCGGACAAGGAGTTCGAGACGACCGATGACATTAGCAGTAAGGATATCTGAAAAGAGCGCGTTGATGGCCAACTGTGACCATCGCCGCCTGAAGAGAATATGAACAGTCGAACGCACAAAACGAACGGTCTGACCCTGATCGAGATGACGCTGGTCATCGCGACGATTGCTCTGTTGGTGGGCTTTGGGCTGCCGGCGGTGCGCTCGATGATTCGTTCCTTTGAGACGCAGGATGGGACCCGCAGCGTGATCGCCGCGGCGCTGAGTTCGGCGCGGGCGATGGCGATTAAGAACCAGCGTTATGCCGGCGTGCGGTTCCAGAAGAAGTGTACTTCCGCCAGTCGGACCGACCCTTTGAACGACGGAATCGATGCGCCTCAGTATATGATCTTCATCATGCACGAGGAGCCCGGGAAGATGGGCGGTCTGACGATTGGCTTTCGGGCTTTGCCGGGCCGTGAGCCCATAAAACTGCCCGACACCATTGGCGTGATCGATCTGACGGGGATTGACCACGATGACGAGATCAACCAGAAAGCCGAATTGAACGACGCGACTGCGTTCTCGATCATCTTTTCGCCTTCGGGCAAGCTCATCGTCCACAACGTGCGCACCAGGAACCGGGACGGCGTCCATCTGCCGGTCAACAGTGGCAGCCAGGACGATCCCAACGGCGTCGATGAGTCCTGGGACGAGATTTTCAACTCCGTCGAGAACATCGTCCCCAATACCGCGACCGACAAGGACAACGTGGGGAAGTTCATTCAGGACGACTATCCTCAATTCGGCCTGGATCAGGAAGCCAGTCGCACCAGCTTCGTGATCTACGAACGCCAACGGTTGAAATCAACCTTCGAAAAGGAGACGGCCTGGTCGGAGTATCTCTCGCTCATTCCGGCGGACGCCGAGGTCTATGTGAGCCCTTATACCGGGACGCTAATCACCTCTGAGTGATAAATGGCTATGAAAAGGAAGTCACGACAATCCGGATTTTCCCTGCTGGAGACACTGCTGGCCGTCAGTACGTTGGCGATTGGCATGATCTTCGTCGGCGGGACCTTCCTGGCCGGGATCTACTTTGCGACGCTGTCGACCGAGCGCACCATCGCGACGGTGGCGGCCGACGAAGCCTTCGCCAAGATACGTCTTTACGGCCTGGACCCGAACGATCCGAAACTGACCACCGACGGGTTTGTGCCGTACAACGAGGTCGTGGCGATACCGGACAGCGAGCAATGGTACCCGTCCATCGACGCCAATGCGACCCGGGAGTATTCCTGGACGGCCCTGTGCCGACGTGTGGGCGGGCAAACGCGCCTGGTCGAGGTGACCGTCTTCATCGGACGCCGGATCGGAACCAACGCGCGGTACTGGGTCCGAGACGCCGAGACGGATGTTCTCGATTTGGAACAGGTTGAGTTGCCGCGCGCGGTCCGTATCAACGTTGTGCAAGCGGCCGGTGACGAGGACGACGAGCTGACGATTGAAGATGCCGTGGCCTCCGACGAGACCGACGAGGAAACGTTTGTCAATGACGGCGCCACCATTATCGATGACGAAACTGGACAGATCTATCGGGTCCTGGAGCGATACGTCGGGGACAAATCCGATCAAATCAAGCTGGACCGAGACTGGGCAGGGGGCCTCTTGACGGCGCCGGAGGGAGGCAGGATCTGGGTCGTTCCCCGGCCGGCCTCAGGCGGACGTTCTCCCCTGGTGGCGGTCTATCAAGAAGTGCTGAGGTTTTAGAAGAGTCCGATGCGAAAGGCTTTTACACTCATAGAGTTGATTGTGGCGATCGGGATTCTGGCGGTCGTTATCTCGTTCGCCGGGCTCATTTTTCGTGTGAGTATCGCCTCGCACCGTACAGCCCTGGCGAATTCCGAGATCATGCAGAACTTGCGGGTCATCACCGAGCAACTGGACACGGATTTCAAGAGCTCGCTCTTCGAATACAGCGGCGGGGTCCGGGCCCATACCTGGACGTTTACCATCGACGATGAGAACGATGTCGAGGTCGATTCGGATTGCGTCGTGTTCCTGGCCAATGGGGACTTTCAGACCACCCACCAGTACGCAGGCCAGACGGTGGTCGGCAACGTGGCGGCTATCTTCTATGGCCAGCCCGACCCTAGCTCGTACGATCGGTTGCCCGAACCGCGGGACAGGGTCCTGCTCCGCCGGCAGACGATTCTGGCGCCGACGGCGCCGTTGAGCGGGTCGGATCCTAATGGAGAGTACTACCGCACGTCCTTACAGCAGTGGTGGGCCGGGACGCCGATGCAAGATTTCGACCGATGGTCCAACTCGCCCGTGATCGACCCCAACAATCTGAGGTCGTACCTGCCTATGTATCTCGCCAAGGGTGTGGGCGATTTCGCGGTATCCTATATCGAGCGAGGTAATGCGGTGGGGACCGACGCCATCGAGTGGACGCGCCTCGTCGAGGGTGATGACCCCGACGCTGGCACCGGCATTCGTCCGCAGGCGTTCAAGTTCACCTTCACCTTGTACGATTCCCGCGGCCTCATCAAGGATGGCAGGACGTTCACACATATTGTATTGCTGGATTGAGTGGATCTATGAGAGTTGGGCGGCTGACAAACAGGACGAATCTTCACGACGCCGAGGCGGGGTCCGCCCTCATTCTGACGGTGGTGCTGACGAGTCTCCTGGCCATGGTGGGCGTATTGCTGGTGATGGTCACCCGGATCGACAAGATGGCCACGTCGGCCGTCGCGGAGAACCAGGAATTGACACTGGCTGTCGACACGGTCACGGCGCAGATCAGCGAATTGCTGGCCCAGGACGTGCCCGGCGTGACGGCCGGACAGGAGTACTACGATTTTCCCGACGCCAACAATCCCTGGCTGGCGGATCTGGAGCCCTATTACGATGTGGCTGACGGCACCTACAGGTGGCGACAGATCAGTCGCATTGCCGGGGGCGCGACCTTCGGCGCCAGAAATGTCCTCATCGATCTCATTGGAGAACGAGATGCCATCGTCGACGTCAATGGGGCGGTGACCAATGCCGATGCTGATGGCGACGGCGTCGGAGACTCCCTGTGGTTCGAGGTGCCGGGCATTACCTCCAGCAAAGGCAAGCCGATCTATGCGGCCGTTCGCATCGTCGATAACGGCGGCATGTTGAATATCAATACAGGCTACTGGTTCGATCCGAACCGCGCCGATCCGTCTTTTGAAGATCCGACCATCACCGACGCCTCACAGGTCGATGGGAGCAGTCCCCTCCAGATCAACGCCATTGCCTTGGCCGGGAAATACGACGAAGTGGCCGGCAACAGTGACGGTTATGCCTCCGATTTGCTGGCGGCTCGGCGGATCGATCCGGTCGACGGCTTGGCGGGCTATGAGAATTGGGTGCTGTGGCGCTACCTGCGGCCCGATCCCAACAATCCGTACACGCCGTTCGATCTGTCGGACGAGTTGGAGCTTCGGTATCGGTTTCTGCTCAATCACCTCCACGTCGATACCCGCGCCGAGAACTGGGGGCGGTTCAAGGACCGGATCAACAACGTGATCGAAACGCCGGTTGACGCGCTTGGGGACCTGGACAAATGGTTTGCCCGGGTCCACGACGCCAATGGCCTGCTCGATCCGAACTACGCCTATCGACATGTCGCGACGACCTACAACATGGATCGCATCATCGTCCCCGAGCCGTTCGGCGCCGATCGGAAGATGGTCAACGTCAACACCGCCAGTGAGGATGAGATTCGCGAGGCCGTCCAGACGGCGCTGCTGAAGACCGGCCGCGATCCTTTGATCGTGGGTGACCAGGCCGCTCAGATTACGGCGAATATTCTCGACTATATCGATGATGACGATGCCGTGAGTATTGTGGAGGGGCCCAGCACGGACCCGGCCTATGGATTCGAGCGGCCCTGTGTCTACATTTCGGAGCTGGCGTACAACGCCGTCACCGATGGCTTCGGGATCGTACACCGGTCCTACGCGGTCGAGCTGTTCAAGCCCTATTTCGAGGATCCTAACCTGGCAAATGGGCAATGGCGCTTGGTCATTGACAACCCAGCTACGCCGTCTGCTGAGGATGTCGTCCAGCCTATTGTGTGGTCGGGACTGAGACGCTTCCACGTTTTGCTGGCCGAAGATCCTGTCGCCGAGTTATTCAACGACAGCGACTTCGTTGCCGATTTAGCCGAGCCGGCCGATACCGTGGATCGATTCGGGTACGACCGCCTGGACTATGCTAACCCCAGGGCCCAGACGCTCGACGACAGGGGGTTTGCCGAGGGTGCGACGTTTCTCCTGCAGCGCCAGGTGGCGCCGAATGTGTGGGCGACTGTCGATTACGTCACCGTGGCGCGGGATGGCTGGATGAATCCCGATCAGGGGTCGCGCAGTATCCAGCGCGACATCTCATTGTACAAGTGCATTCGTCGGCTGTGGACCCCCAGTGGGGTGACGCCGATCACGTTGGGCAGCGCCGTCGATCAATACGTCGACCCCAATGAAGGCAACCTGATTCAGGCCCATCCGGCCAATCGGACGCTCAGGAATATTGGAGAACTGGGCATGGTGTTCGCCGAGGGCGCCGACTCGGTCCGGTCGACACATACAGCCGAGGACGTCCTGCTCGATCTGGCCAATCCGGACTACGCGCGACTGTTCAACTATCTGACGGTGATCGACCCGGCCGAGCACCTTCCTTTGCCGACCGAGACGCGGATCATGGGTCGGATCAACATCAATACCGCGCCGTGGTTCGTCCTGGCCCAACTGCCCTGGATTCAGTATCAGGACAACAGCGCGGTCAAGTCCACGCGGGCCCGCGCCATGGTCGATTACCGCGACATCCACGGCGCCTACGAGAATATTGGCGGCTTGATGCAGGTTACCGCGCTGCACGATCTGGCCCACGACGACAGGGACAACCTCAATGACGAGGACCCCGACCGAGGGCCCGACCTGACCGATGACAGCGCCCGGGATGACCTGGAGGAACGCGATCTGCTCTTCACACGGATGAGCAACCTGGTGACCGTGCGGAGCGATGTATTTACCGCCTATATCCTGGTCCGCCTCGGGGCCGATGGGCCGCAGAAGCGGATGATGGCCATCCTCGACAGGAGCAGGACCGGGCCTCGTAATCCCAGGGTGAGGATTGTGGCGCTGCACCCGAGTGCCGATCCGCGCTAGGGTCTCAGACCCCTAGTATCGCGACCAGCTTCGGATGGGCTGTCTTATTGGCGGCGAGCACCTGGAACGGTTCGCCCTCGTAGGCGTCCGGATCCACGGGAAACAGCGCCTGGCCTTGCCAGTTGGTGATCACTGCTCCGGCTGCTTCGGCGATGACCACACCGGCGGCAATATCCCAGAGTTTGGGTGTGCAGGCGACCGCTCCGACGAGACCGCCGGCGGCGGTGTAAGCCAGGTGTAGGGCCGTGGTGCCGAAGTTGCGGAACCGCGACTGGTGGATGAGGGTCCCAACCCAGGCGGGAAGGGGATTGTCGAAGTGACTGTCGAGTCCCACGCTGGCTAGAGGGTTGAGTTCCTCTTGGCCGGCTTGTAGGCGTCGGCCGTTGAGGTGGGCTTCGCCTCCCGCCACCGCCGTGTACATTGAGTCCGAGGTGGGATGGAAAATGACCCCGACGATGGGGCGACCTTCAAACAGCACGGCGATGCTGACGGCGAACATCGGAATCCCGTGGGCGAAGTTGGTGGTCCCGTCGATCGGATCGATCACCCACCAAAGGGCCGGCTCATCGCGCGGCGAACGCTTGAACAGCTTGCCCTGTTCGCCTTCTTCTCCGATGAAACCATGGTCGGGAAAGGTCTCTTTGACGCGGTCGATGATAATCTGCTGGCAGCGTCGATCCGCCTCGGTCACCAGTTCGGTCCCGTTCTTGACGGTTACCTTGACGCTATGAATGTCTTCCATCGCACGCTGGCCCGCCAGACGGGCGGCCACAACGGCTGTTTCCAGCATTCGGCTCAAGTCTTGTTGTTCCAATTCCATGGGGTCCCCACCTACGCCGGTCATTGACAGGTCAGTTGATTGTCCTTATTCTACTGTGCTTATGCAGGTACGCCAACTCGCAAATGGAGTCAAAATCGTGCGGCGTGCGTCCTCTCGGGAACGTACGGTGGCCATACTGGTGTCGCTTTCCATCGTGTCGCTGTTCGGCGTGCTATGGGGATTGCAGAAGCTCCACTTCGACTTTGGCCTTCTGTTCAACCCGTGCGGTTTCAAGCAAAACACTGGTTGGCCCTGTCCGGCGTGCGGCATGACCACCTCGGTGCTGGCCTTCGCACGGGGTCAGGTGCTGACGGCGTTCTACACTCAGCCGGCGTCGGCGCTGGTGTGCAGCCTGTTGGTGATTGCCGCTTTTTTGGCTTTGCTCGTCGCGGTCAGTGGAGTATATTTCACTTGCTTTGACCGCCTCTTTCGCGAAGTGAAGGTCGCCTATCTCCTGGTGGGGTTGCTGATCATTATTGCAGGCGGCTGGGCGGTGACGTTGGCTCGGGCATTTGCAGCCCAGAGGCCTGTTTGGTGACAAAGACAATGAAGAGTTCTTGGAGTTTTGCCATGATAAAGGTGCTGATTACAGACAAACTGGCACAGGAAGGGATCGATTTGATCAACGCCACCGAGGGCGCCGAGGCCGTCGTGAAGACGGGTATCAGCGAGGACGAGTTGGCGAGCATCATCGGTGACTATGACGGCCTGATTATCCGCAGCGCCACGAAGGTCACGCCGAAGATCCTGGAGAATCCAGGCAAGCTCAAGGGTATCGCTCGGGCGGGGGTCGGTGTGGATAACATCAATATCCCCGAGGCCACCCGGAAGGGCATTCTGGTCATGAATACGCCGGGCGGCAATACGCTCAGCGCCGCCGAGCACACCATCGCCTTGATGCTGGCGATGAGCCGCAGCGTGGTGCCGGCCTGCAACAGCCTCAAATCCGGGGCCTGGGACCGGAAGAAGTACATGGGCAACCAGCTCAATAACAAGGTTCTGGGCGTCATTGGCCTGGGACGCATCGGCATGGCGGTCGTGCAGATGGCTCGTGGATTCAATATGAAGATCCTGGGCTACGATCCCCTGGCGGCGCCGAAGGATGCCGAAAAGTCGGGGGTCGAGGTGACCGAGGACGTCGAAAGGATCTTCAGGGAATCGGACTACATCACCCTGCATATCCCTCGCAACGAGAAGACGGTCGACATGATTGCGGCCAAGCAACTGGAAATGATGAAACCGACGGTGCGGTTGGTCAATTGTGCTCGTGGGGGCATTGTCAATGAGGACGCCCTGTATGATGCCCTGGCCGAGAATCGCATCGCGGCGGCAGCCCTTGATGTGTTCACCTCTGAGCCGCCGGAGAACATTCGCTTCGCCAACCTGGATAACTGCCTGGTCACGCCGCACTTGGGGGCCAGTACTGAAGAGGCCCAGGTGGAGGTGGCCGTTGAAGCGGCCGAGATTCTGCTGGATGCCATCAAGGGGGGGCCGGTGTGTAATGCACTGAACGCGCCCTCGACGGCCGGTGCGGTACCCGTTCTGGTGGAGCGGTATGCGGAGTTGTCGCGGCGTGTCGGATCGTTGCTCAGCACGATTGCCCCCGGCAATGTCAAAGGGATCGAGCTGCAGTATCGGGGTTCCATCGCAGAGATGGACGTCGAGCCGGTGACGCTGGGCTTCCTGATGGGGTTGCTCCAGCAGCATTTCGATATGCCGTTGAATATGGTCAATACGCCCGTCCTGGCCAAAGAACGGGGCATCAGCATCGACGTGACCAAGAACACCGAAGCCAAGGACGTTGCTTCGAGCTTTAGTGCGAAGGTGGTCACAACGAAACTCACGCGACGTGTGACGGGTTCGGTGTTCGGTGAGACACTATTGCGCATTATCGAGATCGACGGCTTCAACATTGAGATGACGCCGCAGGGCGCGGTTCTGGTCATCTGCAACGATGACAAGCCCGGTGTCATTGGTGCGGTCGGGACGGTGTGCGGCAAGCACGGCATCAATATCGGGACGATGGGCGTGGGACAGAAGCTGGAAGAGAGCAAGGCCATGCTGGCTGTCAGTCTCGACAAGGAGCTGGATGTCGAGACCATCGACGAACTGGGCAAGCTCGATTTCGTCAACGAAATCTACGTCTGTACGCTTTGATGATTCGCTGGCGGTAATTCATAATCCGGTGACGCGACGGTCGCACTCTTGGCGGCGCAGCGGCGTTGACATCGCGTCGTCAAGGGAGTGGACGGTATGACGGAAGAGTTGATTATTAGTGTCAGCGGCATGAGAGGGATTGTCGGCGAGAACCTCACGGCGACCGTCGCGGCCGAATACGGCTGTGCGTTCGGTAGCTTTCTGCAACGCCGGGCCGAGGTGACCGGACGGCGGCCGACCGTTTGCGTGGGCCGGGATTCGCGGGTCAGCGGGCCGATGGTGGCCTCGGCCGTCATGGCGGGGCTCTGCGGTGCGGGCGTCGAGGCGATCGATCTCGGACTCGTGACCACGCCGGGCGTGGGGATCATGTTGCGCCGGCTGAACTGCGACGGTGGGGTCATCATCACCGCCTCTCATAACCCCTTGCCCTACAATGGGATCAAGCTATTGTTGGACAACGGGATGGCGCCTCGGCCGGAGGTTGCCGCCCAGATCCGGCAATGCTATCTCGACAAGCGTTTCGCCTGGGTCTCCTCGCCGCAGTGCGGGAAGGTGACCGTGAATTCTGAGACCGACCGCATCCACGTCGAGAGGGTTTTGTCGGTTGTGCAGGCGCAACAGATTGCACGCCGTAAGTACAAAACAGTGCTCGATAGCGTCAACGGCGCCGGCGCGCCGGTCGCCAAAAAGCTGCTTGCAGAACTGGGCTGTGAAGTCACGGCCATCAACGACGAGCCCACGGGGCTCTTTGCGCATGAGCCCGAGCCGACGGCCGCCAACCTGAAGGGGCTCTGTGAGCAGGTCAGAAACGTCCAGGCGGATGTGGGTTTTGCCCAGGACCCCGATGCCGACCGATTGGCGATTGTTGACGAGAATGGCGTCTATATCGGGGAGGAGTACACGTTGGCGCTGGTTGCCAAGTATCTCTACAGCACGGCCAGCGGGGTAGCGGCTACGAACCTGTCCACCTCGCGGATGATCGACGACGTGGCCCAGGCAGCGGGCGGCTCGGTGATTCGTACGCCGGTGGGTGAAGCCAACGTGGCCCAGGCCATGATGGAGAATGATTGTCTCATCGGTGGTGAAGGCAACGGTGGGGTCATCGATCTGCGCGTGGGGCCGATTCGCGACAGCCAGGTGGCAATGGCGCTGGTTCTTCAGCTTATGGCCGAAACAGGCAAAAGCGTCAGCCAGTTGGTCCAGGAGATTGGCGGCTATTATATGCACAAGGAGAAGTTCGCCGCCGATGGGGCCGAGGCCGGCCGAGTGATCGCCTTGGCCAAGGAGAAGTTCGCCGGCGCCAAGATCGACACGTCGGACGGTTGCCGATTTGACTTCGACGATGGCTGGCTGCACCTGAGAAGCAGCAACACCGAGCCGGTGATGCGCACCATTGTGGAGGCTGAGACTGAGGCGGTGGCCCGGCGCTACCTGGAAGCCGTTGCGGGGCTGCGCAGGTTAGCTGGGGAGCGGGCCGGTGGCGAGCAGTAGCAAAAACGAAATGGCTGCCGGCCAGATTCGAGCGGTGACCTACCTGGGGATGGGCGTCAATATTGGGCTCTCGGCGCTCAAGGTGGTGATCGGTTTGAGTGTTTCATCCCTGTCACTGGTGGCCGATGGTATCCATTCGCTTTCCGATTTGGTTACAGACGTGGCTGTCCTGCTCGGGTCGCACTTGGCCGCTCGGAAGCCGGACCGAACGCATCCCTATGGGCATGGCAGGATGGAGACCTTCTCGGCGCTGATCGTTGCCCTGATCCTGATTGCCGTCGGAAGCGCCATGATCTACTATGCCACCATGTCGATCGCCAGAAACGAATCGACGGTCCCTCATTGGGGGATTCTGGGGGTGGCGCTGATATCGATTGTGGGCAAAGAGGGGCTTTACCTGGTGACCAAACGCGTGGCCGTGAAGTCCCACAGCCCCGCGCTCTACGCCAATGCGTGGCATCATCGTAGCGACGCGCTCAGTTCCGTGGCGGTGTTGGTCGGCTACGTCTTGCTAAGGTTCGGTTTCGATCATGGCGATCAGGTGGCGGCGCTGGCCGTCGGGCTGATGATTATCCTGGTCGGGGTAAAAGTCATTGGGGATTCACTTCGTGAGCTTACCGAAGGAGCCGTCGACCCGAAGACGGTTGCCCATATCAAGGAGGTCATCAACGCCGATGAGGGGATTCGCCAGTGGCACCGGCTGCGGACCCGAACCGTGGGACGGGAGGTTTTCCTCGATGTCCACATTCTGGTCGATCCGGCTTTGAAGGTGGCCGCAGCGCACGAGATCTCTGAGCGACTGGAGCGGACTCTGGATGAAGAGATTGCCCGTCCGGTTAATATCACAGTTCATATTGAGCCAGATCTGCCGCTCTTTCGAAAATAGCCCATGAGTGCCGCAGGCCGTCTCAGGCGGTCTTCCGTCGCTATCGCAAGAATATCAAATCGATTTTTTAGTTTTCCCGTCCGGTGGGAAAACTATTGCGACTGTCCCGACTGGGACCTACAATAACCCGCTTTTAGGGGAACACGTTGCTCAGGAAAGGACATTTCGCAAGATGAGTCTTGAAAGCTTCTTCAATCCGAAGTCCGTTGCCATCGTAGGCGCCTCACGCCAAAAGGGGAAAGTGGGATACGAGATCCTGACCAACATGGTCTCGTCCGGCTACGAGGGCAAGATCTTTCCTGTCAACCGCAGTGCCGACACGATCGAGGACCTCAAGTGCTATCCCGACCTGACGTCTATCGGCCAGACGCCGGAATTGGTGATCGTGATTGTCCCGGCCAAGTTTGTTCTCGGGGTGGTAGAGGAGTGCGCCGCGGTTGGTACGAAGGCCGTCGTTATTATCACGGCGGGGTTCAAGGAGATTGGGGAGCAGGGCAAAAAGCTCGAAGAGGAAATCGTCCGCGTGGCGCGGCGCTCGAACATTCGCATCATTGGTCCGAACTGTCTCGGTGTAATTGTCACGGCCACGAAGCTGAACGCGAGTTTCGGCGGAGACCTCCCGGCGGTCGGCGGGACGGGGTATCTGTCCCAGTCCGGTGCGATGCTGGCGGCGATTCTCGATACCGCCAAGGCCAACGGCATTGGATTCAGCAGTCTTTTCAGCATCGGTAACAAAGCGGACGTCGATGAGTTGGATCTGGTCCAGGCGCTGGCGTCGGATCCCAACACGAAAGTCATCGCAGGCTATCTGGAGAGCATTACGGATGGCAATGAATTCGTGCGCGAAGCTGAACGGATTTCTCACGAGAAGCCAATTCTGCTGATGAAATCCGGCGGTACGGCTGCCGGCGCCAAAGCGGCCTCCTCACATACCGGATCGTTGGCCGGCAGTGAAGTGGCCTATGAGTGTATGTTTGCCCGGGCCGGGATCATTCGCTGTGACTCCATCACCCAGCAATTCGATTTTGCCCAGGCCTTCGCCAATCAGCCGTTGCCCAAGGGGCCCAATGTTGTCGTGCTCACCAATGCCGGCGGGGCCGGGATTATGGCGGCCGATGCCATTGAGCGTCAGGGCCTGACCTTTGCCAAACTTAGCCAGGAGAGCATCGACAAACTGGCCGCGAATCTGCCCTCGGCGGCGAACCTGCTCAATCCCGTTGATGTGCTCGGCGATGCCCTGGCGGACCGCTATGAATTCGCCCTGGACGTTCTCTTGGATGATCCCAACGTGGACACGGTCCTCGTGTTGCTGACTCCCCAAGCGATGACGGAGGCCAAAGAGACCGCCGAGGCCATCGCCAGGACAACCAAGGCCAAGGCCGGAAAGCCCGTGCTCGCCTGTTTCCTGGGGGCCAGCAAAGTGGCAGCCGGGATCAAGGTTTTCCGCGAAGCGAAGATTCCCCAGTACGATTCCCCGGAAGGGGCGGTCGCGACGATCAAGGCGATGACCGATCATGTTCGCTGGCGCAGCCGGCCCAAGCGCGTGGTGAAACTGTTCCCCGTCAACCGACGGAAGGTGGAGAGCATCATCGAGAGACACCTGCGCAAGGGCCTGCGGGAGATCGGCGAAGCGGAATCGAAGGAGATCCTGGAGGGGTACGGTTTCGCCACGCCCAAGGGCTCGATTGCGACGACCGCCGATCAGGCGGCGAACATTGCCGATCAGCTCGGCTATCCGGTCGTGCTGAAAATCTGGTCGCCCGACATTCTCCACAAGTCCGACGTCGGGGGCGTCAAGGTGGGGCTCAAGAGCGCCCAGCAGGTCAGGGATGCCTTCGATCTGATGATGTATCGCGTTCCCAAGAAGATGCCCGAGGCCCACATCCTGGGCGTCCTGGTCCAGGAGATGTGCGCCAGTGGGCGAGAGGTTATCCTGGGTATGAACCGCGATCCGCATTTCGGGCCGCTCATGATGTTTGGAATGGGAGGGGTCATGGTGGAAGTGCTTAAGGACGTAGCCTTCTATTTGGCGCCGCTCACTGGGGATGAAGCCAAGCAGATGTTGATGAACACGAAAACCTACCGCATTCTCCAAGGGGTGCGCGGTCAGGCAGGAGTGGATATCGAAGCCATCGCCGAGGGTCTGCAAAGGCTGTCCCAGTTGGTGACGGAGTTTCCTCAGATCCAGGAGATGGATATCAACCCGTTTGTCGTGGGGCTTCCGGGAACCACGTCGATTGCTGTAGACGCCAGAATTAGTGTAGAGAAGTGACATGCAAGAGTTTGATTGGCAGGCAAAGTTCAAAGATAAGATCAAGGTCGCCGCGACGGCCATGAAACTTATCAAGTCGGGCAACAGCATCTTCATTGGGACCGGCTGCGCCCAGCCCCAGCATCTGGTCAATGCGTTGGTGGAACATTCCGACCACATCTACGATGCGCATATCGTACATCTGCTGACGATGGGAACGGCTCCCTACGCGGACGCGCGATTCCGCGAGAAGTTCAAGATGAATAGTTTCTTCATCGCCGACAATGTGCGTGACGCCCTCGACCAGGGGATCGGGGATTACACGCCGATCTTTCTGTCGGAGATTCCGGCGGAGTTCGAGACCGGCCGCATCCCTATCGATGTCGCCCTGATCTCCGTAGCGCCGCCGGATGTCAATGGACTGTGCAGTCTGGGTGTCTCCGTGGATATCGTACAGGCGGCCGCCTCCAATGCACGCTATGTGGTGGCGCAGGTCAATAGCAACATGCCGCGTACGCACGGGAACAGCTTCATTCACGTCAATAACATCGACGTCCTGGTCCCGCATGACGATCCGATCATTACGATTCCTATCGATGAGCCGGATGATACGCTGCGGCAAATCGGGCAAAACGTCGCTCGCCTGGTCGAAGATGGCAGTACGATCGAGTGCGGCATCGGACGCATCCCTCAGGCGCTGGCCGAGTACCTGGTCTATAAAAAGGATCTGGGCGTTCACACCGAGATGTTCAGTGACTGGATCCTCGAACTGATTGAGTGTGGGGCGATCACCTGTGCGAAGAAATCGATCAACCGTGGCAAGATCGTCGCCAGTTTCTGCATGGGAACAAAGAAACTCTACGACTACATCGACAACAATCCGTTCTTCGAGTTCTATCCCACCGAATACGTCAACGATGTCAACATCATTGCCCAGCACGACAAGATGGTCGGCATCAATGTAGGACTGGAAATCGATCTGACCGGACAAGTTTGTGCGGATTCGCTGGGGCACAGGTTCTACAGCGGCATCGGTGGCCAGGTCGATTTCATCCGAGGCTCGGCGCGGAGTCGGGGAGGCAAAGCGGTAATCGCCATGCCCTCGACGGCCAAGAACGGGACCGTATCGCGCATCGTGCCGCATCTGACCGAGGGTGCCGGGGTCGTGACGACCCGGGGTGATGTCCACTACGTGGTGACCGAGTATGGCATGGCTTATCTGCACGGCAAGAGCATTCGCCAGCGCGTTCTCGATCTGATCAACATCGCGCATCCGAAGTTCCGCAAAGGCCTTATTCAGGCAGCCAAGGCCAAGAACTACATCTATCAGGACCAGATCGAACTGTCGTGGGATCAGGTTAGCTATCCCGAGGACTTGGAGCACTATGCGACGTTGCGCGATGGTACGGAGATTTTCTTCCGGCCTATCAAGCCGGTCGACGAAGCGTCTCTGTCCGAGATGCTCTATTCGCTCAGCGAAGCGTCGGTGCGGACGCGCTACATGACGCGCACCGTGGCCTTTCCTCACAAGGACGTGCAGCAACTGACGAACATTGATTACAAAGACAACCTGGCGATCGTGGGTGTCGTGCCGGGTATTGGCGGCGAAGAGATCGTGGCGATTACCCAGTACTATCTCGACCCCAAGACCCAGTCGGCGGAAGTGGCGTTTCTGGTCCAGGACGAATGGCAACAGAAGGGCATGGGTACGTTCCTGTTGGACTATATCACGCAAGTGGCCAAACAGCGGGGCGTCAAGCGTTTCTACGCGAAGGTCCTGCCCGAGAACCGGGCCATGTTGGCGATATTCCAGAATTCCGGCTATCGTGTGAATGTCGAATTCGACGGGGATGTCTACAGTGTGGCTTACGACTTGGTGAAAGAGTAGACAGAGGACTGACCTTGCCCGGACGAAGAGCAGCGTTTATTCACTCCGAGGAGATCGAGCGATACAGCTATCCGGCGGATTGTCCCTTTAAGCCGGAGCGGGCGGGGGGGGTCCGCAAGACGTTGCGCTCCATGGGACTGCTCAGCGGAGAGGGGATCAGTGAGGTCGCGCCGACGCCGGCCGATCGGAGGGCCGTCAAGAAGTTTCATTCGGCCCGTTATCTCCACGCGATCAAAAACGCCGCGGCCGGACGCTGGGACGTCGAAGCCTTGCATATGGGGATTGGGACGGAGGATTGTCCCATTTTCACCGCCATGCATGACTATGCCATGCTGGCCACCGGGGCGACGCTTCTCGGTGCCGATATGATTCTGTCGAAAAAGGTTGACGTGGCCTTCAATCCATCAGGCGGCTATCATCACGCCTTCCCGGAGAAAGCGGCCGGCTTCTGTTACATTAACGACAACGCGATTGCCTGCACGACCCTGGCCGAAGCGGGCAAGAAGGTGCTCTACCTTGACGTGGATGTCCACCATGGCGACGGACTGGCCTATGGATTCTACGACCGCTCGGATATCATGACGATTTCCCTCCACGAGAATCCCAAGACGCTGTTCCCCGGAACGGGATTCGAGGACGAGATCGGTCAGGGCGAGGGCAAGGGCTACTGCGTCAATCTTCCGCTCCCGGTCGGTACGTATGATGACGCCTATATGACGGCCTTTGATGCGGTGGTGCCCCCGCTGATCGGTGCGTACAATCCTGATGTGATTGTGTTCGAACTTGGCGCCGACACGCTGGCCGGTGACCCACTTGCCCATCTGCAAATGACCAACAACGCCTACGCAGACATCATCAATCGTCTGTTGGCGTTCGAAAAGCCGATCCTGGCCACCGGCGGCGGCGGCTACAACGTCGCGAACACCGTGCGCGCCTGGTCGCTGGCCTGGACCGTCCTGGCGGGCCTGGACAACGACCATGACCTCGCCGCGGCGATGGGCGGCGTGATGATGGAGAGCACCGACTGGCAAGGGGGCCTGCGCGATCGGCAGTTGCCTGCGACTGACCAACAGCGGCAAGCGGTCCTGCCCGCCCTGCAGCATTCGGTCGAGACCCTCAAAGCCAAAATCTTCCCCCTCCACGGTCTCTGAGTTTTTTCGGTGGGCGCAAACGCATGGCCGAGCCTCGAAAGGCCCGGCCATTGCAGTTGTGAGTGTAGCTTCCTGGTCTATGACTCAGTGGCCGTTGTTCCCAGCGGGCCCTTGGGCTTAGGCCTTCTCTTCGCTGGATGTGGCCTCGGGCTGGATGGGTTTCAGCACGAATGCCAGGACCGCTGCGGCCAGGCATGCGATAGCGGCGATGATGAAGGCTGTGTTGAAAGTCCCCATGCTGTCCCAGATCTTACCGGCCATCACCGGACCGACGATGCCGCCGACCCCGTACGAGGTGAACACGGCGCCGTAATTGGCGCCGAGGTTCTTGCTCCCAAAGTTCTCAAGTGTCAGCAGCGGGAACAAGGCGAAGTTGCCGCCGAAGTTGAAACCAATCCAACAGGCGGCAATGGCCAGACTCGTGGAACTCGAGCCCATCCCCAATAGGAAGAACATCATTCCGCCCTGGAGAAGGCACATGATCAGGATCGAATACTTGGCCGTGAGTTTCTGCGAGACGGTGCCCCATACGACTCGGCCCAGCCCGTTGAAAAGGGCCAGTAGACCCAGGGCGGAGCCTGCGGCGGCGGCGGTCAGACCGCCTTCGAGAACGCCAAAGTTCTTCAGGCATTTGATGACCATCAGGCCGCATCCGGCGCTGAAGACGAAGGCCAACCAGATCATCCAGAATTGCACGGTCCGCACGGTCTCGCCCTGCGTCAGATCCTTGACCGCTCGTTTCTTCGAACCATCCTTGGCCGCTGGTGGATTCCACCCGGCCGGCTTCCAACCCGCAGGGGGATTCGACAAGAACATGGCCCCGGCCACGACGCAAACGGCGAAGATGATTCCGAAAATGAGAAATGTTCCGTCGACGCCTTGGTTCTCGATGAGATTCAGCCAAGCTCCAGCCATCTTTACGAATATGAAGGCACCGGCGCCAAACCCGGCCACCGCCAACCCTGTGATCAGCCCCTTCAGGTCGGGAAACCATTTGACGCAAGCGGCGATCGGGCAAACGTACCCCATCCCGATGCCCGCGCCACCGATGATACCGACGCACAGAAGCATCAGGGGAAACGATGTCCCGGCGAAACTGGCCAGGATATAGCCACCACCAAGCAACAAACCTCCGATGATCGCAATGATCCTCGGTCCATGTTTGTCTTGCAGTCGCCCGGCCATAATCATTACAAGGGCAAACGTAGCCAAGCCGGCCGAAAAGATCCACGACGTCTGAGTGGCGGTGAACTTGTAAGGTCCTTCGGGGTCCTGCAGAGCGCCGGTAAAAGCGCCCCAAGCGTAGATGGCCCCCAGGCTGAGCTGGATGAGCAAGGCACCGACGACGACAAGCCAACGATTCATGACTTTCTGTTCGGCCATAACGACTCCTTGTGTGAAAAAGAGGCCGGGTGCATATCGTAATATGCACCCGGCGCTGGAATTGCTTTGCTGAATGAAATCTAGCCGCGGCCCTTGATGAGGGATTCGACCACGCTCGGATCGGCCAGGGTGGAGATGTCACCGAGGTTGTCCCCACTCTTTTCGGCGATCTTGCGGAGGATGCGTCGCATGATCTTACCGGAACGGGTCTTCGGCAGAGACGGGGCGAACTGGATGGCCTCCGGTGCCGCGATCGGGCCGATCTCCTTGCGGACGTGCATGATCAGCTCTTTCTTCAGCTCGTCGCTCTCTTCGATACCCTGTTTGAGGGTGACGTAGGCGTAGAGCCCTTGGCCCTTGATCTCGTGGGGAACCGGGCACACGGCGGCTTCCGCGACGTTGGCGTGACCGACCAGGGCGCTCTCGACCTCAGCGGTTCCGATACGGTGGCCCGAAACGTTCACGACGTCGTCGATGCGACCCATGAGCCAGTAATCGCCGTCCGGGTCCACGCGGCAGCCATCGCCGGCGAAGTAGGTGTCGTTGTACATCGTGAAGTAGGTATCGATGAATCGGTCATGGTCGCCCCACATGGTGCGCATCATGCCCGGCCAAGGCTTGCGGATACAGAGCTTGCCGCCTTCGTTGGCGTCGCACTCACTGGCGTCGTCGCGCAGCACGGCGGATTCGACACCGAAGAAGGGCCGGCCCGCGCTGCCTGGCTTGAGGGTGTGGGCGCCCGGCATCGGGCTGATCATGAAGCCACCCGTCTCGGTCTGCCACCAGGTATCGACGATCGGGCAGTTTTTGCGACCGACCTTCTCGTAATACCACATCCACGCCTCGGGATTGATGGGTTCGCCCACGGAGCCGAGGATACGCAGGGTGTCGAGCTTGTACTTGGCAACCCACTCGTCGCCCAGACGCATCAGAGCGCGGATGGCCGTCGGTGCGGTGTAGAAGACGGTGACACCGAACTTGTCGCAGACCTGCCAGAAGCGTCCGGCATCCGGATAGGTCGGGACGCCTTCGAACATCAGCGAGGTGGCGCCGTTGGCCAGCGGTCCATAAACGATGTAGCTGTGACCGGTGACCCACCCGATGTCGGCCGTGCACCAGTAGACATCATCGTCATGAATGTTGAAGATAATCTTGTGGGTCAGGGTGGTGTGCATCAGGTAGCCGGCGGTGGTGTGAACCACGCCCTTGGGCTTGCCCGTCGAGCCGGAGGTGTAGAGGATGAAGAGGGGGTCCTCAGCATTCATCCGCTCGGGCTCGCACTCTTCGGAGGCGTCAGCCATCGCGTCATGATACCAGAAATCACGACCGTCCTTCATGTCGCAGGCCGCGTCATTGACCTTGACCACCATGCAACTCTCGATGGTCGGACAGGTCTTGAGCGCTTCGTCCGAGATGCCCTTGAGCGGGATGTTTTTGGTGGCGCGACGCGAGACGTTGCAGGTGATCAGCATCTTGCAGTCGGAATCATTGACGCGACCACTGATGGCGTCGGAACTGAAGCCACCGAAGATGATCGAGTGAATCGCACCGATGCGGGCGCAAGCCATCATGGCGATGGCCAGCTCGGGCACCATGCCCATGTAGATCGCGACGCGGTCACCCTTTCCGACGCCCTTGGACTTCAGGACGTTGGCGCACTTGCAGACTTCCTTGTACAGTTCTTCGTAGGTGAACTTGACCACATCGGCGTCGGCATCGCCCTGCCAGATAATGGCGGTCTTCTGGGCGATGGGGGTGCCCATGTGACGATCGAGGCAGTTGACGGTCACGTTCATTTCGCCATCGGCGAACCACGTGTGCTCGATCTTGCGCGCCTTGGTGTCCCAGGTGTACTCCAGCGTCTTGGTGGGCTCTTTGAACCAGGTCAGGGTCTTGGCTTGCTCGAGCCAGAAACCGTCGGGGTCCTTGATCGATTTTTCCCACATTTCCTGGTACTGTGCCTCGCTGGAGACATGGGCATTGGCCTTGATTGCCTCCGGCGGGGGAAACGTCCGATTCTCTGTCATCAGAGAGTCAATCGTTTTTTCTTGAGCCATAACGTTCTCCTTTTGCGTGATAAAACTGTTTGCCTTGAGAGCTTCCCATTCCGCTCCTCGCCGGTGCTATTATTGCTATCAAAAAAGCCTTACACCAAGCTTATTCAGGACGCTGGGGTGAGCACAATATCAAGGCAACTTTATACGGTTTTTTCCGGAGATGTCAAAGAAAAACTCAGAACTTGTATATCAGCGATGTTTGGAAGCGAACATTGTCCGCGTCGCCGGCGCCGCGGTAGTCCGTGCGCCAATGGGAAAGCTCAAAACCGACCTCGGCCTGCTTGTTCAGGGCATAGATCGCATTGCCGAAAACTGCCCGGTTCAGCGTGCGAGCGCCCGCATTGACATCGTCGGCATCCACGTCATCGATCCCGAGGCCCACATTGAACCGCCACTGATCGCAGGGGCTCAACGCCAAGGCGCACCAGCCGCCTTTGCTGGCGATTTCGCTCACGGTGGTGGTGTTGACCCCCTGGCCGATGCCCCCGAAGTACGTGTTGAGGTTCTCGCCTCGGAACAATTCCGCCTTCGCGGTCAGCCACTTGTTGATCGGCTGGAGCCAATCGAGGTTGATCGACCAGGAGTCAAGATCTTTGTTGGCGCCTGCTGCGGAGAGGTCGTATTCCTCCTGTCCCACATGCCCGGAGACACCTACGGTCGTGTCGCCGGCCGGGAGCCAGGGGAAGGTCATACCGACGCGTCCCTGGACGGTCGGGAAACCGGCGTCTTCACCTGATTCAGAGGTGGCGCCGGCCCCGAGGACGTCTCTGCCAACGGTCCTGCTGATCGCACCCTGGAACTTCAGGGAGGTCTCGCCGCTGAGCAGATGGTCCTTGGTCAGGCGAATCTGGGGGCGTCGGTAGCCGATGTTGCCGGCATCCCAGAGCACCGTGTAGTTGAGGGTCGACGGATTCAGCGGGGAGATGACGTCCCATGTCTGGCCGGCGAGCAGACTGAGACCCGAATCGGGCCAGGCCATCTGCAAGTAGGCGTGTCGCATCTGGATCTTGGCTTTGTTCTCGGCGGCGTAGTTCCCGTAGAAATCGATCTCTACCTTGCCGCTCGTTTCCATGCCGTTGTCCTTCGGGCCGTCGATCAGAAAGCCGAGACGCGTCTGGTTGGCGGTGAGATTGAACTCATCGTCATTCTTGCGATTATTTTCCCTGTCTGCCCAGACTACGTAGTTGCCCGATGTGGTGCGTGAGTTGTCGTAGGATGCGTCGCCCTTGATGAATCCGTAGAACTGCACATCCAGTTTCGACCAGAGCGGCTTCTTTCCGTCGGCCTTGGCTTTGACGGTCTGTTGATCCTCGGGGCTCAGCGTATCGGTGAGTTGCTGGACCTGTTTCTCCAGGTTGTCCACGCGGCTCTTCAACTGGGCGTTCTCGCTGGCCAGAGCCCTGTTGTCCTGGGCCCAGCCAGAGGTGCTCAGGATTGCGACTATGGTGACAACCGCCACTGTGATCATCCTTGACATGAAACACTCCCTTAATCTCAAACACTCCATTGTTTCGCGCGGTGCACTGTGCGACAGCGCGGCGACTCTTGCGTAGTTTCGTTTGTGCTGATGGTCGTGAGGGATAGTCCGACACGCGTTCCCGTCCTGGCCCCAAAGCCCTTGAATGCGTCGTTAATGGGCGCATTATAGGCTTGGGCGAGATTCCGTCAAGTGGTCTGAACCGGCGAAGGCAAATAAGTGTGCCGCAAGGTGTGATTGGCGGGCGAACAGCGCGGGGGCAACCGGTCGCTCGGTGCATGGATTGCTTATTGTTCCAGGCGTTACAACTACGGCGTTTTATGAGAAGCGGCCAGACGAGCCGGAGCTTCTCTTCGGATTCGTAGGCAGATCAAGCGGCGCTCTGTACTCAGGTCTTCAAGAGCGCGCCGCGCATGTGCTGCATCGATAGAGTCATGCTTCACTGGCGACGGAAGCACAGCATGTTACGCCGGTCTCCTGGCCCTCATCTTCCGGCAATTCGCTGAGTGTCCAATAGAGATCGACCGTTCGCATGGCCTCGACGAACTCTCGGTAATCCACCGGCTTGATGATGTAGCCGGCCACGCTGGCGCGAAAGCTTTCGGCGATATCACGTTCCTCATTCGAGGTGGTCAAAACCACCACCGGGATACGCTTCAACGCGGGATCCGCCTTCACGACCTTGAGGAATTCATTGCCGTTCATCTTAGGCATGTTCAGATCGAGTAGAATGACGCAGGGACGCTTGTTGCGAGTGTCCTCGAGATACGCCAGCGCCTCCTCTCCATTCAGGGCATGGGCCAGCGGGTTGGTGACATTCAGTTCCCTGAAGGCACGCCGCACCGTCATGGCATCGATGGTGTCGTCTTCAACAAGTAGTACTGGCTTGCAGTTGCGCATCAACGATTTCTCCTTTTGTGTTGGGCAGAGTGAATAGAAACGTGCATCCGTTGCCTGGTTCGGATTCCAGCCAGACACGTCCACCGTACATCTCGACGATTCTCTTGACGAGCGAGAGCCCGACGCCGGTGCTCTCAAACTTGTCGCGGGGCGACAATGTCTGGAAGAGTTGGAATACTCTCTCAGCGTACTGGGCTTCAATGCCCGGTCCGTTATCGGCGACACTGAACTGCCAGAGTCCCTCCTCTTCGGTGCAACCGACGTGTATTTTGCCCTGCGGCTTGTCCATATATTTGATCGCGTTACTCAGGAGATTCTGAAAGACCTGGAGGATTCTCGTACGCTCGGCCTGGATGACGGGAAGATTGTCCTGGACAGTCACCGTGATATTCTGCGGCGGGGCCAAGATGTCGATAACGCTGGGCAGGAATCCGTTCAGATCGAGCGCGACAATGTCGTCTTCGACCCGGCCGATCCGGGAGTACTGGAGAATGCCATCGATCAGGGCATGCATCCGGTCAACGCGGCCCAGCAGCAGATCGAATTGCTCCTTGCCCTCATCGGTGAGTTGCTCGGCGTGGTCTGCGGAAATCCATTCGGCGAGCATTTTGACGCCGCGCAAGGGGGCCTTGAGATCGTGCGAGACCACGTAAGCAAAGTGATTCAACTCCTGGTTGACCTTCGCCAATTCCCGATTGGTGTTTTCCAACTCCGCCAGCAGATGGATCTGTTCCAGGTCGGCTTCAACGCGCTCGGTGACATCCCGAAAGCTCCACACGCGACCCACGATATCGTCGCCGATAGATTGCGGTTTGGAGCATCGCTCGAAGATCCGACCGTCTTTGAAGTACAAGATGTCGAAGCTCTTTGATGTGGGTTGGTCATAAAGCTGACGCATTTGGGAGAGAAAGGCCTCGGGGTCCCGGAGTTGCTGTGCAGCGACTGCCGAGACTTGTTCGTCATCCTTCGTTTCCAGAACGGCCTCCGGGATCTTCCACAGCGTTTTGAACTTCTTGTTGTAGTCCTCAATTCGCCTCTGTCGGTCGACCACCAGAATGCCGTCGGCGGTCGCTTCTAGAGTGGCAATCAGAAGTGAAACGGCATGCTGGAGCTTCTCCTCAATCTTCTGCCTGTCACAGATCTCCTGCCGCAGTCTCGTATTGATCGTAATCAACTCCGTCGAACTGACCTCGAGCGATTGCTTGACGAGTTTTCGGTCGGTGTCGCGGCTGTCGTAAGCTTCGCTGACAGCATCCAGCAGGGGCTGCAGTTCCCTCGGAACACTCTCGGCCGGCCCAAGATGCTCTTCGATCTGACGTCGTAGTAGTTTGTTCATGATTCTGTCGCTCGAACGTGGCGGTGACAGTGACCGTCTGATTGCGCTATTCGGCGTCTTGCGCTCTCAATCCTTTGTGGTTGGGTCTTCATGGTTGCTGCCGTTCATGGTCAAACGCGAAAGCTCCGATGCCGATTTGCAGCTCGACCGTCAAAACCAACGAGCATACAGTTTCTCGTGATACGCTCGACTTCGGCATATGGGCAGCCTTTGATCTATTGCTCTCACCGGCCCTCTGCAAGGGGACATCCAGCAAGCTCCCCTCTTGTCGTGGCCGAAGGACTTATCGACAGATTCGCCCATGCGTTCCACCACAAGCGGCTTGATTCTTGCTGCTCGAAGCTTGGACTCTGCCTGGCCGCCCGGCTCGGGACGGTGCGTGTCCCTGTCTCAGTGAGTGCGGAAAGTGGCGTAAATGCCATTCCTGTCGAGTGTTATGCTTGCGGTGTACACGCTGTTGCCATACCCTGATTGCGGGGTCTCAAGCATACTGTTTCCCAGGTCATTCTAGGGAAGGCGTTTGAAGAGGCCCGTCGGCTGTGGCTTTTGGGACGTACTTGGTCAGATCTGGTCGAGGGCATCGTGGTAGTGCTGCAGCAGGTACTGTTTGTCAGGGCCTCCGAGATGCTCCCAGGGCAAGGTTTCTTCGGGCGCGAACTGCCGCTCTGCGGCCGTCTCGATACTCAGACCGGCGGTGGCGAAGGCCGTTTGCCACAGCTCGTAGTCGAAGCACTCATGCCACAGGTCAAAACGCGCGCCCGACCGCCAGGCGGCCTCGATGATGTCACCGCAATGCCTGTTACCCCGTCCGATCGCCGATTCCAGAAGGCTCTGACGGATGTCGTGGAATTTGAACCGGAGGTACCGGGTGCGCCGCCGCTGCTTTTCGTCGAGGATCAGACTGCGCGCCTGTTCAAAGTACTCTCGTGGTCTTTGCGGAAACCAACTGAGCGGCGTGTGAGGTTTTGGAACGAACCAACTGACCGCCACGTTGAGATTAGCGGTCCGGCCGTCGACGCTTTTGCGCAGTTTGGCCAGCCGCTCGGCCAACTCCACGATGGCTGTGACATCGTCCAGTGTCTCGCCGGGCAGGCCCACCATGAAGTAGAGCTTCAGTTTTTGCCAGCCCGAGCGGTACGCGGCCTCCACGGCGGCAAACAGATCGCTGTCCTTCAGCGGCTTGTTGACGATGTGACGCAACTTCTCGCTGGCCGCCTCGACGGCGATCGTCAAGCCGCTCTTGCGCACCGACGTGAAGTACTTGGGCAGGAGATGCAACTGTTGGTCGACCCGAAGGCTTGGCACCGACAGACCCACGCGCTTGCTTTCGAAATAGCCCTGTAGTTTCGCGACGAGTTCCTCCAGGTGAGGATAGTCCGCGCTCGACAGGCTGAGCAAACTGACGGTATCGAACCCGGTAGCCTCGTGACAGGCCTTGGCTAGTTCGAACACGCGCTCGACGCTGCGCGAGCGGATCGGACGCCGGCAGAAACTCGCCTGGCAGAACCGGCAGCGCCCCGGGCAGCCTCGCATGATTTCGATGCTCACGCGCTCGTGCACCGCTTCGGCAAACGGTATGATCGGTTGCGTCGGGACCGGGGCATTATCGAAGTCGGTCACAACGGCGTTGTTGAACCGAACGGGCAAACCCTCCTCGGAGGTCGTAAAGGCGGCGACCTGAGTGTCGTTATATTGGAAATCGTAGAACTGGGGCACGTAAGCCCAATCGAATTGCCGCGCGGCCTCCAGCAACACCTCGTCTTTGGTTTGCCCCTTCTGCTTGGCCTCCAGGAGGAGATGCGTCAATTCGACGATGGCCTCTTCGGCTTCGCCCAGGACGAAAAGATCGATGAAATCGGCGATCGGTTCGCAGCAATTGGCCATGCCGCCGCCGGCGATGACCAGGGGATCGTCCGGTTTTCGCTCGGCGCGTCGAACGGCCAGACCCGCCAGATCCAGCATGTTCAGGACGTTCGTGTAGCACAGTTCGTTGCTCAGGCTGAAGCCGATGACATCGAAGCTGGCCAGTGACGCCCTGGATTCGAGGCTAAACAGGGGCAGTTGCTTGTCGCGCAGGATCGCTTCGGCGTCGGTCCAGGGTGCGAAGACGCGTTCGGCCGCGACGTTATCCATGGCGTTGAGGATGTGGTAGATCAGCGCCAGGCCCGTATTGGACATGCCGACCTCGTAAACGTCGGGAAAGCACAGCGCCGCCGTCAGGTCGCAGCGGGCCAGGTCCTTTTTGATCTGGTTGACTTCACCCCCGATGTAACGGGCGGGCCGGCGGACGAACGGAAGGAACTCTGCTTCGACCCGCTCGGTCACTATTTCTATCTTTCTGTTGGTCATTGGGCTATTATACAGGACATGACAACCTGTTGATAGGCTGGGTGGTGTACTTCCTGCCGAAAAACACGTGGGGACTCTATGAACAAGAGAATCGTTGGCGCCATTGCCATCGGGGCGTTTTGCCTTTTGTTGCTGATCGGCCTGTACCTGGGTGCGACGCCGCCGGAAAGCGTCCAGTTCGACAGTGGCTACCGCATTATTATGGGGACGTTTTCGCGTGTCGTCGTGCTGGCTAAGAGCGAGCGGGCGGCGCAGCAGTGTGCCGAAGCCGCCTTCGATCAACAGCGGCGCATCGAGACGCTGATGAGCTACCACATCGCCGACTCCGAACTGAACCGGGTCAATCGGCAGGCCTTTGAAGAGCCCGTTCAGGTTAGCGAAGAGATGTTCGAAGTTCTGCAGCGGGCCAGGCATTTTAGTGAACTGTCCGGCGGGGCGTTCGACGTGACGATCGGTGCGCTGGGCGATCTGTGGCGCCGGGCGGGCGACGCGGATGTGGCTCCCACCGACGCGGAGATCGCCGAGGCCAAGAGTAAGGTGGCCTACGAGAAACTGCTGCTCGATCCGAACGCGCGCACCGTTCGCTTTGCCGTCGAGGGGATGAAACTGGACCTGGGCGGAATCGCCAAGGGCTACGCGATCGACAAATCGGTCGAAACGATGAAGCAGGGGGGCGCCGTGGGCGGCATGGTCGATATCGGAGGCGACGTGCTGTGCTTTGGCGTTCCTCCGAAAGGCAAAGACAGTTGGGTCGTGGGTCTCCAGGACCCGACGGTCGCGCCGGACGACCTTACGACGAACAAGCTTCTGTTGACGCTGAAGGTGACGGACGCCGCTGTGACGACCAGTGGCGATTATCGACGGTTCACGGAAATCCAGGGCGAAAAGCAAAGCCATATCATGGACACCAAGTCGGGCAAAGGCGCCAACAAACTGGTCAGCGTCACCATCATCGCGCCGGACGCCACCAGCGCCGATGCGCTGGCCACCGCCGTCAGCGTCCTCGGCGCCGAAAAGGGCCTGGCCCTGATCGAGAAACTCCCCAACACCGAAGCCATCCTCATCCCCAACGCCAAAGACCCTCAGCCCATCTTCACCACCGGCGCGGAAACCTACGTTAAGTAGGGGACCATCCGTGCGAGATAGGCGGTTGCCATGGCCTGCCGGCAACGGTAGAATGCCATCATTATGGGAAGAGCACGGATCGACATTCCGAAAGAGAGGATCGCTGAGTTCTGCCGGGCCAACCACATTCGCCGCTTGGCCCTGTTCGGTTCCGTGCTCCGCGACGACTTCGGTCCCGACAGCGACGTCGACGTCCTTGTCGAATTCGAACCGGGGACGCGCGTCGGCCTGAAGTTTTTTGGGCTTGAAATCGAACTCTCTGAGATCCTTGGACGCACGGTCGATTTGAACACCCCTGGTTTTATCAGTGACTATTTCCGGGATGAGGTCCTGGCCGAAGCGGAGGTGCAGTATGACGCGGCATGATGATCCGACACGTCTGCGTCACATGCTCGACCACGCCCGCGAGGCAATCGAGATGACTGCTGGCCGGCGCCGAGAGGACCCAAAACGGGACCGCATGCTCGAACTGGCGCTCGTGCGATTGGTGACGGTTGTCGGCGAAGCCGCCTCGCGCGTCAGCGACGAGGGACAAGAGCGGCTCCCCTCCATTCCCTGGACGCAAGTCCGGGGGCTGCGGAACAGACTGGTGCATGGATACGACAAGGTGGACCTTGATATCCTCTGGGATATCATCCAGGACGACCTACCGCCCCTGATCGCTGAATTGGAGCGCGTACTCAGCCAGATGTGAGGGGAGGCCCGATTCGCCAATGGCTTTCCATTCCACCAAGATCAGGTCCGACTCTATACCTTGCTGGCGGCCGCTGGTTTGGTCTTGGGCTCGCGGGGCGGTGGGGCGGTTTTGCCTCGGTAGACGATGGCGCAGGTGGGGCACTTGTCCAGGGCCAGTTCGTTGCTTTCCGACGGGGCGTAGTTGGCGTAGTTCATGCGGGCGAGGTTGTCCTGAACCGTGAAGGCGTCGCTCTTCTTGGCGCACAGGCCGCAGCCGATGCAGCCGACCTGGCACATGGCGCGCGTGACCTTGCCCGTGCAGATGCTGCTGCATGCGACGGTCATCATGTTTTCCTGGCCGAAGGGGACCATCTCGATCAGATCGCGGGGGCAGGCCTTGGAGCAGGCGGTGCAGCCGGTACACTTGGCGTAGTCGATGGTGGCCAGGCCATCGACGATGTGCAGGGCGTCGAACTTGCAGGCGCTGACACAGTCGCCGAACCCGAGACAGCCGAACTTGCAGGCCTGGGCGTTGGCCAGGGCGTTAGCAGCGGTGCAACTCGGAATGCCCTGGTACTCGGCGTGGTACGTCTTGTCGGCGGTGTGGGCGCGGCAATGGACGATGGGACGCTTAGCCGGGCCCGACTCGCTGACTTGCAGGTTCAGGATCTCGGCGATTTGGGCCGAGACATCGGCGCCGCCTGGGGAGCAGCGCCCGATTAATTCCGGATTCTCCATGACGCCCTTGGCGTAACCGCCGCAGCCGGCGAAGCCACAGGCGCCGCAGTCCAGGTTGGGCAACGCCGCATGGATCTGCTCGATCTTCGGGTCGACCTCGACCTTGAGTTTCTCGTGGGCGATCAGCAGGATCACCGCGAAGACGAATCCCAAACCCAGCATGACCAGACCCGCCAGCCAGGCGCTGCTCAGTAGTTGCACAATACTCGCTAAGATCATTATATGATTCCTGCAAAACCCATAAAGGCCAGGGACAGAATCCCGGCCGTAATCAACGTAATCGGAGCGCCTTGCAGCGGCTCGGGGACATCGACCATCTGCAGGTTCTCGCGAATGCCCGCCATGATGCAGATCGCTATCGTAAAACCGATGCCGCCGCCGGCGCTGAGGACCACTGCCTCCAGCAGGCTGTCGGTGCCCCAGAGATTCAGGAACAGGCACAACCCGAGGATGGCGCAGTTGGTCGTGATCAGGGGCAGAAAGATGCCAAAACTGTCGTACAGGGATGGGAAGAACTTTCGCAGGTACATCTCGACCAGTTGCACGGCGCTGGCGATGACGAGGATGAAGCAGACGTAGCGCGTCACCTCGAGTCCCAGGGGCATCAGGACCAGGTGGTCGATCAGCCAGGTGAGCGTTCCGCTGAGGGTCATGACGAACGTCACGGCCAGACCCATACCGAAGGCCATGTCGATGCGGCCGGAGACGCCCAGGTAGGGACAGATGCCCAGGAACTTCGTCAAGACCAGGTTGTTGATCAGGACGACGGAAAGGAAACCCGTGATCAGGATATAGACCGTATCCATAGTATAACCTTCTAGCTATGTTTCTTACTGATGAGATTGACAAACGCGAGCAGGAAGCCGAGAGTCAGGAACGCCCCGACGGGCATCGTCAGCGCTGCCCAGGGGACGAACGCATTGGGCATGACCTGAATCTCGAAGAGCTTGCCCGTTCCGATCAACTCCCTGACGCCGGCCAGGATGCAGAGCGTGAGGGTGAAACCGACTCCCATGCCGAGCGCGTCGATGATACTCATCAGTATGGGGTTCTTGCTCGCACACGCTTCGGCACGCGCGATGATGATGCAGTTGACGATAATCAAGGGCACGTACGGCCCGAGCTTCTCGCTCATGGCGGGCAGGAACGCCTTGAGGAATAGATCCGCGATGGTGACGAACGTCGCGATTGTCAAGGTGAACATCAAGATGCGCAGGTGTGGCTTGAGCAGATTCCGCATCAGGCTGACCATGATGTTGCTGCAGATCAGCACGAAGACCACACACAGCCCCATTGTGAGCGCCGGCTTGACCGCCGCGGTGACCGCCAGCGTCGGACACATCCCCAGCAGCAGCCGGAAGACCGGGTTCTCACGCCACAGGCCCGCCAGCAGCGTCTTTGTATAGTTGCTTGCCTGTCCGTCAGGATTCGTTGTCATTGTCAACCAGCCCCTTTTGCTGCATCTGTTCCTTGACCTGTGTGAGATAGTGACTCAGCGTTTCGACGACCGCCGTGCTGCTGACCGTGGCGCCGCTGATGGTGACAACAGTTCCAGGATCACCGCTACTGGAAATCACCAATTCGCCGGCCGGGGCGCCCTTAAACTGATTGCGAAAGCCATCCTCCTTGATGCGATCGCCAAAGCCGGGCGTCTCATTGCTGGCCAGGATGTCGAAGCCGGCCAGGCTCTCGAAATTGCCATTTACGGCGACGACGAGTTCGATCTTGTCGGCAAAACCCGATCCGATGGCGGTGAAGATCCAGCCGACGGTCTGGCCGTTGTCCGTTGCGCGATAGAGTTGCAACGCCTGAGGTTTGCCCCCCCAGGCGACGATGTCGATCGTTTCGTCGAGTGGCGTGAAGTTCTTGGCTTCGGGCAATAGCCCACTGGCCAGGGTGTTGAGCTTGGCCGTGGCGTTCCAGGTGATCCTCGCCGATAGCGCCGCGTTCGTCACGGCGATCAGCAGACCGAAGAAGAACGAGGCGACGATGAGCAGCCAACTTTGTTCGAAGAAGTGTTTGATACTACGCATTGGGCCTGCCTCCCGCCGGGATGCGCCTGCACAGCCGGTCGATCAGGGGTGTCACGGCGTTCATGAGAAGGACGGCGTACATCAGTCCCTCGGGGTACTCGCCCAGCACGCGGATCACCATGGTGATGGCCCCGACGCCGATGCCGAAGAGCCACATGCCGCGGCGGGTCAGCGGGGCGGTTACCGGATCGGTCGCGATGAAGAAGGCGCCGAACAGCAACGCACCGCTGGTCAGGTGGAAGAAGGGTTGAACGTATGTCTCAGGGTCGATCAGGTAGGCGATGCCCCCGAAGACCAGTGCCGAGGAGAGCACGGCCAGCGGGATGTGAATATTGATCGTTCGCCTCCAGATCAGATAGGCGGCGCCCAGCAAGATGGCCAGGGCGCTGGTTTCGCCCAGGCAGCCGCCCACTTCGCCAGTCAGTGTCGAGAGGAACTGTCGGCTGCTGAAGGTCTCGGCCTCGGCCTGTTGCTTGATGGCGATCTTGCTCCAGGCCAGCGGGGTCGCCTGCGTTCTTGTATCCACGACGCCTTCCTGAGAGATCGCCGGCATGGCGCTGTCGATTGTGGCCGGCACGGCCCAAGCGGTCATCAGGACGCCGAAGGAGGCGGTCAGAAACGCCCGTCCCACCATGGCGGGGTTGAACACATTGGCGCCGAGCCCTCCGAAGACCATCTTGCCGATGACGATCGAGACCGAAGCGCCGATCGCGGCCGCCCAGAGCGGCAACCCTGGCGGCAACGCCAGCGCGAGAATGAGACCCGTGACGACGGCGCTGTAGTCGCCCAGCGAGTTGGGCTTTTTGCGGATCACGTTGCAGAACCACTCGGTCGCGACGCACCAGGCGACGCAGACGCCGATCAGCAGCAGGGCGTGAAGGCGGAAGTAGACTCCCGCCGCCGCGACCGCCGGGATCAGACCAACGGCGACGTCCAGCATGACGCGTCGCGTGGACAGCGGCTTGCTGATGTGCGGGGCGAATGAAACGGTAATGTCTTTGAGCATGAATCAGACCCTTGTTATCCGTTGCCGTGGCGTTTCGTCCCGGTCAGACCGGCATCTTCTTTCGTTGTCGCGCCAGGAAGATCTTGCCGGTCTTGATGTAGCCGGTCAGTTCGATGTTGGCCGGGCACACATAGCTGCAGCAGCCGCACTCGATACACGCGCCGATGAAGTACCGCTCCGCCACGTCGAGCAGGTTGCTCTTGACGGCGTGGGCGATCCTTGTCGGATTGAGGTTTTCGGGGCAGACTTCCAGGCATCGGCCGCAACGAATGCAGGCGGTCTGACGCCGCTCGAATTTGGCCTGGCCGATCTGTTCCTTGGTCAGCACGGTAATGGCGCCGCTGGTCTTGGTGATCGGCGTGCTCAGGTCGGCAATCGCCAATCCCATCATGGGGCCGCCCATCACGACCTTGGCGCTTTTTGTTGTGACGTTGCCGCAGAAATCGATCAGGGTTTCGACGGGGGTGCCGATGGCGACGTAGTAGTTGCCCGGATTGGCGATGGCTTCGCCCGTGACGGTCACGACGCGATGGGTCAGGGGCCGGTTGTTGATCACTGCATCGGCCAGCGCCGCGGCGGTCGCGACGTTGAGGACGACCACCCCGATTTGCGGGGGGATGCCGCCGGTGGGGACCGTTTCGCCGAGCACGGCGTCAATCAACTGCCGTTCGCCCCCTTGAGGGTACTTGGTCTCCAATCGGGCTACGGTCATGGTCTCGCCCAGACCGAGTTTCTGGAGGGCGTCCGTCATGATCTCGATGGCCTTGGGCTTGTTGTCTTCGATGCCGATGAAGACCTTCGAGACGCCGCAGGCCCGCTGGGCCAGTCGGATGCCCGCGATCACCTGATCGGTCCATTCGAGCATGATTCGGTAATCGCACGTGATATACGGCTCACACTCGCAGGCGTTGACCAGGAGGGTGTGCTTGGGCGGTTTCGCATCGTGTTGGATCTTGACGCTGGTGGGGAAGCCCGCTCCGCCCATGCCGACGAGGCCCGCCTCGCGCGCCGCATCGCATATCTGCTCCGGTGCATACTGCTGGGGATCGAATCCGTCAGGCAGTGTGAAGGCCGGCGGGGTCGGTTGAATCTCGCTTTCCGCGACGATGGTCACGGCGGGGCTGCGCCCGAGAACGGGATGGGAGCGTAGTGTGATTTCCTTGACCTTGCCGGCGATCGGGGCGTGCACGGGGGCGCAGACAAAGCCCTGACACTCGCCGATCTCCTGGCCGGCCTGAACCGTGTCGGCCTTCTTGACCGTCGCCTGACACGGCGCGCCGATGTGCTGGCTGAGAAAGATGGCCAACTCTTTGACCGGCGGGCCGGGCGCGATGGGCTTGTCTTCCGTCAGGTGTTTGCTGTCAGGGGGGTGGACCCCACGAGAAAACGAAAACCTGCCTTGGGAATCAGTCGTCATAATGGTGCATTCCGGATGCTATTGTTCTTTGTGAAACCGCTTGACTGCCAGGCTGATCAGCAGCATGAATCCCACGGTTGCCGCCGTCGCTAAAAAGAACGCCACCGGCGTTTGGTACGCTGTTCCCAGTCGCTCCTGGAGCAGGCGACCGAAACCCGCCAGGGTCGCGGTGAAAACGATGATAGGCAGCGCGAAGACGATAAACACCTTCCCGGCGATCGAAGGTCCCCCCGTGTGGCCGAGTTGTTCGTAGATTCTCTGACAGTCGTGAGCCTGGCTGCAACCGTCGCAGGACTTTGCTTGTACCATGGTTTCTACTACCAAACGATAAAACGCACATTATAATGCGAAGGGTCGATTTTTCAAACAGAACTTTCTGGAATTCAGGGTCTTCGCTATGGTCAGGCGTTTCATTATTCTCGTGGGGACCGCCTCGCTCGGTCTGCTGGCCGGCTGTGCGGTCAACGCGGTCACGGGCCAGGAAGAACTCATGCTCTTCTCACCTGAGAAAGACATCGAACTGGGTGAGAAATACGCGCCCCATATCGAGAAGGCCCTGGGCGGGCGATTCGCCGACGAGAATCTTCAGAATTATATCAGCCGGGTCGGGCAGCGGATCGCCCGGGTTTGCCATCGGCCTGATATCGCCTATCATTTCACGGTCGTCGACCAGGAGGCGATCAATGCGTTCGCTGTGCCGGGCGGGTACGTCTTCGTCACGCGCGGGTTGCTGGGCAAGCTGAAATCCGAGGGGCAGTTGGCCGCGATCCTGGGCCATGAGGTAGGCCATATCGTTGCACGGGATACCATGGTGGCGCTGAGTCAACAGATTGGGATGACCGCGTTGCTGGGCGCCGCGATGGGGGTGGGGGGCTCCGGCAGCGGCGATGCGGTGGCCGGGACCGCCTTCATCTCGGGTGTTCTGTCGCTCCAATACAGTCGAGATGATGAGAAGACCGCCGATCTGGTGGGCATGGCCTACATGATCCAGGCCGGTTACGATCCCAACGGCGCGGTTCAGACCATGCGTGTCTTGGAAGAATTGCAGACCGTCCGGCCCATCGAATTCTTCTCGACGCATCCCAACCCGGAAAACCGTATCGCCTACCTGGAGGAACGCATTGAACGGCGCTACGGGACGCTCGACGCGTTGAAGACTGGGACCGAGGATTACGAGCGGAACGTCCTGGCGGTCTTGCCGGAGGACAAGCGGCGCCGCAGATCGCCGCAGGACGGTGTGGCCAGGGACAAATAGTCTGGGCCAGTCTCCCGGCGGCAGACTGACCCATGATCGATTCTGAAAAACCCTTCCGTCGGGAGAACGTGACCTGTTCGCGACGTGGTCCCGACGCGATGTCACTGAACTTTGCGATCGCGACAGGGATGGCTAACGGCCCGTGCGTTCCTTCCAACGGGTCTCTGTCTTACTGTAATTGCATTTGGGACACTTGTCCGGGAAGTCGCCCCGCGCGGCGCCTTTGATGAAGATTTCGCCGCATTTCTCGCACTTGATGGCCTCGGTGACCCGATCCTGGCCGCATTCCTTGCAGGTGATAAGCGGCGCCACCATCGTGCCGGGATTGTCTTTGGATTTCGCTTCCAACTCTTTGTAGTACTGTTTCTTACCCATTTCGTAGGATGCCCCGCACGCCTTGTTCGTGCAGGTGACCCAGATCTGCTCGTCCTCGGAGATGCTGTCCACTCCGCTGCCGTTGGAGCCGCCTCGGAAAATGACAACCCCCGCTACGAGTAAACAGACGAGGATGACGACGGCGTAAATCACGTTCTTCATGGCTAAGGCCTCCCGAGTCGAAAACAGTGCTTTTTTCTGTCCACTTCCGCCACACGCTCAGTCATCGCGACGATTCGGCGCGATGACTTCTTCTCGGAGCATATCGCCGCGCCGGATCGCTGTCAAATACTCGTTGCCGTCCCCGAAGGATTCCGCACGATGCGCAGGATGCGCGCCGGTTCTTCCGGGAACCCCGTCCGCGCCGAAAGATAGGCGGATTCGAAGACCGCCATGTTGGTCAGATTCTCGGCGACGCTACTGGAGAGCTTGTGGTCGGCGGGGCTTCGGACGCTCTGCGCGAAATCGGACACGAGAGCGACCAGGACGTCCTGCTGGCTTTCGTCGGCGTATTGCCAGCTCTGCGCTTCCGGTTCGGCGCTCCTCTGGAGGACGACGCGATCGTCGGTGACGGTCACAATGGCATCCTTGCCATGGATGCGCAGCGTGCTGGTGCTTTGGCCGATATCGCCGCGTTGGGCCGCGATCACATGGCCCATCAGGGCGTCGTTGAATTTCATGGACACCAGCGCCGTGTCCTCGGTCAGGTAGAGCCGTTGCTGTTTGTCCGGCGCTTGGTTGGTGGTCAATGCGTAAACCTGCTGAGGGATGGGGAAGTTCCAGAGGATTTGGTCGACCATCTGGTGGCTGTTGTGCAATAGCACGCCGCCGCCGGCCAGTTTGGGGTCGGTTAGCCATGCGGGCCGGTCCGTTCCGCTGACACAGCATTCGGCGGTGACGAGAAACGGGTGTTTGACCTTCTCCTGGGCCAGCAGGTCACGCGCGGTTCGATAGCTCGACCGGAAACGAGCGGGGTTGGCGATGGCGAAGCGGACGCCCTCGATTTCGGCCAGTCGTGCGTATTCCAGCGCCTCTTCGAAGTCGCGGGCCGCCGGCGGCAGTTTGAGTATGTTGAACTTCTTCTTGATCGCCGTTTTCAGATGTTCGTCACAGAGGTGAGTATCGGCGGCGACGAGCAGGCAGTCCAATGTGTGCTGGACGATGAGTTGTCGGTAGTCGATGTGCGATTCGCAGTGGAATTCGTCGGCCGTCTTTGCCGCGCGCTGCTGATCTTGATCGGCCACGGCCTTGATCTCGAAGCAGCCGGAAGCGTGGGCGGCCTCAAGGAGTTCGCGGCCGTTCTTGTTGAGGCCGAGCACTGCAACTGTCAGTCTGTCTTCTGCCATAGGCTAGAGTACGCGTCACTCATGTCCATGTTCATCAGGCGTCACAGGTCCGGCCGATCCGTGCGCGACGCCGTCGCAGACGACCTCCCGTCTTGGCGGGAAAGGGAGCTTAGAGAACAACGCTCTTGTTGTCGTCTTCCGTTTTCTCGGCCATGGAGTAGTCCGTGTCCTGGCGATTGTGATTGATCTTGAGCTTCTGCTCGTAGAGTCGTACGACGTCGTCGGCGTTGAGTCCCACGCACTGGGCCAGGCTCATCCAGAAGAACAGCATGTCGATCACTTCGACGCGGGCGTTCTGCAGATCGTGAAGCTCAAACCGCCGGCCCTCCTTGGCCTCCTTGCACCAGTGCTTCCAGAACGTGCAGTCCCGCAACTCTTCCAGTTCGCTGCCCATGGCGGCGATGTAGTTGTTGAGCCACTCGCCGGCCACCTGGGGATCGAAATTCTCGCGCAGGGCGTTGGGGTCAAACCCGGTTCGCTTATTGAGTTCCGCCTGTTGTTTGAACAGTTCGTCAAGCATACTGCAATTCCCCTGGTTCGTCTCGATCGGGCTTCGATCGATTCTCAACTCTCATCCGGTTGTGGAAGGCGCTAGCGACTCCGTGGCTCAGGGCCGACCGCCGTTCTTGGGCGGAATGATGAAGTGCTCGGGAACCGGGAACTGGGAGCACAGCAACAGGACCTCTTTGCCGATCTTCTCGATGGCCGCCTCATTGTCGATATTCTCGGCGACCTGGTGAATGAAGGTCGCGATCTGTTCGGCCTCCGCCTCTTTCATGCCGCGCGTGGTGATGGCCGGGGTGCCCAGTCGCAGGCCGCTCGGATTGAACGGCGGGGCCGGGTCGCCGGGAACCGTGTTGTAATTCGTCACGATCCGCGCCCGATCGAGCGCCTTGGCCAGTTTTTTGCCCGGGATGTCCTTGCCTCTCAGGTCGATCAACATCAGGTGATTATCGGTCCCACCGGTAACCAGGTCGAAACCATGTTCCAGAAGTTTGTTCGCCAGGACCTTGGCGTTCTTGACGATCTGCTTGGCGTAGGCGACGAACTCGGTCGTGTCCGCCTCGGCCATCGCCACCGCGATCGCCGTCAACGTGTGCATGTGCGGTCCGCCCTGGAGGCCGGGGAAGACGGCCTTGTCCACCTTGGTCGCGTGGTCGGCTTTGCACAGCAGCATGCCGCCGCGCGGGCCGCGCAACGTCTTATGGGTCGTGGTCGAGACGACGTCGGCATAGGGGACCGGGCTCATGTGGATGCCCGCTACGACCAGACCGGCGATATGGGCGATGTCGCTGACCAGGTGGGCGCCCACTTCCTTGGCGATGTCCCCGAAGATCTCGAAATCGATCAGCCGGGGATACGCCGTGGCCCCGGAAATGATGATCTTGGGGCGATGCTTCTTGGCGAGGTCACGAATCGCATCGTAGTCGAGCAGGCCTGTATCGGTGTTTACGTGATACGGGACGGAATTATAGAATTTGCTGGTCAAAGAGACCTTCCAGCCATGGGTCAGATGGCCGCCATGATCCAGAGACATTCCCATAATGGTGTCACCCGGGTTGGCCAGGGCGGCGTAGGCCGCCAGATTCGCCACCGAGCCGGAATAGGGCTGTACGTTGGCGTGGTCGGCGCCGAACAGCTTCTTGGCCCGGTCCCGCGCCAGCTTCTCGATCAGGTCGGTGACCTGCTGTCCCTCGTAGTAACGCTTGCTCGGATACCCCTCAGCGTACTTGTTGGTCAGGCAACTCGAGGTGGCCGTCATCACGGCGCGCGAGACATAGTTCTCCGACGGGATCAGTCGGATCGAGCCACTCTGCCGTGCTTGTTCCTGTCGTATCAGCTCATAGATCTGAGGGTCATAATGCTCAAGAGCTGTCTGCATACCGATCTCTCCATCAAGGGTACTGGCTGGATGATTTCGTGACTTGCTAAAGTCAGGTAACAGTTCGGCCGTCCTTATAACATAGCGACGCTTTTTGTACAAGGATTTATTCGTTGACAAAGTCCGACCGACTATTAATATAGACAATTTGGCGATCATTTGAGGTGATAACCTACTTGCCATTATGTCCGAATCGGATACCCAAGCACAGACACAGGCCAAAGCCTACTTTGAGCGAGCCCGTCAAGCCTCTGAAGCGGGGGATTTCGACCGCGCCATCGATGCTTATCTCGAGGGCTTGAGACGCAGCCCGGACGTGGTGGAGGAAGGGCATATCGCACTGCGTGTGTTGGCCCTGCGCCGGCAGAAGCGTGGCGGGATCAAGCCGACGGCCGAGGAGGCCAACGAGCGTCTCTCTCAGGGCCGGACACCTCTTGAGAAAATGCTGAACGCCGAGTATCTCCTGGCCAAGGACCCCGAACATCTGGCCTACGGACAGGCGATCCTGCGGGCTGCGGTGGCGGGGCGCTATCGCGAAACCGCCAAGTGGATTGCCGATCTGATGTTTTTGGCCAACAACAACGCCAAGAAGCCCTCCGTTCCCATTTACGTCCTGCTCAAGGATTCGTATGAAGCGGTCGGTTTGCTCAGTCGGGCGGCGGCTGCGTGTCAGCGAGCCGGGCGGCTGCGGCCGGGCGATTCGGCCTTAGCGGCGGAATTGAAGCGTTTGGCTGCTCGACTGACGGCCTCCAAAGACGGTCCTGCCGGACGAGCGCCTGGGAAGGGCCCGGACCTGAACCGGGAGCGTCCCCAGCGGACGCGCGTCCAGGCCGCAGGCCCCTCGACGGCCAAGACGGACCCAGAGGCCGAACCGACCGAGTCGGCTGCGGGTCCGGACATTGAGGGCCAAGGCGACGTGGCCGCCGCTCGTACGTTCTTTGCGAAGGCCCGCAAAGCGGCAGACGGTAAGAACTACGATTACGCAATCGAGATGTATCTGGACGGATTGCGGCGCGCCCCCGACTCGCTTGAGGAAGGGCACCTGCCGCTCTGCGAGTTGGGACTACAGCGACGCGGCAAAGGCGGCAAGAAGCCCTCGATGGTCGAGCGGGTCAAGCGGTTGCGGGGTAAGACCCCGCTGGAGCAGATGCTCAATGCCGAGTATCTCTTCGCCAAAGATCCGGATCACACGCCCTATGCCGAAGCCATGCTCAAAGCCGCTGTCGAGGGCGGCTACCATAAGACCGCTCACTGGATCGCCAACCTGATCTTCCAGACCAATAACGCTATCGAGAAGCCCTCCCTGCAGGCTTACATTCTGCTCAAGGACTCCTACAAAGCCATGGGACAATACGACAAGGCCGTGGCGGCCTGCCAGCGCGCCGTGCGGATGCGTCCCGATGACAAGGATCTGACCGACGATTTCAAGAATCTTTCGGCCGAACTGACGATGTCCAAGGGCAAATATGGTGTCGAGGGCGACTTCCGCCAGTCCATCCAGAACCGGGAGACGCAGGCCAAGCTGTACTCCCAGGATCGGGTGGTCAAGACGGAAGACTATCGGGTCACGGCCGTCGAGGATGCCCGCAAAGCATACGCCAAAGACCCCGATTCAGCTCGAAACGCGTTCGCGCTGGCCGATGCGCTGGCGGACCTGGAGAAGGACGAATCGGAGAATGAGGCCATTGGGTTCTTGGAGAACGCTGCCGAGCGGCTCCAGGATTTCGGGTTTCGGGAGCGGGCCGGGCAGCTCAGAATTCGACAAATCAAGCGAAAGATGCGACCCGCCAAGAAGCGGCTCAGGGAGCAGCCGGACGACGACCAGGCCCGGGCAGAGCTCGATCAGCGTACCGCAACGCTCCAGGAGGTCGAACTGGAGCACTATCGACTCTGCATAGAGAATTACCCCACGGATCTGGCCGCCAAGTACGAGTATGCCCTGAGATTGATGGGCAACCAGCAGTACAATGAGGCCATTCCGCTCTTCCAGGAGGCCCAGAAGGACCCCCGGCGGAAGATCTCGGCCATGGACAAAATCGGCTATTGCTTCTTTATGAAAGCTTGGTATGCTGACGCGATTGATGTCTTTAGGCGGGCCATCGAAGCTTATGAAATAAAAGATGATGCAACGGCCAAGGAATTACGGTATAATCTGGCCCGGGCCTATGAAGAGCAGAATGACAAGGACAAGGCCCTGGAGTTGTATCGTCGGATCGCCCAGCTCGATTTTGGCTATCGGGATGTCTGCGACCGCGTAGACCGGTTGCGGGCCGCCCAGCAGAACGGCGGGACCGAGTCGGCCGGTGGCGACGAGAAGTGAGAAGGTGACTAACCTCTCAGTTGAGTTTTTTTCATAGCGTTTCTGAAACGTTCAGGAGAACAAAGTGGCACACTCGTTATCAGCGAAGAAGAGAGTCAGGCAGAATGTCAAGCAACGGACGACCAACCGAGCCCGCAAGAGCCAGGTCAAGGGCCAGATCAAGCAGCTCGAGACGGCTCTGGAAGAGGGCAACGTCGAGGCGGCCAGCACCGAATTGCGGCTGACGGCCCAGAAACTTGACAAGGTGGCGTCCACGAGCACGATGCACAAACGGACGGCGGCACGGAAGAAATCCCGTCTGGCCAAGAAGGTCAACGCGCTGAAGGCCAAACAGGGCGGTTAATTGCCCAATCGGGCTGTCCGGATCGCGACGCTTGTCGTGCGGCTCGGGCCGTTTGCGGTGCAAACATGATTTAGCCCCAGAAAACCGGTAGCACCCAATTGATGACAATCGGTTGGGTGCTGCTTTTGTTGGTGTTGTACATGCCTAGCGTCTTTCGAGACCGAATCATCAATCTTCTCAAGCACGCCGATTACGCCCCCGTGAAAGTGGCCCATCTGGCCAAAGCGCTCGGGGTGGAGTCCGACGCGTACCCTGAATTCAAGCTGGCCTTCGACGAGTTGCGGCGGGCCGGGCACGTGGTCATCGGGACCGGCAACCTCGTGACGCTGCCCGCCATGGCCGGCCAGGTCGTCGGGACCTTCCGCGCCAACCCCAAGGGATTCGGGTTCGTCGTGCCCCAGGAGACCAATACGCACGGGGATCTTTTCGTGCCGCCGGGCGCCACCGCCGACGCCATGACCGGCGACACCGTGCTGGCCAAGGTCACCCGCAAGGGCAGACGCGGCGGGGAGACCCGCTATACCGGCCAGATCCTCGAGGTCCTCGAACGCGCCGACAACCAGTTCATCGGTACGCTGGTCCGTCACCCCGAGGCCTGGGTCGTCCAGCCGGGGGGCAAGCGGTTCTTCGAGCCGATCGTGGTCGAGGACGTCGCCGCCAAGGGCGCCAAGGAGAAGGACAAGGTCGTTGTCGAGATCCTCTCCTACCCGAGCGAGAGAGAGATGGCCCGCGGGGTTATCGTCGAGGTGCTGGGCAAGGCGGGGCACTACGATACCGAGATCGAAGCGGTGATTCGCCAGCACCATCTGCCCCGCGAATTCGACAGCGAGTGCCTGGAGCAGGCCCGCGCCGCGGCCAAAGCGTTCAAGGCCAAGGCCCAAGCCGGCCGCGAGGACATCGCCGACAAGGTCATCCTCACGATCGATCCGCCTGACGCGAAAGACTTCGACGATGCGATCAGTCTGGAGATCGACGCGGAGGGACGCTGGGTCCTCGGTATCCATATCGCCGACGTCAGTCAGTTTATCGACGCCGGTTCGCCCCTTGATGAGGAGGCTCGTTCGCGGGGCAACAGCACGTATCTGCCGGGCAAAACCATTCCCATGTTGCCCGAGATTCTCAGCAACGGCATTTGCAGCCTCCAGCCTGACCAGCCGCGTTTCGCCAAGAGCGCCTACATCACCTATGATGATGAAGGCCGCATCCGATCGCGGCGTTTCGCCAACAGCCTTATCCGCTCCAACGCGCGTTTGACCTATGTCCAGGCCGACCGTATTCTCAAGGGGCACACCAAGGACGCCAAGCCCGAAGTGATCGAACTGCTGGGCAAGATGGAGACGCTGAGCCGTCGGATCGAGAAACGTCGGACTGACGATGGCATGCTGCACCTCGACCTGCCCGAGCCCGAGTTGGTGTTCGACGAGGCGGGCCAGGTCATCGACGCCCACCCGGCTGAGAATAGCTATCCCCACACGATCATCGAGATGTTCATGGTCGAGGCCAACGACGCCGTCGCCTCGTTCCTGGACCGCCGAGACGTGCCCTTCATGCGGCGCGTCCACCCGGACCCCGACGCCCTGAGCCTGAAGAACCTGTCCAAGCTCTTGCGTGCGATGGGCTACGCGATGCCTCGCAATCCCGGCCGAGAGGCGATCCAGGCCCTGTTGGAATCTGTACAGGACCCCGACCGCGCCCTAGCGGTTTCCCTGGCGGTGCTGCGTAGTTTCGAGAGAGCCCAGTACGCGCCGTTGCACATCGGGCACTTCGCCCTGGCCTCGACCCACTACTGTCACTTCACCAGCCCGATTCGCCGCTATGCCGATCTGCTCGTCCATCGCCTGTTGGAGTGCTTCATCCAAGATCAGGCCGAGCAGGCCAAGCAGAGCGCCGCGGCGCAGGACCTGGCCGAGACGGGGCGGCACATCACCTTCACCGAGCAGCGGGCCACGGATGCCGAGCGGGAACTCGTCTCGATCCTGATCCTGCAAATGCTCAGCAAACGGATCGGCGAGGAACTCGATTGCGTCGTCACGGGCCTGACCGGTTTCGGCGTCTTCGTTCAGTCACGCAAGTTCGGTATCGAGGGCCTGATCAAACTGGAGGATCTGGGCCCCGACCAGTGGCAATACAACAAGCAGGCGCAGTGCCTGATCGGCGAGCGCTCCGGCCAGACCGTTCGGCTCGGATTGCCCATGCACGTCCACATCGTTTCGGTCGACCTGGCCACCCGCAAGCTCAACGTCGCGCCGGTCGAACCGCTGGGCGAAGGCCGCGCCGCATCCCGCCCCGATACCGGCCGCAAGCCCCGGCGCACGAGCCCAAAGAAGAAGGTCGCCCGCAAGACAAAGGCCAAAGCCAAGGCCAAACCCAAGACGAAGGCGAAGCCTAAGAAAAAGCACAAGTGACCCGTCAGCCCAGTGGGACGACTACGATCGCCTTCTTGGGCTTCACGGGACAAGCCATTTCGCAGGCGCCGCAGCCGTTGCATTTGGCCGGGTCGATCTGTGGTATCAAGCAATATTCGGTTTCAGAGAACACGTAACGAATAGCGTCATAAGGGCACCAACGCCGGCACTCGGAACACTCACGGTCCTCGCCCAGCAGGCACACGTTCATATCCACCTGGGGCAGGCCGATCCGTACCCGGCGCTTGAACTTTCGTGTCAGCGGCGTCAGCGCGCCGCTGGGGCAGACGCGCGTGCATCGTGTGCAATCCTCTCGGCAATAACCGTTCTGGAAATGCAGCACGGGGCTCATCAGGCTGGTTAGCCCATGCCGCCCGAGGTCGGGCTCGATGATTCGGGTGGGACAGACGCGGATGCAGTTGCCGCATCGGACACACACCGTGAGAAACTCCGGTTTGGCTATGGCGCCGGGCGGACGCAGCGGACGAGTCGCGGCGGTGCCAGTCAGCCGCAGCGCCGAGGCCGACGCCGCACCGACCGCAGCGCCGAGAATCGCGCGCCGCGCCAGGGGCAGACCACTGTCGGATGTCGAGACAGCGCGCTTATGCCAACGCCGTCCGGGGTGGGACAGGAGGTCCTGAAGCGCGCCCAACGGACAAAGCTGTCCGCACCAAATGTGGGGCCAGGCCAGGCTCAGCAGCAGAACGGCGAGTGCCGGAAGGGTCGTAAGACAGGCGGCCGGCACGCTGCGGAGCGTCGTCAGGCCGAACAAGCCGGCGAAAATGACCAGCGGGTCCAGCCACAGCAGCAGAGGCCAACCGAATAGCGCGCCGCCCAAGGTCAGCCAGAGAATCCACTGCCCCAGTGGGGTCGACTTTCGGGGTCGCCTTCCCCAGCGTCGTCCCAGGCGACTGGCGCCCTCGGCACAGAGTCCCAACGGGCAAAGCCATCGGCAGAACCAGCGCGGATGCACCAGGACGATAACAGTGACCACCAGCCCGAGCACGGTCAGGACGCGGAAGGTACGCGTCGCCAGCCATGCCGCCAGCGCGATGAACGGACTCAAGGCGGGCACCGCCACGGACCCGCCCCAGAGCAGGCCAATGGCGATCGCCAGCGCCGTGGTCCGAACGAACCACTGATAGCGGCGGAAATTCCTGTCTTCGATGGTTGTCTCTTGCTCGCTCAACCGAGGTAGGCCTCCTGTTGTTTGAGGATCTTCTGCACCTTGGTGACATCGACATCGCGCGGTTGGCAGTTCTGCTCGACCGATACCGCGGCCGCGACGCCGGCGGCGTGACCGGTGACGAAGCAGTTGGGAATCAGTCGCACCAGGTCGGCCATGTCCAGATTCATACTGATGCACCGGCCACTGGCCAGGACGCCGTCGACTTTCGCCGGGACCAGGGCGCCGTAGGGGATCTGCCATGGGCCGTGCTGGCCGTTGGTCGAACCACCCACGCCCACCACGTCAGGGAACTGTGTCACCGCCTTCAGGTCGCTGAGCTGCACACGGTTCACTCCGTTCAACACTCGTGTGATGCGCACGCCGATCTGGGGGGCGGTTTCCATCAGGTAGACCTTCTCGTAGCCGGGTAGCCGCCGGGTCCTTTGCATGTTCTTCCAGATGAACTTGCGATGGTTCATCTCCATCCGCGTCAGGGTCTTGATATCCAGCCCATCCACTTCGGGACCGGTCAGGTTCACCCAGTTGACGCCCGGCACCGGTGTGTGACTGCCGAGCCGCCGGGGTTTGGCGCCTTCCTGGACCCTGCCCTTATCGATGCGGTCGAGGTTGCCGATCCGCGAGACGAGACCCACATTGTGAGAGCAGTGCGCGAACTCGGCGCCGGCGGCCGCGAACACGTCACCATCTCCCGTCGCATCGACGACGGCCTTGGCGAGGATGGCTTGCCGGCCCGACTTGCTCTCGAAGACTGCGCCGCGGACGGTGCTCCCGTCGAGGATTGTATCGACCCCCCAGCAATGCAGGAAGACCTCGACGCCCGCCTCCTCGATCATCTCGAGCATGACGTACTTGACCGCTTCGGCGTCGGCGGTGGGATTGACGCCGGGCCGTCGATCGACGATGGCGCCGTCGATCTTGTCCAGGCGTCGCATGATCTCCTCACCGATTCCCTGGCAGACCTGCTTGCGTCCTTCGACGATGTGACCGAGGATCAGCAAAACGAGTCCGCCCGTCCAGAGCCCGCCGAAGTGGCCGTATCGCTCGACCATCGCGACCCTGGCGCCGCTACGCCGGGCAGCGATCGCGGCCGTTACCCCGGCCGGTCCCGCCCCGACGACGAGCACGTCCGTCTCGTGTAGGATGGGCAGCTCCCGGCGGGGCTGAATCACCTTGCCGCCAGCGAGTGTGGCGTTGCCCCGATTGGCCTCGATCTTGCGGCCTGCGATGATCGAACTCTGAAACCCGCTGGATTCCCCGACCCGCTGCGCTTGTGCCGACCGGCTGCCGAGCAATCCGACGCCCCCGACCAGGCCCGAAAGGCCCAACGCCCGCAAACACTCACGCCGATTCATACGCTTGTCCATACGTGCTCTCCTCATTGCCGCCCCATATCCGCAAGGGTCGGTGCTCCGTTTGCATTCGTGCCGCTGAGCCCGATCTTAGCCGCACCCCATGGTGCTGGCAAGACCCGAGGGCCCTCTGGGCCAGGCGAGTCCGTGCTTCCCGGTAAATTGGCTTTGTTTGGCTTTGTTTTTCCGCTCGACCCCCGTTCGTGGCCCCAAAAACCGCGAAATTGGCTTTGTTTCGCATTTTCACCCTCGCCGCTGCCCGCCGGACCCCGGCGGCCGGAGATTGGCTTCGTTTTGGCTTCGTTTTTGCAACAGATCGCCGTTTTCAGGCCATAAACAATGAAAATTGGGTTTGTTTTGCGTTAAAAGGGTGGGCCGCATCGGTTCGTCCCTCATCTTCCCTCCCGCCTCCGGCCTCCAGCCTGGCATGGATTGAGTATTGGGAGGTTGGCCTCGAGTATTCACGCTTGATCGTTCATATCTGAATACTCCATATTCAATACTATTCGTTCTCTATATTACGAACACAGCCACGCGGCGTCAAGAAAAAAGGCCGCAACAAACACGGATAATGTTCTGGTTTGCGGCTCTGTGTTTGTCCATAATGCACAAGGAGATTGCCGGGGCCTTGGATAGCGACAATCAGACGGGAATCTGGAAGTGGTCTGTTGTTTCCCGGAACTGTCGAGAGGGCTCGTAAGGGAGTAGGTGTGCGTCTCATTCGCATGGAGACCCGTTCGACTCCGCTGCTCTCCGCTCAGGGTGACAACATGACGGAGGTCATCACTGGCTATGCCGATCAGGGGTATCCTCCCCCCGCGTGTGTTATTTCGACCGGAGTGAAGCGGAGTGGAGAAATCTAGTTTCGGCGGGTGGCGGCGTCAAGTGAGCGCGTGGGTCAAGGACCGACCCTACGATTCTGTCAGCGATGGTGCCGGGATAACCCTGGGTGCTTTTTTGAATTCTTTCGGTTGGCGCGGCGGCTTATGTGCGGGGGCCATTGAGGGTAGGGCGTTGGCTATGGTGGAATCGCGGAAGGCGAGAGACATCAAGGTGGTGTTGGCTGTCGGGGCGGTGATAGGCGTCGTCGTGGTGATTGGCTATGTGTTTCGTTCGCAGCCGGTCTCCACGGACCCGCCGCCGGCACGGGTGGTGCGAACCGAGAGCGAACCGGTAGATCAGGCAGACGGCAACGAATCTTTGACCGGTGAACCGTTGCCCTTGGGCAGTCTGCTGGGGTGCAACCAACCGGCGGCGCCACCGCGGGGGTTTTCGGTGGGGTCGCCACCGGGCGAAGTTCTGGATCTCAGTACGCCGGCGGTCGCCGTCTATACGGTTCTGTCGCTGCTCGATCGGGGTGCGACAGACAAGCTGGCCCCATGTTTTGTCGAAGCGGCGGCGGACCCGGCGAGCGATCTGTATCCCCGCTGTCTGGGCCATCCCGTGTCGCTCGTGGATACGACCGAAGAAGAGGAATCCGCTGAGGTCACCTGGGAAGCGACCATCCACACGGCCTTCTCTCGCAACGGCAAGCAACACTCCCCAGGCGAGACGATCACCCTGACGAGTCGACTGACCCAGGTTGAGGGGACGTGGAAGCTCTCGAGACTCCACGAATGAACCCGTTGTGCTTGCGGCAGGCGGCAATGACGTGTGTTCACCACGCCGCTACCAGGCTTTCGGTTGTCTCGGCGGTCGATTGCGACTCGGCGTGGGTGGGTTCGGCTTGGAGGGCTGAGCCTCTTTCCGGGGCGTTCCAGACGCGTAGTTCGGTGATCTCGACCTCGGGCTTGAGCACGTCGAGGGGGCCGGCCTGGTGGCCGTAGTGGCGCCAGCAGACGAAGCGGCGCTTGGCGCCCGGCATGAGCGGGCCGCGCCATTCATTGTCGATCGCGACGGGCGTAGCGGCCCATTCCTGGGACTCGGCGATCAGTTCATCGTGCTCGTCCAGCAGGGTGAGGCGCAGCGACAGGAGCGAGACGACCTCTTTGCCCTCATTGACGATCTCGATCGAGGTTCGGGTCCGCCCGTGGGAGTTGGGGGGCGAGGTCACTTTGGCGGTGATGGCCAGTTGGCCCGCATAGTCCGGCTGGCGACGGTCGTCCAGCATGTCCGCCAGGGCCGGCGGCAGCGCCTCCTGGAACTCGGGCAATCCCCGAACGGCGCTCTGGGCCAGTGTGATGATCCGATCAGACTTGTCGCTGGCCAGGTGGACGCCATAGAGGACCACGACCGTGCAACTGACGATGATCGTGATGATGATGGCGCTGATCCCGAACGCGGTGCTCGAGAGAAACGAGTGTTGCCGCAACGTGATGTTTGAATGACCGCTCATGATCCTGCACTCCCAAAACCAGTTCTCGAAGTCCGTTTGCCCTGTCAGTCGCCTATGATGCGTAAAGATTGCAGGTTTTCCGCTGTTTTTCGGGAATCCTTCAGACCTTGCGGCAGGGGGGGCGAGAGATGCGCTCGACCGATCGCGGCCGGGGTGCTATTCCTGATCAAGCGATCCGGCGAGGCCCTTGAGGCGATAGTGAATGCTGCGATTCGGGCGTAGGGATCGGGTGCGAGGCGGCAGACTGTTCCCTAATACGGGTCGATAACCCTTGCGCCTCATGCAGTCGTCGATGATGTCCAGTTCGCGATCGCCGAGTCCGGTCAGTTCGGAAAGCTCGGCCAGTTCCTCGTAGCAGCCGCGGTGGTCTTCATAGCATTGGTCGAACGTCTTGCCTTCCTGGTACCAGTACTGCGTGCCGCATCCGCTGCAGAAGCAGAGCATTGCCAGTATCAGGCCCATGCGGAGTTCGACCATTCGCTCGTTCCCTTCCAAGGGTACCTCTCTTCCCGTCCATATATGGCGAGGGATGTGCCAGTGATTGTAGTCCCGTCGAGCCCGTGGGCAAGCCCAAATCTCGGTTCGGCGGCCAATAACATGGATGGTTGAATTGTCCCGGCTCTCACACATATTCTTGACGCGTCGCGTTGAGCGTTGTTACAATACCCATAATCTGGCAGGGAGAAGTCATGAGCGGTGGGAGCACGTTTCCTGGTATGCACGTCCGAGCAGGGGGGATGGGGAGAGCCTTTACCCTCATCGAACTGCTGGTGGTGATCTCGATCATTGCCCTGCTGATGGCGATTCTCATGCCCGCGTTACAGCGGGTGCGAAGGCAGGCGCGGGCCGTGGTCTGTCAATCCAACCTGAAGCAATGGGGCACGCTCCTGGCGATGTATGTCAATGAGAACGACGGACGCTTCCCTGAAGTACCATCTCCGGACGATCCGGACTATCGCGAAGGCTGGTGGGGCTGGGGCGGCACGTGGGGTTCGCGAGACCCGGAGAGGTACCATGAGACCAAGGACATACGCTGTTGTCCGATGGCTGCCAGGATGGCCAATCCAACAGGCTTAGATCAGCCGGTAGGCGGGACCTTCCTGGCCTGGGGGCGATTCTGGCCCGAAGGTGCCGCGCCCGAGCCCTGGGACGGCTATGCCGCCTATGGCAGCTACGGTTACAGCGGCGCTGTCGGGTATGACTCGCATTACGCGGATGATCCCGACCACTACATGAAGACACGGGCTTGGCGCACGGCGGACGTTCGGGGCAGAGACGGAATACCCGTGTATTTCGACAGCACTTGGCCCTGGAACTGGAGGTGGGTCCGGGGCGAGGACTATTATATGGAGCCCCCCGAATGTGACGCCATTCCGACCGGCCTCCTCATGCCCCGCGTGTGGAACGCTCCGTGCATCAACCGTCACGATGGGGGGATCAACACGTTGCTTCTGGATTGGTCGGTGCGCAAAGTGGGTTTAAAGGAACTTTGGACGCTCAAGTGGCATCGGCAGTTCGAGACCGCCGGGCCGTGGACCAAAGCCGGCGGGGCCGAGCCCGGAGATTGGCCCGCATGGATGCGCTCTTTCAAGGATTACTGAAGGCGCATCGGAGACGTGGAGTGGCATGTTTGTCACTGCCGATGCGACGATTAGAGAGGTACGGGAGTTGAAACCATGAAGCGAAGAAGACGAACCGAAAGGGTGCGGGGTTTCACACTGATCGAGCTACTGGTGGTGATCTCGATCATTGCTCTGCTGATGGCGATTCTTATGCCCACCTTGCAGCGGGTGCGAAAGCAGGCGCGGGCCGTGGTGTGTCAATCCAATCTGAAGCAATGGGGCACGCTCATGGCGATGTACGTCAACGAGAACAACGGACGCTTCCCCGAACCACCGGCCCGGGATGACCCAGATTATCGCGAAGGCTGGGGTGCATTGGGTTGGGGAGGTTGGGGATGGGGATGGGGCATGTGGGGCTCTCGGGACCCGGAGAGGTACCATGAGACCAAGGACATACGCTGTTGTCCGATGGCTACCAGGATGGCCAATCCAACAGGCTTGGGTCGAAGCCCGGTTGGCGGGACCTTCCTGGCCTGGGGGCGATTCTACCCCGAAGGTCAGGGGCCCGAACCCTGGGACGGCTACGCCACCTATGGCAGCTACGGTTTCAGCAGCGCCGTGGGGCATAGGTGGTATTACGCCGATGATTCCTACATGAAGACACGGGCCTGGCGCACGGCGGATGTTCGGGGCGGGGACAGGATACCGGTGTATTGCGACAGTCCTTGGCCCTGGAATTGGGGGTGGGGCTGGAGCGGGGACTGTCATTTGTATCCTCCCGAATGCGACGCCGTTCCGACTGTCTTCGAGCCCGGCAGGACCCAAGCTCCGTGTATCAACCGCCACGACGGGGGGATCAACTCCCTGTTTCTGGACTGGTCGGTGCGGAAAGTGGGACTGAAGGAACTTTGGACGCTCAAGTGGCATCGCCAGTTCGAGACCGCCGGGCCCTGGACCAAAGCCGGCGGAGCCGAGGCCGCCGATTGGCCCCAATGGATGCGCTCTTTCAAGGAGTACTAGCAGGCCGCTACGCGGCTGCCGTCGTTCGTGAAGCGTATTGCGTGGGGCGAGCGTCCCCGCTCGTCTGAGCCAGTCGTACGAGAAATCTGCACCGTAACTGCTATCTTTCTGAGAATCTTCGCAACAAAGCCAAGCCCGGCGAAACATAAAGGCAGGGATGGCTCCGCCGGCGGGGACAGGCATTGATGGGCATGCCGGTCAGGCGAAGCACTGCGAAGCGTCCTTTTGAGAAGATCGAAGCTAGGACTATGAGTGGGAGAAGACCAAGCGAAGGCGGGCGTGGTTTCACGCTAATCGAGCTACTGGTGGTGATCTCGATCATTGCCCTGCTGATGGCGATCCTTATGCCCACACTCCAGCGTGCTCGAAACCAGGCGCGGGCGGTGGTCTGCCAGTCCAACCTGAAGCAATGGGGTCTGCTGATGGCGACGTACGTCAACGAGAATGACGGACGCCTCCCCGAACCACCACCCCGGGTTGCAGCCCTTACCCGACAGTGGTACGGCTGGGGAGGTTGGGTTTGGGGATGGGGTTGGAGAGGCGCTCGGGACTCGGAAGACATACGTTGTTGTCCGATGGCCACGAAGTTGGCGAATCCCACGGGATTAGGCAGCCCGGTGGGCGGGACCTTCCGGGCCTGGGGGCGTTACTGGCCCGAAGGGCAGGCGCCCGAACCCTGGGATAGTCACGTCGCCTACGGCAGCTACGGATACAACGGCGCTGTCGGATACCAGGGCCTTGATCATGCTAATCCCGACCACTTCATGTACGAACAGGCTTGGCGCACGGCGGATGTCCGGGGGCGAGACAGAATCCCGGTGTACTTCGACAGCGCCTGGCCTTGGAACGGGGACTGGAGCCAGAGCCATATGGAGCCTCCCGAATGCGAGGCCGTTCCGACCGCCGTCGGGCTCGGCGTGTGGAACGCTCCGTGCATCAATCGCCACGATGGGGGGATCAACGCCGTGTTCTTGGATTGGTCGGTGCGTAAGGTGGGTTTGAAGGAACTCTGGACGCTCAAGTGGCATCGCCAGTTCGAGACCGCCGGCCTCTGGACCAAAGCCGGCGGCGCCCAGCCCGGAGATTGGCCCGCCTGGATGCGTTCCTTCAAGGACTATTGATCGCTGTCCGTCGCTTGTGACTCGGGGCTCGGACAACGCGTGCCGGCCGAGCTCTATTCGGGTCGCCAGGGCTCCGGGCCGTTGCCTTTGTGCTGGAGGAACTTGGCGTCGACGTCCTTGTACCAGGCGTGGAGTTTAGCGCGCATGTCTTCGACGCGTTCAGGATAGGCGAAGGCCAGGTCCTCCCGTTCACCGATGTCGAGCCGCAGGTTGTAGAGGTGGACGCGACCATCTTCAAAACGCTCGATCAGTTTCCAGTCGCCCATGCGAACGGCGCCGCCGGGGAAGCCGCCCTGGTTGGAGTAGTGGGGGTAGTGCCAGTAGAGGGCGTCCCGGTCGAGCGCCGTGCCGCCGGCCATGAGGGGCACGAGCGAGGTCCCGTCCAGGTGTTGCTCGTCGCGCAGGGGCAGCCCGGCCATGTCCAGCAGGGTCGGGTAGAAGTCCGTGCTGGTCACGGGGACGTCGCACTTGGCGCCGGGATCGGTAATGCCGGGCCAGCGGATCAGGAAGGGCTCGCAAATCCCGCCTTCGTACAGCCAGCCTTTACCGCCGCGCAGGGGGAAATTCGAGGTGGGCGAGCCTTCGCTGGTCGAGAGCCCGCCGTTGTCGGACATGAGAATCACCGCCGTGCGGTCGTCGATTTCGAGTTCCTCGAGTTTGTCCAGCACCCGGCCGATCTGCTCGTCCATGGCTTCGACCATCGCCGCATAGGTGGGGTGGCATTGCCGGATGCGCACCTTGCGGTCGCCGGCGCCGGGCCAGACCTGCTCTTCCGGGCCAAACTGCGGCTCATCGGCGGCCAGCCACTCCTTGCGCCGGGCCTCGTACTTGGCGATCAGATCCTCGCGACCCTGCAGGGGTGTGTGTACCGAATAGAAGGCCAGGTAGAGCAGGAAGAGTTTGTCGCCGTATTGGTCCAGCAGCTTGAGCGATTCGTCGGTCAGGACCTTGGGCAGGTGCGAGCCGGCTTCGTAGTCGCCCAGGCGCGGATTGTCGAACGGCGCGAAGTAGCCTCCACGCGGGGAGCCCACCGCCCAGCCGCCGACGTTGGTGTCGAAGCCCTGATTCTCCGGCCAGTATTTCTCGTCACTGCCCAAGTGCCACTTGCCGAGGAAGGCGGTCTTGTAGCCGTGGTCGTGGAGCGCCTCAGCCAGCGTGATCTCCTCGAGCGGCATCTTGCTGTTTAGAGGCGCAGGATTGAACAGGCCCGAGCGCGTTCCACTGAACCAGTTTGTCGCGTCGACACGGGAGGGGTATTTGCCCGTCATGATGCTGTAGCGCGTGGGACTGCACACCGGGTTGGCGGCGTAGCCATCGGTGAAGGTCATGCCCGACTTGGCGAGGCGATCGAGGTTGGGCGTGTCGTAGAAGCAATGGGGATTGTTGGCGCCCAAATCCATCCAGCCATAGTCGTCGATCAGGAGGAACACGAAGTTCAAGGGCCTCTTGCGCACTCGACCGGCCCGGAGCAGGGCGGAAGGGCCCAGCGCCGTAGCCACGGCGCCGCCCAGCATGGTTCGGAGGAATGTCCGTCGCGTCGTATTCTCTCTCATCCTGCGTCTCCTCTTTCAATCTGAGTTGAGCGATCATTGAGGGCTACCAGCATAGCAGATACCCCACCGTTGCGAGAAGGAGTTTCCGCCGATAGTCTTGCGGGCCACGCATTGCGGCGCGGATTCAGTTGACGCACGGTTTGGGCCTCGATACGATTCTTAATGAGAGGGAGGTGTGCTTGACAGCCTGTTGCTGTGTGAGTTGAAACCATGTGAGTTTGTTCATGACAACGAAATGGGAGTAGCTGCGATGAAAGAGACGAGAAGAAACTCTGTTTTGCTTTGTCTGGCGCTGGTTGCGCTCGGCGTGACCGTGGTTCAGGCCTCTGCCTCCGGGGGATGGACGGCGCTGTTCGACGGCAAGACGCTCAATGGCTGGTCGATCCACAGTGGATTCGCGAAATACGAAGTTGTCGATAAGACGATTGTCGGCACGGTGGTCAAGGGCAGCCCCAACACGTTTCTCTGCACGGACAAACAGTATGGCGACTTCATTCTGGAGTTTGAGGTTAAGTGCGATCCGGCTCTGAACTCGGGCGTGCAGATTCGCAGCCTGATTGCCCCGGAGAAGATGGACTTCGTCTTCATGGGCCCTCAAGGCAAGCCACGTCAGCGGAGCATTCCGAAGGACCGTGTCTATGGCTATCAGGTGGAGATCGCCCAGGCCAAGACCGGGACCTCGGGCGGTATCTATGACGAAGCGCGTCGAGCGTTCTTCATCGCCGATATTCGTGGGAACGCCTCCGCCGGAAAGGCCTTCAAGGACAACGCGTGGAACAAGTATCGCATCGAGTGCAAGGGCAGTTCCATCAAGACGTTCGTCAATGGCGTGCCTTGTGCCGATCTGAAGGACTCGCTGACCCCGCGCGGCATCATCGGTCTTCAGGTCCACGGGGTGGGCCGGAACTTCCAGCCGTATCAGGTCCGCTGGCGCAACATCCGTATCAAAGAACTGTGACATCACCCCTGTGGGAGGACGGCAACATGAAGTCACTCGTAGTGCGGTCTGGTCTCGTGCTGGTTTTCGTGTCCGTGGGCTTTCTGCGTGTGTCGGCGGCAGCCCCCGCGGCTATGGGGCCGCTCGTGGTGCATCCACAGAACCCTCGCTATTTTCAGAACAGCGCAACGGGGCAACTGGTGCTTCTGACGGGTTCTCACACTTGGGCGAATCTGGTGGACATGGGACCCTCGGACCCGCCGGAAGCGTTCGATTTTGCGGCGCAGTTGAATTGGATGAAGGACCTCAATCACAACTTCATGCGCCTTTGGACTTGGGAGTTGGTGGACTGGGACACGAAGGCCAATCGTCATGAGAAACACCATACGGTGGCGCCGCACCCGTATGCGCGGACCGGGCCTGGGAAGGCCCTCGATGGCAAGCCCAGGTTCGACCTGACGAAGTTCAACCCGGAGTATTTCCGCAGGCTGAGGGATCGTGTTCAGGCGGCGCGTGCGCATGGGATCTACACCGCCGTGATGCTCTTCGAGGGCTGGGGACTCCAATTCTCTCCCGGCGCCTGGGAGGCCCATCCGTTTCATCCGAAGAACAACATCAATGGCATCGATGGCGACACCAACGGAGACGGCAAAGGCATCGAGATCCATGAGCTTGGCAGCGCCGCCGTTACGGCCATTCACGAGGCCTACGTTCGCCAGGTCATCGACACGGTCAATGGTTTCGACAATGTGCTGTACGAGATCTCCAATGAGAACCATCCGAAATCGACGGATTGGCAATATCATATGATCCGCTTCATCAAGGCCTATGAGAAGGGCAAGGCCCAACAGCATCCGGTCGGCATGACGTTCCAGTACAAAGGGGGCAAAAACGCGACACTGTTCGCCAGTCCCGCCGACTGGGTCTCGCCCAATAACGAAGGAGGGTATCGCGACAATCCGCCACTGGCCGATGGGAGCAAGGTGGTCATCAGTGACACGGACCATCTCTGGGGCATCGGCGGCAACCAGGCCTGGGTCTGGAAGAGTTTCCTGAGGGGATACAATCCTATCTTCATGGACCCCTACGATGGCGCCGTGCTGGGCAAGCGGTTCGATCCGAAGTGGGACCCGATCCGGCGGAGCCTGGGGTACGCGCGGCGCTATACGGAGCGGATGGATCTGGCGAGCGCCAAGCCGACGACAGAGATTGCCTCGACGAAGTACTGCCTGGCCAATCCGGGCAAGGAATACCTCGTCTATCGACCTGCAGGAGGTGACGACGGGTTCACCGTCACACTGCCGGCCGGGACCTATGCCTACGAGTGGTTCGATCCTGGTGCCGGGAAACCGATGGGAACCGGGCAGGTGAAGGGCTTTGGTGGCAAGCGGCGGTTCGAGCCGCCGTTCGGGGGGGACGCCGTGCTCCTGCTGACGCGGAAGGGGGTCTTCCCCAAGAAGCAATGGTTGCAGGCGAGTCCCGAGTTGCACGGGATCGACCCGGCCAAGCTGGAGGCGGCGGTCGAGTATCTTCGCAAGAACTCAGGTCCCGACGGTGTGAACGAACTGGTCATCATTCGCGACGGTTTCCTGGTCTGGGAGGGCGCCAAGACGGACAAGGTCCACGGCGTCTGGTCTTGTACGAAGTCCTTCACCAGTACTGTATTGGGCCTATTGGTCGAAGATGGCAAGGCCACACTCGATACACGGGCGCGGGATTTCGTTCCGTCGCTGGCAGGTGCGTATCCCGAGGTCACGCTGCGGCACTTCACCACCATGACCAGTGGCTATCGCGCCGAGAAGGACGAACCGCGCGGGGGCTATCGGCACGGACCCAGTTCGACGCCTTTCGATCCGTGCGACAGTCCGCTCTTTGCGCCGGGGACGCAGTACGCCTATTGGGATTCGGCGATGAACCAGTTCGGAAACGTCCTGACGCGCATCGCCGGCGAGCCCATCGCCGACCTCTTCAAACGTCGCATCGCCGACCCCATCGGGATGGATCCGGAGGAATGGCGCTGGGGTGACTTCGGCAAGATCGACGGAATCAGCGTCAATGGAGGTTCGGGCAATACGAACAAGCACATCTTCATCTCGGCGCGGCAAATGGCCCGGCTTGGGCACCTGTTCCTGAACGGAGGTAACTGGGCGGGACGTCAACTCATCAGCCGCCAGTGGATCGAGACAGCGACGAGGTCGCACGTGGCGTCGTCCCTGCCGCTCTGGCCCGACAGTGGGGCTGACGGGCGGGGTGTCTATGGATTCAACTGGTGGGTCAACGGCACTCGAGAAGATGGGAGCCGCAAATGGCCCGGAGCCCCGGCCGGCACCTATGCCGCCTGCGGATACAACAACAACGATATGTTCATTATTCCCGAGTGGAACATGGTGATTGTGCGTCTGGGACTCGACCAGAGAGAATTCAGAATCACGGACCCCATCTATGGGGAATTCATCCGCCGAATCGCCTTGGCGATCGATCCGTAAGCCTTTGACAGGCATTCCCCACAGCGGTACGATAAGATGCGACGAGTACAGATTGGGGCGTCTCGGCGCCGTATCGACTCATTGTCTGACTATTGAAAGGCAGAAACATGAAACGGATCTCCCTGGGCCTGTTGGGTATGTTGATGTCCGTACTGTTTGCCTCGCCCCTTCTTGCCGGCGTGTCCCCGGAGGTGATCTGCGACTCCATTGGGGCCGATCGAGGTATCTGCGTTGTCCTGGGCGACTCGGGGTGCGACCTGGCTGTCAAGGTGGCCGCCAAGACTGGCCTGACCTGCTACGTCCAGCTTCCCGCCGGGCAGGATTATGACGCGGCGTGCCGCAAGATCGAGGAGGCGGGCTACTACGGGACGCGCGTGTTCGTCGGCAAAGGACCGCTGGATCGACTCCACCTGGCGGACAACCTCGCCGATGCCGTGGTGGTTCTTTCCGCTTCGCCTCGCGTATCGGGACAAGAGGTGATGCGCGTCCTTCGACCGGGCGGCAAGGCGTTTCTTGCTGATGGCGTGCTCACCAAGGGCATGCCCGAAGGCATCGATGACTGGAGCCATCCCTATCATGGCCCCGACAACAATCCGCAGTCGAGTGACAAGGTGATCGTGGCGCCGTATCTGACGCAGTATCTGGCCGAGCCGCGCTACGCGCCGCTGCCCCAGGTGGCGGTCGCTTCGGCCGGTCGCGTTTTCAAGGCGTTCGGTCACGTTGCCTTCAAGGTGCGTGAGGAAGCGCTGCTGAACAAACTGGTGGCGTTCAACGGATACAATGGCAGTGTCCTCTGGCAGCGCGATCTCCGCGAGGGTGTGATGATCCACCGTAACACGATGATTGCGACACCTTCCAGGCTGTACGTTGGGGACGATCAGTCGTGCAAGGTCATCGATACGGTGACGGGGCAACTGATCGAGGAGATCATCCCACCGCGCCAGCGGGCCGGGGGGACCTTCTGGAAGTGGATGGCGCTGGAGGACGGAGTTCTCTATGCGATGATGGGGCAGCCCGAGCAGGCGGACCCCACGAAGAAATGGCGGCGGGACAAACATGGTTGGCCCTGGAATCCGGTCTCGGAAGGGTTCAATCAGCCCGAGCATCCCTGGGGGTTCGGCCGCAATGTGCTGGCCATCGACCCGGAGACGAAAAAAGTGCTCTGGAGTCACCGTGAGAGCGAACCGATCGACGGTCGCGCCATTTGTATGAGCAACGGGCGGATTTACGTCTTTCGCTTTGGCCGCTACTTGGCTTGTCTCGATGCCGGGACGGGCCGGGAGGTCTGGCGTAAGACCCCGCAGGACGCACCGGCGTTGTTCAAGTCACTCGGTGAGTACCTTGGCCAGCGTCAGGACTGGCGGACGAACTGGCGGACGGCGTGCTATCTCAAGTGTAGCGACAAGGCTCTGTATTTCGCCGGCCCGCCCGTGGGCAAGCTTTTGGCCGTTTCGACGAAGGACGGCAGCGTTCTCTGGGAGAATGCGTATAACAACTATCAGATTGTCCTCCGGGACGACGGGCTGTATGGGCTCAGTGGGCAGATCGACAAGCACCCGAGCAAGCGGTTCGATCCTCTGACCGGGGAGGTGCTGGGCGAGATCACGATGCATCGTCGCGCCTGCACGCGGCCCAACGGAGCAGCGGATGCGATCTTCTGTCGAGCGGAAGGCGGGTCCATCAGACTCGATATGGACTCCCAGCGTCCCGGCTGGATTTCACCCATGCGTCCCAACTGTCACGATGGCGTGACCATCGCCAACGGCCTGCTGTACTGGTGGCCCTCGGTCTGCGATTGCCAACTGACTCTCTATGGAGTCACGTGCCTGAGCCCAGCAGGTGATTTCGATTTCACGCCGAAGGCCACGAAGGCGACGCGATTTGAAGAGGGCGCCGGCGCTGGTCGTCGCGTGGCGGATTTCAAGGTGTCGGCGCGCGACTGGCCGACCTTCCGCGCCGACAATACCGGCAGTGCGACGAGTCCCGTCTCCGTGAGTCGTCAGGTGCGGCGCCTGTGGCAATTCGAGTCCGGTGTCTCGACGGACCTGGCGACCGATGTTGTGACGGCGCCGGTGACCGCTGACGGTCTGGCATTCATCGGCGGTTGTGATGGGATCGTTCGCGCCGTGGATGTGGCCAGCGGCACGCTGCGTTGGAAGGCTTACACCGGCGGGGCCGTCAGAATGCCGCCGACCCTTTGGCAAGGACGGGCCTTTGTCGGCTCGGGCGACGGTTGGGTCTACGCCTTCGAGGCGCGGACGGGCCGTCTGCTCTGGCGTTTCCGCGCTGCGCCGGCCGAACGTCGCATCCCCGTCTACGGGGCGCTGATGTCCACCTGGCCGGCCGCCAGTGGGGTTTTGGTCGAGGATGGAATCGCCTACGTGGCCGCCGGGATCGCCAACTACGATGGGACTTATCTCTACGCACTGGATGCCAAGACCGGGGCGATCAAATGGCAGAACAACAGTTCGGGACACCTCGACGCCGAGGCAAACACAGGTGTCAGTGTCCAGGGCCATCTCCTGCTGCACGCCGGCAAACTCTACCTGCCGGGCGGCACCTCGATCTCGCCTGCCATCTACAACGCCAAGAATGGCAAGTGTCTCAACGATTCCGACCAGTTGGCCGAGTGTTTCGCACGCAGTCCGCGCGGTTGGGAACTGTCTCTGCTGGCCGGTCACGTGGTCGCCTGCGGCAGGCCGTTTTACGCTCACCCCCAATACGACGTGTACGATGCCACCGTCTTTGACAGGGCGTTTATGGCCACCCAGGGCGATCGGAAGGTGGTGTGGGCCTCGAACCAGGGCCAGCAACAAGTGCTGTGTTTCGACCGGCTGGACACCAAGGCGCTGGCTCGCAAGCTGGGCCAATTGGGGGGCGGGTTTCACGTCAACTGGGGTAAACTGTCGCCTGGCGACAAGCCGCGCTGGGCCTTCAAGTGTCGCAAGGCCCTTGCGACGGCGGTTTGTGGCAACGCCGTTCTTGTCGCGACCGAGTCCAAGTTGCAGGCGTTGGATCTGAACAATGGTGATACACTCTGGGTACAGCCTCTACCGGCATCGCCGGTCCCCTGGGGGCTGGCCGTCGATCGCGCTGGGCGCGTGATCGTGACGCTCGAAGATGGAAGGGTGCTCTGTTTCGGTGCGGATGAGCGTGTCTGATAGCTCTGCGGCATGTGTCTCCCCGTTCGCGTTTCTGGCTGAAAGGATTGACTGACAACGTGAGAAGAACACACTTAGTTTTGTTGATGTTGGCGTGTTGGTGCAGTTTCCATGCGAACCCTGTGTGGGCGTGCCGATACAATGTTCTTGAGGTGGGGTTCATCGATCTGGGTATCGAACCCTATCATCTCCTGGGTTACGTGGATGAGAGCACGCCTGCCGCATTGGCTTCGAAATTCGAGGACCATGCGGCGGTGGCGCTGATCGATACAAACATCCAGTTCGAGTTGGTTCGCGTGGGACAGGATGCGAATCACCCGGCGCTGGATTACCTGGATCAGCATCACCTGACGCGTTTCCCGGCCGCCGTGCTGGTCTCGCCCGACGAGCAGTCGCGGTCGATTGCCCTGGCCGGGCCGGAGGGCTCTTTCAACACGCGACTCTCGGCGGCTTTGCAGAAGATCCTGACCTCTCCCAAGCGATCCGGAATTCTCGCCAAGACGGCCGGCACGTACGGCGTGATCCTCCTGATCGAGGGGCCCGACGAAACGGAGAACGATATCGCCCGTGCCGCGGCGCAGGCGGCGGTCTCGGAGGTTGCGGTGCAAATGGAGTTCATGCCCAAGCCGATCGCCAATCCTCCCGAGATCGTGACGTTGAACCCTGAGTCGTTGCGCGATGAAGAGGTGTTGCTGTGGAGCCTGGACCTGAAGCCCGAAGATGTCAACACGCCCTTGGCGGCCGTACTCTACAGCCGGGGACGATGGATCGGGCCATTGTTTCGAGGCGAGCAGATTACTCAGGAGAATCTGGAGCGAATCCTGTTTGTCATCGGCGCCGATTGCGAGTGTGGACTCGACCACCGATGGCTCCAGGGCACGATGTTGCCGTGTCGGTGGGATGAGCCGCTCCAGGAAGCCACGGCCAAGAGTCTGGGACTCGATCCCGAAAGTCCCATGGTCAAGATGGAGATGATTTCAGTCATTCGGCGCGGGATGGGAGGGTTCTCGGCGCCAGGGGTTCCCTTTGGCTATCGCGAAGTGGAAGTGGGTTCCGAGGTCGCCACACCGATCGAGTTTGTTGGGGACGAGGTTGTGGCTGAACCCAATGTACCCGACGAGCCGGTCGAGTCCATGCCGATCGAGTCCGTTGAGCCGGCGGCGCCGAGCCCCCATGATGAAGTGCCGCCGATCCCCGAAGGTGTCGTTCCGACGACGAATGAGAAGAGGCTGGCCGAAGTGCAACCGGTCGAAGTGGAAGGACCTTCCGCCACGCCGGTGTTGGGGTGGGGTCTGGCCGGTCTGGCCGCCTGTGTAGTGGCAGTCGGTATTATTGTCTTCATGAGGTCGAGGAAGGTATGAGTCGAACGGGAGCCGTGGCAGGTCTTTGTTTCATCATGGTGTTTGAATCTCTGGTGGCGGCGGGTGACTGGCCGACCCACCTTCATGACAATCGGAGAGGAGGTGTCACCGAGGAGATTCTGGCGTTGCCGTTAGAGGCGTCCTGGGTCTTCGGGTCGCGACGTTCCCCTGAGCCGGCCTGGCCCGAGCCGGCGGGGCAGGACTACTACCATCGCCATCATAATCTTCGCGCCACCATCGCGTTCGATCGCGCCTTTCAACTTGTCGGCGCCGATGAGGCGCTGTACTTCGGGTCTTCGTCTGAGGATTGCGTCTATGCGCTGGACGCCCGTACGGGACGGGTGCGCTGGTCCTTCTTCACTGAGGGCCCGGTTCGGTTTGCGCCTACGCTGTCCCATGGCAAGGTCTACGTGGGCTCCGACGATGGCTATGTCTATTGCCTCGCTGCCGAGAATGGCTCGCTTCTCTGGAAGTCCCAGGTGGCGCCGCAGCGACGTTTGATCCCGGGCAATGGCCGCATGATCTCGCTCTGGCCCGTTCGCACGGGTCTGGTCGTCGATCACGGGACTGTGTACTGCACTGCCGGGCTATTTCCGAACCAGGGGGCCTACCTGGTCGCGCTTGACGCCGACAAAGGCACGCTGAAGTATCGACGAGCGATTGAGGTTTCTCCCCAAGGTTACATGGTGGCCTCGCCCGACCGGCTGTATATTCCTACGGGGCGAACCGCCCCGGCGATCTTTGGACGAGCCGATGGCAACCTTGAAGGAACGCTTCCAAGTGCCGGAGGCGCCTATGCACTCCTGGTCGACAATGTTCTCGTGACGGGACCCGGGCGCGGCGCCAAGCAACTCAATGTCGATGACGCGCAGAGCAAGGACAGTATCGCCACGTTCGGCGGACTGCGTATGCTTGTCAAGGGTGACATGGCGTACATGCAATCCGAAAGCGAGTTGGCCGCCTTCCAGCGGGGCCGCTATCTGGAACTGGCCCGAGAGGTCAATCGCCTCAACGCCGAGCAGAAGAAGTTGCGGGCAGAGTTGAAGAAGATCAAGGAGCCGACGCCGAGAGCGGACGAGCTTCGCGCCGAGATCGCCAAACTGACGACGCAGATCAATCGCCTCAAGGTTCAGCAGAAGGCGTGCTATGTCTGGACAGTTCAATGCGATTGTCCCCACGCCATGGTCATGGCGGGCCAGACACTGTTCGTCGGTGGCCAGGGCAAGGTGGCCGCCATCAGCAGCGCGACCGGCGACCTCCTGTGGAGCGCCCCGGTGCAAGGCCAGGCCTGTGGGCTGGCGGTGATACAGGGAGGGCTCCACGTCAGTACGGATTCAGGGGCGATCCACTGCTTCCGCAACGGGGGTGAGCTTGAGCGAAAGACCGTGACGCCGAAACTGGATGCGAATCCCTATCCGGAGGACGAATGGACGGATCGCTATGCCCAGGCGGCCGAGCACATCGCAGGGCAACTCTCACCCGCTCAAGGGTACTGTCTCGTTCTCGACTGCGGCCAAGGCCGACTGGCTTACGAATTGGCCCGGCGGACGGACTACAAGATCGTCGGTGTTGAGCGTGATGCTGAGAAGGTCCGTGCCGCGCGGGAGCGTCTGGTTGGTGCGGGCCTGTATGGCAGGGTGGCGGTCCATCATTTTCCCGATGGCGAGTTGCCCTTCACGAGTGCTTTCGCGAACCTCGTGGTTTCGGACGGACTGTTGTGCGGAGACGAATTCTCGTACTCGCTTGATGATGTTCTTCGCCTCGTGCGGCCTTTCGGAGGCCTCGTTGTTCTCGGACGGCCCTCGGGCGCCGACGGCAAGGTGACGTGGGATTCCCATCGCAAGGGCAGGCTTGACGGTTCGGGTGAGTGGACGCACACCTATGCCGAGCCCGGCAACGGCGCCTGTAGTGGTGACGAACTGGTCAAGGGACCCATGGCACTGCAATGGTTCGGCGAACCGGGTCCGGCCGAGATGATCGATCGGCATCATCGTAATGTGCCGCCGTTGTTTAAGGATGGTCGGCTGTTCGTGCCGGGTGATTGCGTCGTCTACGCCGTGGACGCCTACAACGGAACGATTCTCTGGAAGACGAGTATTCCTGAGTCTCGGAGACTGGGGGTATTTCTGGATTCGGGCAATATGGCTGTCGATGCGCGCTTCCTGTACGTGGCGGCCGGCGACAAATGCCACCGGTTTGACGTCCGGACGGGGCAGAGGCAGGTTCCCCACGATGCACCTCAGCCTGACGCGGATCGTTCGCATCACTGGGGCTATCTCGCCTACGTCGATTCGACGCTGTTCGGGTCGGGCTGTCGCCCAGGGGCGGCGTACACGAAGACCAGCCGCGACGCGGATCTGGAACTGTGGTATCGCAACATGAAGCTCGTCACCAGCGACTATCTGTTCGCCGAAGACAAGGAGCGGGGGACGCCTCTGTGGACCTATGAGGATGGCCTGGTCATCAACACGACGATCATGATCGACCAGGGACGCGTGTATTTCCTGGAGACGAACAGCGCCGAGGCACTAGCTGAGAAGACGGGGCGGATGCCGGTCAAGGCGTTGTTTGCGGATGGCGCTGTATCCCTGGTGTGTCTGGATCAGCGGACGGGGCACGTGGTGTTCAAGAAGAAGCTCGACGTTGGTCACTTTGAGGAACCTGTTTATCTGAACGGCGCCGATGGCGTGTTGCTGCTCAGCGGTTCTCGCCTGGTTGAGAAATCCGTGCAGTATTACTACGATGCGTACGATGCGGATGATGGGACCGAGCTGTGGCATGTCAGCCACGATACTGGCTTGGCGATCGACGGCGGGCACGGAGAGTACAACCGCCATCCGACGATTGTTGGGGATGCCGTCTACGCCTGGCCCTATGCCTACGAACTGGGTACGGGCAAGAGGATTGAAGGCTGGCAGTTCAGTCGACGGGGGCACGGTTGTGGCGGTCTCTCGGCGTCGGCCCAGTGCCTGTTCTGGCGCGGGGCCAATCCGTGGATGTACGATCTTGGGCCGGAAGGGGGCCCGTTGCGGCTTAGTAATGTCACGAGGCCCGGCTGCTGGATCAACATGATTCCGGCCGGGGGACTCGTGCTGATCCCCGAGGCCAGTTCGGGTTGCACGTGCGGCTTCTCCCTGCAGACGTCACTGGCTTACATTCCCGAGAGCCAACTCAACTAGTGTTAACCGAGGTCGGCGTGTGCCGATCTCAAATTGGGTACCGGACCATATGTCAACGATCAAGATGATTCTCAAGGAGTTGTGGCACCGCAAGGTTAACTTCCTGCTCGGGGTCTTGGCGGTGGCGACCGCCGTGGCGTTCTTTGTCGCCTTCCAGACGGCGGCCCGCGCCTCGAACCGCGAGACCGCGCGTTTGATGCTGTCGATGGGTTACAACCTCCACATCATCGCCGGCGAGGCGGATGTCGGCACTTTCCTCATGACCGGTGTGGCCAGTGAGACCATGCCCGAGGCGTACGTGGACAAACTCGCCAACCAGAAGAACATCTCGTACAACCATCTTTCGGCGACCCTGGAGAGGCAAATCCCCTGGCGCAACCTTCAGGTCATTCTGACGGGTCTGGCTCCCGAGATATGCCCGCCGGGGCACAAGAAGCCCCCGATGATTTTTCAGGTCGATCCCGGCACGGCCTATCTCGGTTATCAACTGGCTCATCAACTCGGGATCAAGAAGTCCGACACGATCGAAGTCAACGGCACGTCACTCAAGGTGGTCAAGTGCCTGACCGAGTCCGGCGGCATGGATGACATGCGGATTCAGTGCCACCTGGCCGACGCACAGAAGATCCTGGAGGCGCCCGCACGAATCAGCGAGATCCAGGCCGTCGATTGCCTCTGCTTTGTCGAAGGGGCCGATCCCGTCGAGATTCTCAGGCGGGAGATCGGCGCGATTTTGCCCGGGACGCAGATCCTCCAGGCCAAGTCCGTCGCCGATGCCCGGGCGAAACAGCGACAGATGGTATACAAGGTCTTCGGCGTGATGCTCCCGTTCGTGATTGTGGCGTGTGGTGTGTGGATCGCCGTTTTGACGGTCATGAACGTGCGCGAGCGGCAGACGGAGATTGGCCTGCTGCGGGCCCTGGGTTACGGCACGGGCAAGATTGGCGGCCTGTTCCTGGGTAAGGCATTGCTCATCGGCGTCTTCGGCGCGGTGGCCGGCTTCCTGCTTGGTGCGGGCCTGTCTCTGGGGTTCGGGCCCGAGATATTCAAGTTGACGGCGCGGACGACGGTGCAGCCGGAATGGTCCGTGTTTCTGCGCGGCTTGTACACAGCGCCGCTATTTGCTATGGTCGCCAGTTTCATCCCGGTGATGTTCGCCGTCAGCTACGATCCCGCGACCACTTTGAGAGAGGAATAGGTTTGATTCTCGTCAACGATGTAACGAAGGCGTACCCCACGCGGGCCGGTCAAGTCAAGGCGCTTGATAGCATCAGTCTGGAAATTGCTCAAGGCGAATTCGTGGCCGTCCGCGGCCCGAGCGGCAGTGGCAAGACGACACTGCTGATGGCAATCGCCGGTATGCTGAGGCCCTCAGCCGGGACCGTCAAGGTCGGACAGCAAGATATCTATGAACTGAACCAGCGCGATCGTGCGGCATTTCGCGCCAAGAATATCGGTTTCGTATTTCAGATGTTCCACTTGGTTCCCTATCTCAACATCTCGGAGAACATCTTGCTGGCCCCTCGTGTCGGTGGCGAGGACAATCGCAGCTCTGAAGCGGCTCGGCTTCTGGATCAACTGGGCCTGGCCGGACGGGCGACGCACAAGCCGGCCGAACTCAGTGCGGGCGAAAAACAGCGCACTGCCATCGCCAGGGCGTTGTTGAATCGGCCCAAGGTCATCCTGGCCGATGAGCCGACGGGGAATCTTGATCCGGATAACGCCGATACGGTCGTCAAGTATCTCTGCGATTTCCAACGCGGCGGAGGCACCGTTGTGGTCGCCACGCACGGCCCGGCTGCCGAAGCTTGTGCGACGCGAGTGATCCACCTTCGCGACGGTCGGCTTGACGAAGCCCACTAGGCCAATGGGGGCGGTTCCCGTTTTGCGGAGCCTCAGTTGGTATAGGGGATCGTGCCCGAGGCGTTCACATGGTAGCCCCACTGGGCGATGTAGTCGGGTCCCGAGCGGAATTCGTCGCGCCTCTCTTTGAGTCTCTCGCTTAGCGTCTCATCCAACTGTTGCTGTAGCGCTGTGTGCTCGGGCTTGTTGCACAGATTGCTGAGTTGGTACGGGTCCTTGATGTTGTCATACAGCAGCCAGGGACCGCCCAGATCGCGCACGTAGGTGTACCGCGCCGTGCGCACGCCCCGATATTCCCGACCCCCTCGCTTGCGCTGCCATTGGCCAAAGGGCGATGGGCAACTTATCAAGGCCGCCTGGTCCAGGGGATCTGCCTTGCCGGTGAGAATGTCGGAGAAATCCGTTCCCTCAACCGTGCCCGGGATTCCAATATCACAGAGCCCCAGAAGCGTGGGCATGATGTCGGGGGTGTTGATCGGCATGTCGATCACGCGGCCCCTGGCGCCCAGCCGAGCGGGATAACGCACCAGGAAGGGCACGCGAATGGATTCGTCCCAGGGTTGCTGTTTCTTCTGACCGCCGTGCGAGTAGAGCATGTCGCCATGGTCGGAGGTGAAGACGAAGATCGTGTCCTGAGCGAGTCCTGTTTCGTCCAGCGTATTGAGCAGATCGCCGATGCAGTCATCGAGGGCGGCGATGTGGGCATAGTAGCCGGCCAGGACCTTCCTGGCCTTGTCTCGGTCGGCTTCCGGTACGTTGGGTCTCAACTGAATAGACTCGGGTTCGTACATGGCTCGGTATTTTTCGGGGGCCGTATGATAGGGTGCGTGGGGTGGGCCCCAGGAAAGGAAGAGCGCGAAGGGCGCGCCTGCAGCCTGTTCACGAATGTAGCGTTGCGCCTCGTGCGTCTGAGCGATGGCGTCGTAACCATCCCATTTGAGTTTGACGTCCTCATCGGCATAGTAGAACGAGTTGTTGTAGTTGTGGGTGCAGCCCAGGGCCTTCCAGAACTGAAAACCCTGGCGCCGATCGCGCGGTATGAAGGCGGTTCGGTGGTCACCGTCCAGATGCCACTTGCCGATATACCCTGTGTGGTAGCCCGCATCACGATAGGCCTGTGCGATGGGGACGGCCTTATTGTTCAGGGGAACGTCGTTCAGGAAGACGCCATGGGTCAGGGGGTATTGGCCGGTCAGCAGGCTGGCGCGATAGGGACAGCAGACGGGGCAGCCCGACACGGCAGTCCGGAAGTCGACGCTCTCGGCGGCCAGTCTGTCCAGATGCGGCGTCTGCGTGTTGGGGTCTCCGGCGTAACCCGTGGCCTGGGCGCGCCACTGGTCGGCGAAGACGAACACGAGGTTGGGCCGGTGGGGACGGTTCGCTTGTTTTGGGCGACCCTGTTGACTCTGTCCCTGGGTGGCCGGCAACAGCATCGAAGCGATGCCGATTCCCGCGGCCTTGAACAGCTCTCGTCTGGCAATCTCTCTGCGATTCATGAGCGTCCCTTCATCTGGCGTTAATGCAGGTGCTTGCCGAGCATTATAGTCGTTTCAATATGGACGGGCAACCAATCCCGATCATATGATGAATCCTTCTACTCGATTTCAGGGTCGAAGGTTGTATACTGTGCTGACAGACGTCACGGTCTGACGGAACGCGACACGAAATGGGAATTAAGGAGTGGGCCATGAAGATCAGCGAGGGTATTCGAGGGGCAGGCAATTCTTCCAGGCGGAAATTTCTCAAGCATACGGGGGCCACGGTGGCGGGTATAGCGCTGGCGTCACGGCCAATCATGGCGGTCGAGACGGCCCCCAGGAAGATCCGCATCGGGGTGGTGGGCGGCGGGTTCGGCCGGTCGTTCCAGTGGCACGAGCATCCCGATTGCGTTGTCGAGGCGGTCAGTGACCTGCGTCCTGAGCGACGCGAGGGTTTGATGAAGACCTACAAGTGCAGCAAGTCGTACGAATCGCTGGAGGACTTGGTACGGGACAAGAGAATCGATGCGGTCGCTATCTTCACTGAGGGACCCAATCACGTCAAGCACGTGGTCGAGGCGATGAAGCATGGCAAGCACGCTATCTCGGCCGTGCCGGCGTGTATGGGAGGGGGTGTGGAAGAGGCGGAACTGCTGTTCGAAACGGTCAAGAAGTACGGCCTGACCTACATGATGGCCGAGACCAGCTACTATCAGCAGTCGACGATTTCGGCGCGCCGATTTCATAACGAAGGCAAGTTCGGAGAGATCAACTATTGCGAGGCCGAGTACCAGCATGCGGGGCTGGAGGCGCTCTACTTCGAGAACGGCAAACGCACCTGGCGTCACGGCATGGCGCCGATGCACTATCCGACCCACTGCACGGCTTTTCTGACCGGTATCACAGGCGAACGGCTCACCGAAGTGGCTTGTCACGGCTGGGGTGACGACAGTCCGATCTGCAAGGACAATGTCTACAAGAACCCCTTCTGGAATGAATCCGCTATGTTCAAGACGGATCGAGGTCATGCGTTTCGCGTCAACGTGTGGTGGAAAGGGGCCCATCGCGGCTGCGAGCGGGCCCAGTGGATCGGCAACAAGATGAGTTTCTATTGTGGAGACCCCAGGGGGCTGGGGCCGATGATCGTCCGTTCGGCTGAGGGACGCAAGGAGAAGGACGATGCGGGCTTCGTCCGCGACCTGCCCGAGATGGAGCGATACGAGCAGCCCCAGTGGTGGAAGACGGACATGCTGCCCGAGCCCTTGCGCCACAACAGCGGCCATCATGGTTCGCATACGTTCCTTACACATGAGTTCATCGACGCGCTGACGCACGGGCGCCGCCCAGCCATCGACATTCACGAGGCTCTGGCCTACACCGTTCCCGGCGTGGTCGCGCACGAGTCGGCCCTGCGGGGCGGGGAACTGTTGAAAGTTCCCCAGTTTGACTCTCGACGCTCTCTGTGAAACGGCGCCCGGGCGTTTTCTTGATGGCCGGTTGCGGCAAAAGTTACTTCAGTGAGGGGCAATACTGCTTGCGTCGATACGTCTCTGGGCTTAATATCATGCACTTTGGGCCGGCATGGCCCTTTGTGCTATCGAATACAGTGTTTTGGGAGGTCTGACAATGAGTGATCTGAACCGTAGGGATTTCATCAGAGCCGGTGCCGCGGCGGGAATCGGGGTTTCACTGGCCGGTATGGCATCTTCCTGCTCGAGCATGAAACTGGCGCGGGGTGGCGGCGACAGCCTGATCGGATTCAAGGTGCCTCCGATCGAGAACGTGCGCATTGCCTATGTGGGCGTCGGCGGCATGGGATCGGGTCACGTGCGAAACCTCCTGAAGATCAAAGGTTGCCAGATCACAGCGGTCTGCGACATCGTCCCTGAGAAGGTCGAACGGGTCCAGAAATGGGTTCAGGAGGCAGGTCTTCCCAAGCCGACCGGCTATACGCGGGGCGACTGGGATTTCAAGCGGTTGTGCGAGACGGAAGATCTCGATCTGGTTTATACGGCGACCCCGTGGCGATGGCATACGCCGGTCCTTCTGGCGGCGATGGAGAACGGCAAGCACGGCGCGACGGAGGTCAATGCGGCCTTCAACGTCGAGGACTGCTGGAAGCTCGTCGAGACCGCCGAGAAGACGCGTCGGCACTGCGTCTTGATGGAGAACTGTTGTTACGACCGGACCGAAATGCAGATTCTCAATATGGTCAAGCAAGGCCTGTTTGGCGAACTGCTGCACGGCGAATGTGGCTATCTGCACGACCTGCGGGGCGTTAAGTTCAGCAATGGCGGTGAAGGCCTTTGGCGACGCAACTGGGCCATGACGACCGACGCCAACCTATACCCCACGCATGGTCTGGGCCCGATCGCCCAGTGCATGGACATCAATCGAGGCGACGCCTTCGACTATCTGGTCTCGGTTAGCAGCAACTCCCGCGGTCTGTTCGACTACGCCAAGGAGCACTATCCGGAAGGCGACCCGAAACGCCAGGAAGTGTATAAGCTTGGCGACGTCAATACCTCGCTAATCCGCACGAAGCTGGGCAAGACCATTGTCGTCCAGCACGACACCAACGTGCCCAGGCCGTACAGCCGGGACATTCTCGTCCAAGGCACCAAGGGAATCGTCCGCAAGTATCCCGAAGAGAAGATCCATATCGAAGGCAAGAGCGCCGGGCATGGTTGGGAGGACCTGAGCAAGTATCGCAGTAAGGACCTCGACTACGACCATCCGTTGTGGAAGGCCATGCAGGGTTCGGCCAAGGGCGCCGGGCATGGCGGGATGGACTTCATCGAAGACTATCGTTTGATCGATGCCCTGCGCCATGGGCGACCGACGGACATCGATGTCTACGACGCGGTGGCCTGGTCGGCGGTCGTGGGCTTGTCGGAGCAATCGGTCGCCAAGAACGGCAGGCCGATGGACTTCCCCGATTTTACCCGGGGCGGATGGAAGAAGCCGCGCGAGTTGCAGGTCATGCAGTTCAAGGGATAGGCAAATGTCCGTGATGCGGCTTGAGCCGTGACGGATTGAAGAAAGGTCTACGCGATGAAGATCAGCGCAAGCTATTGGATGTTCGAAGGTGGTCTGGAGGCCACCTTGCCCGTCGTTGACGCGATGACCCAGGCCAAGGATCTGGGATTCGATGCGATCGAGTTGTGTATCGGCAGTCAGGGCGTCCTGACACACGAGATCACACAGGCCGAGTGCGAGCAGATCATCGGCAAGGCCGGCAAGTTGGGGATCGAGATTTCCAGCGTCGCCAGTGGTCAGAGTTGGGGCTGTTCGCCTACCGATGACGACCCGTCCGTTCGCGCCACGATCGTCGATTTCACGAAAAGGGCGCTGCAGGTGACGAAATGGCTCGGAACCGACGCCTATCTGTTCGTCCCGGGCGCCGTCGATGTCTTCTTCCTGGAGGACAGCCCGGTAGTGCCGTATGACGTCTGCTACGAGCGGGCGAAGGACGCCGTCGGGCAGCTTGTCCCCACGGCCGAGCAACTCGGCGTCACCGTTGGTATCGAGAACGTCTGGAACAAGTTTCTGCTGAGCCCCCTGGAGATGCGTGATTTCATCGACGGGTTCGGCTCGAAGGCTATCGGGGCTTACTTCGACGCGGGCAACGTGCTGCTGACCGGTTATCCCGAGCACTGGATCAAGATCCTGGGCCAGCGAATCGTTCGCGTGCACGTCAAGGACTTTAAGAAGTCGGTAGGCACGGCCGAGGGCTTCGTGGACATGCTCGAAGGCGACGTCGATTTCGAGGCGGTCAAGGCGGCGCTGGCGGCGGTCGGCTACGATGGCTATGTCACCTCCGAGATGTTGCCCTATCAGCCGGGTCGGCCGGAGAAGACCGCCGCGGCGATGAAAAAGATTTTCAAGTAGACCATTCCAACCGAAAGGGACAGGAAGATGATCAGAGTGGGCGTAGTCGGCCTGGGTTTCATGGGCAAGATGCACTTTCGCTGCTACCAGGCACTGGATGGTGCGCAGGTCGTGGCGATCTGCGATACGGACAAAGCCAAGTTCGAGGATACCGGAGGCACCGCCGGCAATATCGAAGGCGCCGAGGCGCCCCTGGATTTCACCGGTATCGATCTGTATGACGATTTCGACAAGATGCTGGCCGAGGCGAACCTCGATGCGCTGTCGGTGACCCTGCCGACCTACATGCACAGAGAATACGCGGTCAAGGCGCTCGGCGCCGGGGTCAATGTCCTGTGTGAGAAACCTCTGGCGATGACGGTCGCTGATGCAGAAGCCATCACCGGCGCCGCCGAGAAGAGTGGCAAGCTCCTACAGACCGGTCATTGCATTCGCTTCTGGCCGGAATACGCCAAGACCAAGGAGATCATCGACTCGGGTGAGTATGGCAAGGTGCTGGCCGCGACCTTTCAGCGTCTGAGCCTGACCCCGACGTGGTCGTGGGACAACTGGCTGATGGATGCGAGCAAGAGCGGTTCGGCCGCTCTGGACCTGCACATCCACGACTCCGATTTCGTGCAGTACGTCTTCGGAATGCCCAAGGCGGTGTTCAGTCGCGCTGTCGGCGGTCCGGCCAAGGAGTTCGACCATATCGTCACCCAGTACGTCTATGATGGCGAGTGTGTGGTCACGGCCGAGGGCGGATGGTCGATGACGCCCGGCTTCGGGTTCGAGATGAGCTTCAACATCGTGTTGGAGAAGGCGACGATCAGCTACGATTGCAGTCGCGACCCGGCTTTCAAGGTCGCGCCCGCCGAGGGTGACGCCTTCACGCCGGAGATCGCTTCGGGCGATGGCTATTCCAACGAGATCGCGCATTTCGTCAAGGCCGTGGGAGGCGAGAGCGTTCCGGCGGTCATCACGCCGAGCCAATCGGTCGATTCGCTGCGCCTGGTGCTAGCCGAGAAGCAATCCGCCACGTCAGGTCAGTCGGTGCAACTATAGACAGGGCAAATCCTTCGGGCTCCATGAGCGGGAGAAGCAATGGACATTAATTTTGCCGACCTCGGATTCAAAACGAACTTCAGCACTCTGGATTGGTGCATTGTCGTTGGCTATCTGATCGCGATCGTCAGTATCGGGGTCTATATCCGCAAGTACATCGCCAGCGCCACCGACTTCATGGTGGCCGGACGCGGGCTGAAGACCTACCTGGCCATCGCCACGATGATCGGTACCGAACTGGGCCTGGTCACAGTCATGTACTCGTCGCAGAAGGGCTTTACAGGGGGCTTTGCCGCTTTCCATATCGCCTTTGCCGCGGCGATCGTGACGCTGTTCGTGGGGCTTTCAGGCTTCATCGTCGTGCCCTTGCGCCGATTGAAAGTGATGACGATTCCCGAGTTCTACGAGAGACGCTTCGGCAAAGACGTTCGCATCCTGGGCGGCATCATCCTGGCGTTGTCCGGCATCCTGAACATGGGCATGTTCCTCAAGGCCGGTTCCCTGTTCGTTATGGGTGTCACCGGGATGACCCAAGAGATCCATCTGAAGATTATCATGACCGTCTTGCTCTGTATGGTGCTCCTCTACACGACGCTGGGCGGGATGGTTTCGGTGGCGATCCTCGACTACATCCAGTTTGTGGTGTTGTCGTTCAGCCTGCTGTTCGCCAGTATCCTGTCGATCCGGTTCCTCGGCTGGGACAACATTATCGAGACCGTGACCAGGGAAATGGGACAGGGAGGATTCAACCCCTTCGACGAGGCCGGGTTCGGGTGGTCCTATGTTTCGTGGATGTTCTTTATGGGGCTGGTCAGTTGCGCCATCTGGCAGACCTCGGTGATCCGAGCCTGTTCGGCCAAGAGCGTTGGCATTGTGCGAAGGATCTACACTCTGTCCTCGATTGGCTTCCTGATCCGTTTCCTGATTCCCTACTTCTTCGGAATCTGCGCGTTGGTGTTCATCGCCAACAACGAAACGTTGCGCGGCGCCTTTCTCTCGGCAGAGGGCAAGGCGAATTCCGATCTGTCTCTGACGGCGATGCCGTTCTATTTGAGCCAGATTCTCCCCGCGGGTTTCATCGGCATTATCTGTGCCGGGATGCTGGCGGCGTTCATGTCTACGCACGATAGCTATCTCCTATGCTGGAGTTCCGTGCTCACCCAGGATGTGGTTGCCCCGTGGTTCAAGCGAGACCTGTCGTCCAAGACGCGACTGCTCCTGACGCGGATCTTCATTGTGGCGATTGGACTGTTCATTCTGGTCTGGGGACTGTGGTATCCGCTCGAACAGGACTTGTGGGACTATATGGCGATCTCCGGGGCCATCTACTCTATCGGAGGTTTCGCCTTACTGGCCTTTGGACTCTACTGGAAACGGGCCAGCCGAGTCGGGGCGTATCTGGCCCTTTTTGCGGGGTTCCTGGCGCTTCTGGGGCTTTCAAAGGTCCAGGAACTGTGTGCTCCGATGCTGGCTCCAATCAAGAGAGCGTTCTCCATTGAGGGCGACATCTCCAGCGCCGTTATTGGCCTGGTTGTCCTTGGCCTTGCCATTGTCCTGATGATCGTTGGGTCGCTGCTGTTCCCGGATAAGACACAGAATCGCTACCACGCTGAACGTGAGGAGTCATAATATGGATTGGGTAAAGATCTGGTCGTTCTTCTTCTTCCTGAGCCTGGCCCTCTTCACGGGGTTGGCGGTCGTCGTGACGATTGGGGGGTTCTTCAATATTCGCTCGCTGTTCAAGGACCTCTCCGAGGCCAAGGCGAAAGCCGAGAGCGACCCCGGAGGGGGCGACGCTTAGATTGGAACATCGTGTCTGGACCAGACGGTGCGATGGCGGCGCCGTCTGGCTTAGAAGGTGAGCACCTTCCAATCGGTCTTGAGGAGATCCGAGAGCGGTTTGCCCATCCCTTTGACCTCGATACCCATGGCCCGTAGGTCGTCTGTAACACCGTACATATTGGCGCAGACGATGCAGGCCTGCACCTTCACGCCGCTATCCATCATGCTCTTGATCTTGGCCTGGAGTTCCTTGTTGCCCGCCAAGAGCCGGGAGGAAGGGCCCCAGACGATCAAAGTGACGTCATCGAACCATTTGGCCGTCTTGGCGGCGTGCGTATACATCAGGCACATCTTGTGAGCGACGTCCGCGTCCCCACTGGTCCATACGACAGCCAGTCTATCTGCATCAGTGGCGGCCTTGGGGTGATCCGCTCTGGGGTGGTCCGACCCGGGGTGGTCCGCCCTGACCCATGCCTGTCCTGCGACCATGCCAATGACCAATACTGCCCCCAACGCAACCCAATATCCCTTTGCCTTCATGGTGATCCCTTTCCGAAAAGCTGACAGTTTGTTCCATTTGGATTAGTGGCGTCCATTGGTACGAATCCAGCCGCGACCAGTTCGTTTTCGTGGAGCTTGAGAATCCCTTCATCGGGCTTTTCAATTGTCCTTTGTGTCGCTAGACTAGACGCAGAGGCATCCGATGATTAGACGGGGATCTTGAAAGGAGCGATCATGGAACGACCGACCAAGCGTGAAATGCGGGCGGAGGCAGGCAAACCATCTCGTAGGGAGTTTCTGGCTAGGAGTTCACAGGTGGTCGCCGGTTCGGTGTTGTCCGGGGTCGCCCTATCGCGTCTACACGCTGGTGAAGACAGCACGATACGGCTGGCGCTGGTCGGCTGTGGGGGACGTGGCAGCGGGGCGGCGGCCAACGCACTGTCATCGAAAACCGGGCCGACCAAACTGGTCGCCATGGCCGATGTCTTCGAGGACAAGCAGACGCGGTCCTACAAGGCGCTCGACAAGCAGTTCGGAGCGCAGGTCGATGTGCCCCCGGACCGGCGGTTCCTCGGCTTTGATGCCTATCGCAAGGCCATCGACTGCCTGCGCCCGGGCGATGTGATGATCCAGGCGACCCATTCGGCTTTCCGTCCAACCCACGTGGCGTATGCGGTCAAGAAGGGGATCAATGTCTTCATGGAGAAGTCGTTCGCCCCTGATCCGGGTGGGACGCGGGAGATCCTTCGGATTGGCAAGGAAGCGGAGCGTAAGAACCTCAAGATCGGATGTGGATTGATGTGTCGTCATTCCGCCTCGCGGCAAGCGCTGATTGAGAAGATTCGCGCCGGCGCTCTAGGTGAGATCCCGTTGATCCGCGCCTATCGGATGGGCGGCGGCGCGCGCATGGGTCCATTCAAGGGTGGCGAGAGCGAATTGCTCTGGCAACTACGGCGTCCCTACTTCTTCCTATGGACCTCTTCGGCCTGGTTCATCGAGATGATGATCCACCAGGTGGATGAGTGTTGTTGGATCAAGGACGCCTGGCCCATCTCGGCAGAGGGCCTGGGCGGGCGCGAGCCGGGCAGTACTGACTGCAGCCAGAACCTGCACACTTACGCGATCGAGTACACCTTTCCTGACGGAGGCAAGGCCTTCGTGAGCAGTCGTTCCCAGAGCAAGTGTCACAATGAGTTCGCGACTTTTGTGCATGGGACCCAATGCGCGGCTCAGTTCTCGGGCAATGTGCATGCCCCAACCGTGCACATCTACAAGGATCAGCGGGAGGCCAAGGACAATGTCGCCTGGCGGCCCGAACGAGAGAAAGTTAGCCCTTACCAGGTCGAGTGGGACGTGCTTCTCAGTGCGATTCGCCAGGATCGGCGTCACAACGAGGTCGAGCGGGCGGCCTACACGAATCTCGCCTCTATCATGGGTCGAGCCGCAATCCACATGGGTCGAATCATTACCTGGGATGAGATGCTGGCCTCCAGTTTCAAGTTCTATCCCGATGCCGGTGATCTTGGCTACGACAGCCCGGCGCCGGTTCAGGCTGATAAACAGGGCTGTTATCCGGTGCCTGTTCCCGGTCCGTGGTCGGAAATATGAGGTGGTGAAGCCTGTCGAATGAGCGGCGTGTTTTTTGAGGAAGGCGTGTTTTTTTTGCTTGCGTTCGAGGTGTGTTTGTCTATGATATGCGCAAGGTAGGTAACAAAGGAAAGCCAGCAGGACGAGGCTCGCGTATGGATGGGCACTTTCTACTGGTTGCTCGCAGCCTTAGGAGGAGGCATTATGGCGGTAACCATGCACCGGCCGTTGCTGTCCAACGAGGAATGGACGCGACTCGTACGAGATCTCACGCTGTCCCCGCGACAAGCGGAGGTTATCGAACATCTTCTTCGTGGTGAGTCTGACAAGCAAATTGCCCGGGCGCTTGAGATATCCGTTCCGACGGTGCGCACGCATATGGGGCGCCTGTTTCACAAGTTCGGTCTGAACGACCGGGTGGAATTGGTTCTTTGTGTATTTGCCTGTTTACGCGAGAATCTGTCGAGCCCGATTGATATGCGACAGTAGTCGTGCAGGGTCGACGGACAATTACGTAGTCTCCACAATGGACACGGCCGAAGCGAACGAGCAGAATACGGGATGTTACGAGTGCCGCTGAGTTGCCATCGTAGCGAAGAGGTGAGGCCCCGTTCTGGCGGTTGAGACACGGGCGGTTGCTTGGTTGTGACGCAGCCTGGTGCGGATGTGGTTGTCAAACGCCTGGAAGTTGGGGAAACATCCAGACGTCAGGTGATAGAAAAGAGGTTGTGCTCTTTGAGACAGGAGGATGGGTATGCTGATTCTATCCCGAAAACGCGGTCAGAGCATCATGATCGGTGACGAGGTCGAGGTTCGTGTCGTCGATATTGGAGACGGCAAGGTCAGGCTCGGAGTGACGAACCCGGCCTGGGTCCCGGTTCACCAGCGGGAGCGATACGAAGCCAAGCGATGCGAGGGAGTGTCGACTGCACCGGTAAAGCCCGAGCGCGTATTGGTCCGATAGCCGTGGTTCATTTCGGACGCTGCTCTGGCCTGTGATGTTCACGCCCTGAGACGTTAGGGATACCCTTTTGTCGATAGGAGTGTATTCGGTAATGCTCTAGGCGGCAGTTTTTCCCACCAATTGGCCTGCTCCGATCCTCTTCGGATTACCGTGCATCGGCCTAGGTCCACCAATCCGGCCCCTCCCTGAAGCACCCCTTCCTTGTCAGTGTGCATCCCTGCTCAAGATGTCCTCGAATTCAGCCGATGACCGGGCTGTGGCAGGTGGCCACAATGGCTCATATGTACGAATGGAGACAATGCAGATGAGAGACAGGGCAGTTAACTTGTTCGCCTTCGATTTGACCGGTCAACAGAGGCAGCTATGTACGTGGGTTGCCGAACAGGCCAGTAGCGGAGTCAACCGTGTGTATTACGACGATGTGAGAGCGGCACTGGGCGCTGTCAGCGATGTAGAGATCACGCGGGTCCTGCGAGAGATCAGAGAGCGTCTCGATGATGTCCACGAGATGGTCCAGTTTCCCCTGGTCAATACAACCCGTCCTTTCTTCGAGATCCACAGGAATGCCGACTACATTTGGGACGACTATCGTCGAGCCGAACGGGAAGAGGCCTGCGAGGATTTTGAGAGCCATTCAAACGAGATCGCTATCATTCGTCACGCAGACCGCGGCTGTGCGGCCTGTGTGCTCTGAGGCAGTGACAGCAACCATAGTGAGAGTCTAATGGGAGGTGGGTACATGAGTTCTCCGCAGAAATCCGACCTGAAAACACAGCAACTCGGCTGCTACCGTTTCTGGGCGCGACCGAAGACGTCCGACAAGAAGGCCAAGAAACGGGGCCATTCGATTCTGGGCCCCTATTTCTCGAATTCACGGCGTTAGAGCTCTTTGCGGCGCAGCGTCTAGGGGACTTTCGTTGGCATGAAAGCGCCGGGTGTTGCCTGACCGGTGCGATGCTGCGTGGGGACCCGTGGGCATCTCTGTGTCAGTCTTGCAGGTTGGCCTCTTCCGGGCACAAAAACCGGCTAGGCCCTTGCATTAGGCGGCTCGAGAGCCTATACTATAGGACTGGATGGATCGACTGAGCGTGGTGGGGTGGTGATCTGGATTTCCCCAACCTCCTGGAGGAGGCACACCTGAGCTTTTCTACGGATGGACGCGGCACAACGTGGGCGTAAGCCCCCAAGGGCCCCGAGTACGGAGGGGTCTGTTCTGTGGTGACGTGGAAACCTAGTTCTGAGGGCCGGTTATGAAGACACGGGCAACGACGTTCATCGGGTGTTTGCTTGGGGCCATGGTGCTGGTTTCCTCAACAGCCTTGGCGCAGGATGACATCGAAGACCCCAATCATTTCGAGGGCATCTGGTATCGGATCGCCCTGGATGAGCAGGGCGACTATATGCTCGGGGACGGGCACGGCTACGCGGGCGGGACATGGTATCGCTACCCCCAAGTGGATCAGCGGGGTTGGTGGAGGCAGTGGTTCTACAACGGACCATACGATGCCAATCGAAAAGGGCACCTGGACTATGCGGTCTATATCAAGGCGGTGAATCCCAACCTGCGGACTCAGGTCGAGGTCCGTTTCAACTGGTCGACCCCGGAATGGTCCAGACTGGGGAAACGGCGCCCACCGCTGCCGAGCGATGTCCCGACAGTGGATGTAGAGAGTAAGTACATGCAAAGCAAGACTTTGCAGCACATTGAAAACTGGTTCATCGGTACGGTTGAGCCCATCAAGCAGCATACGATTCCGGACTACAACCCGGAATGGATCTCCGTTGATGTCCGCGGATGCAACGCCTATGTCTACCGAGGAGCCGGCCACTCCAGTTTGGCCAAGTCCCCGTCGATGGGCGCTTGCTACGATGCGCAGACGGACGACTGCTACACGGGATACGAATACCAGTGTCTGGCCCCTTATCTCTGGGGGGGACCGGGCAGTGCTTGTTCCGATTACGTGGTTCCAGCGCCTTTTGTGGCGCCGGTTTATCGGTTCTGGTCGGGCACGCGGCTGAAGCACTTGTTTACTTGTTCCGAGCGGGAGAAGGACCAGATCATAGCCGAGGCCGGAGAGGTCTTTGAGTTCGAGGGAGTGGCCTACTTCGCCCTGATGGACGACGCAGACCCTGATTGCAGGCCCGTCCATCGTTTTTGGTCGGACGCGCTGGGGGTGTACTTCTACACGATTGTGGAAGCGGAAAGGGAGAAACTCGAGACTCAGTATAGTCATGCTTGGACCTACGAGGGGTCGGTGTTCTACGTCTATCCAGAGGGCAAGCAGCCGGCGGATGCTGTCCCCGTTTATCGCTTCTGGTCGGATGCCCTCGGTTATCATTTCTACACCTACGGCGAGGCTGAGAGAGACAAGCTGATCGCCGAGTACTCGCACGTCTGGATCTATGAGGGGATCGCCTGGTACGCTTACGCACCGTAACCGGTGAAGGCCCGGTCCTCGGCTTGTGGGGGAGGCTCCAGATCCTGAGACCAGCGGCGCGGGAGCGATATAGCCGCTGATACGTTTTGAGTTGCGCCTGGCATTTCGTATGCTTTCAATGGATACCAGACTATGGTCTTCGCGGAGTCCGTCCGTGTTGGCGTATGGTGAGTTATCGCAGGTGTAATGATAGGTGCTACGCAAGATGTTTGACCGACCTAGAGCACGCAATGTGGATCAGATAAGCCGTTCTGCGGAGTCGGAGAAAGGTCGATCTCGGCCGCCTTCCCGGCAGAGCAGACGCCGCACCTGGATCTTGAGTGTGATCGCTGTCGTGCTCCTGGTCGTGTTCTGGCTCATTAAGGTGGAGTTCATCAGGCTGGATTCGGTACGCGCCTGTGTGCTGAGTCGCGTTGCAGGAATCTGTCCCGATCAGGCGGGCACCTACGCATTTCTGGGCAAACACTACAGCACGGCCGGGCGGACTGAGGACGCGGTCGACGCCTGCGAGAAACTTGTGAGCGTTGAGCCCAACAACCCTCATGCGCGCGTCCTGCTGGGCGATGCGTATCGTAGTGTGAGTCGCCCCCAGGAGGCGATGGTCTCCTATGGCGATGCGCTGGAGCTGGACCCTAACTGCTACGAGGCGCATCTGGGGCGGGGCGAGATCCACACGCAGTCAGGCCGTTACGACGAGGCTGTTGAGTCGTACAAACTGGCCGTCGAGATCAAACCCGACAGGGCTCCTGCCTATGTATCTCTTGGCCTGGCGTTCTCCAATCTGGGACGCTACGAAGAGGCGATGCAGGCCTTTAAGCTGGCCAAGGAGTTGGATCCACAGATTAGCGAGGTGCAGGTCCTTTCGGGCAAGGCCTATCTCGAAGCCGGCCTGTACGACGAGGCCATTGAGTGCTTCAGGGACGTTATCGTAACGGATCAGGAACACGCCAAGGCGCGTTTCAATCTGGGCCGCGCTTATCTTCGAGTCGGTGACGTTGGCCTGGCCTGCCAAGAGCAGCGGGCTCTCCGGGACCTCGATTCCCCTCTGGCCGCTCAGCTTCTCGACCTCATCGAAAAGTAACCACCTGGTGCAGAGGGCAGTCTCAGTGCACAAACCGTTTCAGCAGTGCAATGGGACTCGGGGGGGAGGCTCCCTCTGCAAGCCAGCCTAAGCCCAAGCTCTTGCAGGGAGGTGACAAGGGTCATCATAAATGATGACAGAGATTACGTAGTTGCCACAATTGCCGACGGTGACCCTTACGCGCATTCTATAAGGCATGAGATATGTTGAATGGAAGCGTGGTCTCTGATACGCTTCAACTGGATCTCTGCACCTTAATCCACGCTGTTCAGGCATCTCATAGACACGTAAACGGAGTGTCTTCCGTGTGTTATCGTGAGTATGTATGCGCAATGGTTCCATCGTCAGCGGGTAGGGGTCTAGCCCGGTTGTGACGGGGCCAGGTGGTTATGTTACGCGGGAAAACGGCCTGACGGGGAAGGGCCGGCTGAATTGGGGGAAACGTCAGTTAACAAGGAGGTGACGTATTATGAAGAAGTATGGATTGTTGTTGGTGACAGTGCTCGCGATGAGCACGGCGGGATGGGCCAGTCCCTTTGCCTGTGTCACGGTGCCGCGCTGTGTCCCAGCGTGCGAGGACGTGACGATCGATGTGGGGGCTTGTCTGCCGTATAAGGGCTGCGAACTCCTGCCCGATGGCGTGGATGTCTGCGTTAGGGGCAATCTGATCCTCGTGGACATGTATTTTGGCTGCCCGAGTTGCATGTGCGGGGGCGCCACCTGTGTGGATGAAAAGGTGGTCATCGAAGACGGGCTTTGTCCCGGGATGTACATCGTTATGGTCAGGATAAAGTGTATGTGCTCTGGTCCCTGTTGTTTCATGTCCAGAACCTGCGCCATGGGTTCTACGTTCTTCCAAGTCAGGTGTCCTGACTTGTGTGCGCCCGAGCCCACGCCCGGGCCCACGCCCGGGCCTTAGTAATGTTCGGAACACGTGGCTGTCCGACAGAAGGCTACGGCCGGATGAGGTCATAGCCGGTCGGGTTCTTGGCAGTTAGATGTATCTTGGGTTCTGTTCGCGGCCTGATGTTGGGCGTGTGACCGGGACTTGGCGGTTAAGGAGGGTTCTTCCCCGATACGGGGGAGGGTGATTATCTTCCACTGACACTGGACATCAAATCTCCCAGTTTTTCACTTGACAAACGCCCTCAATCAGTGTACGTATATAACAAATCAGGACGGAGCCTGATGGTTGATCTGGGGGGATTTACGGACTGAGGGTCACTTCTGAAGGCTTTTCGCTACATCGGTTGTCTCGCTGTCTGCGCTCCGTTGACTGGTGATGCAGAGTGTCTTACGTCTGGTCGTCGCGACACTGGAAGTCGTGGCCATACCGGTAAGGGTCCGTTGGAGTCGGGCCCATCGAGGTCAGGAAGACCATTGTTTCTACAAGGAGGTTAAGTATGAAGAGGTACGCACTATTGTTGGCGGTTCTGGTGCTCGGCTTGAGCACGACGAGTTGGGGTTACCACATCGGCATGAGCTACTCGAGCCCGAGTTTGAACATATGTCACTGGATGAATTCGGGTTTGTGTCCCAACCCGTGCCCACCTCCGAATCCCTGTCCGACGCCCAATCCGTGTCCGACTCCCTGGCCCACCCCGTGTTGGCCGTGGTGGTGGTGTGGCACGTGGAGCAACACCTCCTCGAACTCTGAGGCGTATGCCATCACGCAGGGCCCGGGAAGCACGGCCAAGGCCATCACTTCGGGTGAGTCCTTCGCGCCGGGTAGCTCAAGCACGTCGTACAGCTATGCCGAGGCGATCAACAACTAGCCGGTGGGCGGTCATAGTGTCCCGGCGTGTCGATGCGATTGAGGCGATGGACCTGCCGTGAGCAGGTCCATCCAGGCGTCCGCATGCGTGGTTCCGTGATGAGTCCCCACGCGGCTTCTGTCGGTTTAGGCGGAGATGATCTGTACTGTGCCGCAGACGGTGATCCTCCGCCGCAGAGTTCGCGCTCGACGCCATCGGTTTGGCGTCGAGCGATGGGGATGTCTTCGAAGGTCGGACGGCGAGTGACTGCCCATGGTTGCCTCGTCTTGCCTGAGTAGTTGTGCCGAGATTGGCTGTGAATCAGCCTGTGAATCAGGCTGTTCGTCGATCGCGGCCTGAGGGTGTTTTGCTGCGCTTTGATTGCCATTCCCCGCGTTTCTCCTCTCCCTCTCTGGCCCCCAATGCCGAATAATCCGCCCCACATCGGAAGAATTATGCGCGAGCGTATCTGTGGTGGTATTAAGGTAAATCTTTATTAAGGAAACGGTTATGATGTATCTCCGTCCGGGCCCGGCCTTGGTGAGGTGAGATTACTGAAGGGCTCGGAGAAAATGGCCTTGCGATGTGGGCTAGGATGGGTATACTTTTATCGATATCTCAATGGCGACTGTGGTGTGTTGGTGTTTGTCATGTGGAGCGTTTCGGGGAGTTGCCGTGCAAAGTGATCGTCAAGTGAGTGTTTCCCTGCCAACCGTACGCAGGCTTCCGATGTACCTGTCGATCCTGCAACAACGTGAAGATGGCAGTGGTCCTCATGTCAGCAGCTCTGAGATTGCCAGGAGGCTCGGATTGGAGCCGATCCAGGTGAGAAAGGACCTGGCCGCCGTCGGTGTTACGGGGCAGCCTCGCTTGGGATTCCCGGTGGGGGAACTGATTGATGCCATTGAGAAATTCCTGGGGTGGGACAATGTGACGGACGCGTTCGTTGTGGGGGCCGGCCATCTAGGCATCGCCCTGGCTGGTTACGATGGCTTTCGCCACCATGGACTGAATGTCGTCGCCTTGTTTGACAACGATGGCGAAAAGATCGGGCGCCGGGTTCATGGCAAAGAGATCCTGCCCATCGGGAAGTTCTCCGATTTAGCGAATCGGTTGCACGTTCATATCGCCATCCTGACCGTTCCTGATGAGAGCGCTGTGGGAGCTGCCGAACTGGCGATCGATGCGGGGATCAAGGCCATCTGGAACTTCACGGCGACGAAGCTCGCCGCGCCCGAGGGGGTGATCATCGAACGGATGGATCTGGCCGCCAGCCTGGCTGTCCTATCGAGCAGACTCGCCGCGATGCGTGGCTCGAATTGAGGCTGAGGGTGCAAACACGAAGTGGTATCATGCGGTTTCTTCACATAATGACGTAGAACCTAGGCGGTTGTAAGAATGGAAAAGACAATCGAATTGTGCGTGTGTATGGGCTCGGCGTGTCACCAGAAGGGGGTCAGTGCGGTTCTCCCCGTCCTCGAACGGCTGATTGGCGAGCACGAGTTGCAGGCCCGCGTGGAGTTGAAAGGGGCCTTCTGTCTGGGCCCGTGTGTCGACGGCATCGTCATGCAGCTCGGCGATCAACAGATCCTGCGCATTAGCCCGGAGAATATTGAGTCTCGCTTTGCCGAAGAGATACTGCCGGCGATAAGGAGGCAACTGGATGGATTCTGAGAACAAGACCCTTTGGGAACTCCTGTGGGATTACGACCCCAATGGTTTGGTGGCTGTTAATCCTGAGATGGCTATCCAGGTGGTCAATCCGGCCTTCTGCAGGATGTTCAAGGTCGAAGCCGATGAGGTGATCGGCAAGGAGTTGTCCGGGGCCTTGCAGGGCGACACCGAGCATTTTCGACAGGCGTGGGAGACCAATCGCGTGATTCGCGATCAGGAGCGCGCCTATCTGGACAACACCTTGTATGTGCGCAAAGTGATCTTTCCCATCAGGGCCCAGAACATCATCGCGTGCATCATGGTGGACCTGACGCCGGAGTGGGAGCGACAAGGCGAACTGAAGCGAATCCGTCAGCAGACCATCGATGAGGTGAAAAGGGTGGTGGACGAACAGATGAAGGTGGCCCAGGAAATTGCCGGTCTGTTGGGTGAAACGACGGCCGAGACCAAAGTCAGCCTGCTCAAGCTCGTTAGCCTGCTCGAGAAAAAGTGATGTGAGCCAACTATGACGGACCTTTTTGTGGACATTTCGGATCTGGCGATCAAGAAGCATGGCGAAAGCCTGTGTGGCGATCAGATCAAGACGGCTCGGACAGAGGACAAGACGATCATCGTGCTCTCGGATGGGTTGGGTAGTGGCGTGAAGGCCAGTATTCTGGCCACGCTGACCACGGAGATCATCATCCGAATGCTGAAGGCCGACGTGGGGTTGGCCGACGTGGTCGAGACGGTCATCGGTACGCTGCCTGTCTGCAAGAAGCGCAAAATCGCCTACTCGACATTCGCGGTCATGGAGATTCTTCATCGCGACTGCACCTACAAGATCGCGAATTTCGACAGTCCTCCGGCGATGCTCTTCCGGCAGGGGCGGCTGATGCACCCCGACCGTCACACGACTCGGATTCGGGAACGGGATATCCTGGTCTCCGAGGGACGACTGGAGCGGGGCGACTTTGTCTGCCTGCTCAGTGATGGCATTTTGCACGCCGGCTTGGGTGTGAAGATGAACTTTGGTTGGGGCTGGGACAACGTGGCCGAGCATGTGGAGCGACGTTTAGAAAGCCGCCCTCAGTGTGCCTGGGAAGTCACGCATGACGTCCTGGCCGAGACCCACGCGCTCTATGGTGGCCAGCCTGGCGATGATGCGTCCATCGTGGGCATCCTCGTTCGGCAGCAGAATCAACTCACGATTCTCACAGGGCCTCCTCTCGATCGCGCCGGTGAATCGGCGATCGTGGACCGTTTCCTGCAGTCGGCGGGGCGCAAAGTGATTTGTGGGGGAACCACCGGCAATATCGTGGCTCGCCATTTGGGCGAGGAAGTTCAGGTGGAGATCCGAACCATGACGTCCGAGGTTCCGCCTGTCGGACAGCTTTCCGGCGTCGACCTGCTTACCGAGGGGATCATCACCATGTCCAAAACGCTGCAATGGCTCGAGGATTGTGACTGCGATCCGGTGGCGCTGCCTTCGGATCGGAACGCCGCCGTGCTGTTGGCGCGGGAGATCGTGATGGCTGACGCGATCCACTTCATCGTGGGCCAGAGTATCAACGAGTTCTATCAGAACCCTGAGTTCTCCAAGCATATCTCTATCCGCAAGAACCTGATACGTGAGCTTGTCTTTCTGCTGAACCAGAAAGGCAAACAGGTGACCGTAGAATACTGCTGAGCCGCAGAAGGCCAGCGTTGTTGGGAGACGGACGATCAATGAGTGCGAAAGTGCAAGTGCAGATCTGTGTGGGCACGGCGTGTCACATCATGGGCGCCGCCGACCTCATCACGATAGAGGATCTCTTGGCCGAGCCCCTGCGCGATCGCGTGGAGGTCAAGGGCGTCACCTGTATCGGGTTGTGCAAGGATGAAACGTGTGGCAAGCCCCCGTTCGTGATCATCGACGGAGAGACGCTGTCGGAGGCGACCCTGGACAAGGTGTTGCGGTGCATCGAGCAGCAGGTCCAACGGCAGGTGGGCGGGAGGTGAGCGATGTTGGTTTTGGAGAACAGAGCGACCTACATTCGACGTGAATTACAGGCCAAGGTGCTGAAGCTGTTTTTCGCGGGCTCGCTCGTGAGCGACATTGACGATCTACCCCGGACGCTGTACCCGCGCAAGGCCGATGCGATTCGCTGTTGCATCTACAAGGACCGCGCCATCACCGCCTACCGATTGATGGCCATCCTTGGTGTCAGCATTGAGGATGAGCCGGACGATCCTCTGCCGTTGCGGGAATACGCGCGCCGAGCATTGGAACGATCGACCGTGACGGAACCGGTTCTGACGGTTATCGACGAAGGGTGCAGCGCTTGTGTGCAGAACAACTACTTCGTCACGAACGCCTGTCGCGGATGCGTCGCACGGCCCTGCTCGGTGAACTGCCCTCGGGAGGCGATCTCGTTCCAGGGGGATCGCGCCAAGATCGATCCGGCTGCCTGTGTCAACTGTGGACGTTGTCAGGGCGTTTGTCCCTACAACGCCATTGTCTATCAGCCCGTCCCCTGCGAAGAGGGCTGTCCGGTTGGGGCCATCAAGAAAGACGATCGCGGCCGGGAGTTCATCGACTACGCGCTGTGTATCTTCTGTGGTCGCTGCACCCGGGCCTGTCCCTTCGGGGCGATCATGGAGCGCTTCCAGATGATCGACGTCGCCAAGCACATCCTGGCGGACAGGCCGGTTGTCGCCATGGTGGCGCCCTCCATCGTCGGGCAGTTTCCCGGCGCCCTGGGACAGACTGTCGCCGGTATTCGTCAGATCGGCTTTGATGCCGTTCTGGAGGTGGCTTCCGGCGCGGATGTGACGGCGCAGAATGAGGCGGCCGAGTTCGTCGAACGATTGGAAAAGGGCGACGCGATGATGGGGACCTCGTGTTGCCCGGCTTATACGGAGGCCGTCAGGAAGCACGCTCCGGATTTTCAGAAGTATGTCTCGAGCACGCGCACGCCGATGTCCTACACGGCGGAAACGGCCGCCCAGCAGTATCCGGATGCGGTCAAGGTCTTCATCGGGCCATGCATCGCCAAGAAGTTCGAGGGTATTCACGACGATAATGTCGACTACGTGCTGACATACGAGGAGTTAGGCGCCTTTCTCATGGCGCGCGGGATCGACACCGCCTCGCTGGAAGAAACGGTTTTCGACGCGACGACGGCCACAGTGCATGGCCGGGGCTTCCCGGTCAGTTGCGGGGTGACTGGAGCGGTTGAGCATTACATCGATGGACAGGTCTCTGTCGAGCCCGTGCTGATCGACGGACTCAAGAAGAAAGGCCTCAATCAGCTTCGAGCCTTTGGAAAGGGCAAGGCGCCGGGCAACCTGATTGAGGTCATGTCCTGCGAAGGCGGATGTATCTGTGGTCCTGGTGTCGTCAGCAATCCCAAAACGACTCAGCGGGCCCTCAAGGCCTTCCTGGCCCAAGCGGATGACAATCCGCCGGCGGGAGAGGCGACGCCGTAAGCCCGGCTACTGTTGTCAGACTGCAATGAGATCCCACAGACGTTTCAGGGCAGCGCCGGTCTTCTCCACGGCGGCTTCGTCATCCATCTGGCGCAGTTCCTGGTCGAAGGGCTCGCATTCGATCGGGCCGTCGTAGCCGATCTTGACCAGGGTGTTGATGAAGCCCTTCATGTCGATCACGCCGGTAGTCACTGGAAGTTGCCGTCGGTTGTCGATCTGCTGGTCGACCTCGATTCCCGACGGGGCGTCGTTGACGTGGACGTGGACGATGTCCTTGTTCGTCAGTTTGAGCAACTCGGCCACTGTCCCGTGCGAGGTGTACCAGTGCCAACTGTCCAGCAGCAGGCCCGTGTTGCCCGTGCCGATGGCGTCGAGAAGTTCCATCATGCCGGCTTGGCTGCAGATAAATGGATACCGGTTGCGCGCCCGTGAGGTCCGGGGCCCGACGAATTCCAGGCCCAGTCGGATGTCGTAATCCTTCAGCACCTTGGCCACTTCGCGCAGGCGCGTCTCGTGTTGCTCAAAGTTCTGCAGATACGTCAGTTCCTTGTGTCCCGGCAGGATCCAGGTCGCCATGCGCGTCACGCCAAGTTGTTGCAGAAGGGCGGCCTGCTGGGGCAGTCTGGCCAAACCCGATTGAAAACGATCCTCATCTCTGCGGAAATCGACGGGCAAGCCGCTGGTTCCATAGCGCACGCCGCGCGCCTTCATTGTCGCCAGCCACTGGCCAATCTCGGCCGGAGACTTCTTCGCAAACTCGCTGGTACTCGGTGTGATGCTGTCGAAGCCGAACTTGGCTGCGTATTCCAGGGCTTGCCGTTGATTGGCCCTGACGCCGATATGACCCGGGCCGAGGTTTTTGTAGCACCTGACCTTGTTCTTCATCGCGGCGCCGGCCCATGAGCCGGTCGTGGGCAACACGGCGGCGGCCGCTACCGCCGACCAGCAGAATGCACGTCGTGAAAGCCCTCGGGAATACGCGCTCATCGATTCAGCCATGGTATCCTTCTCCATTCAGATCCGAACCCTGTTCGTGTCGTCAGACGGTTCATGATACTGTAGCACGTCCTGGGGAAAACTCAAGTGTTGCCCTTCGGCGTTCTGCCGCGCGCCGGGGTTGGCGCGCCCCTGGATCGCGATAGAATGTTGACGGCGGCGTTACTTTGAGGTATCACCTGATGCCGCTGAAATGGACCGGGGTGGTCCAGTCGTGTCGTCAGACCAGGGGACGGAGTTTATGGCGAAAGCAAAGAAGAAGCAGGTGAAGTCGAAGGCGAAAGTGACCGGGAAGGCTGCCGGAAAGACAGCCAAAAAGGTCGTCAAGAAGAAGGCTAGAACGGCCAAGAAGACAGCCAAGAAGGCGGCGCCGAAGACCGGCAAGAGCCCCAAGAAGAAGACAGGCAGGGCCTCCACGAAGAAGGCTGTGAAGAAGCCATCGCAGGCGACGCAGTCGATCGACTCAACTCCGATCGTCGAAGCGGCGAAGGGCAAGGTGGCGCGGCGCGCCACGGCCGAGGATATGGCTCGGCGCCAGCGTGACATCTCAGTGGCTGAGTTTTTCATAAAGAACCGTCATTTGCTCGGGTTCGACAATCCGCGTAAGGCGCTGCTGACGACGATCAAGGAGGGGGTGGACAACTCGCTGGACGCGTGCGAGGAGGGGGGGATTCTTCCCGAGGTGAAAGTCGTCATTGCGCCGGGCCAGGAGGAGAACCGCTTCGTCGTGACGATTGAGGACAACGGGCCGGGCATTCTGAAGAAACAGATCCCCAAGATTTTCGCCAAATTGCTCTACGGCTCGAAGTTCCACCGTCTCAAGATGTCGCGGGGCCAGCAGGGCATTGGTATCTCGGCGGCCGGTATGTACGGCCAACTCACTACGGGCAAACCCGTCGCCATTACCTCGAAGACCGCCAAGAACCGGCCCGCCCATCACTACCAGCTCGAAATCGACGCCAAGAAAAACGAGCCGCGCATCATTGTGGATGAGGAGGTGGACTGGCCCGTCGACCGAGGCACCAAGGTCGAGATCGAACTGGAGGCCAAGTTCCAGAAGGGTCGGCAGTCGGTGGATGAATACCTGGAGCAAACCGCCATCGCCAATCCGCATGTCACCCTGCAGTTCGTCACGCCGGGGGGAGAGATCAAGGACTACAAACGGGCGTCCAGGGAACTGCCTGCGGAGACCCGGGAGATCAAGCCTCATCCCTATGGTGTGGAGTTGGGTGTTCTGATCAAGATGCTGCATGACACCCAGGCCCGCACGCTGCAGTCGTTCTTACACACGGAGTTTTCCCGCGTCAGTATGCGTGTCGCCAAGCAGATCTGTGAGGGCGCCAAGCTGTACGAACGAGCCCGTCCGGGCCGTGTCGCTCGTCAAGAGGCCGACAATCTCTTCAAGGTTATCAATAAGACCAAGATCATGAGCCCTCCAACGGACTGCCTCGCGCCGATTGGCGAGGAGTTGATCCTGGCCGGCCTGAAGAAACAGATCGGAGCCGATTTCTACACGGCCGTGACGCGCCCGCCGGCCGTCTATCGTGGCAACCCTTTCCAGATTGAAGCGGGACTCGCCTACGGCGGCTCTATCCCGACAGAAGGGCTTGCCCGGGTCTTGCGTTACGCCAATCGCGTGCCTCTGCTCTACCAGCAATCCGCCTGCGCGATTACGAAATCGGTGCTGAACACGGGCTGGCGCAATTATGCCCTCCAGCAATCATCTGGGGCGCTGCCTTCCGGTCCGCTGATTATCATGGTCCACATGGCTTCGGTCTGGGTCCCGTTCACTTCAGAAAGCAAGGAGGCGGTGGCCCACTACCCCGAGATCATCAAGGAGGTGCGCCTGGCGCTGCAGGAGTGCGGGCGAAAGGTGGCGATCTTCCTGCGCCGGCGCCGCAAAGCAGCCGAGTCCGAACGCAAGAAAGCCTACATTCAGAAGTACATCCCCCACGTAGCGATCGCGTTGCGCGAGATGCTGGACCTCTCGGACCGGCAGGAGAAGACGATGGTGACACAGTTGACCGATATCCTCGAAAGGAGCCGATCGTGAGCAAGATTGCCACGCGGATCAAAGAGACCGCTACTTCCGTTCGAGGCAAGATCCAGCGCAAGGGCAAGCCCACGCTGTCGTTCCCGCTACGTTCGCTGAGCAACGTGAAGTACCACCCCAAGAAAGGTTATCTCGAACTCAGAGGCAAGAAGAAGACCCGAACGCTCACCGTCGCGACGGTCAAGACCTTCGCCCAGACGCTGCGCATGATGTCACAGGCCAAGACGCTGGTCGAGGACGACGAGATCATGACCAAGCGAGAGGCGTATTATGTCTCCAAGAATTGGGACGAGGCCCGCTTCGACGAGCAGCCCGAGTCGGACGCGGTGCTGGACGACATCGAAGCGCTGTTCGAGGTCAATCGTGAGCAGTTGGGCTTCATTCCCGAGGAGAAAGGGGGCGAGATCGCCGGCCAGCTCACGGTGATCGACCGCCAGCCGGATACGGGCAAGCCCCTGCGCATCGACTGCACGCAGTTTGGCTCGGGCGCCTATTCGATTCCGATTTCCGTTGAACATCTGAAGTTCGAGACCAAGGCCAAGTTCATCCTCGCCATTGAAACGGCCGGTATGTTTCAACGTTTGGTCAAGCATAGCTACTGGCGCAAGACCAATAGTATTCTGGTCTCCATGGGGGGCGTTCCCACGCGGGCGTGCCGCCGCTTTATCCGGCGGCTTGCCGACGAACTGAAACTGCCCGTCTACGCCTTTGTGGATTGCGATCCCTATGGGATGTTCAATATCTATCGCACGCTGAAGGTGGGCTCGGGCAACGCCGCCCACATCAACCGCTACTTCTGCGTGCCCAACGCGCGGTTCCTCGGGGTCACCCCCCAGGACATCATCGATTACAAACTGCCCACGCATCCGCTCAAGGAGGTCGACATCAAGCGGGCCCGCGACGCGCTGAAGAACGATCCCTTCGTCCGGCACTACACGCCGTGGCAGGAGGCGATCAAGCAACTGCTCGAGATGGGGGTCAGAGCCGAACAGCAGGCCTTCGCCGTCCACGATCTGAACTTCGTGATCGAGCACTATCTTCCGGAAAAACTCGCGGCCGCCAAGGCCTTTCTGCCGTAGCGATTGGGCAGAGGGGTCTGGGGTCGGTGCTTCGGGAGACTACTGATTCTCCCATCCACCCGGCGGGGGGACGTCCAGAGGCCAGGCTCGCGCTAAGTTGCCGCCGGGACCGAGCCGGCTCTCGTCCAGGCCGGGGACGCGCCGGGATTGACGCAGTTGATCGGCGACCGTGATCTTCTCCACGTGTCCATCGAGCATGCCTGCAAAGGAAAAGCCTGTGTTCAGATCGCCGTTCTTGGGCCGATGGCAGGTGGCGAAGGCATGTCCGATATAGTCGTCATCTCGCGCTAACCGGCCGTCAATAATCCTGTAGGTGGAAGCGATTTCCAGGTGTGGGAGACGAAGGGTTCCACGATGACCGCTGATGAGAGTGATTCTTCTACCACTCAGATTGTAATCGGCCGGCCAACTGGGCGGACGCCCGGGTTGTATGCCATCCGTGTTGATAGCCCACGAGTTCTGTTCGCCGAAGACAAAGACCTCGGATGGATTACGTGTCACCTGGGAGGTTCGCCTGACGGCCACCTCTCTGATTGTGCGTTTGTCCAGGACGATACTGACGGACCCGGCGTCCGTTCCGCCGGTGGTGATCGTTGAGCCAAGATGGGTGTTCATCGCATAGGTGTATTGTGTCGCCACGGGCAACCCGGCCAGGTGCCCGTTACAGCAGCCTCGCAGATTGTTGGCCTTACGACCCACCTGACACAGCAGGATTTCCTTGTTGCCGAGATAGGGCCAGAGTGAGCCACGCAGTTCCGGATGCTCGCGCATCAACTCACTATCCAGACCGATGCGTTCGTCGTGCCAGCGGCAAGAGCGGGGATGGTGACGCTCTACTTCCGGACGGAACGATTCTCGCGAATGATAGATGTACGGCGCACTGGGAAACAAGTGATTGTGTTCGTTGGTATAGGTCTTCATGATGATGGCCAGTTGTCTCAGGTTCGACCGACAGACCGTTTCGCGTCCCATCTCGCGCGCGTATCTCAGGCCCGGTACAATGATCGCCAGTAGTAGGGCGATGACCCCGATGACCACCAGCAACTCGATGAGGGTGAATGCCTTTTTCATGTGACCTCTCCCTGGGATCAATCCGGAACACAGTAGATGGCCGTTTGGCCCAATTCGTTTGGGCTGCCCAGCTCCTGGAGAATCCCTTGTCCCTGGCGACCGGTGGCGGGCACCCAACCATCGTCATCGATTTTCCTGATTAGCTTGCCGCGCATCCACTCCTGGAGGTTCCCTTGGTCCACCGACCGTCTTGCTCGGCCAGCTTGCGGATCAGGTTTCTCCAGGAAACCCACAAACCGCTCCGACTCGTTCGGGTCCAGGACGTAGCTGTATACATGGGCTCTCAGGCCGGCGTCTGCCCCATCGGGTAGCGGCCCTGAGGGGGCTTCAACAGGACCGGTTTCCCTGCCGCCGGCGGTGAACAATCCGCCCGTATTCAGGTCGTAGAACCAGGCCTTCTTGCCCCATTCATGCTGTTGGGCCGAGTCCGGCCTCCGGGCGAGCCAGAGCGTGACGATCAGCACGAGTACCGAGCAGATCGCGATACTCGCAACGATCCTGGGGTTCTCGTTGATGGAATCCAGCACATGAAGCCGGCGATATCCGTCTCGGAGTCGCTCCAGCTTGTGACCCACCTCATAGCTTAGCCAGTCGGGAATTCGGAGCATTCGAAATCAGACCTCCACAGCGCCCATCAATCTAATGAGCCAGTATCTTAACCATGTACTCCAGGTCCCTGTTGTCGCCCGAGGCCTTGTCCGAATCGGCGATTCGGCCCTTGATTAGCTTGACGGTCCGTCCGTCCTTCCAGTGCCGGTATTGACCATGGCCATCGGCGAAGGACATGTTACAGCCATTGCTGTGTCGGGCGGTCATGCCTTGGAGACTGCTGGAAGGGGGCCACGACCAGGGACGCCATTTCCATTGAGTCCTGTTCCACAGCAAGGGCCAGAAACAGGTCTGCGACGCCGACTCCACGTCCACCAGCACCATGCGTTGGCTTGGATGAGAGACGCTGTGCAGTTTCTCATCCGATGCGATCCCGTCTCTGGCGTCCCCGCCCATCACGCTCGATATGCCATACGAATTGGTCACTCTCTCGTCCTGGACGCCCTTACAGACGAAGACCTCGTCCATTTGCGTGTAGCGTCTCAGGGCGGTTTGGTACGAATCCGGGTTGCAGAGTGCATCGTCACAATCCACCGCGTACTGCAGCCAGGCCAGCATCAACTGATGCTCGTTTGCCAGGCAATGCACGGACTCACCGTCTCTCTGCGCCCTTGTCAGCGTGGGCAGCGTGATGGAGACCATCAGCGCGATGATCGATATGACGACCAGCAATTCAGTGAGCGTGAAACCCCGGCGCCGGCAGCCCAGGCGTGCGCGCTTCCCATTGGTTCGTGTCATTTCACTCGTCTCGATACCGCAGTGGCCTTGCCCACGATGGACAGCCCAGGACCGTTGTGAGAACACACCAAGTCCCGTGGGCGAGAGACCTGCTATTCCAAACTCCGCTAATCCATAGACGCTAGTAGGCGCTCCCATCGCGATGGCGTCAAGGACTATTTTCGAGACATTTCCTCGGGGCTGGAGACCCTTTGTTTTGGAGGCCTATGGGTTGGTCTTGATGCCGGCGCCGAGTTGGAGCACAGCAATGTCTTCGGCCCCAAGGGCCAGCGATGCCCGTCCTTGGCGCCACTCGACGGTGCGGCCCGTTACGAGTTCCTCAGCGAGACCGGCAACAGCAAAGTCTGCGGTGAGGGTGACCCGCCGCGCCTGGGCGCTGTCGTTGAAGACGGTGAGATATTCGTCGCCAAACCGTTCGATGTAGATGCTGTCCTGGTCTGCTCGAACGCGGGTGATGGGCTCCCATCCGGCCTCCGCGACGGCCTTGCAGAGAGGGACGTACTTGCGGAAAAGGTCGCGATCGCGGTCGTAGAGTTCGGGACGCGTGAAGTAGTGCCCTTGAGCGGCGTTGTGGCTGAAGAAACCGGGGAACATACCATAAGCCAGACAGCGCTTCATGTACTTCTCAACGAGGTTGTGAGGGAAACGCTCGAAGTTGGTATTCATCAGGAAACAATATGGCTTTCCCTTGCACAACGCGCGGCGAAAGAGAAGGTCGCTGTCGGACATCGGCCGCCAGGTCCCGCCTGGATTCCAGTCGGTTTCCGAGCCGACTACATCCAGAAGCGGCGTCAACCAGCAGAGCCTGATGGGCGTCGAGTTGGCCATCATCAGTTTGTCCGTTCTGTGGACATCCCCGGCGATGGCGCGGATGTATTCGAAGGCGATCAGTCCCCGGAAGACGGCGGCTTTGTGGTCCGTCATCGAAAATGTCAGGGGCGTCTGAGTCGTCGGGAAGTGATCCCGGCGAAAGTCGAGTTCGTCTGTGACATAGCCTTCACTCGAGTCGATGTACTCACCGTCCAGATCGGCCTGACGCTGGGGTCCGTAGAGGCGATCCCGCAACTGCAGATTCCATTTGTTCTTGAAGTCGGTGATTTCACCTGCAATGCCGGGCATTGAATTGATGCTCCACACCGCGCCATCGCACCAGGGCGTGTCGAGCAGACGCGCTGCGAACTGTCCGTTTTCATCATGAAAGCCACTGGTGAAAAGTGCCTGGGCGCGCGGGTCGGCTTTCTCGTGAGCCAGCCGATGGGCCTCGGCCAGAGCCGCTTCGATCGTGCGCGGGGTCTCTTTGGGCATGGCCATCCACCAGGTCATCGGTTCGGTGTAGCGGAAGGTGGTGATCCCATGCTCATCGTCCCAGGCCGTTTCGTTTGTTCCTTCCTTGAACGCGAAACCAAAGTCTCGCCAATCCTCGACTTCACTGATCTTGGCAAACGGCATCCAAAGCCCTTGCTTGCCGACACGGCGTGTGAACTGCTGGGGAAAGGCGTCGTAATAGCCCTCCAGGGCAGCGCGGAATCCCCACGCCGGATCGAAATCGAATTTGCAGAACCGCAGATGGGCGGTCGGTTTCTCAGGGGTCAGTCCAATATCACAGGCCAGGAAAAGCTCCTCGGTTGCCGCGTTGTAGCCGGCGCGAAAGAAGGCCGGTCGAGCCATGTCGATACCGAGCGCGGTCGCTCGATCCGAGTTGGACACGGCGGCGAAAGGATAGCGTGACAGTTGTCCGTTGGACCCGACGCGAAAACGCGACGCATTGAGGTACTCGCGGCCATCTTCTACAGGCAGCGTGTGACGCGGATCGTCATGCCAACGGCATTGCGCGGCGCTGACGGGGATGGCGTAGAGAAGCGTGATGGCGCGGTCGACGCCGCTGGTGTCAGAGAGCGCGACGTCCAGGAACGTGACACCCTCAACGGTCATCGTGGCGCGCTTGAGCGTCAAACTGAGGGCGCTGTGCTCAATGCTGACGAAATTCGTTCCGGCGGCCACGTCGCGCACCTGGAATCCTTCTCGCGCGGGCGTTTCAAGTGTAACGGCGACCCCGTCGAACAGACAGGCGCCCGCCGGCGGCCTGAGTACGCGCAGTTCGGGATCACGAAACGAAGCTCGGCCGGTATGCCGTCGGAAAAGCATGTGGAAGGATACGGTCTTAACGGGTTTGTCCGGAAAGATCGTGACTTCAGCCTGCGTCCAGTCGTGCGACCCGACGCCGAAGGTGTCCACTTGTCCCCATAACGGCGTGCCATCCTGGTACGTTAGATCGAGATACAGGGAGTAATCACTGTTGCGGCCACCGCCAACGTTCTCGGCCTTGCTCCAGGCGGTGGCCACAATCGGCTCAGGGCGTTCTTGGTCGAGCACGACGGTTTGTGAGACCCCGCGTTGGGCCTGAGGGTCGTTGCCGTTGTCGCAGATGAAGAATTCGTCTTGGCGGGTGAACCCTTCTCCCCAGGACCTCCAGGCGCCCGAATCAAGCAGGTTCTCGCCGGCATCCTGGGCATTCAAGACGCGTTTGACCACCTGTCCATCGGAAGCGCTGTTCGGGTGGTCGGCAGATCGGCCTGATTGTGTTTGCACTGTCAGGCCCAACAGCACCGAGCAGGCGATGCTTATCGCGAAGCGCCTATTTCGATTCATTTCTGACCTCTAGAACGCGGTGTTCCTATCGTTTCTTCGGGGGCGGTCCGGCCTGTTTTCTGAACAGGTCCTCCTGTTTCTGCCAGAGGGCGGCCATCCGGCGTACTCGCTCTGGCTGCTGGGTCGCCCGGTTATTCGATTCGCTGCGATCATTCTTGATGTTGTAGAGTTCCCACGGGCCGCCCTTGCCCTTGGCGACGAGTTTCCAGTCGCCCACGCGGATGGCCCGGTGGCTCATGTGGTGGAAGTAGATGAACTCGTGCGCGACGGCGCCGTCCTTGGTGAATACCGGGACAAGACTGGTCCCGGGCAGAGGCGGGGCGGTCTCACCATTCCAGGTAGAGGAAAACTCATTGCCTCCCGCCACGTCCAGGACGGTCGGCAGGATGTCGATGAAGTGACATGGATTGTGTCGCAGTTCACCCCGCGCCGCCAGACCCCTGGGCCAGTGAACGATCAGGGGTGAGGAAACACCCCCTTCGTGGACCCAGGACTTGTGCAGGCGGAAGGGGGTGTTGGCCGCGGTGGACCATCCGGGTCCGAGACAAAGATAGGAGCCGCCCGAGCCCAGGGGGGCGGCGCGATCGTGCATGTCCCCGCGAATGATCTGCTCGGCGCTGGCGCCGTTGTCCGAGACGAAGAAGATGACGGTGTCGTCCAGGACACCCATTTTCTTGATCTGTTTGAGCACCCGGCCGATCTCACGATCCATCCGGTCGATCATCGCCGCGTGGATCGCCATCTTGGTCGCCTGATACTCCTTCTGCTCCTCCGTCAGATCGTTCCAGGGCACGGCGTGGCCCGATTCGCCGGGCCCGATCATCTCCTGCAATTTGGCTTCGGATAAACTCCAACTGGCGATCACATCCGGTTCCAGCGCCGCCAAGTCGCAGTCGAGCAGGCCCATCTTGTGCAGTCGTTTCCACCGTTGTTGCCGGACGGTATCCCATCCCTTGCGGTAACGCTTGCGATAGCGATCGATGTCCTCCTGCAGGGCGTGCAAGGGGAAGTGCGGACAGGTGAAGGCCAGGTACGAGTAGAACGGTTGGTCGGCGTGTTTCTCGGCATGCTCCTCGAGGCAACTAACGGCATGCTTGGCGATTTCGGTGGTGACATAGGCGCCCGCGTCGGGGGAGATCGGAGGCAGCTTCTTGTCGTCCCGCTCGTGGTGCTTGGGGGCAAAGAACCGATCATGGTCGTGCAGAACGTAGGAGTGGTCAAAGTCCCCGTCGGCGATCGCTTTTGGGGCGCCTCTGAGGTGCCATTTACCCGATTGGTAACACCGGTACCCGAGGGGTTTGAGATAGTGCGGTACGACGCGGGCCCAGCGCGGCAAGCGCCCCTTGGGTGGGTCCATGCGGACCTGTTGGGGATAATAGCCTGTCAGAAGGGCGGTGCGTGAAGGCCAGCAGCGACCTGTGGAGTAGCATTGACTGAAACGGAGCCCATTGGCCGCCAGCCGGTTGAGATGCGGTGTTTCAACCTCTCCGCCATAGCATCCGGCGTCGGAGTATCCCATATCGTCGGCGATGATGACTAGGACATTGGGTTTCTTGCGGGAGGCGTTCGACGCTCTGGCGTGGGGACTATTGGCTGTCAGGGCCAGGTGGCCGGTCGCCAGAGTCGCGCCCCAGGTCATCGTCTGCTTGAGGAACGCACGCCGGGTTCTCGTCGCTGTCATGGCACTACTCCCATATGTCAGGATGTCATTTCAGATGTTCTCTTCGGCAATGACCTCGATGCCGCTGATTACCGTTTCGACGTTCGGGTCACTCGGCGTCAGGTTGATGGTGATAAATTCTGACGCACGAACACTCCGAAACTCTCTCATTATACCGACATCAGGTGATTGAGTCTCGGCCGCGATATCGAAGTTTTTCAGAACGCCCCGATCACCGATGGCGACATCGAATTGGCGTTGCCCTGGCTGCTTGCCCTCAGGTTCGGAGAAGTGCAGCCGGATAGTGAAGGATCGCTCCCTTGTCGTATCTATCTCGTCTTTCGGTTTCCCCGATACCCGTATGCGGATCGAACGGAGACCTTTGGCGCCCGAGGCTTCCACCCATTTGAGATTGCCACGCTGCAGCCGCAATGAATGCCGTCGGAACCACGACGGAGCTTCCGGCGTCAGCGCGATATCCAGTTCGGGAGAGGTCCCGCCAACAGGGGGGTACTCCAGCCAGAGCGTGCCGTTGTCGGCCTTGCGGTCCCCCGGAGCGCCGAAGTTGATCCCGACCCTCTGGAGGGGCGCGTCACTGGCGGCGATGTCGCTGAACGTCCACACCTCCACGTCCGGCATGTGAATCATCGCCAGCGAGGTCTGGTTCTGGTAGCTGCACGTGCAACTGCGGGTGTAATCGGGGGCGTTGAGCACGCCATTGGCGACGACGAGATTGGAGGAACACCCGGATCGGAAGCCGCCGAAGTTGCCGGTGCCGCCATCAGTGGCCAGGTCGAAGTAGCCGGCCGCGGCGGATCGGAAGGTCAGTAGATTCCGGCTGGCGATGGCCGTGCCGCAGCCATAGTTCCGCGAATACTCCCATGGGACTGATTCGCCTGTCAAGGGATGACGACGCGTTTGCTGGCGGCCTGTGATGAGGCTGTAGGCGCTATCCTGGGTGATGATCACGCCGTCTCGCAGCATGCAGGGGCCGGTGTGTTTGTTCTCTCTGTCCCAGAGGACGGTCCCGGTCTCGCCATGAAAGGTCGCCATTCGGCTGTCCGGCTCCCACAGCATGTCACGTGAGTTGCGGTGGGCCTGGAGGAGAATGTCGAACCGTTCCGAGAAGGCCAGCCAACTGCCAAACGCACGGTCGCTGTTCTCCCAGGCAATCTCGCCCGTGCGAATGTCCAGCGCGAGAAGCCGCGTCTGATCGTCGCTTTTGAGGCCCTTCTCCCGGACCTTCCGTCGCAAGTATGGCGGGGGGGCGTCGAGGCAGAAGACTTTGCCCTTGCCCGCGACGATTCCGTTGTGGATGAAGCTGTGCTTGGCGGCCTTCGTCCAGAGGACGGCGCCCGTGTGACGATTCATGACGACCAGTCGTTTGCTGGCGATATGGTCGAAGAAAGAGGCCCATTTCCCGACGCTCTTATCCTTTCGGTTGATGGCCGAAGAGTACTTGGCGAAACCCAGACCGGCGATGAGATAATCGTCATAGACACCGATGTAGCCCCAATCTTCCTGGGTTTGGCCGTCCTGGCCGGGCAGCAGAAATATCCGCTGGGTCAGTCCCGTCTTCGCATCCAGGACGTGACATTCAGCCCCCTGGATTACGTAGATCCGGTCGGACGTGGCGACGAAGTTGGTGCCGCGCGAGTTGGCCCCGGGGGCATGCTGCTGGCTGTAGCTGAGATCGCGAAAGTCGTGTTTGTACGAGGCGTCGTAATAGACTCCGAAGTTGCCCAGGCCCTTGAGCGTTCGCTGCCACAGGGTCTGGCCCGTGTAGACATCTCGTGCACTGAGCGAATCGAGTCCCTCGATGAAGAGTCGTCCCTGCACCACTTGCTCGGGCGGGCCGTGTCCGTGGCGGGGCAGCACGTCGCCAAAGGCCGATTCCTCCCCGAACCAGAGCAGGCCCAGCGGGGCCCGTAGTTGGTCGTCGGAGCAGACGGTGTTGGCGACGTCACCGTACTGATGGGTCCAGTCGGCTGACCCTGGAATGGCGCCGGTTCGCCGGATGACCAGGGCCTGGTCGAGACTATCAATGCGGCATCCGGGGAGGTCCGCATTGGCGAGTTGTTTGTAGAGGTTCAGTTGTTGTCGCTTGTTGGCCGCGATCCAGGCGACCCCGGTATAGGGGCGCAACAGGGCGTACAGTTTCTCAATCGAAGAGGCGTTCTGGTCGAGACCGATTTCTGCGAGATTCTCGATGACAATCAAGGAAACCCAGTAGGGAGGCAATTGCATCGAATCCAGGCTCCCCCCAAGCACGGCGACGCGCGATCCGTACAGGCCGTCCCGGTCCAGTTCCGTCCGCAGCGGTAGAACGCGCGCCGCATTCGGTTCAATAGCAACAAGGCGCATCTCGGACTGGCGCAGGACCTCTCTGAGCAGCGCCGTGTTGCCGGCTCCGAACCAGAGGCCGTAGCCTTCGGTTCCCCAAGCCCGTTCGAGAATTCCTTTGGCCTTCTCGCAGTCGCCGGCCGAGGGGGTTTCGGTGGTCCGGGCTCCCTCTCGGTGACGTCTCACGCGTTCCCTTTCCGAGCCAAAGCAATACAGGCGACCTTCCTCGGTCACGACAAAGAGCTTGCCATCTCCGGCCAGCATGCGCCAGACGTTGCCCCTGACTTGGGTTTGCCAGGTGACTCGAACGGCCTGCGTCTCTTCCGTGGGAGGCGCAAGGGCGGCGACGACCCCGTCGCTGTTGCTTCCATAGAAGCGTTGCCCGGCCTGGAAGTGAATCCGGTCGAGCGCCGGTTCCGTCTGCCCCTCCCAGGCCGATCGAGCGGCCACCTGAATCCTAATTTTCTTGGCTTTGGGGTCCTTCTTCTCGACCTCCGCCAGGCGGTAGGCGACGACGCGACCTTCGTCGCGAATGCCGATCACGGTGTCCTTCGTCATGACCTGGGCGGAGATCGTCCCCAGTCCAAGACCGTCGGCGAGGCGATAGACGACGTCGTTATTGAAGTACCATTCGTTCCAGATCGAAGCGCTGCAGCCCCCGACGTACTTGCCATAGCTCCGGTCGGACAGCGGGTAGTAGAGCAGCTCGCCCGTCGCGGCGTCAAAGCAGGCCGGGGTGGTTCGTCCCGTCACCAGCAGACGACCCTGGTCGACGGCCATGTATCCCTGGGGGGCCATGCCGCCGAACGCGGGGCTGCCGTGTTGCTGCTTGATGTAGATCGCGCCGGTGCGGCTGTTCTCCCAGACGATTTCGCCTGTCTCGGCATCGATGGCGTAGATGAAGACCCCCATGAAGGGCCAGATGCTGGCGGTGCAGTAGATCGTTCCCTCGTACAGGACTGGTCCGCCGCGACAGGGCCAGGCGGAAATGAGTCGACCGTTGCCGAGCAGGGTCCGATCGGCCGGCGCCAGGCGAACTTTCCACTTCAATTGCCCATCTTCAGCCTCCAGGCAATAGAGGTATCCATCGTCGCTGACAACGTACACCCGGCCTTGCCAGGCGATCGGTGCGAATCGCACGGGACCATCACAGAAGAACTGCCAGTTTCGCTGGCCCGTGTTCGTGTCGTAGGCGGTCACCTTGTCGCTGGCCATGGACGGAACGAAGATCTGATGGCCCATCACGACGGGTTCGTACGACCGGTCAAACTGGAGTTTGTACTGCTCCTGCGACCAGGCCGGCGCCGGTGTAGGCAGCTCGCGGGTCCACTGAAGGCGCAGATTCTCCGGCAGTGAGGCGGGGGAGGCCGCGCGACGGCCTGCATCATAGCGCCACATGGGCCAGTCGGCCTCGGCGGCGCGCGCAGGACCCGATCCTTCGCATATCAGAAACAGGATGACAGATAGCAGGCCAACAATACGTGACCGGACGGACATGATCGAGTAACGAGACATGCGCCGCGCGGCGTGCAACGTGCGAGTCTTCATCGGCAAGGGCGTTCCTTACTGGCACTTCGTGTTCCCAGCCGTTCGACCGTCAGGCCGAGAACGGATCCGGCTTTAGCGTCCTGAGCATACCAGAGACGTTGCCGGGATGCCAGTAGTTCTCGCTGTCGCAAGCACCCAAAAACAGAAAACCAAAAAAGCAGTGTGCAGGCCCTCTGTTGCCGGCGTCCCTCATTCAGGGGTCGTCAAATCACCAGCAATTCGGTTGTGATTCGTGCGACATCGGCTGAGGTCACACGCCGTAATGAGAAGCGATAGCCTTCGTAAACAGCGATGCCGTAGAACAGCACGTCCATTGGTTGAAACGTGGCGACCATGGCTCCGGGGATTGCCATGGGGTCTAGGTTCAGCAGTACGAGTGACAGGCTCATCCCTTCCTGTTGGCCCACGATTGCGCAGAGACTCAGAAGATTGCCCAGCAGGCATCCCAGCAACGACAGAGTGGCCCCGAGGTAGCCAAAGGGCTTGGCCATACCCTTGCCGATCAAACGAACGGCGCCGCCGACCAGAAAGCCGACGCCGACGGCCATCCAGCCGATCTGAAGGCCCGTCGCAAGCGTTACCACGGCCCACATCGCGGCTCCGACCACGGCGGCCGCGAGACCACCGACGATGGCCAGTCCCAGGCTCTGTTCGGCGCGCAGGGATGCCATGAGCGTCTCAGTCTCAATCTGGCTGCCCGGCGTTTCGGGCCATTCGGATGGGGTTTTGCCCGGGTCGTCTTCGCCCAGTCGGTGTCTTCGTGCGGGTTCTGGTTGGCGGGGCTCCTGCTCCTGGGTTGCTACCGGTGTCTCGGTTTCCGTAGACGGTGATTCTTCGGCGAGGCGCCATTGAAGGTTCTTCGCTGTCACGATCGACCTCCTCCTTTTCCCAATGCCAGTTGCGTGGATTGAGATGTTGCTGACAACTGGCCCTGCGTGGTGAATAGCTTTACCTTGCGGCCTTCTCCAAGAGGTTATCGGCCCCTTGTCCATCCGCACGTCCGACGCCGCCGTCGAACGTTCCTACCTACCTATATTCATAAGAATTGAACCTGGATAATCAAAATGGCTCAACCCACATCGGCGCCGGCGACAGAGACGGCCTTGACGCTGATAGGGGACGGCGATAGACTGGCGTCGTGACCTCCTGGGTGTGTCGATTCACATCATTCACAGTGCATGAAAGGAAGGACGAATCATGAGCGGAGCGTTTCAGGCAAGGAAGCTGTTGTATCCTTTCGTCACCCTTCTTCTGCTGGTAGGCTGTATCTCGTGCGAGCGGACGACCGATATCGTCACGGCGCCGTACGCTCTCGATACGGGATTGATCTCACGGTCGATTTGTTTCGAGAATACGACCGGCGCCCCGGGCGCCGGCGGGCGGGCGGCCAGCAAACTCGGGGTCGCGCGCAAGGGAGCGCCGTCCATCTCGCTCAAGGCGGGCCAGGAGGTTCAACTCTGCGATATTGAGGGTCCTGGGACGATTCGGCACATCTGGATGACG